>Ga0182033_10001602_pt1 | contig 11350 bp, 10 predicted proteins | sample tim00Cox0000000H_FD_125968 | JGI IMG/M metagenome (GOLD analysis project Ga0182033, IMG submission 125968) | Lab enrichment of tropical soil microbial communities from Luquillo Experimental Forest, Puerto Rico - timezero.00C.oxic.00.000.00H | ecosystem: Environmental > Terrestrial > Soil >...
ACTGCGTCCGACGAGCCTCCGAACCAGATCGGGATCGGACGCTGCACCGGCGGCGGCACGATGCACACGTCCTTGAGATTGTGAAAGCGTCCGTTGAAGCTCACGAGGTCCCCCGACCAGAGGCGTTGGAGCACCTCGACCTGTTCGGCCTGCCGCGCTCCGCGCGTCTTCCAATCGACGCCGAGCGCCTCGTACTCGACGTGGTTCCATCCCACACCGATGCCCAGCCTCAGGCGGCCGCCGCTCAGGATGTCCACCTCGGCCGCCTGCTTGGCGATCACGCCCGTCTGCCGTTGCGGTGTGATCAGAATCCCGGTCGAGAGCCCGATCGTCCTGGTGACCGCAGCCAGAAAGCCAAGCATGACGAAGGTCTCGTGGAAGGGGTCCTTTTCATTGTAAAGCGGTACCCAGCCATCGCGGCCCTTTGCGCCAAAGACGTGATCGGGGACTTCGATGTATGCGTAGCCAAGGTCTTCGGCTGCCTGCGCCCAGTCGCGAATCTTCGCGGGGTCGGTTCCGATATCGAGTGAGGGAAAGAAGGCATTGGGCTTCATGGCAGCCTTTCAGATAGGCTGTTCGTTTGAAATTGAACAGCAGGGTCGAATTGCCGAGGAGCAGTTTTCGCCACCGGCACACCTTGTCCGTGGAGAGCGGTTCCATGAAAGTTTGCATTCCGGGGCGCCACGCAGGCAAGCTTGCGCAGCCTGCGTAAACTTGGCTGCGTGTGGCGAACCCGGAATCCAGTACAGCTCCGCCGGTGGTTACTAGATTCCGGGCTCTTGGCCCACCCAAGTCGGCTGTTGCCGACTTGGGCACTAAAAGTGCTGATCTCGGGTAAACCCGAGATCAGCGGGCCTCGCCCCGGAATGACGACGCTATATGATACGAATCTTGGAAACGCTGCTCTAGGTGGCGGCATTCGGGCAGTGAGGTGCAGCATGACGAATCCGGATACGACCGGCGCGGTGCTCCTGGAGGTCGACGAGCGCAAGGTGGCATCGGTGATCCTCAACCGCCCTGCCGTCAATAACGCTTATGACGGCGACCTTATCCAAAGCATGCTGGCCGTGATGGATGCTCTGGACAAGGTGGCGGGGCTGCGGGCGGTCGTTGTCCGGAGCAGGGGCAAGCATTTCCAGGCCGGGGCCGATCTCAACTGGCTTAATGCCGTGCGATGTTCATCGCCCGAGGAAAACATCCGTGCCTCTCGCGCCACCGCGGAGGCCGTGCAGCGGCTCAATCTGGCCCCGGTGCCGACGGTCGCTCTGGTGCAGGGCGCCTGCTTCGGCGGCGGTACGGGCATTCTCGCCGCCTGCGACGTGGTGATCGCGGCCGACAATGCGATTTTCTCGATCGCGGAAGTCCGCTGGGGGTTGAGCGCCGCGATCATCATTCCGCAGCTCAACGACGCCATGAGCGTGCGCCAGGTGCGCCGTTACGCGCTGACGGGGGAGCGGTTCGAGGCCCAGGAGGTCCGCCGTATCGGCCTTGTGCATGAAGTGGTGCCGCTCGCCGAGCTGGAAGCGGCCGGTGAGCGCGTCATTGCTCAACTATTGCAGAATGCACCGGAGGCGATCTCGCAGACCAAGGCACTCGCGATCGAGCAGGCCTCAAGCGGTCCGGACGAGGCGAAATTCAACCGCCTCATCGAAATCCACGCCCGCAAGAGACAATCCGCCGAAGCGGCCGAAGGGCTCCTGTCGTTCGCGGAAAAACGCGCAGCGGCATGGAGATGAGCGTTGAGGTCGCAACAATCGGAGAATCATAGATGACAGAAGATTTCCTGGGACTGTTTGGAAAGGATACCGATGTCGTTACCCTGGCGCCGGGTGACGTGCTGTTCGAGAAAAATGAGCCCGGGCGTGTCATGTATGTTGTAAAGTCGGGAGAAATGCAGATTATCGACGGCAACTACGTCTACGAGACGGTTTCGGCGGGCGGCATTCTCGGTGAGATGGCGTTGGTGGATGCAGGCCCCAGAAGCGCAACTGTTCGCGCCGTCAGGCAATCAGTCGTCATTCCCCTGGATGAGCGCCGATTCCTGTTCATGGTGTCGCAAACTCCATTTTTTGCCCTTCGCCTGATGCGGGTGATGAGCGCGCGCCTGCGGGCTATGAACGAGCGGGCCAGGGCGCCGGAATGAGCAAACGAGACCGGCAGCCGCAGAAGCGGGAGTGCGCGCCTAGTCCGTCGATTTCGAAATTCGAATCATATGCTGTGTCATTCCGGGTCGAGGCCCGAAGGGCCGAGAGCCCGGAATCTAGTAATCAATGGCATAGATTACTGGATTCCGGGCTCGCCGCTACGCGGCGCCCCGGAATGACAAGTTTCATGGAAACGATCAACTAATCCTTTATATTGGCGGCGCTCACGACGGCGGACCAGCGTGTGATTTCGCTCCTGATGAAGTCGCCGAACTGATCCGGCCCCATGTCTTCCGGCGCGAATCCCTGCTTGCCCAGCAACTCCACGGTCTCGGGCTCATGCATCGCTTGCTTGGCCGCCGCGGCGAGCTTGTCGATCGCGGGAAGCGGAGTGCCCGCGGGCGCCACAAGGCCGAACCAGAGCGGGGTGTTGAAGTCAGGCATTCCGGCTTCCGCCATGGTCGGCACATCGGGTATGAGGTCAGACCGCTTATCCGCCGCTACCGCCAGCGCCTTGATCTGCCCGGCTTCGATCTGACCGATGATCGAAGAAGTAATCTGGAAGCTCATCATGATGCGGTTGCCGATCAGATCGGTCGTGATCTGCGGGCTGCCGGGAAAAGGCACCTGCACGAGCTTGACGCCGGCCCGCAGCGCGTAGAGCTCGCCGCAGAGATCGGGCAGGCTGCCGGGCCCGACCGTGCCGAACAGGATTTCGCCGGGCCTCGACTTGGCGAGAGCCGTGAACTCCTTGACGCTGTTTACGCCGAGCTTCGGATCGACCGCCATGACAAGCGGGCCGGTGGCAAGCAGCGCGACCGGCGCAAAGTCCCTGATCATGTCGAAGCGAGCTTCCGGATGTACGATCTTGTAGGTCAAGGTCGACAGCGCGGGGACAAACAGCGTGTAGCCGTCCTTGGCGGCGCGCGCGACATATTCGGCGGCAATGCTGGATCCGGCGCCGGTCTTGTTCTCGACGATCATCTCCTGTCCGACCATGGATCCGGCGCCCTTAGCGTAGAGGCGAGCGATGATGTCGGAAGAGGCCCCCGCCGTGAACCCGACCATCAAATGGATTGGACGCGTTGGATAGTCCGCGGCGAAGCCCCTGCGCGGCGACAGCATCGCCGCCAGGCCAAGGAGCGACAGTGACCTGCGATCAATATGACTAATCGCCGTGTTCCCCTCCGGGAGATGACTTCGCCTTATGATGTTGGTCCGGATACCCGGATGAATCCGAACGCCGTGAGGTTAGGGATTTTCCGGATTGCAGACAAGGCGAACCCCGCCGACGAGTTGGGCGGGCCTGCGGGCCGCGCGTGCAATCCTCTGCTTTCCTCCGTGTGCGCAACGGCAGGACCAGGCCGCGCGTCCGCGGCTAGCCTTCGACTTTGCCGATGGCGCGAATGGCTGCTTCTATTCGCTTGCTGTCCGCCTCCCAGAACGCGGCGAATTCGGGCTGGTCCATGTAGTCGAGCTCCTGCCCGAGATTCGCGAGTGCTGCCTTGAATTGCTCGCTGTGCGCTGCCGTGCTCAAGACGCCGCGCAAATAATGACCACGGCGTCGGGAGTGCCCTTGGGTGCAAACAGTCCAACCCAAAGCTAATATTCGATGTCATAGCCGCTCTCTTGGAGAGTCGGTACGGCGGAAAGCGCATTCGAGCGCTTGCTGCCGAACAGCGCGAGCGGACGCGCTTTGCCGGCCTTGATTTGGGCAAGGCTCGCCGAAACCGACGAGACCAGCACGGCCGCGTTGTTGCCGAGGAGGGCGGTGAGGGCTGGCCCGCCGCCATTTGTCGGCAGATGCCGCAGCTTGAGGCCCCCGGCCGCCGACATCAGCAGCGCCGTGGGGATGTGCAGCGCGCCGTAAAGACCCGACGAGCTGAAGATGATCTCGCCTGGCCGCTTCTTCGCATCGCTGATGAATTCCTGCAGCGTGTGCCATGGCTGCTGGTCACTGACGATCAATACGCAGGGATCGGCAACAAATCGCGCCAGCGGAATAAAATCGGCATTGGTGAACTTCGGTTGGCGGCCGAACAGCCGGTCGACCTCGGCAAAACCGGAAATCGAGGTGAGGTGCGACAGCAGAGTATAGCCGTCCGGCTTGGCATGCGCAGCAACCTGGGCGCCGACCTGTCCGGCGGCCCCGGCCTTGGTCTCGATCACCACGGGCTGGTGCGCGATGGGCTCGAGCACCGCCGAAAGCGGTCGCGTGACCACGTCGGAAGCGCCCCCGGGAGGAAACGGATTGATGATGGTGATCGCGCGATTGGGGTAGGCTTCCTGCGCGCGCGCGGCGCCATGGAATCCTGCGGCGACCATGCTGATGATGAAGACTGCGTCGATCCACGTGGCGCCTCCTTCTTTCCGGCTGCTGACGCGCGATTCATGTGGGTAGCTGCACCGTCGCCGTGCGCGAAGGTTGCCTGAGGGCAGGCTGGGCATTTTGCGATCACGTCGACGGGTCGCTCGACGTCCTACGGAACAGCGTTTTGAATACTGATCTTATCCATTGATTGCCGGGATCATGATGAAATCGATCATGCCAGTATTGAAAGATATCGATCCTTGGCAACTCTATCGGAGGTGCGATGATCTGAAGGTTGAGGTCTTTGGCCAGCATGGTCGTCACGGATAACGGCAGGGTCGTTATGGCGTCCGTATGCTTGACCAGTATCGCCGCGCCGATGAAAATCGGGATCCGGCACACGATGTTCTCGCGTGGAATAACAGCCTCCAGCGCCCGTTGCATGATCTGATGTGCATGGCCGCTGCCGGGGATCGAAACCAAAACGTGCTTTTCTGCAACAAAGGCTCGTAGCGTCGGCTCCGGTGACAGGCGCGGATGTCGATGCCTCGCAACGCTAACGTAGCTTTCTACCCAAAGCGGCTGGCGACGGATTCCCTTGGACATTGACGGGAACGAGCCCATGGCAAAGTCGAGCTTGCCGGTTTCGAGCCAGCGTTCGAGATGCAGCCCTTCGAGCTGATGGACGTGAAGCCGGACATTGGGCGCTTCAGTCAGCAGCCGGTCGACCAGCGGCGGCAACAGCTTGAGGAGGCCCGCATCAACCACGCAGAAATTGAAAGTCCGATGCGACGTGCGCGGGTCGAATGACAAGTGCTCATTGCGCAGCGAAGCAGTGCGCTCGAGGATGGCGCGCACCGGTCCCTGCAGCTGCAGCGCCTTCGGCGTCGGCTCCATGCGCAACGCAACCCGGACGAACAATGGATCGTCGAAATACCTGCGCAGTTGGGCAAGCGTTTTGCTTAGCGCCGGTTGCGTAACATCCAGTTCGTGTGCTGCGCGCGTCAGGCTGTGCTCGCGCAGCAGCACGTCAAAGACCTGCAAATGATGCAGGTCGGGGTCCCTATTATGATCATGTGGAATAATTCGCATATCGCCAGCTTTATAGCTTAGCCCTGCGTGCTGACGTAGGCTAGCGGTAGATGTCGACCGCCTCGCGGTAACGTAGCACTACCAACATCAATCCATTCAGTACGAGCCGTTTCAAGCGAACCAGCAACCGGAGGATTTTTCGCGAGCACATACGTCGATCTGGGAAAGCGCCGGAGCGCTAGCAGGGGAGGGATCAAATAAAGAGAGTGCCGTGCTTCGCTTACCTTCGTTCACCGCTATCAGGACTTGCAGTCTCAGGTCTCGCTTTTGTTGCTCTTTGGGCTGCCGTCCCACGCATTGCTTGCGCGCAAAATGCCCCAAACATCGACCCTGCCCAATCGACGGATTGGGCCGCAGCAGCGATCGCGCATGCGCAAGGGATGCGCCGTTTCAAGGATGCCGACCGTGGTTCGCAGCCGACGCCGCCAATCATTCCGCAGCTTGAAGTCGATGAGGATTCCAGCGGCCTCGTAGGAACCTTTCAGCCCGGCATGGCCACGATCACGGCCAGCAACGCTTTTTTCCAGAACCTGGGAACCAACGGACGCACCTGCTTTACCTGCCATCAGCCGCAAACCGGCTGGACCGTCAGCGCGGCAAGCATCCGTGCGAGATTCGATGCCAGCGCGGGGGTGGATCCGATCTTTCGTCTGGTCGACGGCGCCACCTGCCCGACCGATGATGTCTCGTCGTTCGGAGCCAAGCGGAAGGCCTATAAGCTTGTAATCGACAAGGGCCTGATCCGAATCGGCATAGGCCTGCCGCCGACGCCGCCGACGAATTTGCAGTTCGCGGTGACCGCGGTGGACGATCCGTACAACTGCACGACCAATCCGGCGACCGGTCTTACAAGTCCAACGAGCGGTATTCTATCCATGTACCGGCGTCCGCTGCCCTCAACCAATCTCGGCTTTCTGAGCGCGATCACGATCATGTGGGACGGTCGCGAGCCCAGTCTTGCGCACCAGTCGATCGACGCGACACGAATTCATGCGCAGGCTGACGCTGATCCGACGACCGAGCAGCAAAAGGAGATTGTCGCTTTCGAGAGCGGCATTTTCACCGCCCAGATTTTCGATGGCGGCGCACACGATCTGAATGCCGACGGTGCGACCGGCGGACCGGTTGCGCTGTCGCTGCAGCTCGCCAAATTCTTCGTCGGCGTGAACGATCCGCTAGGGCAGAATCCGACGGGCGCAAAGTTCGATCCCAACATCTTCGATCTCTTCCGGCCATGGCTCGGTCTGCACGGCGCAGACAACGAGACCCGGGATCGCCAGTCGATCGCGCGCGGCGAGGAGGTGTTCAACACCACGAATATCACCATCACCGGAGTGACGGGTCTCAACGACGTGCTCAACCTGCCGAGCATTGCCGGGTTTTGCGGCACCTGCCACGACACGCCGAATGTCGGCAATCATTCGGTCAAGGCCCCCCTGAACATCGGCATCGCCAATGCCGGAGCCAATGCTCCGCCGGCCCTCGACATTTCCGGCCTGCCGGTCTTTACCCTGAAATGCACTCAGGGTCCGCTCGCGGGACAAACCTTTGTTGTCACCGATCCGGGCCGCGCGCTTATCACCGGAAACTGCGCCGACATCGGCAAGGTCAAGGGGCCCATCCTGCGTGGATTGGCGTCGCGCGCGCCCTACTTCCACAACGGGTCCGCGGCTACGTTGCTGGACGCGGTCAACTTCTATGACCAGCGCTTCAAGATCGGCTTTACGAACGAGCAGAAGAAGGATCTGGTGAATTTTCTCAATACTCTCTGAGATCGGCACGTCAAACGCGGTTTTCGGCCTTATCGACTAGTTGATCGTTTCCGTGAAACTTGTCATTCCGGGGCGCCGCTTAGCGGCGAGCCCGGAATCCAGTAACCTATGCCATTGATTACTAGATTCCGGGCTCTCGGCCCACCCAAGTCGGCTGTTGCCGACTTGGGCACTTAAAGTGCTGATCTCGAGTAAACCCGAGATCAGTGGGCCTCGACCCGGAATGACGCGGCATATGATTCGAATTTCGAAATCGGGCACTGGAGCGCGTTCGCCAGCGGCATTTCGCCTTTCTCGTCCTGGCGCCGGGCACAAAAGACGCGGGCGGCAAGTTCCTGGTACGCGGCGGCGAGACCGTAACCACCGCAACCGCCGCGGATCAGATTTTCTCGTCAATATGCTCCTGAAGCAACCGGACGATCCGCTCCTGTTGTGCTTTCGCCGCGCGTGAGCCCGAACCGCCACGACCGGTATTCCGAGTCGCAAGCAGCATGGGCGCGGAGCCGTGCTTGTTCCTGCGACGAGGGTCGGCACCGCCTTCGAGAAGGACCTTTACGGCTGCGGCGCAGCGGGTGCGTACGGCGCGATGCAACGGGGTCACTCCGTTTTTGTCGAGGGCGTTTGGATCGGCGCCCGCATCGATGAGACAGGCGACGGTCGCCGCTTGTGCGCGTGGATTCCATGCGCGCGATCCCGGCGTGCCGTCGACCGCGTAATGAAGGGGCTCGGCGCCAAGCCGGTTCCTCGCGCGAACATCGGCCCCCATGGCTATCAGTCTGCGCGCAATTCCTTCCTTGTAGGAGGCGGCCGCCATGTGCAGAGCGGTGTCGCCCGAATACAGGTAGTGTCCGATCTCGTCGATGTGATACGGCTTTGCCATCCGGCGAGTCGCTCCATCCTGAAAATGCGCGTTCACCAATGCGGGATTTGCCGCGAGCAGGCCGGATACGACCGGGTCGTCCGCGTCGATGATCGCCCTGACCAGCATCATCAGCTCAACATCGCACATATCCGCGTCACCGATTGCATCTCTGAGGCTGGGGCGGCAACGGGCTTCGCAGAGCGATGCTACAGCGGGGTCCGCGTTACTCCGTTCCCGCAAGCCCCGCCTGCCGGATGACCTTGCCCCAGCGCTCGATCTCGGCATCGATGAAGCGGGCGGTCTCCCCGGGCGCCGATGCGCCGGCGGGAAGGAGGCCGAGGGCGATGATCTGCCGCGCCACCTCGGGCAGCGGCAGAATGCCGTTGAGCGTTGCGCGCAGCCGGTCCACGACCGCAATCGGCGTGCCCGCCGGCACCGAGATCACGCCCCAGCCGGCCGCGTCGAAGCCTCCCACGCCTTCCTCGGCGAGCGTGGGAATGTCGGGGGCGGAGGGAAGGCGCACGGAGGTCGAAACGCCGAGCGCACGCACCTTGCCTTCTCTGATCTGCGGCAGCGCGGGCACCACATCGGAGAACATCAGCGGCACGTGCCCGGCTATCACGTCGGTGAGCGCCGGCGCGCTGCCCTTGTAGGGAACGTGCATCATCTCGATGCCGGTCATGCTCTGGAGCATCTCGGCCTGCAGGTGATGGGGCGAGCCGGGGCCGCCCGAAGCATAGGAAAGCCCGCCCGGGTGCTCCCTGGCATATTGCACGAGCTCGGAAATGCTGTGCACCGGGAGCGATCCGCTGCCTGCCATGACCAGGGTGTAACCGTCCGGGGGAGATTTCGCGCCCGCGGCCGTCCCGATCACGGAAGCCGCGCCGGGCCGGTTCTCCACCACCATCGGTTTGCCCAGCCGGTCGGCGAAATAGGGTGCGAGCAGCCGGCAGAGCGTATCGATGGCGCCGCCCGCCGGCCACGGCGCGATCAGCGTGATCTGGCGCGTGGGATATTCCTGCGCGCTGGCCATCCCAACGTTCTGCGGGCCAAGCATCAGCACCGCAATCAGCAGCAGGACAGGACGCTTCATGGCGTCATTCTGAAGGAAAGCCCGCAAACTGCAAGCAGCGCTACCGGCGGCGACAAATCCTTTAAGTCGGGCCAGACCCGCTTCCGGTTTGACCGGTCGAGCGAAAAAAACGCGATTTTGTGATGGCCATCACATCGCGGCGGAAAGAAACGGGCAATATGACAGTGGGGGGCCGAAATTCGGTGCATGCCGACAGGAGGACCGCCATGGCGCTCAATTCGAGTTCATTCTGGTTTCGGGCCAGAACCGTTGGCCGGACCGCGGTTGCAACGCTCGCGTTCGCCGGTGCACTGGCAGCCACCCCGGCCCTTGCCGGCGGTGCCGTCGCTCTGATCGAGAGCTTGGCCAGCCAGTCTCAGCGGGTGGAATTGATGAAATACGCCCATGCCGGACAGGTCATTCGGCTCGGTCCCGATCAGACCCTCGTGCTCAGCTACAAGGACTCATGCGTGCGGGAGACCATCACCGGCGGCACCGTCACCATCGGGACGGACCAAAGTGAAGTGCAATCCGGGGAGGTCACAAGAATGAGGGGACCATGCGTCGTCGGCAGGGTTGATATCAGCAATGGAGAGTTCAGCGTGGGCGGCAGGAGCTTTCGTGGCCTGACGCACTGATGCTCCATAGCGAGATGGGTTGAGACCGATATTTCTCTTACGTCATGGCAAGCCAAGGTCCGATGCCATCCACGTCTTTGACTTGACTCGCGATCTAAGACGTGGATGCCCGCGACAAGCGCGGGCATGACGATTTCATCAAACTCCAGACGTTGTGACCGCGCTCGGTCTTGCCTCCTTCCAAGCGGCTATTCGCCGGCAACCGAAACGTGCGTCAGGGCGCCCATGCCGATAGCGCGCGCTGCCGCCGGCGTGAGATCGATGACGCGGCCACGCACGAACGGACCTCTGTCATTGATGGTCACAAGAACGGACTTGCCGTTACTTCGGTTGGTGACGCGGGCCCGTGAGCCGCACGGCAACGATCTGTGCGCTGCCGTAAGCGCGTTCTCGTTGAGCGACCCACCGCAAGCCACCTGCGCTGCCGTATTGGGTGGCCATGCCTTCCTCGGCCCTGGCGGAGCTCATGAGCGCAGCAACCGGCGCTGCAATCCGAATGATCACCCAAAGCATGTGACGAACCCTGTCCGTTGGAAGAAAGTGTTGTCAGCAAGGCCTCTGAGATAAAATTGCGAAAGTTCAACCGATCTCATTGCGGCATTCGCTCTGTCGGGCTTATCGATGACGGGCTATGGCGTTGTCGCTTCCGGAACTGGCCCTTGTTGTTCGAGCCTTTTTTGTCGCCGAATTTTTTTGAGCTTGCCTTTTGCTTTCTGCACGCATTCCAGACAGTAGGTTCGACGCAATCGCATGGCAGGATGCTCATTACGGTCAGGCCGCATGCGGCGCACACCATTGCAATCGTGTCCGGCATTTTCCAGCTCCGGCTCGTTCGCTTGATCGCATGCTTAACGAGGAGAGCCGTCAGAAGTTCCGCAACGAGGCAATTTCAGTGCGGCCAACGTCTCCGGCTCGGTCAATCATCAGTTTTATTTGAGCATTTTCACAAGCTACAGGCATGCGTTTCCACAGTTGTGGAACCCGCAGCGCTTGTTTTTGTTATATCCGGGAGAAAAGAAGGATGCGTGCCATGCCTCTCTTGATGTGGCTGCCGCTGATCATATTCAGCGGCATGATGTCGATGGATTTATCCTTAAGGCCGCCTTCCGATGTGGAAACGCAGGGCAGCCTCAAGAGGCATCCGGAAGCCGAGATGCCTTGAGCTCCGATCCGGGCTGCCAGGTCACCGTCGCTGAATCCACATTGTCCAAAGCAGGCTTTGATCTGAGTCCAAAGCAGGCTTTGATCTGATCATATCAGACCCGCTCTGTTATACGGGATGCGCGTGGTATCCGGTGATCATCTCGCCGTCGTCACGATCGACCAGCCGCGCCAGCTTCTTGCGCGCGTAGAACATGCGGGTCTTGACGGTGGATTCGGGAATGCCGAGGATTTCGCTGACCTCCCTGACGGCCTTGCCATGGTAATAGACAAGATCGATGACGTGACGATGCTCGTC
>Ga0182033_10001605_pt1 | contig 11344 bp, 10 predicted proteins | sample tim00Cox0000000H_FD_125968 | JGI IMG/M metagenome (GOLD analysis project Ga0182033, IMG submission 125968) | Lab enrichment of tropical soil microbial communities from Luquillo Experimental Forest, Puerto Rico - timezero.00C.oxic.00.000.00H | ecosystem: Environmental > Terrestrial > Soil >...
ATTTGGAATTTTAGGATTAAATCTGTGCACCCACAGCTGCCGCAAATTCGATTGCCACGGACGGTGTTCTATCACGACGACGACGAATTGTTGAGCTAGAACGCCAGACGAAACGCCGTCGCAGAACCCCGATGAGGAAATCCAAATGGCTTGAGTCTCTGTTTTTTGCCGGAGCGGCATCTGCTCGGTCCTAAAAGCGCGGGGACCGATCAACGCCTTTTCACGAAGATCGCGCCCAGCAACTGGTGCGGCGTCGGCAAGTCCGATCGAGCCGGGACAACCCCCGCTGTTGTCTCTGTTTCTTTGACCAACCACGTGTCCACCTCGAAGTTTGCCTTGAGGTAAGACAAGCTCCACTCGGTGAAGAATTGATCGGTCCCGGCACTGAAGAAAAGATCGTTCGGCACATAGACCGCCGCCGCCGGCGAATTCCGTTGGATTTCCTCGGTGGTCGCAATCTGCTTCTCGCGAACGTTTCGATACGGTCCGTAGAGCGGGAAAAGGAAAATATAGCGCGTCGCGGAAACACGCTGAGCGTAAAACAACAATTCCGGTTCCGCCCCAAAAGCGAAGATGCGCTGTTCGGCCGACGTAACCGTCGCGATCCGCTCAGCGAATGTCGGCATTTCGGCGAAAAAATTTCCGGGATAGATTTCTCTCACTGCGTCCGCAGGTGAGTAGCTAAACCAAAACGGCCAAAGCGTTTTCAGCGGTAGAATCGTGACAAACATGATCAGCGCCGCGCGCGGAATCCACGAGTTTTTGCAAAGATTCAGTTCACTCAGCCACGCGGCGCCAGAAGCAGCCAGCAACGCTATCGGCGGCATCCACTGTTGAAAATAATGAGGGAAGAAATAGCCGCTCGCGCCGATGCCGATCGCGCTCGTGATTAACCAACCTGGGAGAAAAACGATCCGCTCGCCTTTTTGTGTCACAATCAGCGCGACTAATCCGGCTCCAGAGGAAATCCAAACCAGCAGCTCAGTTGGCGCAAGCCTGGTCAAAGTCTCTGCGCAGAAATGGAATCGGTCCGACCAGGTCATCGCGCCGATGTATTCCAAATTGTGCGTGAAAACATTCTGGAAGAACTCGCTTAGCCCGCCACGGATCCAAAAGTAGATCGAGACGCAGCCGAGAATCGCCATTAGACCTGCGGTGGATAAACCCGCGAAGAGAAATGCTTCGCGCCCGCGCTTTTCGGAAGGTGCTAAAACCGGATAAAGCGCGAGCAACAAGAGCCAATTCACGACCGCGACCTGTTTGAAACAGATCGCTACCCCGATCAGCGCACCGCAAAGCAAGATCGACAACGTGCGGAGATCAGGATCCTCAACCGATTTGAAAAATGAGATCTGTGACAAGATCAGCGGAAGCAGCATAAAGATTTCTGTGTTGGCCGCCGTCCCCTGAACCCATGGATCTGCCGACAGCAGAACGAAGAGCGTCGCGGCGCAGAACGCCCAAAAACAATTCATGAAGCGCAGCCCGAGAAAAAACAGCGCGCAAGCCGACGTCGCCGAAAACAAAAATGCTGCGAAGTGGACGGCGCGAATCGGATTCATCGGCAGCGACAACGCCGCACGGTAGACCCAGAAAATCGCCGGTGGTTTCTGATCGACCCAATCGCGATACGGCAGTTCGTTATGACCAAGTCGCCACGCAATGTAGGCGTATTCGCCTTCGTCGCGCTCAAATGGAACTCCGAGCAGGGGAATTCTCACCGCCCCCGTGATGAGCACCAGACCCGCGAAAAATAGGATCGTTTGTTTGATCGGCAACCGTTTCCGCAAAACGCTGGCGCTTTCGATCACCGCGAGCGCGAGGTCACTCGGAGCGGCTCAGCTGTTTCCAAATTTTTGATCACGGTGCTGAGATAAACGGATTGCGGGTAAAATGGCTTGTATTTCGTGATCTCGGCGCGGTTCAACACTTTGAACCCGTAGCGCTCGAACATTTGTTCGCCGCGCCGGCTTTCGAAAGTCACGATCTGTCCGTAAACGCGTTTTTCGCCGCAGCGATAGAGATAACTCAAATAGGCGCTCATCAACGCGCGGGTGGTCGACATTTTTCGCGCGTCGGGAAGAAGATTGACGTGAAAATGTGGAACACGCCGTGGCGCCGCCGGCACCTCGCGCCAACCATTCACTAAAATCCATCGAACAAACCGCCGCGAGACGGCGTTGTAACGAAAGTAGCGAGTGAGCGCTTTCAAAAAGAGCGAGACATTTTGCCAGAACGAATAGAGCTGGTTGCGGAGCGGCTTGCGCGAACCGAGAAGATACCCGCGGATCTCACCACCAACCTCGATCACGAAAGAGGATTCCGGTTCCCAGTCGGTGTAGTAAGTCGTGAGGAAATCGGCGAACAATTGCCGATCTTCGTAAACCGGATCAATCGGCGCTCCCAGAAATCCCGTATCGCAGCACAATCGCCGCACGGCCTCCCGGTCGATTTTCCGAAAACTGCGGATCGTGAATGACTTCTGGTCGCTCATTTTGCGGGATGTCCTTTGTAGTTTGCACAGACCTCGCAGTAAATGCAAAAAAGCCGCTCGAAGACGCGCGGCCACGCGTGCAGTTGTGCTATGCGCTCGGCAGGTTCCATCCCCAACGTCGACAAGTCTTCGGCCGCAAACCGCCCGATCGCTTCGGCCAAAGCTTCCGGAGAATTTTCGAGCGCCCAATCGTTCTGCTCATGAAAGATCAGATCATCCATCGCGCTGCCGCGAATGCCAACCACGGGCGTGCCGCAAGCCTGACTCTCCAACGCGACCAGTCCAAATGTTTCTTGAACGCCGGGATGAACGAAAAGATTGGCCGTTTGGTAATAACGCGCGAGGTCGCGCGGCGCGGCGCAATATTTGATCCACGACACGTTGTTGCATCGCGTTTGCAGTTTGCCGAGTTGACTTCGCTCCGGCCCGTCACCGATCACGAGCAAGTGAAATTCGTTTGGGCGGCGATGCTGTAAAATCTCGAATGCGCGAAACAATCGGGCCGTATTCTTTTCTTGCGCCAAACGCCCGATATAAAGCAAAAGCTTTCTCCCCGATTCGATGCCGAGCGACTTGAGCGTTGCTTCGCCATGTGATTTGTCCGGCCGGAAGATGTCGATGTTAACGCCGAGACTCAGAACCCGAACATTATTTACGCCCCAATCGCGAAGCACGTGTGCCAATCGGTCCGACGCGACCAGCGTTGCCGCGTGTTGATTGTAAAGTTTGCGGACGTAAGCTCGGGAAAGCTTCATCACACGGCGCGTCGCAGTTTTCCCCAACAACTTTGCCCAGTAGCGCAGATAGGCTTCGGGAAAATGCGAATGATAAAACCCGATCACCGGAATTCTGAGTGATCGGCCGATTTTCACTGCTCGCCAGCCAAGGTGATAAGGATCTCCCGATTCGATGATGTCGGGCCGTTCGCGCTTCAAGATTTCTTCAACGGCCCGCAAATTCAGGAGCGCGCGATATTGCGCCGTGCGCGAAACCAGCGGCGATCGAATCGTATAAATGCGGGAGCGTGCATGTTTCCGGACGGCACTCTTGGACCCTGGAACAACGAGCACATGCTTGTCGTTCGGCGCATGCCGCTGGATGTAGTCGATCTTTTCGTGGAGATATCGCTTCACCCCGCCGCTCACCGGCGAGTAGAACTGGGTAATATCGCAAACCTTCAAGATCGATAATCGACCGCGCGCGAATCAGCTCCCCGATTCCAATTCGCTGATGTAGCGTTCTGCCTCGATCGCTGCGGCGCAGCCAGAGCCGGCCGCGGTGACGGCTTGTTTGTAAACGCGATCTGCGACGTCGCCGGCGATGAAAACGCCCGGGTGTTTACTTTGCGCCAGATTCCGCACAATCAAGTAACCTTCCGGATCGGTCTCGAGTTTACCTTGGTACGCTTTCGTGTTCGGATCGTGGCCGACCGCAACGAACACGGCCGCGATATCGAGCTCGCGCTCCTCGTTCGTCTTCACGTTGCGCAAGCGAATCGCGCACATCTCCCCTTTTCCGTCCGAGATATATTTCGTCACCACCGTGTTCCAGATCGGCTCGATCTTTTGGTTCGCGAACACGCGCTCCTGCATGATCTTCGACGCGCGCATCTGGTCGCGGCGATGAATCAGGTAAACCTTCGAAGCAAAGCGCGTCAGGAAGAGCGACTCCTCCGCGGCTGAATCGCCGCCGCCAACCACCGCGACGGGCGCATTTTTGTAAAATGCGCCGTCGCACGTCGCGCAACTCGTTAGGCCGTGACCGATCAGCTTCTCCTCGTCCTCCAAACCGAGGTGTCGAGCGGAGGCGCCGCTCGCAATGATCAGCGCCTGTGTATCCAACCATTCGTCGTCAGCTTTCACGCGCACGTGTTTGTTGCTCAGGTCGAAACTAGTCACCTCGGCGTAGGAGAATCGGGCGCCGAATTTTTCAGCTTGTCGGTGCATGTTGAGGATCAACTGCGGACCGTCGATTCCGTCCGGAAAGCCCGGAAAATTCTCCACCAGCGTGGTGGTTGAAAGCTGCCCGCCCGGCTGGCGGCCTTCCAGAACGAGCGGATTCAGGTTCGCGCGCGCGGCATAGATCGCAGCCGTCAAACCGGCGCAGCCGCTGCCAACGATGATTACTTTTTCCACAAACCAATCTAGCACAGGGCGCAAGTGGAACGCATCTCTGTCCACAGCTAATTTCCGCGATGCCTGAGCTGGCTGAGGTCGAATGGTTTCGCAAACAATGGAATCCCGGACGTGGCGTGGAGATTGTCAATTTTAGCTTGCACGCGCGGAACCGGGTCTTTCGCGGCGAGAACGTCCACGACCTCCAGCAAAGATTAATCGGCAAGAAGCTACTAAGCTCGCACGCGCGCGGAAAACGGATGCTTTTCAAGTTCTCAGGGGAGAACTGGCTCGGAATTCACTTGGGCATGACCGGTAAGATCCGCGTCGAGCCGGCGGATTATCGGCCAGCCAAGCACGATCACCTCGTTCTTTTTCAACGCGATCGCGCGCTTGTCTTCACCGACTCGCGACGATTCGGTCGCGTCCGATTTCATCACGGCCCTGAGGAACCTGATTGGTGGAAGAGTCCCGCGCCCGAAATCATTTCGTCCGAATTCGATCAAGAATTCACGGATCGCTTTCTGCATCGACATCCGAGAGTGCCGATCAAAGCTGCGCTGCTGATGCAAAACGGTTTTCCGGGAATTGGAAACTGGATGGCCGACGAAATTCTCTGGCGCGCGAAAGTTTTGCCGTCGAGGCGAATTCAAAGATTAATGGCCCACCATCGCGCAGAACTTTTCCGCGCAACAAAATTCGTCGTGCGCCGAGCACTCGAAACACTTGGAAAAGACTTCTCCGATCCGCCACGGAAATGGCTAATTCACCAGAAATGGAAGGCTAACGGCATCTGCCCCGTTCATCGTAAGCCGCTTCGCCACGCCACTGTCGCCGGCCGCACAACTTCGTGGTGCCCGCGCTGTCAGAAGTAACCGCGCAAGTTACGAAGTGATGTGCACCGCGATCTTGTGGAAGCCGGTGACGCCGGAGAACGGGCTGCGGTCCTCTTCGAATTCCTGGACCTCGCCTTCGCCGTCGGTGGCGCGGACGACGAGGGTGTAATCGTCGGCGTCGTCAGGTTTCCAATCGTAACTCCAGAGGGCCCAGGTTAGTTTTGTTCCAGGATAAATAATTTTCGCGTCGCTCCAGCTTTCGCCATCATCATCGCTGATCTCGACGCGCGAAATTCCGCGATCGCCGCCGAACGCGATGCCTTTGACCACAATCGGTCCGCGCAACTGGCCTAACGAAAAGCGCGATTCGTGATCGGGCATATCGATTCTCGATCTTGTCGGTGTGATGAAGTCTGGGCCCCAGCCTTGCGTTTCGTAAAAACCCTTTGCATTCGCGCCGGTCAGCTCGATGCGCGTGAGCCACTTCACATGTTTTTCGCCGAAGTAACCGGGCACGATCGCGCGCAACGGATAACCGTGTCGATGTGGCAAACCGACGCCGTTCATCCCCCAGGCGAGGATCGTGGTGGGCTCGAGAGCTTTCTCAATCGGAATCGTGTCGGTGTAATTGTCCGCGCCGTAGAGACGAACGCGTTGCGTTTCAGCGAGCGGCCCGGCCGGATCGAGCAGGTCGCCCAGCACGATGCCTTTCCAGACGGCGTTGCTCATCAATCCCGCGTCGAGTCCGTTACTAATGCACATCAGAGTCGTCTCCTGCTCGACGACGTCGAATGCGTTAAGGTCCTGAAATCGATAGGTCTTCGGATTTTGGACGAAGCCGTCCACTTCCAAGTGCCAAAGATCGCGATTCACGCGCGGATCAATCACGTTCTTCGTCACACAATAAAACAAATCGTTCGGCGTAATTGGCCGAACGATGCGGCCTTTGTATTGCGTTCCGTCGTAACTGAACGTCGCCGCGCGATAAAGTTTTCGGATCAACGCAGCGCCACCCCCCGCCAGCAGCACGCCTAGTCCACTCAAGATCAATGCTCGGCGTCCGATTGCCGGAGTGAATTCACCGCCGGCGGTTCCGGATTTTGGTCGCGTGAGAAAATGAAAACTGGCGACGAGGGTGCGCTCAAAAACCAAAACGCTGAGCGCGAATCCGATCAGCGTAATTGCGCCACCAGACGCAATGGGGAAGCCGACATAGCTCGTGCCCAGCACTGGCCAAAGAACGATCGCAACGGCCATGATCGGCAAGAGAACAAAGATCGACATCGTCAAAGGCGTGACCCGCCGCTGCGGATTGCGTTGCACAAAGAGACCGAAAATTCCGCCGCCGAGGATGCTCACTAACAATTGGCCGGCGATTGTCGAACCGACGCCGAGTTGTTTGAGATGATTATAACCTCCCACGCGGCCCATCAGCGCGAGAAATGGTCCCGGCTTAATGAAAACGGAAAGTCGATCGCCGATAAGCGCGAGCGGCGTCGCGACGCCGAAGCAAGCGAGCAACAACATGACGACCGTCATCGCGATTCCGGCGACGAGTCCGGCGAGCAATCCCGCCGAGAGCGCCTTCATTTTGCTCATCGAGTATCAATGTTACCCGGATTGAAACGCGATGCGCAAGAACGTCGCGGTAATTCGCGCGCCGGCTACAACCGTTCCGTGCAACGTTCCGGAAACCTTTGAGACTCCGCCGGCACGACAGCGGTGATTTACCGGCACTTCGAGAATGCGCAGACCGGTGCGCGCGGCCTTCATCTGCATTTCCAAGTTCCAGCCGTAAGTTTCTTCGCGCATCGAAAGTTTCTCGAGTGCGTCGCGGCGGATCGCGCGAAACGGGCACATGTCGGTGTAGCGCACGCCGTATAAAGTCGAGATTAAGCAGCCGGAGAGTTTGCCGGCGAAGATTTGCTGGAGATTCATGCTAGCGGGTTCGCGTTTTCCGCGGGTGCGTGAACCGATCACGAAATCGTAATTCTCAGCTGCGATCGGATCGACCAGCTGTGACATGAATTCGGGGCAATCGCTACCATCGCCATCGAGAAAAACGACGATCTCGCACTGCAGCGCGAGCGCCGCGACCCCAGCAGCACACGCGCGACCGTACCCGCGCGGCGCGGTCACTACTCGCGCGCCCGCTTCACGCGCCCGGTCGGCGGTTCGGTCATCGCTGCCGTTATCGACCACGATAATCTCGCCTGGAATTCTTGTCCCGAAGCATTCGCGAACAACTCCGGCGATCGGTTCCTCCTCATTCAGCACGGGAATGACGACTGAGACCTTCATCGGAGCACGAGCCGCGCAGTCGCGAAATAAAGCACCAGCGCGCAAATGTCAGCGAGCGCGAGGGTGATTGGCCCCGCGGCGATTTTTGGATCGAGTCTTAGCCGATGCAGCAGCGACGGAATAGCGAGCCCGAAAAGGCACGCGGTAGTTAGCGAGAGCGCGATGCTGCCGCCGATTGCGACGGCGGCACGCAGATCGTTCCGCCAAAGCATTACGATTGTGGCGACGATACTGCCGCACCCGAGTCCAATTAGAATGGCTGTCATAAATTCGCGTCGAAGTGCGCTGGCAAACCAGCGCCACGTCACAGGTGCGGATCGCAGCATTTGAATCGTGACGCTCATCGACTGCGCGCTAACGCTTTCATTGAGGCCGAGCACCATTGTGAGAAAAAATGCGACCACGAGGCTGCGCGCGAGCGTCGCTCCAAACGCATCGGCGAGGATCGCGCAAACCGTGCCTGCAGTCACCGTGACCAGCAGCCACGGAAAACGAAAGCGGAACACCCCCCACGGCGATGCACCACGGATTTGCTCAAGATGAAAGCCAAGAACTTCAAAGACATCGTCACGCACTGACGCAGCGGGCCGAGGTCGCTCCTCGCGTTCACCCAAGATTTCTTCGGCAAACAGGCTGACATCGATTAGGCCGACGACGCGGCGTTCTTCGTCGACCACAGGAAAGGCGAGAAATTTGTAGAGCACGAAAAACTCGCATGCATCCAAAACGGTCGCGGTCGCGGGAATCGCAACGACGCGACTAACCATGATGTCGCGGAGCGGCGTTTCGAGTGGAGCCGTTAGCAATCTGCGTGTGGGCAAAACCCCGACGAGACGTTCGCCGGAATCCACCGCAAAGAAATAGATCACGCGCTCGCCGACGCCCTCGCAGCGAATCCGTTCGAGCGCCTGGCCGGCGGTCATGTCGGCCTTGAGGAGAGGAAAATCTTTCCGCGCGTGCTGGATGACTGGCGAGTTGAAATCGGCGATGCCGGCGACGTCAGGCATTCCCAACTCTTACTCGATGGACGATGCCTTTGCTCCTAAGAACTTGCTCCGCTTCGCTAAAGTAATCGCGGATGTCAGATTGAGAGCGGATCCAATCGATGTAGCGCTGAATTCCGGCTTCTACGTTGACCTGCGGCTTGTAACCGGCAGCGCGAATTTTTCTGGTGTCGCTCGTTAGGTGACGCATTTCGCCGGGACGAAATTCGCCACGCGTTACCGGCGCGATGTCGATCTTGAGCAACTCGGAAAGAATCTGCGCGACTTTGCGAATGGGCGTTCCTTCGCCGCTGCCGACGTTAATCGGCTGTCCGTCAAGTTTGTCCGTTTCGGCCGTGAGCAGATTCGCCCGCGCAATGTCTTCGACGAACGAAAAATCGCGCGTTTGTTCGCCATCCTCGTAAAGCACGGGCGGCAAGTTGTTGAGCAATCGCGTGCAGAAGATCGCGATGACGCCGGTATAGGGATTAAAAATCGATTGACGCGGTCCGTAGGTGCATGAGTAACGAAGCGCGACCGTGGGAGTGCCAACTTGTTTTCCCCAAAGCAGCACGAGCTTTTCCTGATCAACTTTGGTCAGACCGTAGACAGTCTCGCCGCCAACCGGAGCATTCTCCGGAGTTGGCGCGCTTTTCGTGATCGCGCCGCAAATTGGACAGTGCACTTGCCAGTCGCCTTTTCGCAGTTGTTCGACGGGCCGCACAGTTGGAAAAACGAGTCCGTGTTTGGGACAGCTGCCAGCGCCTTCGCTGTAAACAGCTTGCGAGCTCGCAACGACAATCTTTTTAATCGGCAGATTCGTCTCACGAATCACCTCTAGCATTTGCGCGGTGCCGAGCGAATTGACATGAACGTATTTTGAGATCTCTGGCATGTAACCGCCGTAGGCCGCCTGGTGGAACACGACATCCACCCGGTCAAGCGCGGCGGTGATCGTTGAGCGGTCGCGGATATCACCCTCAATGAACTCGGCACCGGGATTGATCCAACTCGGTTTGCCCCGCTTGTGCGTGTTGGGCTCCAGGTTGTCGAGCACGCGAACCTTCCAGCCTTCGCGCACCAGCAAATCAGTGACGTGCGATCCTATAAGACCGGCGCCACCGGTAACAAGCGCGTGGTTTTGCATGGTTTTTGTTGTAGAGGCACGTCTTATCTCGCGCAAAATCTGTTTCAAACACGGCTGAGGGCGGTCGTCGCTACAGCTTTCTCTGCGCTGTTAGTTGCACGAGAAATTTTCGAGTCTGCGGCGCGACGTGGTCGCTCGCCTTTTCAGAAAGCAATTCATTACGCAAACGGTGGAGAGTCGCTCCGTCGTCCACATCGTAACCGGTCGGCAACAAGCTCACTTCAAGATTCAGCTCGCGAGCGCGCTGTTTCGTCTGATTCAAAACGCCCTCGGTACTCCAATCGATACGTTCCAATAATTGCGGGTGATCGCGTTTCATCCCGATCAAATAATAGCCGCCATCATCTGACGGACCGAGAACAACACGATCGTTCGGCGCCGAGAGCAACTTGACCGCTTGGGCATAGGCGTCAGCCGAAACTGTTGGACTGTCAGAGTCGATCAGACAAACTGATGAAAAGCCGCATCGAAAAAGATCTGTAACTGCATAAAGAAGGCGTTCGCCGAAGCCGTCGCCGCGTTGTGGAAGAAGTTCGAAGCTCTGCGGTAAGATGTCGATGTAAACCGCTTCGGAACCGATCGGTGTGTAAACGCCGACACCAAGCGCGGTGGCGCCACAGGCTTTGGCGATCGCACTCGCGGTATCACGCAGGAAGCAAATATTCAATTGCGCTGCTTCTTCATGGGTGAGTGGCGGGACTACGCGCGTCTTCACTTGTCCGGCGCGAGGCGCTTTGGTCATCACCGCGAGCGCGCACAGATTGTCGGCGATGAAAGGCCGGTTCGGATCGAGAACGTGATGAAGAAGCTTCATTAGGCCAAGTTAGTCGTGCTCGCGGCGCCCGTTGTTCGCAAATCTAATTAGAGTTCTTTAGCGGAGAAACCATCTTTTCTTCTTCTTCTCAGCTCGAACAACTTTTGCCCCACGCCGTCGCGCGCCCGCAGAGCAAGTTGTTGATAACACTGTCAACAAGTGTAGACAGCTTCGTTCGCACGCGAATAGAAGAGAACTTATTCAGCATTATTAAAACTTGTTGGCTTGTTGCTATGGCCTCCGCTAACAAAGTGAAATGCAAGTCCACTATCGATGCCTGCTTTTGATTGTTGTTGTTGACGTTTGGAACTTACCTTTGCGCGGTGCCGATGAAAAGTCGGTCTGGGACATTCAGCAAAGGCTGGTTTCGAAGAAATATGTCGACCTAACGCACGCGTTTGCGCCGGGTATACCGCGGTGGCCTGGATTTCCGGATGAAACGCGGAAGACAATTTATTGGTACGACAAACGTCCGGATACACAGGGCACGGGTTTCTTTTCGGAGGTTTTCACACACGTCGGACAATGGGGGACGCACGTTGATCCGCCGGCGCACTTCGTTAAGGGGCTGCGAACAGTGGACCAGATCGACCTGAAAGAGATGATTTTACCGTTAGTCGTGGTCGACGTTCACGAAGATTGCGCGAAAAAACCG
>Ga0182033_10001621_pt1 | contig 11271 bp, 8 predicted proteins | sample tim00Cox0000000H_FD_125968 | JGI IMG/M metagenome (GOLD analysis project Ga0182033, IMG submission 125968) | Lab enrichment of tropical soil microbial communities from Luquillo Experimental Forest, Puerto Rico - timezero.00C.oxic.00.000.00H | ecosystem: Environmental > Terrestrial > Soil >...
AATCGTCGCGTCGAAGCCGACACGATCCGCTCGTATTTCAAACTGGCGCCCGGCGAGCGGCTTGATGCGGCCAAGATCGATGCTGCGCTCAAGGCGCTCTATGGGACCGGCCTGTTTCAAGACGTCCGGATTTCGCAGTCCGGTAACAAGGTGATCGTTACCGTAGTCGAGGCTGCGGTGATCAATAAGATCGCCTTCGAGGGCAATCATCGGCTCAAAGACGAACAAATATTGCAAGAAATCCAATCCAAGGAACGCGGTGCGCTGTCGCGCGCCACGGTCCAGGCAGACGTCCAGCGCATCATTGAAATTTATCAGCGTAACGGACGCTTCGACGTTGGAGTCGTGCCGAAAATCATCGATCGGCCGAACAACCGCGTCGACCTCGTATTCGAAATCAACGAGGGCGAGAAAACCGGAATCAAATCCCTCGTGTTCGTGGGTAACAACGCTTATTCCGCGTGGCGCCTGAAAGAGGTGATCAAAACCTCGGAATCCACTTTCTTGAGCTTCTTGCAGACGACGGACGTCTACGATCCAGACCGGATCGAGGCCGACCGCGATCTGATTCGGCGCTTCTATCTCAAGCACGGTTACGCCGACGTGCAGGTTGTGTCGGCGACCGGCGTCTACGATCCGGCCAAGAAAGGTTTCGTCGTCACCTTCACGATCGAGGAAGGGCCGCTCTATCGTTTTGGCGCAGTCGATATCCAGTCCAATGTTCGCGCCGTCAACGCGGAGTCGCTGCGCCCGGTTTTACGCATGGGGGCAGGCCAGATCTACAATGGCGAGGCGGTCGAAAAGACTGTCGAAGACATGACGATCGAGCTGGCGCGGCGCGGCTATCCCTTCGGCCAGGTTCGACCGCGCGGCGATCGCAATCCAACGACCAGGACGATCGGCGTACTCCTCGTCGTCGACGAAGGCACCCGTGCTTATATCGAACGCATCAATATCCGCGGTAATTACCGGACCCGCGATTACGTGGTGCGCCGCGAGTTCGACATCAACGAAGGTGATCCGTACAACCGCGCGCTGATCGACCGCGCCGAACGGCGCGTCAAGAACCTCAACTTCTTCAAAAACGTCAAGATCACCAACGAGCCCGGCTCGGCGCCCGATCGCGTTGTCATCAATGTCGATGTCGAAGAGCAGCCGACCGGCGATTTCTCGATTCAGGGCGGTTATTCGACCGCGAATGGCTGGCTCGCCGAAGTTTCGGTGACCGAACGCAATTTGCTCGGTACCGGCCGCTTTGCCAGAGCCGGCGTCACTTATGGGCAATTCATCCGCGGTATCGAACTCAGTTACGCGGAGCCCTATTTTCTTGATTACCGCACCAGCATGGGCGTTGACCTGTTCGCCAAACAGACGCTGCCGAGCACTTATCTTTCCTATGGCACCGAGACCTATGGCGGCAACTTGAAATGGGGCGTGCCATTGCGCGAAGATCTTGCCATTCAGCTGCGCTATTCGATCTACGACCAAAAGATCACGCTGCCCGCGCAACTGGACAATTGTAACAATCTCAATCCGGATTTGATTAATACCTTTCCGACTCCGGCTGCGATTGCGGCAGACCAGGCGATTGGCGGACCAAATTACGGGGTCACTCCTCCGACAAGCTGTTTCGCCTTTGGGCAAGCCTCGCTACCGGTGCGAGTCGAACTGGCGCAGGGCGCTACTTTGACCTCTGCACTCGGTTACGGGTTCATCTATAACTCGCTCGACAACAACCGGCTGCCGACCAGCGGCGTGCTCTTTAATTTCGGCCAGGATTTCGCCGGCGTTGGTGGCGACGTATCGTACTTGCGCTCAAGCGTCGACATGCGCGCCTATTACGAGGTGGTGTCCGATCTCGTCGGCATGTTGCATCTGCAAGCCGGCGACATCTACGGCTTCAAGAATTGCCCGTCGTCGAATGCCTGCAATGGTAACAACTATGTACGCATGCTCGATGACTTCAAGATGGGTCCGAACCTGGTGCGCGGCTTCCAGCCAGCCGGCCTAGGGCCGCGCGACATCACGCCTGGGACCACCAATGACAATATCGGCGGCACGATGTATTGGGGCGCCAGCTTCGAATTCCAGTATCCGCTCTACTTCCTGCCGAAAGACAGCGGCTTCCGTGGTGCGGTCTTCGTCGATTCCGGATCGGTGTGGGGGTATAGAGGCGAGACGCAATTCCCGGCGACCGGTGAAATCAATGGAACTGTGTCACCCACTGCACTCGCACCGGGCGCATTAGGGCCGCTCACTCCTTTCTCCTGCCAATGCGGCATGCAATTCGCCGACAGTCCGGCCGTGCGCGCCTCTGCCGGAGCGAGCCTGATCTGGGACTCCCCGTTCGGGCCGCTGCGCTTCGATTTCGCCTATCCTTTCCTCAAGCAATCTTATGACCGCACGCAATTCTTTTCGTTCGGCGGCGGCACGAAATTCTGATCGCTGCCTCGAGCGAGCGCGCCGGGCGATATGCGGGATTTTGTCATAGCGGATTGCGAATTGACGACCGGCGAGATCGCCGCCTTGACCGGCGCGAGGCTCCGCGCCGGCGATCCTGCCGACCGGCCGATCTGCAATATCGCGCCGCTCGACACTGCCGGCCCTTCCGACATCAGCTTCCTGGAAAATTCGAAATATGTCGGCGAACTGGCGACAACGCGCGCCGGCGCCTGTCTGATCGCGCCGCGTTTTGCCGGTCCTGCTCCGCGAAGTCTCGTCGTGCTGGAGACGCCGCAGCCCTATCCCTCTTTCGTTGCCGTCAGCCGCAAATTGTTCGGCAACTTGCTGCGGCCTTCGTCGCTGTTCGGGACAACCGGCCGCGCTGCTAGTGCGCAGGTCGATGCAAGTGCGCGCGTCGAAGCGGGCGTCACACTGGACCCGCTGGCGGTCGTGGGCCCGCGCGCTGAGATCGGTTCGGGCACCGTGATCGGGCCCAGCGTCGTGATCGGTCCCGAGGTGCGCATCGGCCGCGACTGCGCGATCGGAGCGCATAGCTCAATCTTTCACGCCCTGATCGGCGACCGGGTGATCGTTCATCCTGGCGTGCGCATCGGGCAGGATGGATTTGGTTTTCTACCCTCGCGCCACGGCCATCAGAAAATTCCGCAAACACGCCGAGCGGTTATCCAGGATGACGTCGAGATCGGCGCCAACACGACGATCGACCGCGGTGCAACCCGCGACACGATCATCGGGGAAGGCACCAAGATCGACAATCTCGTTCAAATCGGACACAACGTCTACATCGGCAGGCATTGCGTGATCGTCTCGCAAGTCGGCATATCGGGCAGTGTAACGGTAGGGGATTACGCCATGCTGGGCGGGCAGGTCGGTATTGCCGATCATGTGACGATCGGTGAAGGTGCCATGCTCGGTGCGCGCGCCGGCGTGATGTCGCATGTTCCGCCGGGGGGGCGCTGGGCGGGATTTCCGGCTGAGCCGGTGGTCGAGTGGAAGCGAGGCGTAGCAACGCTTCGTCGCCTGGTGCGGCGTAGCCGCAAAGCGGAAGGGGCGGAGGAATGAGCGGCGAGACGATCGAGATCGCCGATATCCGCGAAATCCTGCGGCTGCTGCCGCATCGCTACCCCTTTCTCATGATCGATCGCATCATCGATATTCGCGGCGAGGATCACGGCATCGGAATCAAAAACGTGACGTTCAACGAGCCGCATTTCCTAGGCCACTTCCCCGATAACCCGGTCATGCCGGGCGTGCTGCTGATCGAAGGCATGGCGCAGACCGCGGGCGTTTTGTGCCTTCGCCGGATGGACGCCGGGTCTCGGCAAGATGTTTATTTTCTCACTATTGATAAAGCCAAGTTCCGCAAGCCCGCAGTGCCTGGTGACACGATCGCCTATCACGTCGACAAGATCGCGCATCGGCGCAATATGTGGTGGTACCGCGCGGAAGCCAAAGTCCAAGACGTTTTGATCGCCGAAGCCGAAGTCGGCGCAGTCATCACCGAGGCGTAAATGGCGATCGATCCGACAGCGCGCGTTGCCGGCGGCGCGCGCCTTGGCGATTCTGTCGAGATTGGACCCTATTGCCTGATAGGTCCGCAGGTCGGGCTCAAACGCGGCGTGCGGCTGATCGCGCATGTCAACGTCACCGGTGCGACTACGATCGGCGAAGACACAGTGGTTTACCCGTTCTCCTCGCTCGGAACGCCGCCGCAATCGGTGCATTACCACGGCGGCGATACCAAGCTTGTGATCGGTGCGCGGTGCGAACTGCGCGAGAGCGTGACCATGAACACCGGAACCGAGGACGGCGGCGGCGTCACCCGCATCGGCGATCGCTGCTCGTTCATGGTCGGCTGCCACGTCGGCCACGATTGCACCGTGGGCAGCGATGTCACGTTCGCCAATAACGTAGTGCTGGGCGGGCATGTCAGCGTCGACGATCGCACGTTTCTCGGCGGGCACGTTGCCATCCACCAATTCGTGCGCATAGGCGAAGGCGTCATGATGGCGGGAATGTCGGCGGCGCGTGACGACATCATACCGTTCGGATTTGCGCTCGGCCAAACCGGCGCGCTGGTCGGACTCAATGTGGTCGGGTTACGGCGGCGCGGCGCCACTCGCGCGCAATTACACAGCCTGCGCCGCGCTTATCGCAGCTTGTTCTTTGTCGAGGGCCGGCTTTCGGACCGCGTCGAGGCATTGGGGCGCGACTTTGCTGACGACCCCCTGGTGAGCAAAATCGTCGCCTTTATTCGCGCTGGCGGTAAGCGCCCCCTGATGCGACCGCGTGGCAAGCGCGATGATGATGCCGCGGCAGCGACCGATTTTGAGGCGAACTGATGATCCAAGCCGACGAAGCGGATCATGGCTGATACGCACGCGAGCACTCCGCTGGCAATCATTTGCGGCGGCGGCAGCTTTCCGGCGGCGGTTGCCGATGCAGTGGCCGCGCGCGGCCGCCGCCCGGTCATGTTCGGCATCAAAGGCTGGGCCGAGGCGGAGGTCATCGGCCGCTACGCGCATCATTGGATTGCAATCGGTCAAGCGGGACGTTTCTTCCGCCTGGCCAAGGCCGAAAACTGCCGCGAAGCGCTGTTCATCGGCACGGTGCTGCGGCCGCCGATCAAGGACCTGCGGCTGGATTGGCACACGCTGCGCTTGATGCCGCGCGTTGTTCGTTTTTTTCGCGGCGGTGACGACAAGCTCCTGTCCGGAGTGGCCGGGGTGGCGGAGAGCGGCGGGCTGCGCGTGGTCGGAGTAAAAGACGTGGCACCCGAATTGTTTGTGCCAGAGGGTGCGCTGGGCCGTCATCGCCCTTCGGAACGCGACCAAGCCGACATCGCACACGCGCTCAAGCTGATTGGCGCACTTGGACCCTTTGATGTCGGGCAGGCGGCGGTCGTGGCCGACAGCCATGTGATTGCCGTCGAAGCGGCCGAAGGTAGCGATCACATGCTGGCGCGGATCATCGAGCTGCGCGGACTCGGCCGGGTCACTTCGCCGTCAGGGGTCGGCGTGCTGGTCAAGGCGCCGAAGCCCGGACAGGATCGGCGGCTCGATCTGCCGTCGATCGGACCGCGCACCATTGAGCTCGTCGCCAAAGCCGGACTTGCCGGGCTCGCCGTTACCGCCGGCAGTACGATGATCGCGGAGGCCGAGCGGACCATTAGTGCGGCGGATCGCGCCAAGGTCTTCGTCATCGGAGTGCGCGAGGCGCTCGCGGCATGACGGCGCAACCTCACGCGTCAGCGCCACCATATGCGATCTTCATCGTAGCCGCAGAGGAATCTGGCGATGCTTTGGGTGCGGCGCTGGCACGTGCCGTAAAGGCTGCCGATCCGACCGTGCGGCTCTCCGGCGTCGGTGGCAACGCGATGGCGGCCGCCGGGATAACAAGCCTGTTCGCCATCGATGAGCTTTCGATCATCGGCGTCAGCGCCATTCCACGGCGGCTGCCGACGATCTTGCGACGCATTCGCCAGACTGTCGCGGCGATCGTCAAGGAACGTCCCGATGCGGTCGTGATCATTGACAGTCCCGATTTTACGCATCGGGTCGCTCGGCGCGTACGGCGGTTAGCGCCCGACATTCCGATCATCGATTATGTCTCGCCCTCGGTTTGGGCATGGCGGCCCGGCCGCGCGCGCGCCATGCGCCACTGTGTCGATCATGTATTAGCGATCCTACCGTTCGAGCCGGATGTGCATCGCCGCCTTGGCGGCCCGCTTTGCACTTATGTGGGCCACCCGCTGGTCGAGCGGATCGGCGAGTTGCGGCCCGGCGCCGAGGAGACGCGGCGGCGGCAATCGGACCCGCCGCTCATTTTGGCCTTGCCGGGTAGCCGGACGGGCGAGATCAGTCGTCTTGCCGATATTTTTGGCGCTGCGATAGAGCGCCTGGCGGCACGTGTCGGACCGATTGAACTCGTGGTACCGACGGTCGCTCATGTCGCGCAGCAATTGGATGCTGCCGTCGCCGGTTGGGTGGTGCGTCCGCGCATCGTCGTGGATCCGCTCGAGAAATGGGCCGCCTTTCGCGGCGCGCGGGCTGCGCTTGCCGCCTCGGGAACAGTCACGCTCGAACTCGCTTTGGCGGGCGTGCCGATGGTCGCCGCCTATCGGCTTTCCTTCATCGAGGCGGTGATTGCGCGGGCCATACGGCTGCAAGCACGCTTGCCGAGCGTCATTCTGGCCAATCTGGTCGTCGGCGAGAATGTCGTGCCGGAATTGTTGCAGGAGGCTTGCACGCCGCAAAAACTGGCCGATGCGCTGCTGCGGGTTGTGAGCGACACCGAAGACCGCCGGCGTCAGCTCGCCGCGTTTGCCGGGCTGGACAGGATAATGAAGATTGAGGGGAGCCCGCCAAGCGCAAAAGTCGCGGCAATAGCGCTCGAAGCGGCTCGCCGCGGCCGCGGTGGCGTTTCCAGCTTGATCGAGGCACCGTCCTCGGGTTAACCCCCGCAGCGGCGCTCTACCGTTGCGAGCGGCCGCCTTGCTAATCCGCCATAGATCAACCCCAGCCTTCGGGTACAGAGCGTCAAGCGTGAGCAAGCCGAAAAAAAGGGTGCGGAAAACGAAAGCCGCGATCACCGGCGTGCACGGCTATGTGCCACCGGACGTTTTGAGCAATGCCGAATTGGCGCAAATGGTCGACACCAGCGACGAATGGATTGTCGAACGCACCGGTATCAAGGAACGGCGTATCCTCAAGGGCAAGGGGCTGGGCACCTCGCACATGGGTGCGAAAGCCGTCGAAGGGCTCCTGGCAAGGACGGGGACTGCTGCGCACGAGGTCGACCTCTTGATCTGTGCGACGACCACGCCGGATTTTGTTTTCCCGTCGACAGCCAATCTGATCTGCGAAATGTGCGGCATTCGCTCGATCGGCAGCTTCGACGTGCAAGCCGCCTGTTCCGGATTCGTCTATGCACTCACCGTGGCTGCGCAATTCATCGAGACGGGAAAAGCGCGCAAGATCGTTGTTGTCGGTGCCGATAAAATGTCGGCGATCATCGACTATACCGACCGCGCGACCTGCGTCCTGTTCGGCGACGGAGCCGGCGCGGTTCTCCTCGAGCCGAACAAGAAATATGGACTGATCGACACAATGATCGCATCCGACGGCTCCGGCATGCCGCATCTGCATCAGAAAGCCGGCGGCAGCCGCATGCCGCCAACGGCCGAAAGCGTGGCCAAACGATTGCATTACGTGCATCAGGAGGGTGCGGCGGTCTACAAATTTGCTGTCGCCCGCATGGCCGAGGTTGCGAGCGAGTTGATGAAGCGCAATCGGCTCGCCGGCGACAGCATCGATTGGTTGGTGCCGCATCAGGCCAACCGGCGCATCATCGAAGCCACCGCCGAGCGGATGAAGCTTCGGCCCGAGCGCGTCATGGTCACGATTCACAAATACGGCAACACGACCGCGGCGACCATTCCACTGTGCCTATGGGATTACGAAAGCCGGTTGAAGCCAGGCGGCCGGCTGATCCTGGCAGCGTTCGGCGGCGGCTTCACCTGGGGCGGCACTTATCTGACCTGGGCCTATGATGGCAAGAAGCGAGTGGCGAGCGGCGAATAGAAGCGTGTTGCTGTACTCGCTATTCGCTTGCCTCTATTTGCGCTTGGACATCGGCAGATATTCGCGCAACGTCGCGCCTGTATAAAGCTGCCGCGGCCGCCCAAGTTTCTGGTGCGGATCCTCGATCATCTCTTTCCATTGGGCGATCCAGCCGACTGTCCGCGCCAGCGCGAACAGAACGGTGAACATCGCGGTAGGGAAGCTCATCGCGCGCAGTGTTATGCCGGAATAGAAATCGACGTTGGGATATAGCTTTTTTTCGATGAAATAATCGTCGTGCAGCGCGATTTTTTCGAGCTCCATTGCGACGTCGAGCAGCGGATCCTTGATGCCAAGCTCGTTGAGAACCTCATAGCAGGTTTTTTGCATGATCTTGGCGCGGGGATCGTAGTTCTTGTAGACGCGATGGCCGAACCCCATGAGCCGGAACGAATCCTTCGGATCCTTGGCGCGCATGATGTATTCGGGAATGCGATCGACGCTGCCGATCTCGCCGAGCATTTTCAGCGCCGCTTCATTGGCGCCGCCATGCGCCGGGCCCCACAGGCAGGCGATGCCCGCCGCGATACAGGCAAACGGATTGGCGCCGGTCGATCCCGCAAGCCGAACCGTGGAAGTCGAGGCATTCTGCTCGTGGTCGGCGTGCAGGGTGAAAATGCGATCCATCGCGCGCGACAGCACGGGATTGACCTTGTATTCCTCGCAAGGCACCGCGAAACACATGCGCAGGAAGTTCGACGCATAGTCGAGCTTGTTGTTCGGATATACGAATGGCTGGCCGATCGAATATTTGTAGGCCATGGCCGCGAGCGTCGGCATTTTCGCAATCATGCGAATGGACGCGATCATGCGCTGGGTCGGATCAGTGATGTCGGTGGAGTCGTGATAGAACGCCGAAAGTGCGCCGACGCATCCGACCATGACTGCCATCGGATGCGCATCGCGCCGGAATCCCTGAAAGAACCGGCTCATTTGCTCGTGGATCATCGTGTGATGAGTCACGCGATCGACAAAGTCGGCTTTCTGCGCGGCGCTGGGCAGCTCCCCGTAGAGGAGCAAATAACAGGTTTCGAGAAAATCGCCGTGTTCGGCAAGGTCGGCGATCGGATAACCGCGATAGAGCAGGATGCCCTGGTCGCCGTCGATATAGGTGATCTTGGATTCGCAGCTCCCGGTGGAGGTAAAACCGGGATCGTAGGTGAATATGCCGGCCTCGGCATAAAGCCTGCTGACGTCCAACACCTCCGGCCCGATCGTGCCGTCATAGACCGGAAACGAATAGGTCTTGTTGCCGAGCGTGATCGTGCCGGTCTTGATATTGGCGCCGGTCTTCGCATCCATGGTTCTACCCTCTACGACCAACGAGACTGACTAAAGGCGCGCGCGACTGCCCGCGCTTGCCCTGGCTGGCCGGCCTGCATGATCGGACCCGCCGATTTTGGCGTAACTCAAGCCACTTTGCACTGCAAGATAGTAGCCCATAAGCCGGGCGGAAGGGATCGAAGTGGCAAAAAACCCGCGGCAAATGGGGGCTGCCGTAAGCGGCTTGCCCGCTTGATGTTAGGCCGGGGGCGCCTGGTCGGCCAAACGGGCCAGACTCTCGGATTTACCGAGCACGGTGAGGACCTCAAATATTCCGGGCGAGGTGGTGCGACCGGTCAGCGCCGCCCGCAGCGGCTGCGCCACCGCGCCGAGCTTGGCGCCGTGACGCTCGGCAAAACCGCGGATCGCCCGCTCGGTTGCCTCCGGAGTCCAGGGCTCCACCGCCGCGAGTTCGGCGGCGACCGCGCTCAATAATGCGCGCGCATCGGCATTCAACAGACCTTCGGCCTTCTCGTCGAGCTGGATCGGCCGATCGGCCCAGAGAAACCGGCCGCCGTCGATAATGTCGATGAGCGTCTTGGCCCGCTCCTTCAAGCTTGGCATGGCGGCGAGCCATTGCGGCCGCAGGGTCGGCGTCATTTTGTCGGCGATTTCGTTGCCGCCGGCGAGATGCGGCAACAACCCCTCGATCGCCGCGAGCAAATCGGCGTCGCTCGTTTGGCGGATGTAATGGCCGTTCAGATTTTCGAGCTTGGCGAAGTCAAATCGCGCCGGCGAACGACCGATTTGCGGCAGATCGAATGCCGCGATCATTTCCTCGGTCGAGAAGATCTCTTGATCGCCATGGCTCCAGCCCAGCCGCACCAGGTAGTTGCGCAGCGCCGGTGGCAGGAAACCCATCGCCCGGTAGGCGTCGACGCCGAGCGCGCCGTGTCGCTTCGACAGTTTGGAGCCGTCGGGTCCGTGAATGAGCGGAATATGCGCCATGACCGGCACCGGCCAGCCGAGCGCGTCGTAGATTTGCTTCTGCCGCGCCGCATTGGTCAGATGGTCGTCGCCGCGGATCACGTGGGTGATGCCCATGTCATGGTCGTCAACGACGACCGCGAGCATGTAAGTCGGCGTGCCGTCCGAACGTAACAAGACAAGATCGTCGAGATTGTCGTTCTGCCAGACGACGCGACCTTGAACCTGGTCCTCGATGACGGTTTCGCCGGTCCGCGGGGCTTTGAGCCGGATCGCGGGCTTCACGCCGGGCGGCGCCTCGGTCGGGTCGCGGTCGCGCCATTGGCCGTCGTAGAGCTTGGCCCGGCCCTCCCGGCGCGCGGCCTCGCGCATCTGCGCGAGTTCCTCGGGGCTTGCGTAGCAGCGATAGGCGCGTCCGGACGCCAAGAGCTGCTCCGCAATTTCACGATGACGCGCTGAACGCGAAAACTGATATACGGCGTCCCCGTCCCAGGTGATGCCAAGCCATGTCAAACCGTCGAGAATGGCCTCGATGGCCGCCTGCGTAGAGCGCTCGCGGTCAGTATCCTCGATGCGCAAGAGCATCTTTCCGCCACGGCTGCGTGCGTAAAGCCAATTGAACAGCGCGGTGCGCGCCCCGCCAATATGCAGGAAGCCGGTCGGCGAGGGGGCAAAACGGGCAATGACGGTCATATCTGCGTCTTAAGCGGACGCGCCGTCGTGTACCACATATATCTGCGAAAAGGATGAAAGTGAGCAAAGCGTGCAAAGCCTGGGCTTGACCCGATGAGCCGATTTGTCCAATTCGGGAAGCCTTCAGCACGTTTTCATGGAGCCACTGGTGCCGATTAGTTGCGAAAATGTCCGTCGCTGAGAATTTAACCCGCGAGGGCGGGCAGGATTTCATCCGCGATATCGTGCGCGCCGATCTCGCCTC
>Ga0182033_10001624_pt1 | contig 11262 bp, 6 predicted proteins | sample tim00Cox0000000H_FD_125968 | JGI IMG/M metagenome (GOLD analysis project Ga0182033, IMG submission 125968) | Lab enrichment of tropical soil microbial communities from Luquillo Experimental Forest, Puerto Rico - timezero.00C.oxic.00.000.00H | ecosystem: Environmental > Terrestrial > Soil >...
AGGCCTGTTCCGGCTCGCCATAGTCGGGCGACACGCTGATGTCGGAATCCATGTCCAAGAATTCGTCGCCATGATCACGCATCGCGGCCCGCCGGCGCCGGCGCGCCCGACTGGGCACTGCCGCAGCCGCCGCGGGGATGGTCGCCGCCGGTGCCTTGACCCCACCGCGGCCACCCACCGTCGGCGCGAAACCGGTTCCGGCCGAAGCATATTCGGTGCTGAGCGCGGAAGGGGCGCCGGCGGCCGCCAACAGCGACCCCGGTCCCGGACCGGCGGTCAGCAACGCCGAATGCACTTCCGGCGGCGAAGCCATCCAGACGGGCGCAGTCATTATCAGCCGGCCGCCATCCCATACGTAGCGGCCGCCGCGGTGTCACCCGCGAGATAGCTTGCGCCGGATTCACCCACGCCCACACCGGCACGGCCCAGCTCTTCAACGCCCTGGGCCGCGATGGCGGCGTGTTCCTGCCCCTGGGCACTGAATCCCACGGCCGTCTGGAGCGACACCGGGTCCGCCGCCGGCGGCTCCACCGCGGTGATCAACGGGGCCGCCGCCGCATGCGCGGCCGCCAGCCGGGCCGTCAACGCCTCCACCGCCGCGCTCGTCGCGGCAAGGCCCTCGGGAACCACTCGCAACGTCATGACTAACTCCCCTTCTGTTGCGTTTCACCAAACATCGCGGCCTCGCCGACGAGCGGGTTGACCAGCTGTACGTACGTCGGAGCATCGCTGTCGCCCAACAGGATCGCCCGGCCGGCGGGCAACCGACCGAATCGTTGGCCCCGGATCTTGCCGCTGTCTTGCGGGTTGCCCGAGAGCATCAGCGTGGTCGCCTGCAGGTCGTTGAAGCGGCGCAGCAGCGGGCTGGTCATCAACACGTGCCCCGATCCGGTGGCGCGCGCCGTGACGATCACCCGCAGGCCCAGATCGCCGGCCTGCGCCAGCTGTGCGATCAGCGGAGTCCACGGCCGCTGGCCGATGTAGGGACCGCTCACGGCCGGTGAGTCCGGTATCTGGTCGACGTCGTCGATGATCAGGTAATGGGTGTGTCCCCGATAGGTCCAGCCCGACAGCTCGGCCGCCGACAGGCCGGCCGGTGGCCGGCGCGACTCAATGATGTTGGACAGTCCCAGCATCGCCGGGGTGACCCGGTCGAGATTGGCGGTGTATTCGTTGTCGGGGAACAGCGGCTCGTCGACGAGGTGCAGCCGCCGATCCAGCACGGTGAAGGCCACCCGGTCCGCGGTGGAGTGCTCGCGGATGGTGCGGATGATGTGGCGCAGCAGCGTGGTCTTACCGGACTTGCTGTCGCCGAACACCATTAACAACGGGTTCTCGATGAAGTCGAGGACGACGGGCGCGAGGTCCTCTTCGCGCTGGCCGATGACCACCCGCTCCGGGCCGCGATAGAGCGCGCCCACCGCGTCGGGCGCGAGATTGGTGGGCAGCAACCGAACCGGCGGTGCCGTGACACCCGGGTGACGCGCGTTGATCGCGGCCACCTGGTCCAGTTCGGGAGCCGCAAACAGGAAATGCTCAGCGGCCATGGTCAACCCGCGGCCCGGCTGGTCGTGCGGCACCGCCTCGGCCGGGCGGCGCAGTGCGCCAACCACGCGCACGTTGCTGTCCCGCGCGTCGTGCAGCCTGAGCTCGAGCCGCAGCCCGAGGCCGTCCCGCATCGCGAGCGGCACCTCCAGCCAGCTCGGGGTGGTGATGATGACGTGGATCCCGTAGGCCAGCCCGACGTTGACCAGTTCGGTCGCCTTGGCCAGCAACGGGTTACGCGTGTTGAACTGGTCGGTGTTGTCGCGCCCGAACGCGTAGAGGTTGTCGATGACCAGGAACACCTCGCCGTAGCCATCGTCGTGGGCGCAACCCTGCCTGTCCCGGAACGCCTCGCGCTGCTGCCGGGACAGCAGTAACTGCTCCAGCTCGCCGAAGGTGCGGCGGATGCGTTCGGGTTCCAGCGCCGACGCGACGCTGCCGACGTGGGCCAGATCTTCCAGCGCCCGCAGCTGCCCGCCGCCGTAGTCCAGGCAATAGAACGTGACGTCGCGGGGAGAGTGCAGGCTCGCCGCCGACATGATGAATGTCTGCAGGGCGGTCGATTTTCCGGACTTGGCACCGCCGTGGATCACCATGTTTCCGGCCGACGACGCTGCGTCGAATACCAAAGGGTCGCGGCGCATTTCGAATGGCTTGTCGATCTCGCCGAGCGGCCATCGCCACTGCCGTTGCGGCACCCCCCCGCGCGCCAGCACCGCGGTCAACGGGATCGGGTCGTCCAGCGGCGGCAGCCACAGCTGCGGCGCCCGCGGGCCGTAACGCGCCAGCTGCTCGCCGATGGTGGCGATCAGCTTGCGCGGCGGTCCGGCCGTCTCCTCGTCCTCGCCGGTGGATATGACGGTGCCGTGATCCGGCTCCACCATCCCGGCCGTGAACAGCTTTGGCTCCGGATTCGAGTGCACCACAAGGGCTTTAGCCGCCTGGGGTGGCTCGTAGATGCCGTCGACGTAGGTGCTGCGGAACTTGATCGGCATCGCACCGGGGGCGGGCACCAGGAAGCCCACGCCCTTGTGTTCCTTGCCGGCCTCGACGTGGTAGGCGTCCTCCACACCGATGATCTGGCGGGAAACGCTGGGGCTGGCCACCTTCAACCCGATGCGGTAGGACGTGTTCTTGTCGATGTCCTTGATCTTGCCCACATCCAGCGTCTGCGAGGCGAAGAGGATATGGATGCGGAACGAGCGGCCCTTGCGGGCCACGTAGTCGAAAAGCTCGGCGTATTCCGGGTGGTCGGCCAGCATCAGCGTGAACTCGTCGGCGACGACGAACAGCGTTGGAAGCGGCGGCAGGTCATGTCCGGCTGCGATGGCGTTCTCGTACTCGAGCACCGAGTTGAACGCGCTGCCCTGAACGCGACGGCCGGCCTCGCGTAGCAGCGTCTCGCGACGAGCCACCTCACCGCGCAGCGTGTCGGCGAACCGGTCGGCCAGCGATTTCTTCTCGGCCATGTTCGAGATCACCGCGACGACCTGTGGGAAGTTCCGGAAGCTATCGGCGCCGGCCTCACCCTTGAAGTCGGCGTAGATGACGATCAGCCGCTCCGCCGAATGGGTTGTCAACAGCGACAACAGGATCGACATCAACGTCTGCGACTTTCCGGAACCGGTCATACCGATCATCAGGCCGTGCGGACCCATCCCGCCCTCGGCCTCGTCCTTGAGGTCGAAGATCAGCGGCTCGCCGGTCCCGGTGACGCCGATCGGAACGCGCAACTCGTCGTCGCGGCGGCGCGGTGCCCACAGCGTCGGGACATCCAGCTGCGACGCGTTCGGGATACCGAGTAGCGTCGTGAAGGTCGCGCCGCGGGTGGCCGCCGACCGCAGCCCGGCATGGGTCGGGTTGGAGTCCCACCGCGACAGCTGACGGGCCAAATGTGCGGCCTCATCGAATCCGAGCTGATCCGCGCTGTCGATGTAGGGCTGCCAGCCGCCGGTCTGCCAACGCTCGATGGCGCCGCCCGCGATGCGCAGGATCGGCTTTTCGGGGTCCGAATACTGTTCGCGGTGTGGGGATGTGGCGGCGCGGTGCACGACGGTGACCCCCGCCCGGCCGACCGCCAGCGCCGAGCCGTTCAGGTCGTAGTCGGGGTCGTCAACGACGATCAGCAAGTGCCGCAGCGCATCCGCGGGCGCACCGGTGAACGCCGGGCGATCGGCAAGCGCGAATCCCAGCAGCGCGACCAGCTCGTCGGCGTCGGTCGACAGAAAGCGGGCCGGTCCGACACCGTCCAGCTCGCCGGGAATGTCGATGTGCGGCAACCACTTCAACCAGGACCAGTCCGGGCTCTCCAGATCGCGGGTGACCAGCGCCACCCCTAGCACCGTCGGGTCGTGCCACGTCACCGCCTGAGCGATCCAGGCGCGCATCGCCGCCCGCGCCTCCGCCGCCTCACCCAGGACGGTGATCCGCGAGACCTTGGTCAGGTCGATTCCGGTCGGCACGTCGCGGACGATGCGCTGGGTGTCGAGCAGGCTGCGTAATGCGCTGTGCGACACCGGTTCCAGGTCGACCTCGTCGGCGGTGTCGCTCACCCGCAGCGCGGTGGCCAGGGGCGCCTGGTGACGGCCGGCCCGAAGCACCAGGAAGTCGGGGTCGTGCGGGTCACGCTCCCACTGGCGGCGGGATCCGGGCACCGTGGCCAACATCGCCGGGTCCGGGTGGGACCACTGCGCGGTCGCGCGCTGCTCGGCGGCCTGGGTCCGGATGTTGTCCCGCACCACCGACAGGTAGCGCAGGTAGTCGGCCCGCTCGGCGTCGACCTCCTCGGTGCGCGTCTTGTTGTCGTTACCGCGATACAGCGCGGTTGCCGCCAGCAGCAACACGAACGGGAAGAACAGCGTCTGCGGAGAGATCACCCGCATCCCGGTGGCCACCAGCGCCACCACCATGCCGACGATCAGGATCACGATCACATAGGGCATCGCCCGCCGCAGAAACGACGGCGGAATCACTCGGGGCAGCTCCGGGGGCGCCTCGATGGTGATGGTGCCTTTTCGGGTGGTTGGCGGTGCCAGCCGCCGGCGGGCCTCGAAGATCAGTCGGCTCATCGAGTCGCTCCTTCGGCCGACGCGGGACGACCGGGCCCGGTGTCGGGCGGCAAGCCGTCGTGGGCCAGCAGCGCGTCGGCGCGCGACAGCGTCGGGCCGGCCGCGAACAGCGACAGCGCCGACCACGGGATGGGGACCGCTGGTGCGCTCAGGCCAAGGGCCTCAACGGTTTTGGAATGCCCGGCGGCGGGATTTCCCGCCGCCTCGCCAGTCTCAGTGTCGATGCCGTAGCGCACCCCGGTGTCGGAGACCCAGAACAACGAACCGACGGCCGGCGCCGCGGCCCCGCCACCCACGGCCTGGGTGAAGTAGCCGGTGCCCGGCGCCAGCGCGACGCGGGTGGCCGTCGAGCCATTTCCCTGTGAGCCGCCGCCGACCAGGTCGACGGTGCGCACCGCATCCGGCACGGGCAACACCGAGCCGGATAGCAGGCTCAGTGAGCTGGTGGCCGCACCGGCAGGCTTGCTCCAGTACGCACAGGTGACGGGATTTTTCGCTGCGTCGACGAGGACGATCTGCTGGTCGGGGTAGCGGGCGGTGTCCAGCATCCGCGACACCGGCAGCCTGGCCACAGCATCGGCGCCCAGTCGCGGGGGTTGTTCCAGGCCATAGGAATTGGCGTTTCGCAGGATGGCGGCAAGCACGGGCGAAACGGGCTGCAGGCCGTCCGGCAACACCGCGTAGTACCGCACGGTGCCAGACGCGTTCTGCTCCAAGCCGTAGGAGACGACCACCGCACCGATCGGGGCCGGCACCGAAAAGTTCGCCGGGCCACCGGCATTCGGGATTGGTGGCGCGGTCAGCGCCGGGGCTTCGGGTATCGCGTTGAACAGCCCCTGCGCAATGGGCCGGCGCGCGGGCACATCGGAATTTCCGGCACCGAGGCCGAGTGCATTGGTGACGGCATGGTTGGTCAGGTCGATCTGGCTGCGCTTGCCGTCCCAGAGCAGCCAGGTGCTGGTGCCCCGGTCACCGGGAAAGTCGACCAGGATCCCCTGGTTGACGTGGATCGCGGTGGCACGCGCGCCGTCGCCGTCGGGCGGCCCGGCGATCACGGTGACTCCCGTGCTGTGCGCCCCGCGTGTAGTCCCACTGACGGCGTCGCACACCGTCCAGTTGGCGTCGTGCGAGGCGTTCTGCACCATGCGCTCCGGTGCGCCCGGGATCCCGATCAGGTTGCCGCGCGGAAACCGGTCCAGCTCAGTGCTTTTCACCGTGGTGGGGTTGGCCGCCCGGCCGACGATCAGCCGGGCCGAGGTGAGGTTGAGCACCGGGTGCAGGTCGTCACCGACCCGCACATACAGCGCGGCGGTCGACCGATCGGCAAGCACCGCGTTGTTACCCGCCGTGCCGCTGGGCCGGATCAGCGAGAACACGAAACAGCCCACCAGGCCGGTGATCAGGATGAGCACGCCCATCAGCACCGCGCGCGACTGGGTGCGCAGCGGGTCGACGAGCATCCTGGTGTCGTGCAGGGCGATGCCGGAGGCGATCCGGCGCATCACGAAGCGCCAGCCGGTCACCTGATGGCGGGTGACGAAACCGCGCCGATAGACCACCTTGTCCGGGTTGTCGTTGACCGGGGTTCGTGAGGAGAACGAACGCCGTGCCCCCGCCCATTCGCCGTCCGGCTCATTATGGGTCATGCCGGCTCCCGCAGGCCGAGGCCTTGCAGCAGCGGCTCAACCGAATTGTGGACGTCCGCGGCGGTGATCGTCATCAGCTCCTCATCGGTGAACTCGCCGGTTTCGGCATGCTCGGAGTGGTCCAACCTGAATTCGCGTTCCTCTTCGGACTTTTCGACCACGTTGCGCACGAACCGGCCGTTGCCGGCGATATCCAGGCCACGACGTTCAACCCCGGCTGCATCTGCTTTCGACGCGTCAGCCAGATGCGCAAACAGCGCCTCGAGATCATCGAGCGCGGCCTGCGCGAAGACGCTGTCGCGCTTGGCGGCCATGAAGTTCGCGATCTCGATCAGCTCGGCCGGTTTGTACGACGGGAAGTCGATGCTGCGGGTGAAGCGCGACCGCAGACCTTGGTTGGTGTCGAGGAACCGATCCAGGTCGGCGCGGTACCCGGCGACGATGACCACCAGCCGATCCCGGTCGTTCTCCATCCGGGCCAGCAGGGTGTCAATGGCCACCAACCCGAAGTCGTTCTTCGCGCCCGTCGCCACCAACGCGTAGGCCTCGTCGAGGAACAGAACGCCATCCAGCGCGCTGTCGATGATCGCGTTGGTCTTGGCCTCGGTCTCCCCGATGTGCTGTCCGATGAGATCGGCGCGGTGCACCTCCCTGATGTTTTCCTTCTTCAAAAGGCCAAGGCCGCAATAGATCTTGGCGACCACGCGGGCAATCGTGGTCTTGCCGGTCCCGGGCGGTCCGGTGAAGACCAGGTGGTGGGTGCGCTGCGCCACTTCGAGCCCGCGGTGCTTGCGCACTATCTCCATCGCCACCGCGCTCTTCAACCGGGCCACCTGGTCTTTGACCTTGTCCAAGCCGATGAATTCGTCGAGCTCACGTTCGGCCTCGTGCAACAGCTCGCGCTTACGCTCCTGGGCTCCAGGGTCGACGAAATCGCCCGGGCTGGGCTCGGTTTCGGGGTCCCACGGATCGGTGCGGGCGTCGATCCGGGCCGCGGTGGTGGTGACGATCCCAAAGCTGGTGTCGGTCAAAGCCTCTTCGACTTGTTCGTTCTCGGGGTGGGCCGCGTACAGATCCTGTAGCACCTCGCTTGCCGAGTCCTCGTCGACGTGCGCACGCAACACGAGGGCTTTGGCCAGCGCGCCGTCGACCGCCGCAACAGCGACAGGGCCGTCGGGCTCTTCGAGATACGACAGCGCCGGGGCGAACATGCCCAGCCGGGCCAGCGCGGTGCCCAGCGCGATCTTGGCCGCGTGGGAGAAAGCCTCGTCGAGGTCGGAGTCGTTGACGATCGGGGTCAGCAGCTTGACGACGTCCGACCAGCGCTCGGCCCGGTAGTTGATGACGACGGCGACCCAGCGTGCCTCACGCCAGCCCGGGCGGCGTTCGAGGATTGCGGTGACGATCTGATCAGCGTCGGCAAACCGCCCGGCCTCGCCTGTTGAAGCCAGGGCCGCCGCGTAGGCGAGACGGAAGTCGTCCGGTGTGGTGGCGCGGAACTGCAGGTACAGCCCGGTGTCGTAACGGAAGCCCAAAGCCCCCGGCGCCAGCTCCACCCGACGCTGCAATGCACCCGCAGTCGCCGCCGTGCGCGAAACGGCCTCGAGCACTCGCATGGAGACATCGCCGGCGGCGGCCAGCCCGGCCCAGGCGTCGCACTGGTCGTGGGCGATGCGGGTCAGCGCGGTGAAACCGGAGCGAGCGGCGGCCAGGTCGGCCGGACGCTGCCGCTCGTAGACCGCGATGCCGAGCGCGCGGCAACAGGTTGCGAACCGGCTGACGACGTCGCCGTCAATCCTGCCGTCCGATCGAGAATTTGCTGGCTGAGCTGCGAGCATGCCGGTGTCACCGCGATCCACGGCTGCCTGCCCCCCTGTATGTAGTGTCGCCTAACCTAACTCGCCTGAAGTTAGCATTGCATAAGCTAACTGTCGAGATGCCCAGAGGCCTTCGGCTCACGACTCCCCTCCCGTTTCGGTGGCGCTGAACTGCGCGTTCGGCGGCCGCTGGCCCAACCCCTGACCAGCGGAGCTTACTGAAAATCATTTTCATTATCAACCGCATCGGTGCCCCAGGTGCCCGGGACCATGGGCACCGAGGGCCCGCCGCCGAACTCGTCACCGGCCAGCGTGGCCAACCCCGTGGCGTCGGCGGCGGTCTGCTTGCTTGCGGTGCCGGCGAACCCCAGATTTCCGGCGCCAAGATCCGAAACCGAGGTCGACGCGACGGCCTCCCCGCCGGACGGGTCGTCCCACTCCGGTTCTACCTCGACGTTCATATCCATGTACTCGTTGCCATATCCGCGCATCCCGGTCCGGAGTCGCCGACGCGCCTGCCGCTTTTCCCGCGCCGCGGCGCCGGCGCCCGCGGCGGCCGCGGCGATCTCGGGCTCCGACGTCTTCCGCTGCGCGCTGGTGCCCATGCCCGTGCCGGCCCCCATGGTCGGGCCGCCCACCAGGTAGGGGTACGCGGCTCCCTCGACACCAACGGGTGGCGGGGGCGACGCGCCCGGCGCGGGCGCCGTGGCCGGCGTGGCGGCCGGAGCTGGGGCCGACGCCGAGGACGGGGCAGGGCCGGGGGCCGAAACGCTCACCAAGGTCGGGCTACTGGTCACCGGCACGCCGGGCGTCTGGGGCGTGGGCGCGGCTGCCACGGGCACCACTTGAGGCTGGATCCCGGCCAGACCGCTCAGCCCGGCCACCCCCGCGAAGCCGCCAAGCCCGGCGGTCGCGCCGGACGCAACAAGTGCGAGCGGTACCACCGTCTGCAATTGCGGGAACGTGCTGATGACCTCGCCCACGTGGGTGGTCTCGTCGGCGATAAGTGCCGGAATGTCGGATTCCACCTGTGCTATCGCCAGCTCTGGATGTTGTGGAAACTCCAAAACGTCCCGCCACAAGGTCAGCGGGACCTCCAGGAATCGGTTGACCCACCAACTCAACTTGGTTGGGTCGCCGGCGTCGTTGTCGACGATGTCTTGGAGACCACTGTTGGAGCTGTCGGAGGAGGTGGCGTGGGCGGCATGGAGTATCTGGGGCGCGGGACCGGTCTGCGGCGCCGCGGCCACTGCAATGCCGGCGACCGCCTGGTAAGTGGCCATCGTGGTCGCGGCCTGAATCCACATCCGGACGTAGTCGGCCTCGTTGAGCGCAATGGGAATGGTGTTGATCCCGAAGAAGTTTGTGGCCAGCAATACCCCGTGGATCGCGTGATTGGCGGCCAGCTCCAACAAGGTTGGCATCGCGGCCAGCGCCGCGGTGTAGGCGGCCGCCGCGGTCTCGTGCTGCGCGGCGACCGACGCGCTGTTGGCGCTGGCCCGCATCAGCCACGCGAGGTAGGGCGCGTGGGCCGCAACGTACTGCTCGGCTGTGGGCCCTTGCCACGCCCCGGCCTGCACCGCGCCCAAGATCCCGGTGAGTTCGTCCGCCACCGAGGCGTATGTGGTGCTCAGCGAATTCCAGCCCACCGCGGCGGCCAGCAGGCCGCCCGGCCCGGGTCCGCTGCTCAGCTGAGCCGAGTGGATCTCGGGTGGTAACGCCATCCAGACCGGCGCGGTCATACGGCAGCAACTCCTTACCGATTGGGCTGGACTGAACGGCCGCCAGGGCTGTTGGGCAGCGTCAGAGCCCGCAGGAAGTAGTCGGAGGACGGCTCAGGAAAGTTCCCGTCCTAGAAATATTCGGCGGTGCCGAAGCGGTTCGTTCAGGCCTTGACGGCGCTGACCAGGGTGTTACGGGCGATCATCGGCCCGGCCTCGGTTTCCGGCCCGGGCACCGGGCGCCCGACCTCGCGGAGGTAATCGGATAGCGGAGTGCCGACGGCCGTCCAGCCTCGGCGGCCGAACCACTCGGTGGCCGGCGCGTGCCGCTCGTTGTAGACCAGCCGGAAGAACATCCGCTGGTCGCCTTCGGCGGCGGCCGCGCGCTCTTCCTCGACGGCAGCCTCGAATTCGTCCGGCTCCAGGGGCGCGCCGTCCTCGATGGCGACACGGCTGCCGTGGCCGGCCAGACCGTCGAGGCCGGTGAACAGCTGCTCCTGTGCGGCGGCCGGGAGATAGATCAGCAGGCCCTCCGCGATCCACGCGGACGGCTTGGCCGCATCGAAGCCACTGTCCCGCAAGGCTTGTGGCCAATCCTCCCGCAGATCGACGGCGATCTCGCGACGCTCGGCGCGCGGTTGGGCGCCGTGGCCGGTGAGCACCTCGCGCTTGAAGTCCAGGACCTGCGACTGGTCCAGCTCGAAGATCGTCGTCGCGGCCGGCCAGTCCAGGCGGTACGCGCGGGAGTCCAGTCCGGCCGCCAGCAGGACCACCTGCCGTACGCCCGCGTCGGCCGCCCGGCGGAAGTACTCGTCGAAATACCTGGTGCGGGCGCCCTGGAAGTTGACGAAATGCACCCCGAAGTCCTCAGACTTCAGCGGATGGTCGGGTTCCTTACCGTCCAGGACGTCGGCCGAGGGCCCGCCGACGGCGCGGCAGAACAACTCGGCGTACGGGTCGACGGCCAGCGGATCGGGCTTTTGGGCCTCCAGCGCCCGCGCGGTCGCTACGAACAGTGCGGTCGAACCGACACTCGTTGTGATGTCCCAGGTATCACCTTCGCGACGCACCCAACCGACACTACGCCGACGCGTCCGGGTCCCAGGTGCGCGGCAACATCGGCATCCGCGGACCGCCACCGAATTCGTCATTGGCCAGCGTGGCTAATCCGGCCGCCTCGGTGGTCGCATCCTTGGGCGTCGTTCCGGCGAACCCCAGAGTTCCGGCGCCCCGACCCGACGCTGATGTCGACGGCCGTTCGTCCCAGTCTGGGTCGACGTCGATATTCATATCCATGAACTCATCGCCGTACCCGCGCTGCTTCGCGCGCAGGCGCCGCCGCGCCCGCGCCCCCTCCCGCGCGCCCGCCGCAGCCGCCAACGCGGCGATATCCGGCTCCGGTGCTTTCCTTTTGGCGCTAGAACTGGCGCTGCTACTCATCGAACCGGACGTGACGCCGGGAGGC
>Ga0182033_10001629_pt1 | contig 11250 bp, 8 predicted proteins | sample tim00Cox0000000H_FD_125968 | JGI IMG/M metagenome (GOLD analysis project Ga0182033, IMG submission 125968) | Lab enrichment of tropical soil microbial communities from Luquillo Experimental Forest, Puerto Rico - timezero.00C.oxic.00.000.00H | ecosystem: Environmental > Terrestrial > Soil >...
ATGTCGCGCCGCGCGGCCATCAGCATCATCACGATCATGACCGGCACGGCAATGACGCCATTGATGACCGCGCTCCAATAAAGCGCCTTGATCGGATTGATGGGCGTGAAATTGATGATCATGCCAATGAGCGTCGCGATCACCAAAGTTGCGTAAAAGGCTTGCGCTTCCTTGGGTTGCCGCGAAAGTCCGATCGGCCATTGGCGCGCCTCGCCGATCGCATAAGCGGCGGAGCCCGCGAGGACCGGGACCGCGAGCAACCCCGTGCCCACGATGCCGATGGTGAAAACGACGAAGGCAAACCGGCCCGCGATCGGGGCTAGCGCTTGGGCGGCTTCGGCCGAGGTCTGCACATCGGCGATATTGGCCGCATGGAGGGTCGCGGCCGTCGTCACAATGATTGCCAATGAGACGAGATTGGACAGGCCCATGCCAATCACCGTGTCCAATTCAATGCGATTCAAGGCTGCCTTGCCCTGCTGCGGCGCGTCGATCAGATCGATTCGGGTCGGACTGACGTGAACGTCTTCCGCTTCCTCAGCCGATTGCCAGAAGAAGAGATAGGGGCTGATCGTCGTGCCGAAGACAGCAACTATGGTTGTCAGATAGTCGCGGTCCCATTGCAATTTGGGCACGACCACACGCAATGCCAATTCACGCCAATCGACATGCACGACTGCAACGGTCGCAAAATAGGCAAAAAGCGCAAGAGTCAGCCATTTCAGCACCGCGACATAGCGCGAATATTGCAGAAATAGCTGCAAAACGATGCAAATCACCGCGAAGAACAGCACATAAAGGAAACGCGGCGCATCGATGAGCAGAGCCAGGGCATCGGCCATGGCGCCAAGATCGGCGCCGAGATTCATGATATTCGCCACCAGGAGCAGGAAAACGACAATCTGCAACAGCCAGGCCGGATAATGCTGACGCAGCACGCCCGCGATTCCCATCCCGGTGGTGCGCCCGATCCGCGCGCTGATCATCTGAATGGCCGCCATCAGCGGAAAGGTGAAGGACATGGTCCAGGCGAGGGCATAGCCGAATTGCGCACCAGCCTGGGAATAGGTCGCGATGCCGCTTGGATCGTCATCGGAGGCCCCCGTGATGAGGCCGGGGCCTAGAATGTCGAGCCAGCGTGACCGGCCTGCGCCGGCGAGGGGAATCAGGGATTCGGCATCGACGTTTTCGGCCTCTGGCGACATTAATTCCCCTTGAACTTCACTTAAATTTCTCTCGCCGGGCGGTGATCGCGACGCGGCTCCGGTGGCAAGGGATAATGCCCTGTTCGAGCTTGTCAAAGAAAAACAGCCTCAAGCATCGCAGGATTGCTTCAAAAGCGCGTGCTTTCCGCCGGATGACTTTGGCTCTAATCTGAGCGGCCAATACTGCCGGGAGCAAGGCATGGCGCCTGCCGTCGAAATCCTTCATCCGCAAATCCTGTCCGACGATGGCCTGATCGCGCGCCTTGCAGAGATCGTCGGCGAGAAAAACATTCTGACCGATCCTGCAGACATGGCGGGCTTCCTCAGCGAGCCGCGCGATCTCTTTCACGGCAAGGCACGCTGCGTCGCCCGCCCTGGCACGGTGCAGGAAGTTGCGGCTCTTGTGAAACTTTGCGCGCAGACGGCGACCGCGATTGTCCCGCAAGGCGGCAATACAGGTCTCGTCGGCGGCCAGATTCCAGACGAAACCGGCAAGGCGATTGTGCTTTCTCTGGGACGCCTGAAAAGCCTGCGTGAGATCGACCTTGCGTCCAACACGATGATCGTGGAAGCGGGCATGACTTTGGCGCAAGTGCAGGAAGAGGCAGAGCGTGTGGGGCGTTTGTTCCCGCTGTCTCTCGCCTCGGAAGGCTCCTGCACCATAGGCGGCAATCTTGCGACCAACGCGGGAGGAACCGCTGTCATCGCCTATGGCAATGCGCGCGATCTTGTGCTTGGGCTCGAAGTCGTGCTCGCCGATGGCCGCATCTTGTCCAATCTGTCCAAGTTGAAGAAGGACAATACGGGCTATGATCTGAAACATCTCTTCATGGGCAGCGAAGGCACATTGGGTATCATCACGGCCGCGGTCTTGAAGCTCTATCCGAAGCCGCGCGCCACTGAGACCGCCTTCATCGGGCTCGCCTCGCCAAGCAATGCCCTGGCGCTGCTCGATCTTGCCCGCGACATGGCAGGCGGCGAGATCACGGCCTTTGAACTCATCCCCCGCATCGGCGTGGATTTCGTGTTGCGGCATGGCGAGGGCGCACGCGACGTCCTGGACCAACAACACGCGTGGTATGTGCTGCTCGAACTCACCTCGCAAAACAAGGATGGCCTTGGCGAGCTCATGCTCGCTTTGCTGCAGGTGGGTGCCGAGAAAGGCATCGTCGAGGATGCGGCGATTGCCGCCTCGCAGGCTCAGCGCAAGGATTTCTGGGTGCTGCGCGAGCTTCTCTCCGAAGTGCAGAGCCGCGAAGGCGGCTCGATCAAGCATGATGTGTCAGTGCCGGTCGCGGCGGTGCCAGCCTTTTTGAGCGAGGTTGAACAGGCGGTCACAGTGGCCATGCCCGGTGCGCGGCTCGTGCCTTTCGGCCATCTTGGCGATGGCAATATTCATTGCAATGTCTCGCAGCCAATCGGCGCCGACAAGGAGGCTTTTCTGGCACGCTGGGACGAGATCAATGACATCGTTCATGCGATCGTGGCCACCCATCACGGTTCGATCTCCGCCGAACATGGGATCGGGCAATTGAAGCGGGAACTTCTGCCAAGGGTGAAAGACCCTGTGGCGCTCGATATGATGCGGACCTTGAAAGCGGCGCTCGACCCGCAGAACATTCTCAATCCGGGCAAGTTGCTTTAGTTATACACCGCTCATCACAGAAGGGCTTTCTTCATGCCATTTACCCGCGTCTCCCTCATCAAGGGCAAGCCGCCCGAATATCGCCGCGCCATTCTCGACAATGTCTATCAGGCCATGCTCGATACGTTCAACGTGCCGGAAGAAGACCGCTTCATGACCGTCACCGAGCATGAGAAAAACGATTTCGTTTACGGCCAGAATTATCTCGGCATAACGCGCGACGACGATCTCGTTTTCATCCAGATCACCGCGAATAATACGCGCACCACAGAGCAGAAGAAGGCGCTCTTTGCCCGCATCGCCGAATTGCTCGCGAAAAATCCGGGCATCAAGCCGGAAAATGTCTTCGTGAACCTCGTCGAAGTCTCCAAGGAGAATTGGTCGTTTGGCCTCGGGCTCACGCAATATGCGTGAGTAATACCGACTTTCTTTGAGCAGAATCCAACATTGGGCCTCGTCATTGCGAGGAGCCCAGCGACGAAGCAATCCATAAGCCACGCATCCCGGCTGGATTGCTTCGCTTCGCTCGCAATGACGCTCCGTTGCATGAGTTGCTGTCCGCGAGAATTGGTATAAGCCCTTTAGAAAAGACGCCCTTGCACGGGCATTTTCTTCAATGGTTTCACTTCGACCGGCTCCTGGATCTCCGGCCCGTCATTGTCCGCCTTGTTCACGCCCGCGCCAATTTCAAAAAACTCCAGCACGTCATTGTGCGGCGGGCGGAGCAGGACGAAGGCTTCATCGGCTTTTGTCTCGTCTTGTTCGAGCCACAGATCGAAGCGCTCGGGTTCGAGGATCGCGGGCAGTCTTTCGTGAATGGCCGCTGTCGCTCCATTGGCCGGGGTCGTGATGATGCAACCCGTATCGACCTCCTCGCCATTGGGGCCGATCCAGGTTTCCCATAATCCGCCGAGGCCGAGCGGCGCGCGGTCACGGCGGCGGAACAGAAAGGGCCGTCCGGCCTTGCCCTTGGCTTCGCGCCGCCATTCATAGAAAGCATCGGCGATAAAAAGGCAGCGCCGCCGCCGCATCGCATTCTTGAAGCTCGCTTTGGTGAGGAGCGATTCGCATCTTGCGTTGAAGATGAGCGGGAAAGGCTTCGGATCCTTGACGAAAGAAGGCAAAAACCCCCAGCGGACCAGGGCGAAATGGCGGATGATCTGGCCGGACGAATCGCGCTCCCCGCGCACAATCGGAACCGGCTGCGTCGGTGCGATATTATAGCGTGGCGGAAAATTCGGCTGCTCGATATAGCGAAAGAATTGCCGCACCGCCTCCGGCGGCAAGGTCACAGCGAAACGCCCGCACATATGCCTTTCTGCTCCCTTCACCCAGATTCCGGTTGTCCAGTCATTACGAATTGAGCTGGGACGGCACCAATCGAGGAATGCCGACCCGCTTCATGCACAGCTTGCGTGGGCGCCTCATATGCTCTCAAAGAATTTCCGGCTATATGAAATCAGGTGCCATGTCACGATTGGGTAGTCTTGACAGTGCGGGGCGTGACACAGCAACGCAGATCCAAAGGTATATACAGGCATATAAGGACAGATGAGGACCGCGCTCGACAGAAATAGGCCTCGCTCGGTGCCTTCGCCCGCAACCCGCATATTGGCGGCAGATGCGGCGGGCATTGCCGAGGCAGCGCTCTGTCTTCGCGCCGGTGGTCTCGTCGCCTTTCCAACCGAGACCGTCTATGGCCTCGGCACTGACGCAACCAATGACCATGCGGTGGCGCAAATTTATGCCGCAAAGCAGCGGCCCGCCTTCAATCCCCTCATCGCCCATGTCGAAAATCGGGCAGCAGCGGAGGCGCAGGGCGCATTTTCAAAGGAGGCATTGGCTCTGGCAAGGGCCTTTTGGCCCGGACCGCTGACGCTTGTCCTGCCCTTGGCCCAAGGCGCCAATGTTTGCGCGCTCGCGCGTGCGGGCCTCGACAGCATAGCCTTGCGGGTGCCCGCGCATCCGGCTGCGCGCGCGCTGATCGCCGCTGCGGGCAGGCCGCTTGCCGCACCTTCCGCCAATCGCTCCGGCCGGGTCAGTCCGGTGACAGCGGCCCATGTCATGGAGGATCTTTCCGGCGCGATCGATCTCATTCTCGATGCCGGACCTTGCCCGGTCGGCGTCGAATCGACCATCGTCGCCTGTCTTGAAGGACCGCCTCGCCTTTTGCGGCCCGGGGGAATTTCTCGCGCCGCGATAGAAGCAGTGCTTGGCCGCAAACTTGCCGAGCCTGCCCCCACTGCCGAGCCGCAGGCGCCGGGAATGCTTGCATCGCATTACGCGCCGCGCGCCCTGCTGCGGCTTGACGCATGCGAGCTGAGACCCGGCGAAGCGGGTCTCGATTTCGGCGGCTGCTTTCCACTTGGGCCCCAGGTTCTCGATCTGTCGCCAAAACGCGATCTCGAGGAGGCCGCAGCGAATTTTTTCAGTTACTTACGTGAGCTCGACGCGGGGCAGCCCGGCTCCATCGCCGTTGCGTCCGTTCCGCATGAGGGTTTGGGCGAAGCGATCAACGACAGACTGGCCCGCGCTGCCGCGCCGCGGCCGGCCGCGGGTTCACGACATCTCCCATAAGGCTGCCTTGGCATCTATAGCCATAGCGTTGAAAAAGCATCTTCCAAGTGGCGGATCTCGCCGGCCCTTATTGCCTCTGTTACATCCGTTGTGGCTGGGATTTTCGAAGTAGCTTTTGTGGAGACAGGCACAGAGTTTCATGCATCAAGACTGCACCAGTGGGAAGGAGCCGCGACGCGTTCCGCGCGGGGAAAAGCGCCGTGAGGAAATCGCCGCGGTGGCGGAGCGGGTCTTTCTGGAGCGAGGCTTTGCCGAGACGACAATGCAGACGATCGCGACCCAGGCCGGAGCTTCAAAGGAAACTTTGTACCGTCACTTCGGCTCCAAGGAGGGCCTGTTCTCGGAAATCATGCGATCCCGGGCGATGCGCTTCACCGGCAGTTCCGACGGTGAATTTCACATCCACGGCCATCCGGAACAAGCTCTCTTCGACTTTGGCCTCACATTCCTGAAGTTGATTTTCAAAGACGAATCGCTGGCGCTCTACCGGCTCGTGGTCGCGGAGACCCCGCGCGCGCCGGAGCTTGGACGCATCTTCTACGAGCAGGGTCCAAAGCGGGTCTTGCATCGCCTCGCCCACTATCTGGAGTCAGAGACGGCTCGCGGACGTCTTGCTTGCGGCAATCCGGATCTGGCGGCGAAACTCTTCCTCGGGGCGATTATCGCAAACCATCACATGATCGAACTCTTTAACGGCCCGAAGGAACGCCTCACGGTGCAGGCCCAGAGCGAACACGCGCGCGAGGCGGTCTGCATGTTCCTCGCGAAATATGGCGTGCAACCGGCCCCCTGAAAGCCGGTTGCAAAGCCTCGCCCTTCAGCCCCTCAGGACAAGTCACATATTCGGATAATTCGGCCCGCCGCCGCCTTCCGGCGGCACCCAGGTGATATTTTGCGCCGGGTCCTTGATGTCGCAGGTTTTGCAATGGACGCAATTCTGCGCATTGATCACGAAACGCGGATCGCTCTTTGTTGCCTCATTGCCGTAGACGACTTCATAGACCGCGGCGGGACAATAGAGCCGCGCCGGCTCGCCATATTCGGGCAGGTTCTTCGTGATCGGGATCGATGGATCCTTCAGGCGCAGGTGAACCGGCTGATCTTCCTCGTGATTGGTGTTCGACAGGAACACCGACGACAGCTTGTCGAACGTGAGCTTGCCGTCAGGTTTGGGGTAGGTCTTCGGCGTCACCTCGGAGAGCGGCTTCAGGCAGGCATGATCGGGCTTGCCATGTTTCAAGGTGCCAAACAGCGACACATTGAAGAGCTCGTTCGTCCACATGTCGAGCCCGCCGAGCGCAATGCCGGCATAGGTGCCGAGCTTCGACCAGAGCGGCTTGGCATTGCGGACCGGATAGAGATCGCGGCCGATCTCGGAGCCGCGCCAGGCCGCCTCATAGGACACAAGTTCGTCATTGCCTCGGCCTTCGCCCAAGGCTGAGGCAATCTGTTCCGCCGCGAGCATCCCGGAAAAAATCGCATTATGCGAGCCCTTGATCCGCGGCACATTCATGAAGCCCGCGGCACAGCCGATGAGCGCGCCGCCGGGAAAGGCGAGTTTCGGCACCGATTGCCAGCCGCCCTCGGTGATCGCCCGCGCGCCATAGGCGATCCGCCGCCCACCCTCGAAGGTGGGGGCGATCCAGGGGTGGGTCTTGAATTTCTGGAACTCGTCGAACGGCGAAAGCGTCGGATTTGAATAGTTCAGGTGAAGGACGAAGCCGACGGAAACGAGGTTCTCGTCGAAATGATAAAGAAATGAGCCGCCGCCCGTTTGAGGATCGAGCGGCCAGCCGAAGGAATGCTGAACAAGCCCCGGCTGGTGCTTGTCCGGCGCTACCTGCCAAAGCTCCTTGAGGCCAATGCCGAACTTCTGCGGTTCGCGATCCTTGGCGAGATCAAATTTCGCCAGAAGCTCTTTGGTCAGCGAGCCGCGCGCGCCTTCGGCAAACAGGGTATATTTGCCGCGCAGTTCCATGCCTTGCACGAAACTGTCCTTCGGCTCGCCGTCGCGGCCCACGCCCATGTCGCCCGTCGCAATGCCTATAACTTCGCCCTTTTCGCCGTAGAGCACTTCAACCGCCGCGAAGCTCGGGTAGATCTCGACGCCCAGCGCCTCGGCGCGCGCGCCGAGATAGCGCACGAGATTGGCCAGCGAGCCGATGAAATTGCCATGATTGTTCATGAGCTTTGGCATGGCGAAATTGGGCAGCCTTATGCCGCCCGCCGCACCGAGCAGATAGAATCGGTCTTCCTGGACCTGCGTCTTCAAAGGCCGCTCGGGGTCCTCGCGCCAATCGGGCAGAAGCTTGTCGAGCGCGCGCGGGTCGATCACCGCGCCGGAGAGAATATGCGCGCCGAGTTCCGAGCCTTTTTCGACCACGACAATCGAAAGATCCGGCAACAGCTGTTTCAGCCGGATCGCGGCCGCAAGCCCCGCCGGTCCGCCACCGACGATCACGACGTCGAAATCCATCGACTCGCGCGGCGCCTTGGATCCTGTTTCAGGCATTGCCGATCTCCTGCCCTTGTACACTCGATTGCAACTGCAATCCTCACCTAAACGAGAGTGGCATTCGCTGCAATCCAGTCCGATGGTGATAGGGGAGCGAGAAGCAGATCATGCGCTAAAATGCCGCTGCATTCTTGGACCGCAATGACCGGCCGCGAAAAATCGGAAGCACTTTTCGGAACAAGACCTAAAATCAGATGCTTGTCGTTTTAATACCACAGGTCATAAGAATGATCTGGGCGAAAGATCGCGGGTGCCATGGTCACAAGTCTCGTTGAACTTCTGCGCTGGTATGCCGCCATGGGTGTCGATATCGCCCTTGACGCGGAGCCGCATGACCGGTTCAGCGAAGGTGCCGCGCCACGCGCCGCGCCGCCGCCCGCCCCGGCGAGATCTTCGCCCCGGCCCGAACCTGCACGCGCTTCTACCCCTCCGGCTCCTGCGGTCACAACCCTCCCTGCCGAAGCCTTGGCGCAATCGGCCCGCGAAAGCGCGGCTTCGGCCGCCAATCTGGAGGAATTACGCGCGAGACTTCTGAATTTCGAGGGATGCGGCCTGAAGGCGACCGCAACTCAACTGGTTTTCGGCGACGGCAATCCGCAAGCGGAGATCATGTTCGTCGGCGAGGCGCCGGGCGCCGATGAGGACCGCCAAGGTGTGCCCTTCGTCGGCAGGGCCGGACAATTGCTCGACAAGATGCTGGCTGCAATCGGGCTCGATCGCACAAAGGTCTATATCGCCAATGTGGTGCCCTGGCGCCCGCCCGGCAATCGCACGCCGACGCCGCTCGAGACGGCGGTTTGCCTTCCTTTCCTGCGCAGACAGATCGAACTCGTCGCGCCGAAATTGCTCGTCTGCCTTGGTTTGCCCTCGGCGCAGACCCTGCTCGGCGGCAAGGAGGGCATCCTGCGGATGCGCGGCCGCTGGTATGATTATGAAATGGGCGGACACAAGATCAGGGCCCTGGCGATGCTGCACCCCGCCTATCTGCTGCGCCAGCCGGCGCAGAAGAAATTGGCGTGGCAGGATTTGCGAACGGTCGCGAAGGCGATAAATGCTCTTCGATCGAGCCCCTGACAGGCCTAGAATTGATATATAGTCCGTTCCCTCGAAACGGCGGCATGTCAAGCAAGAGCGGGAGCCGAACATGAGATGGGATGATTTTCGCCGCTCGGATAATGTCGAGGATCGCCGCGCGGAAGATTACAGCGGCGGCGGTGGCGGTGGTTCGATTTTCGGCGGCACTGGGAATCTCGGTCTTGGCGCGATCATCATCCTTGGCCTTATTGGCTGGGCCTTGGGGATCGATCCACGGGTTTTGATCGGCGGCGCGGAATTGGTCACTGGAGCACACCACCAATATAGCCAGCCCGCCCCGCCACGCGAGCAGCCAACCGGCACCCCCTCCGACGAGATGGGGCAATTCGTGGCCGCCGTGCTGGCTCAGACGGAGGACGTCTGGTCGAATGTTCTACCGGAGCAAAAAGGCATCCAATATGAGAAGCCAAGGCTCGTGCTCTATAATGGGCGCACGAACTCGGGCTGCGGCGGCGCGCAGGCGGCGATGGGGCCGTTCTATTGCCCCAACGATCATAAGGTCTATCTCGACACTTCATTCTTCCGGGATATGAAGCAGCGCTTGGGCGGCGGCGGTGATTTTGCCTATGCTTATGTGATCGCGCATGAGGTCGGCCATCATGTGCAAAACCTGCTCGGCATTTTACCGAAGATCCAGGCGGCTCAGCAGCGTGCGGCGAGCCAGGAACAGGCCAATGCACTCTCGGTGCGGGCCGAACTGATGGCCGATTGTCTCGCCGGTGTCTGGGCCGCCAATGCCGAGAGCAAATATCACATCCTGCAGCCGGGTGATGTCGAGGAGGCGATCAAGACCGCTCAGGCGATTGGCGACGACCGGCTGCAGCAAGCCTCGCGCGGCTATGTCGTACCGGATTCCTTTACGCATGGCTCGGCCGCGCAGCGCCAGCAGTGGCTGAATGCGGGCCTGAAGTCGGGCGAAATCGATTCCTGCAATACGTTTGCGCGCTGATTTTTTGCATGCGCGGTCGGGCCGGGAAGCCCTCCGCGTTGCACAGAAGGACTTGACGCGGCGCCCCTCTCGCGCGCATGGTTTCGTGCATGACGCGCTTGATCGGCATTTGCCGCACCATCATTATTTATATCGGCTAGCCTTCGTGCTGGCTGGAGCCGTCTTGTCCTCATAAGAGTTCAACTTCGCCGCCCCAAGCCAGCCAGGCTTAAGAGTCAGCTAGGCTCGGACGCTAGTTTTGACTAGAGGGGAAGTTATGACGTTGCGGCTCTACAATACATTGACGCGCCAGAAAGAAGTTTTCGAGCCGATCGATCCTAAAAACGTCCGCCTTTATGCTTGCGGCCCCACGGTCTACGATCATCTTCACATTGGCAATGGGAGGATGCTGATCGTTTTCGACCTTCTCTTTCGCCTGCTGCGGGATATGTATGGGGAACGCCACGTCAGATACGTCCGCAATATTACGGATGTTGATGACAAGATCAATGCCCGCGCCGCCGAGCGCGGTATCGATATTCGGACACTGACCGATGAAATGACGGCGATCTTCCACGAGGATGTCAGGGCGCTCGGCTGCCTGCCGCCGACCGTCGAGCCGCGCGCGACAGAACATATGGCCGAGATGATCGCGATCATCGAAAAGCTCATCGGCAATGGCCATGCCTATGTGGCCGATGGCCATGTGCTGTTCGATGTGCCGTCCATGCCCGCCTATGGCAATCTGTCGAAGCGCCCGCTCGACGAATTGATCGCCGGCTCCAGGGTTGAGGTCGCTCCCTATAAGCGCGGGCCCATGGATTTCGTCTTGTGGAAGCCTTCGGCCCCCAGCGAGCCCGGCTGGGAAAGTCCCTGGGGGAGAGGGCGCCCCGGCTGGCATATCGAATGCTCCGCCATGAGCTGGAAACATCTGGGCGAGGTCTTCGATATTCATGGCGGCGGCATAGATCTCGTCTTTCCGCACCATGAGAACGAGGTTGCCCAGACCTGCTCGGCCTTCGGCCACGAGATCATGGCCAATATCTGGATGCACAATGGCCATCTTCAGGTGGAAGGCCAGAAGATGTCCAAAAGCCTCGGGAATTTTCTCACCATTCGCGAAGCGCTTGCCGATTGGCCCGGCGAGGTTGTGCGCTTCACCATGCTGAAGACGCATTACCGCCAGCCGATCGACTGGACCGTTGCGAGCCTGCGTGAAAGCCAGCGTGAACTCGATCGCTGGTATCCGATCGCCAAGCAATATGCCGCCTCGGCCGCGATGATA
>Ga0182033_10001632_pt1 | contig 11236 bp, 7 predicted proteins | sample tim00Cox0000000H_FD_125968 | JGI IMG/M metagenome (GOLD analysis project Ga0182033, IMG submission 125968) | Lab enrichment of tropical soil microbial communities from Luquillo Experimental Forest, Puerto Rico - timezero.00C.oxic.00.000.00H | ecosystem: Environmental > Terrestrial > Soil >...
GCTCCATCGACAATGCGGCGCATGGAGAAGAACCCCTTCGCTCCCCGATCGCTATGGCCTGAGGCTGGGTCGCCGGCGGCGACCCGGCCGTTGCGCATGCCCAGCGTATCGATCTGGTGCCGGGCGCTCCAGGGTTTGGTGGACCCAGAGGCTGGGCCCCATGGAATTGAAGGGGATTGAAGAGAATTGACGGGAATTGAAGGGATTCCAAGGAACCCCGAGGAACGCCGAGGAAGCCAGGGTACAGGGGGGCGCACGGCCTAGAGATGGCCCCAGGTCCGCCCGGATCGTCCTGACCGCGGGATCCGGCCCGATCTGGTGCGGGTCTGGCCCCTCCCCGGCGCGGCCTTAGGCTGTCTGCCGCTCGGGGGCCTTGCGCAGATGGGCCAGCAAAAGCATCAGCGCGGCCGGTGTCATGCCCTCCATACGCGCCGCCTGGGCCAAGGTGGCGGGGCGCTGACGCTCGAGCCGTTGGCGCACCTCCCCGGAAAGGCTTGGCAGCCCAGCGTAGTCAAAGTCGGCGGGGATCCGCACGCTCTCTTCCTTGCGGAAGGCCACAATGTCGGCCTCCTGTCGCTCAAGGTAGGCGGCGTAGCGAGCGTCGATTTCCAGTTGGGTGCCGACCGCGGGCGCGATGCGCGACAGCTGCGGCCACACGCTGGCGAGCCGGACAAGATCGATGCCGGGATGGGCCAGCAGCTCGAACGCCGTGCGACGGCGGCCATCTCTGTTGATGTCGAGACCGTGGCGGGCCGCCTCGTTCGGAGTGAGCCCGAGGCTCGCCAGGAGCGCGCGGCCGTCCTTGAGAGCTGCGCGCCTGCGGGCGAAGGCCTCTCGCCGCTCGGGTCCCACGAGACCCAAGGCGAGCCCGACCGGTGTCAGGCGCTCATCGGCATTGTCCGCGCGCAGGCGCAAGCGATATTCGGCGCGGGAGGTAAACATGCGGTAGGGTTCGCTCACCCCGCGCGTCACGAGGTCGTCGATCATGACACCCAGATAGCCGTCAGCGCGGGAGATGACGAATTCATCTCTGCTCCCCCCTGCCGTCAGTGCCGCGTTGATCCCCGCGGCCATGCCCAGGGCACCGGCTTCCTCGTAGCCGGTGGTGCCGTTGATCTGGCCGGCCAAGAAGAGCCCCGGCAGCCTCTTGACTTGGAGTGTGGGAGCGAGCTCGCGCGGGTCGACGTAGTCGTATTCGATGGCATAGCCAAAGCGCAGGATGCGCGCGCGCTCAAGCCCGGGAATGGTGGCAATGAAGGCTGCCTGTACGTCGGTGGGGAGCGAGGTGGAAATGCCGTTGGGATAGACCGTATCGTCATCCAATCCTTCAGGTTCCAGGAAGATCTGATGGCCCGTTCGGCCGGCAAAACGCACCACCTTGTCCTCGATCGAGGGGCAGTAACGCGGGCCGACGCTGCCGATCTGTCCGGAGTACATGGGCGAACGGTTCAGGTTGGCGCGGATGAGGCTGTGAGTGGCCTTCGTGGTTGCGGTGACCCCGCAGGTAATTTGGGCATTCGCGATGTGCCGCGTAAGGAAGGAGAAGGGTACGGGCGGGTCATCGCCCGCCTGCATTGTGAGGCTCGCCCAATCGATGGTGCGACCATCGAGCCGGGCCGGCGTGCCTGTTTTGAGCCGGCCAAGGCGCAAATTGAGAGCGATGAGGCGCTTTGAGAGGCCGTTGGCCGGCGGCTCGCCGTGCCGTCCCGCGGGCGTGGTTTCTTCGCCCCGGTGGATCAGGCCGCGCAAGAAGGTTCCGGTGGTGAGCACCACCGCGCCGGCGCGCGTGGCGCTGCCACCGGCCAGGATGATGCCTCCGACACGGCCGCCCTCCACCACCAGGTCTTCGACGGCTGCCTCGATGACCTCAAGGCCGGCGGTGGCCCCGATGGCGGCCTGCATAGCGCAGCGATAGAGCTTGCGGTCGGCCTGTGCGCGCGGGCCCTGCACGGCCGGGCCCTTCGATCGATTGAGCAGGCGGAACTGGATCCCGGCCGCGTCCGCCACCCGCCCCATGAGGCCGTCGAGGGCATCGATTTCGCGCACGAGGTGGCCCTTGCCGAGCCCGCCGATGGCTGGGTTGCACGACATTTCGCCGATGGTGGCGATGCGGTGCGTGACGAGCGCGGTGCGCGCGCCCATGCGCGCGGCCGCAGCCGCGGCCTCGCAGCCCGCGTGGCCGCCGCCCACAACGACGACGTCGAAATTCGTCTGGGTCATCGAGCTCAAATGTGCCACTGCCCTTTGGGCAAACTATCCAACGGCGCGCACCGCGGGAAGTCTCGGTGGTGCTGGCCGGCGGGGAGGATCCATTGTTCCACGTGAAACGTCACTTGCCCACGCAGAATCGGCTGAAGATCTCGTCAAGCACTTCCTCGACGCCGATCGCGCCGGTGATGTGCCCAAGCGCCTGAGCCGCCCGCCGCAGGTCCTCGGCGCGGAGCTCGAATTCCTGCAAGGGTGAGCCGAGGAAGGAGGTCAGCGCTGCGCGGCACCGATCGAGCTGTTGGCGGTGCCGGGCTTGCGTCAGCACGGGCGCTTCCTCGACCTCGGGCCCGATGCGGGCGCGAGCGAAGTTTGCCAGCCGCAGCGTGAGCCGGTCGAGCCCGAAGCCCGTCAGCGCGGACACGGCGATGGCGCCCTCCGGCAGCGGGCGCAGGATCTTGCTGTCCAAAAGGTCGAACTTGTTGACGACCACCTCCATCTTGTCGGCGCGCGCGTCAAGCGCTGCTGGCACGGGCGCGTCGAGGTTGGTGGCGTCCACCATCCAAAGTACCAAATCGGCACTGCGCGCGCGGCCCAGCGTGCGGCGGATGCCTTCCTGCTCCACCTTGCCTTCGGCGTCGCGGATGCCCGCCGTATCACTCACGACAATGGCGATGCCTTCGAGGTCTAGCCGCACCTCGATGATGTCGCGGGTCGTGCCGGCCTCCTCCGACACGATGGCGACATCGCGCCGGGCGAGGGCGTTGAGCAGGCTCGACTTGCCGACGTTGGGGGCGCCGGTGAGCACCACGCGGAACCCTTCCCGAATGACCTCGCCGCGGTTGCCATCGTCGAGGTGGCGAACGATCTCGGCCAACAGCGCTTCGGCCTCGGACCGTGCCTTGGCAACGGCATCGCTTGCCACATCTGCCTCATCGGAGAAGTCGATTGCCGCTTCCATCAGGGCGGTCGCGGCGATGAGCCTTTGCCGCCATCCAGCATAGAGTTGGTGAAGCACGCCCTCCGTCTGCCGCAGCGCCTGGCGGCGCTGTGCCGATGTTTCGGCATCGATGAGGTCAGCGAGGCCCTCGATCCCCGTCAGGTCGAGCTTTCCGTGTTCGAAGGCGCGCCGCGCGAACTCGCCCGGTTCCGCCAGCCGACAGCCCTCGATCTTGCCGATGGCCTCGAGCGTTGCCTGCACCACGGCACGGCCGCCGTGGATCTGCAGCTCGGCCATGTCCTCGCCGGTCTCGCTCTTGGGTGCGGCAAACCAGAGGGTCAAACCATGGTCGATGACTTCGTCCGTCTGTGGATGCCTGATGCGGCGGAAGGCTGCAAATCGCGCCCGCGCCCGTGGTGCAGCCATCTTGTCGAGCACGCTGCCGGCGGCTGGCCCCGAGATGCGGATGACCGCCACGCCGGCCCGGCCGTGGCCGCTGGACAGGGCGAAAATGGTGGCTGGCTCAGCCATTGGAACCTGCGCCTGGTCGTCCTGTTTGACTGTTATCGCCCTCGTACCTGGTCTATCGTCGCCGACCCGCTGCGCAAGGAGCCTGCCATCCATGAGCGAGAACCGTCTCGCCCACGAGACCAGCCCCTATCTCCTGCAGCACAAGGACAACCCTGTCCACTGGTGGGCGTGGGGACCTGAGGCGTTGGCGGAAGCCCAGCGGACCGGCAAGCCCATCCTGCTGTCGATTGGCTACGCTGCCTGCCATTGGTGCCATGTCATGGCACACGAAAGCTTCGAGGATCCCGCGGTCGCTCGTCTCATGAACGAGCTGTTCGTCAACATCAAGGTCGATCGCGAGGAGCGGCCCGACATCGATGCCGTCTATATGCGAGCCTTGCACGCGATGGGCGAGCCGGGGGGATGGCCGCTGACGATGTTTCTCGACGATGAGGCGCGACCGTTCTGGGGTGGCACCTATTTTCCGCCCACGCCGCGGTACGGTCGGCCCGGGTTCACGCAGGTGCTGCGCGAGGTGTCGCGCGTTTGGGCCGTGGAGCGCGACAAGGTCGCCCACAATGCCGGCGCTCTGATTGCTCATCTCAACGTGCGCGAGGAGGTCAAAGCCACCCCGGTTATCGAGGACAAGGTGTTGGCCGATCTGACGGGCCGCATGGTGAGCGCGGTCGATCCAGTGCATGGCGGGATCACCGGGGCGCCCAAGTTCCCGCAGTGGAGCTTCTTTTGGCTCCTGTGGCGCGGCGCCATCCGCTTCCGTCACGAGGGCGCAAAGGGTGCGGTGGACACCACGCTCACCAACCTCTGTCAGGGTGGGATTTATGACCATCTGGGCGGCGGCTTTGCGCGCTACTCGGTCGATGAGCGTTGGCTTGTGCCGCACTTTGAGAAGATGCTCTACGACAACGCACTGCTGCTGGACCTCCTGTGCGAGGCCTACCGCGAGAGCAATAACGAGCTCTACGCGCGGCGCATCGAGGAGACGGCGGAATGGGTCTTGCGCGAGATGACCGCCGAAGGCGGCGGCTTTGCCGCGTCTCTCGATGCGGATTCGGAGGGCCATGAGGGCAAGTTCTACACCTGGGATAAGGCCGAGGTTGTCGAGGTGCTGGGCGAGGCGGATGCCGCGGTGTTCTGCGCCGCTTACGACGTCAGCGAGACGGGCAATTGGGAGGGCCGCACCATTCTCAACCGGTTGGGTGATCCACAGCTGCGCTCGCCGAGCGAGGAGGAGGCGCTCGCCCAGATGCGGCTTTTGTTGCTCGCCCGTCGCGCGGGAAGAGTGCGCCCAGGCTGGGACGATAAAGTGTTGACCGACTGGAACGGTCTCATGATCGCGGCGCTCACGCATGCGGCACGCGTGTTCGACCGGCCGAAGTGGTTGACGGCCGCGGCCACGGCCTTTGGTTTCATCGTCGAGCGCATGGAGAGGGAGGGCCGGCTCGCGCATTCCTGGCGTCGAGGTCAGGTCAAGGCGCCCGGCACGGCCAGCGACTACGCCAACATGATTTGGGCGGCGCTGCGGCTGCTGCAGGCAACGGGCGAGCCCGCCTTGTTGATCGCTGCGGAGCGCTGGTGCGCGACGCTTGAGCAGCATTTCTGGGTCGAGGACGGGGGCGGCTATGCCTTCACGGCCAACGACACAGCCGATGTGATCGTGCGGATGCGCGGCGCCCACGACGATGCGACACCCAACGCCAACGCGTTGATGATCTCCAATCTGGTGGCTTTGGATCTCCTTACGGGCAAGCGCGCTTACCTTGATCGCGCGGAAGCGATTGCGCATGCGTTCGCCGCCGACCTCGCGCGCAATACCCTTGGCCACTGCGGGCTGCTGGCGGGGTTCTTTGATCTCATCGCTCCCCAGCAGGTGATCGTGCTTGGCACCGCCGATGCGGAGGCCTCGGCCCAGTTGGCGCAGGCGATGTTCAAGCTGTCGCTGCCGGGGGCCGTTCAGCTGGTCGTTGCCGATGAGAGGGGCGTCCCACGTGCGGGGGCGCTGGCGGGCAAGACAGCGCTTGCCGGCAAGCCCGCGGCCTATGCCTGCATCGGACCCACCTGCTCGCTGCCCCTGACCGCCCCAGACGAGTTGCTGAAGGTGCTGCGCGAACAGCGTTCGCCGCCGACCGCTGCATAACGAGGGCCAGGTCTGAGGTGAGCTCAGTTCAGAGGCGAGCTCAGGGCAAGAGCCCCCTGGCCCGGGCCAAATCGCCGAGGTTCTTTTCGGGACGTGCGCCGAGATGGGCGATGATCTCGGCCGCAGCGAGGCTTCCGAGCCGGCCTGCAGTCTCCAGGTCGCGGCCCCGCGCGAGGCCGAACAGGAAGCCCGCTGCGTAGAGATCGCCGGCGCCCGTGGTATCCACCACTTTGGCCACGGGGTCGGCGGGGACGGCGATCCGCTTGGCCTCTGCCAGGATGACACTGCCCTTTTCCGAGCGGGTGAGTGCGGCGAGCTTGGTGTCCGCCTGCGCGCGCCGTGCGGCTTCGTCGAACGAGCTCGTCTGATAGAGCGAGGTGATCTCGGCTTCGTTGGCAAACAGGATGTCGACCGAGGCGCGAATGAACTCAAGAAAGGCCCCTCTATGCCGATCGACGCAGAAGGCGTCCGAGAGGCTGAGCGCCACCTGCCGTCCGGCCTGGGCGGCGATGCCGGCGGCCTGGCGGAATGCCGCCTTGGCTTGGGGCCGGTCGAACAGGTAGCCCTCAAGATAGACGATGCGGGCGGAGGCTATGAGCGCCGGGTCCACCTCGCCACGACCAAGCTGTGGGCTGACGCCGAGGAAGGTGTGCATCGTGCGCTGTCCATCCGGGGTCACCAGGACGAAGCAGCGGCCGGTGGGCTCGCTGCCCTGGGTGGCCGCGGGGGTGGTGAAGGTGACGCCGGCGGTGCGAATGTCATGGCCGAAGATGCGGCCGAACTGGTCGTCAGCGGTTTTGCCGATGAAGCCGGCACGGCCACCAAACGAAGCGACGCCGACGATGGTGTTGGCGCCCGAGCCGCCGGAGATTTCCACCGCCGGGCCCATATCGTCATAGAGCTTGGCTGCGCCGGCCGCGTCCACGAGCTGCATGCTGCCCTTGGTGTAGCCATGCCGCGCCAGAAAGACGTCATCGCAGCGACCGATAATGTCGACGATGGCGTTGCCGATGCCGACGACGTCGTGCTCGTGCATGTTGTTCTCCCCGTGTCACCGGCAAGACGCGCGCGGGGCCCGCGTGAGCGGTCACCCGCGCTGGCGTCCCAAGCGGGCCCGCTAGTAGCGCCTTGCTCGGCCATCCAAGTCTTGCTTGCCAATCTGTGCAAGATCCAACAACAAGGCCTCGGCCAGGGTGTTCTCCAGACCCGAATTGAGCCGTGCCGCTTTGGCGGCCTCGGCAATGCGCGCCAAGGCAGCGTTGAGCTTTGGCAGCGGCCAGGTGCGAGCCTGCCGCTCGAGCCCCTCACGCTGCTTGAAGTGCACTGGAGGGCGCAGGGAGCGCAGCACGTCCTCCATGGACCGACCCGCATCGAGCGATGCGCGCATGCGATGCAGGCGGAGGAAGTGGCGTTGCAGCGCGGCGATGACGGTTTGCGCACCCTCGCCCGCGGCGATGCTGCGGTCCAATTCCAGCAGTGCTGCTGCCTTGCGATCAGAGGCTGCGGCCATCACGATGCGATCGAGGGCGAGCTCGGCGGCATCGCCGACAGCGGCCTCCACATCGCTCTCCTCGATCGTCCTCTTGCCGTGCGCATAGAGGGCGAGTTTCTCGATTTCGGCGCGCGACAGCGCGCGATCGGCGCCAAGTCGTGCGAGCAGCAGGCGTCTGGCATCGGGCGTGATGTCGATCTTGCCAGGGGCAAAGGCCTCGCGCATCACGACTTCCAAGTCGCGCGCTTCATCGGGGAAGCAGGCAACGGCGGCGGCCGCCGGCGACCTCTCGAACAGGGCGCGCAGGGCATCGTCCGGGCGCAGATTGCCCGCCTCGATGATCAGGCATCCTGGAAGGGCGCCACCCGCAACGAGCGGCGCCAACTGCTGCGCCGACACGCGGCGTCCGGCGATGGCGCGCACGATCTTGCGGCCACAGAACATGGGGACCGTTGCAAGTTCGACGAAGATGCGGCCTGGATCCTCCTCAAGGCTGGCATCGTCGAAGCGAACGATTTCACCGGGGGGAGTGTCGCGTTCGGAGAGGCGTTTTGCCAAAGAGGCGGCCCGCTCGCTCACCAGGCCACTATCGCTGCCGTAAAAAAGCACGGCGGCGGGCACCCGATCGAGCGCGGACAGGAAGGCGTTAGCCTGATGCGTCTTGACGGCGACCATGACCGCGGCGCTCTGGGCGCCTCACGCCTGGCTGGAGAGATAGATGGCCACGCGCGTCTTGAGATCTTCGGCGACGGTACGTGCCGCGCGATTCTCGGCGTCGTCGCGGGCCCGCACGTTGGAATAGATGGACTGGAAGCGTTCAAAGCTGGCCCGGCCGTAGCTGGTGCCGGTCAGCACGACCTTCTTGCTCCGGATTTCGATGAGCTTGAAGTTGGCCTGCAGTGCGTAGGTCTGGCCGAGAGCGTCGCCATCCGGCTTGACCAGCGTCGAAACGACGTTTTCCGTGATGGCGACTTCCAGCCGGTGGGTGGGGGGAGCCAATTCACCGCCACCGCTCGCCTGGAAGATCAGCTCGTTGCGGATGCGCTGCCCGACGCGACCCGGAATGGTCGCAATGTCGAGCTGCGCCATGCGCTCTTGCACCCCCCCTCCGGACGCGGTCGGCCCGTAGAGTGGCTAGAAGCCGCCGCTGCACGCAGCCAGACCGCGAGCAACGGCCAGCATCAGGGCCAGCCCGTGCATCAGATTTCGGCGGCTCAAAGTCACGCGAGCCGGGCCTGGTTCAGCCGACGACATTCACGATCCTCTGCGGCACAACAATCACTTTCTTGACCGGCCTCCCGGCCAAGGCTCGCACCACCGGCTCCAGCCCGAGCGCCGCCGCCTCGATCTCGTCCTTGCTTGCGGTGCGGGCCACCGTCAGTTCATCCCGCCGCTTGCCGTTTACCTGTACGGCAATGGTTATCACATCGTCAACGAGCAACGCCGCCTCTGGCTGCGGCCACGGGCGATCGGAAACGAGGGTGTTGTATCCGAGCCGCTCCCAACAGTCTTCCGCCAAATGCGGCAGCATTGGGCCGATCATCTGAACGAGAAGCTCTGCGGTCTCGCGGATGGCCCAGTCGAGCCCTTCGCCCGATTTCTCCAGCGCCGCCGTGAGCGCGTGGGTAAGCTCGTAAATCTGCGCGACCGCCACGTTATAGCGCAGGCCCTCAATGTTCTGGCTAACATTGTTCAAGGTCTTGTGGGCCGTGCGCCGCAAGAGGGAGGCCTCGGGGCCGAAGGCCGGCGCGGGATCCGTCTTGGCGCACCCGCGCTCGACGACCTGGTCGATGAGACGCGAAATGCGCTGGACCTGACGGCCGGCTCCCGCAACACCGCCCTCGGTCCAAATGATATCGCGGTCGGGAGGGCTGTCCGAGACGATGAAGAGGCGCGCCGTGTCGGCCCCGTAGTGGGCGATGATGTCATCCGGATCGACCACGTTCTTGCGCGACTTGGACATCTTCTCGACCGGGCCGATTTCGACGGGCCGGCCGGTGGCGATGGAAGAGGCTTTGCGGGCGGCACCCTCACCCTCGATTCGAACCTCGGCGGGCGTTAGCCAGTCGCCATTTTCGCTGCGGTAGGTCTCGTGGATCACGATGCCCTGCGTGAACACGGCGGCGAACGGCTCGTCGATCGCAACGTGCTTGGTCGCCTTCATGCCGCGCGTGAAGAAGCGGGCATAGAGGAGGTGCAGAACCGCGTGCTCCTTGCCACCGATGTACTGGTCGACCGGAGCCCAATACTTGAGCGCCTTCTTGTCGGTCGGGGTTTCGGCATGGGGCGCGCAATAGCGGAACTGATACCAGGCGCTGTCGACGAAGGTGTCCATCGTATCGGTCTCGCGCAGGGCCGGTTTGCCGCACTTGGGACAGGCGACGTGTTTCCAGGTGGGATGATGGTCCAACGGGTTGCCCGGCCGGTCGAACGTGGCATCGTCCGGTAGCCTCACCGGCAGTTCGGCGTCGGGCACTGGCACCACGCCGTCTGTCGCACAGTGGATCACCGGGATCGGGCAGCCCCAGTAGCGCTGGCGCGAGATCAACCAGTCGCGCAGCCGGTAGTTCACTTTGCGGGCGCCAAGGCCGCGCTCCTCCAACATGCGCGCGATCGTCTCCTTTGCCGCCTCGACGGTGAGCCCGTCGAGAAACTCGGAGTTGATCATGGTGCCATCGCCGACATAGGCCTCATCCTCGATCTTGAAGGTGGCGGGGTCGGCGCCCGGCGGCAGCACGACGGGCACCACCGGGCACCCGTATTTGCGGGCGAACTCCAGATCGCGCTGGTCGTGGCCGGGGCATCCGAAGATGGCCCCGGTGCCGTAATCCATGAGGATGAAATTGGCAACGTAGACGGGGAGCTTTGTGTCCGGCTTGAACGGATTGACCGCGACAAGCCCCGTGTCGACGCCGCGCTTGTCGGCCTTTGCCAGAGCTTCCTCGCTCGTGCCCATGTGCCGGCAGTCGTCGATGAAGGCGGAGAGCTCGCGGTGCCTTTTGGCAAGATGGGTACTGAGCGGATGCTCCGGCGAGATCGCCATGAACGAGGCGCCGAAAATGGTGTCGTGCCGCGTGGTGAAGATTTCAAGCGTCTGCAGCTTCTTGGGGAGCTTGGCGCCTTCCAGCGCGAATCGCATGCTGGCGCCGGTCGAGCGACCGATCCAATTCTTCTGCTGGGTGCACACGAAGTCGGGCCACTTGCCGGCAAAACCGTCGAGGGCCTGCAAGAGCTCATCGGCATAGGCGGTGATCTTGAAAAACCACTGGGTGAGATCGCGCTGCTCAACGGGTGCGTCCGAGCGCCAGCCGCGCCCATCGATCACCTGCTCGTTGGCGAGCACCGTGTTCTCGACCGGGTCCCAGTTGACCTTGGCGGTCTTGCGATAGGCCAGCTTCTTCTTAAGAAAGTCCAAGAACAGGCGCTGCTGATGGACATAGTAGGCGGGGTCGCAGGTGGCGAACTCGCGGCTCCAGTCGATCGATACGCCCATGGCCTTGAGCTGGGCCCGCATGGTGTCGATGTTCTCATAGGTCCATTTGCGCGGATGGATCTTGCGCTCCATGGCGGCGTTCTCGGCCGGCAGCCCGAACGCGTCCCAGCCCATGGGATGCAGCACGTTGAAGCCCTTGGCCCGCATGTAGCGCGCCATCACGTCGCCCAACGTGTAGTTGCGCACGTGGCCCATGTGCACGCGGCCGGACGGGTAGGGGAACATCTCGAGCTGGTAGCGCTTGGGCTTGCGGCTCTTGTCCTGGGTGCGGAACGTGCCGCGCTCCTCCCACACCTGCTGCCAGTGCCTTTCGCGCACGGGCGCGTTGTAGCGTTCGCTTGCCATTGGGCGTGTCTCTTGGGGTCAGCCGCGAGGTGGTACATGGCTGATGGGAGCCCAGGCGGTCAAGCGAACTTAGGCAGGCGGGGTCCGTGCGGCACC
>Ga0182033_10001634_pt1 | contig 11233 bp, 10 predicted proteins | sample tim00Cox0000000H_FD_125968 | JGI IMG/M metagenome (GOLD analysis project Ga0182033, IMG submission 125968) | Lab enrichment of tropical soil microbial communities from Luquillo Experimental Forest, Puerto Rico - timezero.00C.oxic.00.000.00H | ecosystem: Environmental > Terrestrial > Soil >...
ACCGACCCGACCGCCGCAACGCGCAAAACCCCGAACTGCTCGATCAGCTCAATAGCGCCTGGGAGGTGGCGGCCGCCGATGACGAGGTCCGTGTGATCCTTTTGCGGGCCAACGGACCACATTTTTCAGCAGGGCATGACGTTGCCGGTGGGCGGACGCCGAATCCCGCGTTCACCCGCCCTGCCATCGAAAAGAATGGCGTCAAAGGTCTCTATGACTGGGAGGCAAAGCATTATCTCGGCTATTCGCGCCGTTGGCGTGACATTCCGAAACCGTCGATCGCGGCCATTCAGGGTGCTTGTATCGCAGGCGGGCTGCTGCTGGCCTGGCCCTGCGATCTCATCATCGCGGCTGAGAATGCTCGTTTCTCCGACCCCGTGGTGATGATGGGTATTGGTGGCGTCGAGTATCACGGCCACACCTGGGAGTTCGGCCCGCGCAAGGCCAAGGAGATTCTGTTCACCGCCTCCTCGGTCACGGCCGAAGAAGCCCGCCAGTGTGGAATGGTCAACAAGGTGGTGCCGCTGGAAACGCTCGATCAGGAAGCGCGCGACATGGCCCTGCGCATCGCAAAAATGCCGCCATTCGCGCTGGCTATGGCGAAGCGGATGGTTAACCAAACGCTCGACACCCAGGGACAATATGCGGCGATCCAGGCCTGTTTCGACATCCATCAGCTCGGCCACGCTTCTGCTTACGCCCAGTCTGGCAGCTTCATTTTGACGGACCATCTAGGAATCAAAAAGGGAACGAGCTGATGCTTAGGATCGAGACTGTTGCAGGGGTCCGGACACTGACCCTCAACAGGCCAGAGCGACTCAATGCATTGACCCCCGCCCTTGCGCAAGATCTTCGCGAAGCGCTGATCGATTCATCGCATGACCCTGGTGTGAAGGTGGTCGTGCTTACAGGCGCAGGGCGCGGCTTTTGCGCCGGCTTCGATTTGGCTGGTGGCGATGGCAAGCTCGACCCTTTGGCGGAGAAATGGTCGAATGACCCGATCTGGTGGGATCCCGATCAGCTTGCGGCGCGCATGATGGAGGATGGCCAAGCAGCGATATTGCTACGCCGAATGGGAAAGCCAACGATCGCCGCGGTCCGTGGACCGGCTGCAGGGACAGGGCTCGTGCTGGCCGCTGCATGCGACCTGCGCATTGCTTCTCAGACAGCTATATTCAAGACGGCGTTCGCGAGCGCCGGGCGTTGTGGAGATCCCGGTGGAAGCTATCTTCTCACACAACTCGTCGGCCCAGCGAAGGCGCGCGAATTATATCTACTAGACGAGAAGATCAGCGCTGACGTCGCTCTAGCCATAGGGCTGGTGACAAAGGTCGTTCCTGATGAGGCTCTGGAGGATATAACGCGAGAGCTAGCCCTTCGCTTTGCAAATGGGCCGGGTCTTGCCTATGCGGGTATAAAACGCAACCTCAATGCCGCAGAAACCGGCTCCCTGGAGGAGACCATGGCCATCGAAGGCCCTGCAAACGCCCGCGCCAGTCTCTCACATGATGGCAAAGAAGCCGGCCGGGCTTTTCAGGAAAAGCGGACGCCCAAATTTCGCGGCTACTGACCAAACGATATAGAAGGGAAGCATAGACATGCACCCGTCACATTGGGCGCGCGTTCAAAGCGACACACCTGCCGTGATCATGGCAGGAAGCGGCGAAACCGTGACATTCAGCGAGATGGAAGCTGCCGCCAATCGTGGCGCGCAGCTGATGCGAAAGCTTGGGTTGAAACGAGGGGATGTATTCGCTTTGTGGTCGGGAAATAATCCCCGCTTCCTCGAAATCGCCTGGGCCATGAATCGCACGGGGCTCTATATGGTGCCGATCGCCGCCAAACTGCGCACACAAGAAGCTTCCTACATCATCAACGACTCAGACGCGAAACTGCTCATCGTCGACGCCACGCTGCCGCACGCCCAAGAGCTGGCCGGCTCGCTCGCTGCTCTTTGCCCCGCCATCAGACATGCGTTTGCCCTGCGCGGCGCTCTGCCAAGCCTCGAACGATGGGAAGCTGCATGCGCGGCAATGCCTGCTCAACTGATCGATGATCCGGCTCTAGGTCAGCAGATGATCTATTCGTCTGGAACAACGGGAAAGCCAAAAGGGGTCCAAAAACCCCTCCGCGAAGAGCCCTTCGACGGCCCTATGGCTCTCGCGAAGCTGCTTGCGAACCGGTACAATGCGCGATCGCAGACGACCTTCCTGGTCTCTGCCCCGCTTTATCATAGCGGCCCCATTGGCATGGCCATGGCTGAACAAAGTTTGGGCGCAACCTTGCTGTTATTCGAGACTTTTGATGCCGAAACCATGCTCGCCGCCATTGAGCGCTACCAACCCGAGCGCGGCCAGTTTGTGCCGACAATGTTTGTACGATTGCTAAAACTTCCATGTGAGGTCCGTCGACGCTACGACATATCGTCTCTTAAGGTCGCAATCCATTCAGCTGCTCCCTGCCCTATCGACGTGAAGCATCAAATGATCACATGGTGGGGACTAATTCTCGAGGAGATCTATGGCGGCACGGAGAATATCGGCTCAACAATGATCAGCAGTGCAGAATGGTTGCACAAGCCGGGCTCTGTTGGGCGGCCAATCTCCGGAGAGATCCATATTTGCGATGACGCGGGGCAAGAGCTTGCGCCAGGGCAAACCGGCACGATCTATTTCGAAACAAGCAACGCGTTCGCGTATCACAACGACCCTATCAAGACCCGCAGCACACAGCATCCGCAAAAGGCCGAATGGGCAACATTTGGCGATATCGGACACATCGATGCCGATGGCTATTTGTACCTTTCTGACCGCAAAGCATTTATGGTGATCTCCGGCGGCATAAACATATATCCTCAGGAAACTGAAAACGTCCTTACGATGCATCCCGACGTCGCCGATGTGGCAGCCTTTGGTATCCCGGACCCTGATCTGGGTGAACGCCTCATCGCTGTGGTTCAGCCGAGCGACTGGGCGTGCGTTGACGAGGGGCTAGAGGCAGAGTTGATCGCATTCACAAGAGAGCATCTTGCCGGCCTGAAGTGTCCAAAAGCGGTTTTCTTTGAGCGCTCGCTGGAGCGTGATCCTGCTGGTAAGATCGCCAAACGTACATTACGAGAAAGATATATTACGCTATTCCGGGACAAACAAAACTCTATCGCCCCCTAAAATTACCAGGACGGCGCTCCTGCACCGCACGGATGCCCTCTTTGAAATCTTGCGTTGTCTTGAGCCATTCCTGCTGCTGATATTCCAACACGGTACGGGCACGGATTTGGGCAGCCAGATCGCCACGCAAGGTCTTTCGCGTGGCCATGATCGCGAGCGGTCCACTCTCTGCGATTTCCGCAGCAAGCGCCAACGCAGCGCCACGTAATGCCTCGGCAGAGACCAGATCATCGGCCAACCCCCAGGCCAGCGCGGTTTCAGCTTTGATCCGCCGGCCGGTTAGCAGCATCAACGCTGCCTTTTGCTCACCGATCAGACGCGGCAACGCCAAGGTTATCCCAAAGCCGGGATGAAATGCGAGCTTAACGAAATTGGCGACAAATCGGGCATCAGGGCTGGCGATGCGAAAATCCGCGGCGAGAGCCAAGCCCAGCCCCGCCCCAACTGCAGGCCCCTGAATCGCTGCCACAATGGGCTTCTGGGTTGAATATATCCGGATCGCTTCGGCATAAAGTGCCGGCATCCCAGTAGGATCCGTGGTAACGCTGTCGCTTTGGGCCGCGAAATCGGCACCCGCGCAAAAGCTTTTGCCTTCGGCCTGCAGAACCAAGGCGCGGACCATCCCATCTCGATCTGCATCGTCAAGGGCGTCGGCAAGGTTCTGCATGAATTCGACCGACACAAAATTATGCGGTGCGCGGTCAATGGTGACGACGGCCACATGCCTTTCATGTGTGACCTGGACATGATCGCCATAACACGCCTTCACTTCTGCGTCCCCAGCAGATTACGGGCAATCAACCATTTATGAATCTCGGTTGCTCCATCGTAAATTCTCGAATTGCGCAGCTTGGTATGCATGAGTTGAAGCGGCATTTCCTTTGTCATGCCCATGGCACCGAATGTCTGCATCACATGATCCACCGTTTCATATGCCATTTCACTAGCGTACCATTTTATCATCGAGATCTCCTGGCGTACATCGTCGCCACGATCAAGCTTCCAAGCGCATTGGTATGTCATCAGCCTCGCGGCATGAATCTTGGTCGCTGCTTCCGCCGCCCAGAACTGGATCGCTTGGCGCTCCGAGAGCGGGACACCGAATGTCTTGCGCTGCGGCGCATACTCAAGGAGCATGTCGAGCGCGCGCTGCGCCATGCCTACAGACCACGCCGCAATTTGACAGCGACGAGTCCCGAGTCGGGTTTGCATCGGCGCGAACCCATAACCTTCCTTGCCGAGCAGCTTCCACCCCTCGACGCGACAATCCTCAATAGCCACCTCATACGTGAAATTACCCGCAATCATAGGGATTTTTCGCAATACATTATAGCCTGGCGTGCCCCTGTCGACGAGGAACGCCGAAATGCCGCCGCGTGCACCCTTCCCGGGATCGGTAACCGCCATGACGATCGTGAAATCGGCTTCGGCGGCCTTGCTGATCCATATTTTGCGACCGTTGAGAATCCAGTCATCACCGTCCCGCACCGCGCGCGTGGTTATCGCGGCCGCATCAGAACCAGCGCCAGGCTCTGAAATACCCATCGCCGATGTCTTCTCACCCGCGACGTAGGGCGCAAGATAGACCTCGCGCTGACGCTCGGTCACAGTCTGCTTCAGCATGTGCAAGTTGGGACTGTCAGGAGGCAGAATATACGGCACGACGGTACGCCCAAGAGCTTCCTCAACGCCGACCAGCGCCACCGCGGGCAAATCAAAGCCGCCTACATCTTCCGGCGCATCAAGACCATAGAGGCCAAGTTCCTTTGCCCGCGCGTTGAGACGCGCGAGTTCGTCCTGCGACAGAGCGCCTGCCCCCCCTTTTGCCTCACGCTCCAAAATCAATGGCTCTAATGGAAGCAACTCGTCTTGGACAAACCGTTCGACCAACTCTTTAAGCATGCGGTGCTCATCGCAAAGTCCGAAATCCATTCTGTGTTCCTTTAGGTGCCACTCATCAGGCATTGACTTCCCGAGAATAATATATGAAACAGGTTCACTTGCATATATCTGAAGATATTTTTCACATATATGAAAAAGGAGACTGCTTGGCACAAGTCGCCGTCAAATCCGCCATTCGGGCTTTGGACATCCTCGGTGTCTTCGAACAACATCAACGTCCTATGACGTTGTCGGAGATCACGCGTGAATTGGGATATCCAGTCTCCAGCGGCTCAGCTTTGCTGAAATCGCTGCAGGAATCCGGTTATCTGGATTATGACAGAATGCGGAAAACCTATATGCCCGCAATGCGCGTTGCGCTCCTCGGAAGATGGGTGGAGGGTGTGCTGTTCGGGCCGGGGGATTTGCTCCAGGCGATGGAAGCTCTGCATGAGGAAACCGGCGAGGCCGTAGTTCTGGCGGCTCAAAACGACCTCCAGGTGCAATATCTACATCTCATCTATTCAGATCAGCCGCTGCAATTTCGAGCGCGGCCAGGTCTTTTGCGCCCTCTCGGACGTTCAGGTTTGGGGTGGGCCCTGCTCGCGGCAAAACCCGATGAAGAGATCGAGCAGTTGCGACGCCGTATTAATGCCCAGCCAAATGAACGGCTCGAGCATGCCGAACTGATGGAAAAAATCTCGAATGTGCGCGAGAAAGGCTATTCATTTTCCAAACATACGATGTCTGAGGGTGTCGGAATGGTGGCCATGGCGCTGCACGCCACGCCGCTTGGCCGTCGATTTGCTTTAGGCGTCGCAGGCTACGTTTCCCGGCTTGAGCGCAAGGAGCAGGCAATCGTCGTGGCTCTACGCGCCGCAGTCTCCCAAATATCAGCAGTTTCTACCAAGGAGCGCCCATGACCCATCCAATACCACTTGATCAGGAGGCAACCGGTCCGCTGAAGGGGATCCGTATCCTGGACCTGACAAGCGTGGTCAATGGTGCTTACGCCACGCAGATCCTCGCTGATCAGGGTGCCGAGGTTATCAAGTTGGAAGATCCTGCGTCAGGTCGTTCCGGTGGCGGCGACATTATGCGACGGGCTGGCGCCCCCGCCTCCGGTACCCCTGATGATCTCGGCCCCATATTCGTCACCGTCAATCGCAATAAACGCTCGATCGTCCTAGACCTGAGGCGCGCCAACGCTCGGCGTGCCATACAGCGGCTGATCAAGAGTTGCGACGTGTTTGCAGCGTCCGTACGCTATGAGGGGCTGAAGCGGCTTGGCCTGTCATATGAGGATGTGGCCGCGATACGGCCCGACATTATCTATGTGCACGCGGCCGGGTATGGTTCGGATGGCCCCTACGCCGGCGAACCTGCCTATGACGATTTGATCCAGGCCGCTTCGGGCATGGCCGACATTCTTCCCCGCACCTATGGCGGAGAGCCGCGTCTGTTGCCGACACTCGTCGCCGACAAGGTATCCGGCCTGTTCATGGCACAGGCCGTCAGTGCCGCACTGTTCCATCATAGCCGAACAGGTGAAGGACAATTTATCGAAGTGCCGATGTTCGAATGTATCACCAGCTTTCTGATGGTCGAACATTATTTCGGGCATGTCTATGAACCGCCGAGTGGCCAGTACGGCTATCCCCGAGTGATTAACCCAAATAGAAAGCCTTTCCCGACAAAGGACGGTTATATCGGCTTGTTGCCCTATACCGACAAGCAATGGGACCAGTTCTTCGAAATCGCGGGCTTCGGGAAAGCGGCTTCCAATGATCCGCGCTTTTGTAACTTCGCGGCGCGGAACGCAAATATCCGGGAACTCTACGCCTTGGTGGAAAAGGCCGCGGCAACTAAAACCACACAGGAGTGGATCGATGCTCTGCGTCCATTGTCAGTACCCGTTATCAGACTTAATCGATTGGAGGACCTTGAGAGCGATCCGCATCTGCGGGCTGTCAACCTATTCCAACCGATGCAGCATCCACACGCAGGCGCTTACAAGCTGGTGCGGCCGCCAGTAAAGTTCAGCCGTACCCCGGCCAATATTCGCCGTCACGCGCCGCGGCTCGGTGAGAACACTGTGGAGATTCTTGCCGAAATTGGTGTGGCTATGGACGATATGGAAGAGACCCATCACGCAGGGACAGAGGAGGCATGAGCACGCCACGACCTGCTTTCTATTCACGCGAGGGGGACAACTTCATTCCAACCGGACTCGGCGTCAGTCCGTGGAACGGAAGATCTCAGCTTGGTCCAGCACTTGCCGGCCTGGCTGGTCATATATTGGAGCAAGTGCCGACAAAGCAGCCAATGATCACCAGCCGGCTGACGGTCGATATCTTGGGTACCGTGCCGATGGCGCCACTTGCTCCCGTGCTGCGTGTCATCCGCGACGGGCAACGGATGCAGATGGCGGAGGTCGAATTTTATGCAGCGGGCCGTCTTTGGGTGCGTGCCACCGCGATGCGGGCGCGAATTGCGGAAACCGCCGAACGCGCGACACCTCTGACCAGGCGGCATCCGATCGATAGTGACCCTCTCGAACAATATCCCTGGTTTGAATCACGCCACGTTGACTGCGATCGTAAGCGGGTTGGCCCTGGCGCGATCTGGGCCCGGTTCAAGGCCGATGTGGTTGCGAACGAACCACTCGCACCCCTGTCCGTGATGGCGATGATCGCAGATTTCGGATCCGGCACCGCGCCGCTCATGCATTTACAGGAATGGACGCTCGCCAATCTCGACATAACGGTCTATTTGACGCGTATGCCCGTCAGCGAATGGTTGTTGGTTGATGCCGAGAGCGAAGGGGCTGGCCATGGCAGTGGGGTCAGCAGTGCTCGCATCGGTGACGCACGAGGCATGTTCGCGAGATCATTACAGTCTGTTTTCATTGACCGGCGCTGAAACGGAGCCAACAAATGGGGCCGGTATGATCATTGTTCATCACCTAGCGATCTCACAATCCGAGCGTATCGTGTGGCTATGCGAGGAACTCGGCTTAGACTATGAGCTGATCCGTTATGCGCGTGATCCCGAGACGAACGGTGCGCCGGCGGCATATAAGGCGCTCCATGCCTTCGGCACGGCGCCCGTGATCGTCGATGGTGACCTTGTTCTGGGTGAATCAGGGGCGATCATCGACTATTTGATTGCACGCCATGGCCATGGACGCTACGCCGTCAACCCGGAGGCCCCGAACTATCCGGAATATGTGTACTGGTACCATTTCGCCAATAGCTCTTTGATGCCCGCCACGATGATCGACATGGTTCTGCAAAAAGTTGCTCCTGATAGATCACCCGCCCTAAAAGGTAGCTTCCTGGCACGCGCCGATCTTGCTTGGGACCTCATCGAGCGTCGCCTAAACGAAGCCGCATATTTGGCCGGGCCCGACCTGACAGCGGCCGACATCATGACCGTCTTTTCGCTTACCAGGATGCGTCTATTTTGTCCCCGTGCGATGGCCCCCTATCCTGCTATTCGTGCCTATCTCAGGCGAATTGGGGCGCGGCCATCCTACCAGCGCGCGATGGGCAAGGCGGAGCCCGGTGTGCCGCCGCTGCTGGACTAGAGGGGTAAAGTTTGAGTACGTCCAGAGAGACCTATGCTTCACTCGGCAATAGCGCTCTGATTCTCTCGCAACCTGGAGCGACCCGCATGCCGAATGCCAGCTCATTCATCCCGGAAAGCGCATATTTTTTAACCCGCTATAATGGCAAACAGCCTGACACGCCGCAATGGTTTCAAACCGCCATTGCCAATCAGCCAGAACGCCGCCACTTTTCATCCGACGGGACTGACATCGAACTGCTGACCTGGGGCAAGATCGGCAACCCGGGGCTTCTATTCATTCATGGGAACCGGGCTCATGCTGATTGGTGGAGCTTTATTGCGCCGTTTTTCGCCGCAGAATGGCGCTGCGCCGCATTCTCCTTTTCGGGGATGGGTAATTCCCCATGTCGGGTAGAACGTTCGACCGTAACCGATTTTGCGAATGAAGCCGTGCATGCTGTATCCGCGGCAGAGCTCGGGCTGGGTGGCCGACCGATCATAATCGGGCATTCATTGGGCGGCGCTGTCGGTGTCGCTGCCGCGGCGGCACATGAGGTTTTCAGGGGTTTGATCCTGGTCGATTCTCCCGTCGATTTTGACCCGGAACGCGCCAAGAGATCGGCGCCACATGCGAAAAAATCGTATCTGACCCATCGCCCCTTCTCGAGTCTCCAGGCGGGTCTAGCGCGCTTCCGGCTCTCGCCCCCGCAGCCTTGCCTTAATGACTTCATAGGCGACTATATCGCCCGCCGCGCCCTGGTCGAACAAGACGGCAAATGGTTCTGGCGCTTTGATCCAAGAGGAATAGCGTTCGGATCGACCCTGCACAGCGATCGACTCGCAAAACTCCATTGTCCGACCGCCTTCATTTATGGCGATCGTTCGGGCTTGGTCACACCTCCTGTCGTTGATGCCGCGCGGCAATTGCTGGCGCCCGACACACCGTTTATTGCCATCCCTGATGCCGCACATCATGTGCCGATTGATCAGCCGATCGCGCTTGTCAGCGTGTTGCGCGCGTTACTGAGCCTTTGGCCCGTCCCCGCCCGGTGAAGTACGAATGGATTGTACGCTGCTCCGATTCTCACGCGTGACCGTGATCGCAATGTCGTCCTGATATCAGGATGTGACGCCCACGTGGACGGTGACCATCGATGGCGGTGCCATTGCGCGGTTTCAGGAACGGCCTGGGGCCACGGAGACCTTGATTAACGGGCTCTGATGGGAGGAGAGCTCGTCAAAAATGTCGGCGACTTCAGCACGGCCCACGGTTCGGCTGAGCATGGGCGAAACATCGATCCGCCCCTCAGCGATATTGGCAAGCGTCGCCGCGAATTCTGTCGCCGTGTAAGCATAGGTAAAGTCGAACCGCAGCTGCTTCCGCAGCGCCAGCACGGGCAAGATCGTGTCAGGATGCGCGCAAGTGCCCACGACGATAATCTGGGCATGAGGTGGCCCCTCTTCAATGATCGATTGGAGAATGCCCTTCGCCCCCGTGCAATCGAAGATGGCGGCACGCCGTACATCACGGCCGGCCAGTTCAGCAATGGTGAGGCTAGCCAATGTGGCCGGCACATCCATTTTTTCCCAATGCGCGTGCGGAGAGACTGTGGCGGGATCTATCACCACATCCGCTCCCATCCGCGCCGCAATGGCTCTCCGTCCCGGCGCAAAATCACAGGCGACAACCGGTCCTATTCCCCTGGCCTTGAGCGAAGCAATCACGGCAAGTCCCACAGGACCACAGCCCAGAATGAGGGCGACCGGTCGGTCAGCCAAAGACAGAGCCGCCGCCGCATGAGTGCCAACCGCGAGCGGCTCCGTCATAGCTGCCACCTCCGAGGACAAACCATTTGGCACCGCCAATAATCGCGCCTCGTCGAGGACCATGCGTTCGCCAAATCCACCCGGAAAGCGTGACGAGAACCCCACGAGCTCTTGTCCGTCCGGCCCCATAATCCAAGGAACCGAGACGACCCGTGTTCCGGCTTTGAAGCGGCGGGAACATTGCGGGCCATGATCCAGAATCTCGGCACAGAACTCATGGCCAAGGACCAGGTCCCGGCTGGCATCCAGAGTGCCGGACGAATTCTGTGGCGAATTTTGCTCGAGCATGCGCTCAAGTCCCTTGACTGCATGTAGGTCCGAACCACAGATGCCGCAGGCATGGGTGGCAACGAGCACCTGGCCTGGACCAGGTGTGATTTCCTCGCATTCAGCCTCGATAAGCTGTCCCCCACGCCGCACGATTGCTTTCATGGTCCTACCCCTTGATAACCATGAAACGAAACCTGAACGAGATGCATGTCCGGAGGCGTATCAATGACGGCGCGCATGAGAGCCGCAGCTGACTGGTAGCTCGTCATGCCGCGCTCCATCAGGTTAAATCCGCGCTTGAGGGATTCGGCAAATATTTGCCTGCCGAGTTCAGGGTCAATCTTCGGGGCGGCGTCGGCGCCGGCCATCTGACCCGCCCGAAACACCGTCACCCTGATTCCTCGATCGGCGAGCTCTGCTGCCAGCGAAGATGAAAATCGTTCCAATCCCGCTTTCGTGCTCTGATAAACAACGAGCATTGGCAATTCGACGGATACGGTTTCAGAACTGACGTTAAT
>Ga0182033_10001649_pt1 | contig 11189 bp, 11 predicted proteins | sample tim00Cox0000000H_FD_125968 | JGI IMG/M metagenome (GOLD analysis project Ga0182033, IMG submission 125968) | Lab enrichment of tropical soil microbial communities from Luquillo Experimental Forest, Puerto Rico - timezero.00C.oxic.00.000.00H | ecosystem: Environmental > Terrestrial > Soil >...
GCGATCGATCCGCTCTCGGGCTACGATACGCCTCGGATGCGGGTCAATCTTCGCTATTTGCAGAATACGCTCGAACAGCTTGCGCCGTTCGTCGCGGGGGTTTTTGGTCTCGCGGTCTATTGTTCCGACGGCCGCTCGATGCGCGCGGTTCCTGCGACGACCGTCATCTGGATCGCGGCGCGCATCGCCTTCTGGATTGGGTACCATCGCAGTTCCGCACAGCGCGGCATTGGTGCACCCGGCATGGTGGTGAGCATTCTGGTGCTGCTTTATGTGTGCGCCAGGTTCGGCTTCGAGATCGCTGGAACGGTCGGCGCGATTATGCCACTCGTCCTGTTCGTGGGCGCGGAGGGCTTGCTCTTTTGGGCAACCAAGCCCCTCCACCACCGGTGAGGCCTGCTGCCCGACCTTCCCGTTGCCGGACAGCGCAGAGCTTCGCTCAGTCCGGATGCACCCGCCGCCAGTGCTCGGCGATGTCGTGTCCAGTGCAGATCCAGACGCGGTCGCGGGTCGCGATGTGGTCGAGGAATTTGACGAGGCCGGTCACGCGGCCAGGGCGGCCAGTCAGCCGGTCGTGCAATGCAGTGACATCAGCTTCGGATGCTCCGCGCCTTCCTCATACATGACATCGAAGCAGTCGATCATGTAGCGGGCGAAATCTTCGCCCGTTGAGAAACCGCAGGTCTCCTGCCCCGACGGCTTCACCGGCCTCGGCATCGACCTCCTCAAGAAGCGCATCGTCGTCGTCAAGTCGACGAACCACTTTTACGCCGGGTTCGCGCCGATCGCGGTCGAAATCCTCTACAGCGCGGCTCCCAGTGCGATGCCTTCCGATTTTGCAGCGATGCCGTGCCGCAAATTCAACCGATCCTATTGGCCACGCGTCGCCGACCCATTCTCCGCCGTGTGAGGACAATGCGGCGGGACTAGATTACCGCAATTGCTTCGATCTCGATTAGAAACTCGGGTTGCGCCAATGCTGCGACCGCCACCAAGGTGTGCGCAGGCATCTTCTTGCCGAAGAACTCCTCGCGGACGGCCGCGAAGTCGGCGCGGTGGCGGATGTCGGTCAGATAGGTGTTGACCTTGACGATATTCGCGATCGTGCCCCCGCCCGCGTCGACCTGCGCTTTGACCGCACCCAGGGCGGCGCGTGCCTGCGCTTTGAAATCGCCGGCATGTGCCGCGCCGCCATTATCGTCATAGGCCACCTGACCGGCGAGATAGAGAATCGCCTCGCCGCCAGTCACCTTGACGGCCTGCGAATAGGCTGGTGGATCCCAGACCCCGCGCGCCGCATATTGCTGGATGTTGGCCATCGTTCGACCTCCGATGATTGGAAGAGCCCCAAGCTAAGAGCCGATCGCGGTGAGCGTCAATCACTGTTCGACCGCGCAAGCATATGCCATCTCGACAGCGCGTCGTCGCTCGTGTAGCGTCAGGAATCCTGAACGAACCATGAACGGAGGGCCGTGTGACACGAGCTTCGAAGCGGGCGCAGCGGGAGGCCGAGCGGCACTATCCGGTGCGGGTGAGGATCGCCGTACCCCCGGAGGGGCTCGGACGGCAGCTCGAGATCATCCATGCCTGGCTCGACGAGACCTGCGGCATCGACGGCTGGGCCACGTCACCCGCCGGGCTCGCCGGCATTCTCAACGATGCGATCGCGTTTTATTTTGCCGATGCGGCCTTTGCACATGCTTTTGTCGCCCGGTTCTGCTGTGGCTATCGGGTCGAGGCGATCGAAGGCGCGTTTACCATTCGTCGCGATGAGCCGCGGGCGCGTCGCGACGCTCCCGGCCACAAGACGTTCTGACCACGCGCTCGCGGTTTGGCGGGTGGATCTGGCCCATTGGGCAGGGCTGGCCGCGACCACCTTTGTCGCGGCGCTGCTTTATGCCGTTAGCGGCTTTGGTTTTGCCGTCCTAGCCGCACCGCTCTTTCTGCTGTTCGCCGATCCGGCGCAGGCAATCCAGCTCGTCATCATCGTCTCGACGGCGCTATCGTTCGTCGTGCTCCCCGGAGTGTGGCGCGCGATCGCACCAGGTCTGTTGCTGCGCTTCGTACTCGGCAGTCTCGCCGGATTGCCGCTCGGCCTCTTCGCGTTCCGCCATGCTGATCCGGTGATCGTGCGAGGGATGGCCGGGGCGACGATCCTGACATTCGCTGCCTTGATGACATTCTTGCACCGCCGTCACAGCGGGCTGTGGGCGCCCCTGGTGATGCGGCCCAGTCGCGATGTCGCCGCGGGGGCTATTTCGGGATTCGCCGCGGCGCTCGTTGGCATGGCAGGGCCGCCGGTATTGATTTATTTGCTGCTCGGCGGGGCGCCGCCGAGGACAGTGCGCGCGACCCTGCTTTCGTTTTTCTCGCTGTCGTACGGGGCGACATTGGTGGCCCACGCGGCGACTATCGGTGTCTCCGGGGCGACGTGGCTCTCCGCCGTCATGCTGATGCCGCTCGCCGTTATCGGCGGCTTTGCTGGTCGCCCGCTTGGCGACCGCCTGGGCGCCGAAGGCTTCGCGAGGCTCGCCATTGGTCTTCTCGCGGTGGCAGGGCTCTATACGGTAGTGGCAGCAGGCGTTTCCTTTGTGGTCCGCCAGCAATGAACCGATGAAATCTTGAGACAACCAGTGACGAACCGAGCGAATATCGATATTGTTCCGCGTCGCGGCGCTAACCGGCCTAGTGTTTCGCGAACCTGGAGAGATGACACGGCCGGTACTCGCGTCGGTGGCGTTGCAACAGTCTCGGGGCGTGGGTGAAATCATGATCGGCCCTCCTGGATTGCCAAAATATGGGCGTCGGGTGTTCTCGTTCGCAGCGTCGAAGCAGAGCCGATCACGACAGCATCAAAACGCGTGGAAATGGGCGACCGGTCTCTACCTCGCCGGCGTGCTTGCACATTTCAGCCACCACATGGTGGCTTTGCCGGACGGCAGCAGCCCATCGAGCGAGGCGTTGATCAGCGCGCCCGTCAGCCTCGTTTGGCCGGCCGATCTGATCGGAACGTTGATCAACCTCGGGTGATGGGGTAACGCAGTCGCCGCCCCGCGCGTTGAGGCGGCTCGGATGGTTCATACGTAACCTGTGCTACCGAAGCTTGAAATCGCCTAAGCGCGATCTCCTTGGCGTTGTGGCCGCGGTCGTCGAGCCTCCGTCACCAGCCCCGTGAATAGCATCACCTCGCCTCGGCCGCCGAGCCGCCTCTCGAATTCCGCCTTCTCGGCATCTCAGCCGAGCCTTGGACCATCGAGCATGTGCTGCAGATCGGCCTTCTTGTTGTGGCGGACGTCAATTGGATCGTTCGGGTTCGCCTGCTACGTGTCGCGCGAGACTCCGACTGGCCGCAAACCTGGAAAAGATTACTCAATGACGGAGCCCCGGAAATCGGGCGGCAAGCGACGACGATGCCGCGGCGAGACTGCTGCTCGGGTCGGTCCAGTCGGGGAGCAATTCGCTCGCTCGCAGCTTGCCGCAGCGCCACTGGCAGCCCTTTGATTGCCGGAGATTCCCATCTCGCGTTGACTATACCTGGCGCATGGCTCGCCGCCGCCTACCATTCCCCCTCGTTTAATCTCGCCGGCTGATGATCCCGGGGATTTTGTTCATGGCGATCGGGCGCAACCCGTGGCAGTTTGCTTGTCTCTGGACGGCAACATCATCAGCCCGACGAAAGCAACGATATAGTAGAGCGCCGCCAACCGCGGCACGGCGAGGAGGTGATCGGATGCGCCGGAGCACAAAAATGCTGCCAGCGAACCGATGACAGAGGGTCCCATGCGCTTGCCCTGCCCGATTGCGCTCGCTGCTCCCGCAATTGCCGCTCCCACGAGCAGGATGAGCGTGCCCAGCCCCAACACCCCGGTTTCGAACAAACTCATCAGATATTGGTTCAATATACGCCAGACACGGTGTTCATCATCAGTGAAATACCAGCGCTCCGTGCCCCGGGAGAAATCCCCATTGGCGAGAATATCCCGACCTTGAGGATCGAGCATTCGGATGTGGCCGATCTCGATCGTCGTGCCCGGGTTCGGATCGAAAAAGCTCAGATCGACGGGCCGAGCGAACCACCCAAGCAGGGGGTGCTGATCGAGGCCTGCACTCGAGATTACCACTCCGAAATCCTCCCACACACCGCGGTTGTGGGGCACGAAAGCGGCGCCACGGCAGTTGTCGGAATACAGCAGTATCTTCTCGCAAAGTGCGACGGCTAGCGCGCCCTGTCCGTCGGGCGAGCGCAGCGTAAGAAACAGTCAATATTGCGCTTCGGGTTCGATCGGTACCTTTTGCCCGAAATAGGTTGGCGAGCGGGCGTTCAGTGACAGAAAAGAGTAACCCCCATCGTGCCCCACGACGAAATTGGTCGGGTAGCTGACTTCAGACTTGCGCGCAAGTACGATGCGCGGGTAGGTGCCAAGCCCCATGCCAAAAAGCGCCGTGGAGAGGCTCCCGTCGCGCAGCGCCCAACCGCCGCTCCAGTTGCTCTCTCGGGTGGCAAGGTCGGGGGCGAGCAAGCGGAGCCGCTGCGCCATGAAGCCAGTGCCCAAGGCGGCCACGATGATGCAGCCGCCCAGCGCAAGCGCGAACGCCGGTAGAACCAAAGAAGAAAACGCGCTCGAGTAGCGGTAACGACCTGCCCAGGCCCAGCCCAAGCAAGCAATGAGGGTCGCGATCAGCCCGGCGGCATAGGCAGTGCGCGCAAAGGTCACGACGAGCGCGTATCCGGCGCCAATCGCCACGGCGAACATAGCACAGAGAGAGCCTGCACTGGGCCGGAGCATAAAGACCAACAGAAAGGGCAGCGCCATTGCGAGGTACGCACCAATATAGCCGCCGCCAATATTCATGCCTGAAAAGGTGGCAACGACGCGATAGTCACTGGTGAAATCAAAGGGACCGGGGAACAGTGCGCGCTCGGTTAGGGTCGCGCCCGAAACAAGCGTCAGCCCCATGACCATTCCTGCACCCAGCCACACCAGCGTGTCGGCACGTGTGCGCATCCGCTCGCGGAGAAAGGGCAGCAGAGCCAGCGCGATAAAGAACCCCTTTGCCAGGCGCAGTGCATTGTCGGGACGCAGATAAGGATTGTCTGACCCGCCCTCCGGCCCAGGCAATGCAAACCCAAGGGCGAGGCTGACCAGATAACTGACGAGGGTCATCCCGATTGCGACCGCAGGCAGGCCATGAAGCGAAAAGTCCGGACGTTGCGGTGGCGCCCGAAGGGCCAAAATTGCGATCGTGAGGAGGACAAACAAATCCGACTCACCAACCAATGTCCAACCCGCCCACGGTGTAAGGTCGAGGGACGGCAGCAATCCCGGAAGCACGATGAGCCAGAGAGACGGCCAGCGCCACAGCGCCGCCGCGTAAACCGCCAAGGCGATACCCAATGCCCAAGGAGCCAGTGGGTAATTTGCAGCGAGTACAATCGTCAGGGGGAGACAGATCGCGGCCACGCCGAGCCCGGAGAGTACTTTTGCGGGAAGGTTCCGAACCTCATCAACGGCCGCGGTGTTTGCTCTTAGCTGCAGAGGGAGGTTTGGGCTTTGCCGGTCGTCATGGGGCTGGGCGATCGTCGTGGGTTCGGCGATCGCATTGCTCTCCCGCGCACGCCAGAGAAAAGCCGTCAATTTGACCGCGAGGGAGACAGAGAGAGCGGCGATGATAGCATTGCTGAAATCCGGCTGCAGCCCTGGCTTGAACCAGCGCCCGGTCTCGATCGCAAGTGACCACAGAAAAGCAATAAAGGCTGCGGCCCAAATCCGGCTCGGTCCGGTGCCTCGCCGCAAGACGACCATTACCCCAATCGGAGCAAAGATTAGGAACTGCACGGCGACGCTTTGTACCGCGTGCGCCTTTGAAACCATGTAGTGAGAATAGAATGGCAACAGGGTGTGCTCGTCGAAAGCAGCAAGCGCCTGCTGCAGAGTGCGCCACTGAGGCGACAACAGCTTGTTGACAAAGATGACGGCGACGGCATAGGGCAGGATCACCAGTGGAACGGCTCGCGCTAGTCGATCGCGCCACCGCCTCGGGTCCTGCCCCTCCAGCCATCTAGCGGCAGTCCCTCCGATGACAATTCCCACAGTGCGATAGACGACCGTTAGAACAGACGGGGTGGCACTAAGAACGAACAGGCTGAGCACAGTGATGGCCGACATCATCACAAAGCCAGCGACGGCAATATTGAGCAGAGATCGGTCGCTCCGAAGAGCCAAGAGCACTCCGAGGGGAACAGTGACCGCGGTTGCCGACACCACGATGACCAGGCGAAGCGCCGCTGGCAATCCGGCGCCTGGCAGCGACAGCAACAGCTGCGGCAAAAGGGCCGCGCGCTCGCGCAGCTCCTCGCCGCTGAGCGCAATATCGAACGGGAACAAAAAGTAAAAAACGAGACCGACGGCGTAGATGGTGCAGGCAATCGTGAGACGCTGACGTCCGCTCCCGCCAAGGTTTCGCATCAGCGCCGACAGGCGGCCATACGTCAGGGAGAATAGCGCAACCCCGAAGAGCGATCCGAGACTCTGTGCGGAAATGTAATTGAGGCTGACAGTGCGTGGTGGAAAGAACAGTTGCAGATATTTGACTGCAATGACGAGGCACAGACAACAGTACAGAGCAACACCGGCCGCCAGCCAGCGACGCCCGGGGCGCACCGTCAGCCAAAATGCCCCTGTCGTCACCCAGCCGAGCGGCACGAGCATCAAAAAGTTAGCGATCAAATCGGGACGCTGGTCGGAGCTATCCGCCAGGTAGGGCGATGCCAAGAATTTGTGCCACGCTAGCACTGGGTCGATCGGGACAAAGTGAAAGCCGACTGGTCCCAGGACGATACTGACATAAATGATCACAAGAGCGTAGGCGCAGGCCCAGAGCGGGAGCCCCCCACGTACAGGATGGTGCGTCATCGAAGCGCCGACGCCACCAGCGAGATCAGGAGCGCGGCCGCCGCGTCCGCGCGCGCAGCAGTCGATACCAGATCGCGATCGCCAACAGAATGGCGAGAAGCCCAATAATGTAAAAGGGTGAGATCCGCGACTGTGACTGCGATTGCGATTCCCCGCCGACACGGATCATGACGCGGGCGACTTCACCGGGGTTGCGCGCCTCGGCGCTCCAGAATCCGTCGCGGTCCGCCTCGAAGACAAATTTACCATCGGCGTCGGTTTTGCCGGTCACGACCGGGGTTTTCGCTTCTCCGGGAGCGAAGACGTGCACTTCGGCTTCCGCCATGGGTTTTCCATCGTGGGTCGCGAATTGCGCCGTCACCTCGTGTGATGCGAAGAGGTTGAGAGCATTAGCGGGGGAAGGGGCGAGCGGGACGAGAAATGTCAGGGTCGCCAGGAGCACGACGATTCGCCGCCGCATGCTTGGGAACTCGCAGTCGGACATGCGCGGAACATAGTGCACTTTCTAGGCGGCGCCACATCGTCTCGGAGCCTTATTGCTCGACCTCGACCGTTGTGGCAGAAGCCGACGGGGAGGCACGATGCCGGATTTCAAGATCGAGCGCGGCTGCAAGGGGCTGGTTTGTGGCGTGGACGAGGCGGGGCGCGGCCCGCTCGCGGGTCCTGTTCTCGCGGCTGCGGTGATCCTCGACCCCCGCCACTTCCCCAGGAGGTTGCGCAATGAGCTCGACGATTCGAAAGCATTGACCATCGAGCAGCGCGAGGCGTGCTACAAGGCGCTCCAACGTTGCGCGGGTCGCGGGGTCGCGCGCGTCGGGGTCGGCGCGGCGAGCGTCCTTGAGATCGATCGCATCAACATTCTGCGCGCAGCGCTGCTGGCGATGACGCGCGCTGTCGCCGTCCTCGGGGTTCGACCGGATACGGCACTCGTCGATGGCGATACCGCGCCGCCGCTGAGTTGCACAGTGCGGACCGTTGTTAAGGGCGATGCTCTCAGCTTTTCGATCGCGGCTGCTTCGGTCGTCGCCAAGGTCACGCGCGATCGGATCATGCGCGCTCTGGCGCCTCGTTATCCGGGATACGGCTGGGAAACCAATGTCGGGTACGCGACACCCGAACATGGCGAGGGGATTCGCCGGTTGGGCGTTACCCGCCATCATCGCCGCTCTTTCGCGCCCGTCCGCATCGCGATCGAGGGCGAAGTCATATTGCCGCTGTTCACCGAACTCGAATCGGGAGCGGGCCCGCATCAATCCTTGTGAGGCTCGGCGAGCGCCGAGACGGCATGCCGCACAAGTTTTTTCATGAGGGTTGGCAGCGCGTGCTCGCCAAGCCGGTCTGTTCGGCTCCATATGCCCTCCGCCGTCCCCTCTCCGGCAAGCATCGCGAGTTCGAGGCGGAAATGCGTGAAGCCATGCTGTACGGTGCCGGGTAGCGGCGACCATTCCGCAGTGGTCGGAGCTAAGGTTATTGCTTCAGTGAGGGCCCAGGGTTCTGCACGCCACGGGGTCGACGGGATCTCGATCATGCCGCCGAGCAGGCCCTTCTCCGGACGCCGGCGCAACAGCACCTCTCCGTCCGGCCGCATGAGCCAGAAGGCGACGCCATAGCGCAAGGGTCTGTCGGGCTTTTCGGTAAGAGCCGGCAATGTCTCCTGCAAGCCGGAACTCGCGGCAGCGCAGCAGGTCCGCCAAGGGCAAAGGACGCAACGTGGCCGGCGCGGCGTGCAGATCGTCGCTCCGAGATCCATCATGGCTTGCGCAAAATCGCCCGCCCGCTGCTGTGGGACGAGTGCTCGGGTGAGTGCTCTGAGGCGCGGTTTTGCCACCGGCAGCGGGTCGGCCACCGCGTATAGCCGCGCCATCACTCGCTCAACATTTCCGTCTACGGCGGCCTCGACCCGATCGAAAGCGATTGCCGAAATCGCCGCCGCGGTGTAGTCGCCAATCCCGGGCAGTGTGCGTAACGCCGGCGCCTCTCTGGGAAACACGCTCCCACAGCGCTCGACAACAGCGCGGGCACAGGCGTGCAGGTTGCGGGCGCGCGCGTAATAGCCGAGGCCTTGCCAGAGCTGCAGGATTTCATCCAGCGACGCTGCGGCTAGGGCCGAGACATTAGGCCACCGCGCCACGAATCGGTCGAAATATGGTCCGACAACCGCTACCGTTGTTTGCTGCAGCATGATCTCGCTGAGCCAGATTCGGTAGGGGTCGGGCCGGACCCCGGGCGGCGGCCGCCATGGCAGATTGCGTCGGTGACGGTCGTACCACGCGAGAAGAACGGCGGCTTCGGGCGTTCTTGATGCTGATGACGTTTCGGATCGGGACGATGACATGGGCGGGACGAATCGGCGGCAGAAAAGCTCGGGCGCGCCAAATCTAAGGGCTTCCGTGCCGGGGAGCGAGCGCCGGCAAGGCTTTCGAGCCGTTGGCGTCGCTACCTCAAAGCTCGCCGCCCCTATTATCGCAAAGCAAGGGGGCGGGATTCTGACCCGCCTTAAGGCACAATGGGGCGCGGTCGTTGGACCAGATTGGGCTGCCGTGACCTGGCCGACGGCGCTTGGTCGCGGCGGTGTTTTGAAGCTGCGCGCGGCATCGGGTGCTGCGCTTGAAATACAGCATCGCGCGCCATTGCTGATCGAGCGGATCAACCTGTTCTTGGGCCGCCCTGCGATTACCCGGCTGGCGCTCGTGCAGGGGCCTTTGCCGCTCGCGCTGCCGCCGATGCGGCCACTATTGCGCCCGCTGGCACCCGGTGAAATCAAGGCCCTCGACAAACGACTTTTCGATGTTACAGAGCCAGAACTTCGCGATGCGTTGGCTCGACTCGGCAAAGCGGTGATCGGTCGAGAACCCTAAAGTCTATCGAGTTGGTTGCACACTGATCTCAACATTTGGTAGTAAGGAACGGAAGATGCGTCAAATCTTGTTTGCTCTGATCGGGCTTGTTGTTTTGAGCATGGTTTCGGCGAACTCCGCCGAGGCAGTCGCTCCGCGCGCGCAGTTGGCGGACGCACAGGCCGGGCTTTCGATCACTAAGGACGATCGGATTCTCGGCAACGCGGACGCGCCCATCACGATCATCGAGTACGCCTCACTTACCTGTCCGCATTGTGCTCATTTCACGAACGAGGTCCTGCCCGAGCTCAAGAAAAAGTGGATCGATACCGGCAAGGCAAAACTGGTGCTGCGTGAATTCCCCCTCGATGAACCGGCCCTGCGGGCCGCGATGATTGCTCGCTGCGCGCCGCCGGATCGCTTTTACGCCTATGTCGACGCATTGTTTGCGACGCAGGACAAATGGGTCATGGCAAAAGATTACCGCGAGGCACTCGCTCGCATCGTCAAGCTCGGCGGCATGAGCCAGGATGAATTCGACAATTGTCTGAAGAACACGAAGCTCGAAAACAAGATCCTCGAGGAACGCCTCGCGGCATCAAAAGAGTTGGACGTGAATTCAACACCGACATTCTTCATCAACGGCACAAAATTCGCCGGGGCGCCGTCTGTCGAGGAGTTCGACAAGGCGCTGTCGGCCCTCGCAGCGAAATCGTGAGCGGTCGCAGACGGCAGGATTCGGCTGTTTTCTGATGCAGGTTGAGCGACTCCGGCTGGTCGGGTTCAAGTCCTTCGTCGACGGGACAGAACTGGCGATTGAACACGGTTTGACGGGTATCGTCGGGCCCAATGGCTGCGGCAAGTCGAACCTGGTCGAGGCGCTGCGTTGGGTGATGGGCGAAAACTCCGCGCGGCGGCTGCGCGGCGGCGAAATGGACGACGTCATCTTCGCCGGTACAACCGACCGGCCGGCGCGCAGCGTCGCCGAAGTCGCGCTGACGATCGACAATAGCGCACGCGACGCGCCGTTTGCCTTCAATGACCGCGAGGAGATCGAGGTCGTCCGCAGGATCGAGCGCGGCGACGGCTCGACCTACCGGATCAACGGACGCGAAGTGCGGGCACGCGACGTCCAGCTCTTGTTCGCCGATGCCGCGAGCGGAGCGCATTCCGGTGCAATGGTTAGTCAGGGTCGGGTGGCGGCCTTGATCGACGCGAAACCGGCCGAACGCCGCCTCCTTCTGGAAGAGGCAGCTGGTACGGCCGGACTTCAGGCACGACGCCGCGAGACCGAGCTAAAGCTCGACGCGACCGATGAAAACCTGGCCCGCCTTGATGATGTCATCGTCACGATCCAGGCCCAGTTCGAGACACTGAAGAAGCAGTCTCGGCAAGCCCAGCGCTATCGCCGCCTTGCCGAGCATATCCGGCGAACCGA
>Ga0182033_10001652_pt1 | contig 11174 bp, 12 predicted proteins | sample tim00Cox0000000H_FD_125968 | JGI IMG/M metagenome (GOLD analysis project Ga0182033, IMG submission 125968) | Lab enrichment of tropical soil microbial communities from Luquillo Experimental Forest, Puerto Rico - timezero.00C.oxic.00.000.00H | ecosystem: Environmental > Terrestrial > Soil >...
GATGGCGGTTCCGCCGCCGATGGATGCGGGTGTAGCTCAGGGGTAGAGCACAACCTTGCCAAGGTTGGGGTCGAGGGTTCGAATCCCTTCGCCCGCTCCAGATTGTTCGATTATCCAGCATGACCAGGGCCGTGACGGCGCCCCCATCTCAGATGAGGCGGGGTTACCCACTTGCGCAGCCGGACGGCAGCGCCAACCTGCCCAAGCCCTTCGCGGCGAAAGTCGCGGACGTGCCCTCGCGCTCGAAGCCAGGATAATCCAAAACCTAAACGCGATGGCGCCCGCAATGCGCTCCTGATCACGCCACTGCAAATCTTGGCATTGCTTGTTCTAGCTGAATGAGCGCTCCGAAATTGCACCTGCGCCGTTAATATTACCAACCGTCATTCCCTATGACCGTTTGTACTGGAGCGATGCCTCTTCGGACAAGCAAGTGAACGCTTGGTGACCACCTCATTCATGAACTATTATAGTAGCTTGTGCGATCTACCTTGCCCGCGCTAGCCGAGCCACTTCAACGCGAACATCGAGGCAGGAGATGACCACATTCAAGCTATTCGCAGCAACAGCCGTGCTGACCGCAACACTCATGGGCCCGGCGTTCGCGCAAGATGCGCGCGAGGCCGAGATCATCGGCCTGCATCAGCTGTGTGATCATGGCGATCGCAAAGCCTGCGTCCACTTCGGAATGATGATGCAACAAAACCATGATCGAGCCGAGGCATGGCACCACACGCATCCTGAGTGGTTCTGGTGGGAGCATTGATCGCAGGGACGAATAGAAACGGCTTGCGAATGATCACAAAAGTGAATCGATGAGAGACCTGTCTGTTTCAAACGTGGCCCGCATTCGGCAACGGTGTTCCCAGACCGGTTCAAGCCATGGCCGGACAAAAATTCTTACGGTTCGAGAAAGGACGGATTGATATGCGCAGAATGATAATTGCGGGACTTTGTATCGGATCTCTGATCGCCGGACCCATCGCGGCCGAGGCCAAAGGATGTATTAAAGGTGCCGTCGTCGGCGCTGTTGCAGGCCATTATGCCGGTCATCACGCCGTGTTGGGCGCGGCGGCAGGATGTGTAGCGGGCCGTCATTTGGCAAAGCAGAAGCCGGCGGCGCAGCCGCATCCTTCTCCCGAACATTAGCGTTAGCGAAAATTCGAGAGTGGTCCAACGGTCATTCTTCATGGCCGTTGGTGTTAATGATCAGTTTACCCTACCTGCTGCCTTCGCTTGATCGGAATGCCCGGATTGAGGAGTTTTCGAGCGGCTATTTTCAGGAAGGAGTCAACATGAGCGGACTGGACGGCGTTGCAGGCAACCAGTTACGAGCCTTCGTCGAGCGCATCGAGCATATCGAAGAGGAGATCAAAGGCCTGAACGAAGCCAAGAAAGAAATCTTCGATGAGGCAAAGGGCGAAGGCTACGACGTCAAGATCCTGAAAGAGGTGATCCGCCTCAGGAAGCAGGACAAGAAAGAGCGGGACGAGCACGAGTCGCTCCTCGACGTCTATTTGCACGCCATCGAGACCGCCGAGCCCCGTCTCGAAGCCGCCGAATAATATACCCTGAATCCTTGGGGATTCAGGGCTCGTTCGTTTCCGGTAAATCGCTCACGCGATAGCTATTTACCGGAGTTGCACCGCCTATGGAACGGCGAGACCGGCAAGGTTCTGAGCGTCGCGCAGGCACGGCAAACAAAGGGCGTTATCAGATCGGCAATAACCTTGCAGGCATGCCCCATGCGACGAACGCATCGATCAGGAAGTCGATCGAAGCGACGGCTCGCAGCGCGGCCGGCTCTTCCTCAACGCAGGGGGAATGGACCACGTTCCCCCTTGTCCCTCACGCTCCCGCTCGTTTGGCGCGCGACGCCTTGGCCAACTTCCATATGCCGCCGCCGCTCTTGACGATGCCGCGACTCTGCAGCCTGCCGAGCGTGGTTGAAACTGTCCCAATGCGCACGTCTCTCCCCGCCTTGCTGATCTCCTCCGCTATATCGGCGAGCGGAAGTGAGGCATTCCGGCCCAAGACTTCGATGATGGCATCGCCAACTGTTTGCTGCGTCTTCGCCACGCTCTCTGGCTTCGGCTTTTGCGCCACTTTTGCCTTTGGCGTTGCCCTGCGCTGCGAAGCGGGTTCGAGCGCTTCGACCTCACGTTCGGCGATGCGAAGATTGGCGATCTTCGTCTCCAATTCCGCGATTTGCGCGCGGATTTGAGTAAGTGACTTCTGGGCTGCTTGCTTGGTTTGAGAATGACCGCGTGCCATCTGCCTGTTACCTGTCGACCGCCAACCTGCCTTTGTGTTGACACCGGATACAGACGTTTGTCGTCGACAGCGTCGCCGAATCAGATGTCGCACTGAGCCTTATCTGGCTCCTTCCCCGACCGCAAGTGCCGTTCACACATCTCCGTAAGTCACCTTGGCCGTCACAAGCGTGCCCCACGTTCCTCTGAGTTGGCAAAGCGTTCATCCGATCGCATATTGAGGACCGGCCGAAGCAGATCCTGATGCCGGTTCTGCTGCCTCTTCGCATGCGGCAAAGCCGAAGGCCGGCCCTTGCAGAAGGCTCGCCTTGCCTGATCCAAGTCAAAGACATTATCCCTGGCTGAACACATAAGTTCCGTTAAGAAAGGGCGATACAATGCTCGAAGGATCGAAACTCACCGCAGCTGATGTCATGACCCGCGATGTGGTCACGGTGTTTCCTTACACATCGTTACGCTATGTCGCGAAGCTACTCGCCGAGCGCAAGATTAGCGGCGTCCCCGTTGTGGACGACGATCGTCATGTTGTCGGCATCGTGAGCGAGAATGATCTTCTCCAATGGTCCGACGCGCCTCCAGAGCAACAGGCCTGGTGGCTCAACATGTTGGCAGAGGGGTTTGAACTCTCGCCCGACTTTCTGGACGTCGTGCAATCCGACCGTGAGATGGTCAGGCGGGTCATGAAAACGGATATTGCGACCGTCACCGCGGATACCCCGCTCGCCGAGATCGCCAAATTGATCAGCACCAAGGGCATAAAGCGTGTGCCTGTTGTCCGTGACGGCACGCTTGTCGGGATCGTCAGCCGAGCTGACCTTGTGCGCGCACTTGCAAGCAGCTGAGCCTGCGGGAAGCGCTCGCCTACAAGAGGCCGTGGCTTCCGGCCACAGCTCCCGCGACAGCGATAAGCGACAACCCCAGCAACAGGCGATGCACGCGCTCCATCCGCGCGAAATCGCGCGCTGGGTTCGCTGACGCCTTCATGCGCCGGTGGAGCGCCAGCGGCTCCAGCACAAAAAGCATGATGGCGAAGATCACCCAGACGCCCACCATGGCGTGCATCCACCAGAAATGCAGATCGGTGAAGCGGGCCCACAAATCGCCGCGATAGGACATCCAGAGTCCGCTCGCGCCGGCCAACAGCACCCAAAAGCGCGCCTGCCGGGCGAACGGACCTTCGAATTCATGGAAGGCGGCGAGCCGGTCGGAAGGGCCATATTGGCGGCGGATGGCGGGCATGGCGACGGTCGTGACAAAAGCAACGCCGCCGATCCAGAACAGCACCGCGATCACATGGACAACGCGCGCAAGGGTGAAATCCTCCATATCAATCTCCTGTTCGGGAATATGCCTTTGAACTGCGGCGGAGCATCGCGGGCTGCGCATTCAACTGCGGTCGGCTCATGCCTTACTTGACTGAGCGTTCAGCGTGTCGAGCATCAGCGCCGTATGCGCGTAGGCGCCGCCAGCCCGCATTTCGGCGGCGACCCAGACCGCCTCCATAAGCTCCTGCGGCGTGGCGCCAGCGCGGAGCGCGGCCTTGGTATGGCCCTGGATGCAGTAGGGACATTGCGTGACATGCGCGACCGCGACGGCAATGATCTGCTTCATCTTCGCCGATAAAGCGCCGTCAGCGAATACCGCCTTGCCGAATGCATCAAACGCCTCTTGTGCAGCCGGGGCGAGGTCACGCCGTTGCTGTGCCATCTCGCGTGTCGCGGGTGGATACATCCTGTCGGGCATAGGTCTCTCCTACTCCTCCTCGCGCGACCTGGCGGTCAGCTGCAGGCGTCATGGGCTCATCTCCTGCTCGAACGCCAGCTCGGCGCGCAGGCTCACCTGATCGCGGCCGACCGTGGCGACGGCGCGTTTGCGCCCCTGCCACCAATAGGCAACCGTGCAGTCATGGCCGGCGGGATCGCCTTCGATCTCAAGCCGGTCCCAACGTTCGGCGTGGCCGACATAGGCGATGGTAATGTCGTAATGCTGGCTCCAGAAGAAAGGTACGGCATCGTAACGCTGCCGCTTGCCAAGCATGTTGCGCGCTGCGATCTGCCCCTGCCGTTCGGCAACCACCCAATGTTCAACCCGGATGCGCTCGCCGGTCAGGCGATCGGGCCAGCGCGCGATATCACCTGCGGCGTAGATCGCCGGTGCGCTGGTCTGCAAGAACTCGTCCACCAGCACGCCCCGGTCCACGGCGATGCCCGCCTCTTCCGCGAGCGCCGTTACGGGGCGCACGCCAATGCCAACAACAACGAGATCGGCATCGAGCCTGTCGCCCGTGGACAATGTGACGGCTTCTGGCTCGATCGTGGCGACGGTCGAGCCCAGGTGAAAGACCACCCCATGCGACTCGTGGATCGCGCGCACCATATCGCCGAGCGCCGCGCCCAACACGCGCTCCATCGGCCGGGCTTCCGGCGCAACAACATGCACCTCTAATCCACGGGATCGCAGCGAGGCCGCCACCTCCAGTCCGATAAAGCTCGCGCCGACGACGACACAATGCTTCGCGCCGCTAGCGCCGGCGATGATCGCGCGGCTATCGGCGAGCGTGCGCAGCAGATGCACATGCGGCAGTGTGGCGCCTGGGACATTGAGCCTGATGGGCTCGGCCCCGGTGGCAAGGAGCAGCGCGCCATAGGAAAGCCCGCTGCCATCCGAAAGCCGCACCATCCGCGAGGTGGGCTCGACTGCGGTCACCCGCGTGGTGAGTCTCAGCTCGATCCGCTGCTCCGTGTAGAAGTCGAGCGGCCGCAATGGGATCCAGTCTTCCGGCGCGGAGCCCGCTAGATAATCTTTCGACAGATTGGGGCGGTCGCAAGGAGGTGAGGCGGCGGCACTCAACAAAGTGACGTCACCAGCATAGCCCTCTCGCCGCAGGGTTTCCGCAGCCGCATTGCCGGCAGCACCGCCGCCAATGATGATCACGGAGGTTGGCAGGTTTGGAGCGGTGAGCGCGGGCGGCGCTGCTTCCGGCAGCCGGTCGCGCACGAAGACCCTGCCCTCGCGCGGTTCGACACGCCAACAGGGCAGGCTATTCAGCGCCGGCGGACGCAGCGGCGCCCCGGTGCGCAGGCTGAAGCAGGCGTGGTGCCAGGGACAGCGGATCGTGTCCTCGACCTTAAGGCCCTCGGCTAAAGGTCCGCCATAATGCGTGCAGGTCGCGCCGACGGCAAACAGGTCTGCGGCGCGCCGCACGAGCAGAACGGGATCGCCCGCGACATGGCCAAGCAGCAACTCGCCGTCCGCAAGGCTATCCAGCGCCACGCCCTGGCTGAGGTCGGGACCACGGGAGGGTGATGGTGCTTCGCTCATTGCATCCTCCCTACTAAGACGACGGGTATTCGATAGGCGCGCTCCTTCAAGGGTCGGGTTTCGACATTCCCACGCGGCTCGCAACTTGCGTGAAGGAAAGCTGACGGCCTTCGGAGGGGGTCTGTAACGCCAATCTCAGGAATCGCGTGGGAAAGCAGATCGCCTCGACATTGGCGGCTCGGAGCTCGGCCGGCCGTTGCGGGTCCGACATCAGATCCTGTTCAACCCCTGCCAGCAATTCATCGATTTCGTCCGCGTTCAGAAGCCCTTTTTCCCGAATGGCATTAAGCAGAGCAGCCAGTATGGCATAGACGCCTTCAAGCTGGAGGTTGGCTGTGTTCATGGTCCATCTTCTCGGCGGGGAAAACACTTGGTTCCCTTCTCGAATTATTCGAGAGTGACACCAACGGTCATTCTTCATGACCGTTGTAACTACGCTCGATGGAATTCGATCCGGGGGACGTTCTTAATTTGCTCGGTTCACCGCCGGGAAGATGGATCGCGGTTTGACAATGACATCACGCCTACAGACTGGCTGGGGGATGAAGGCGCGTATCGAGGGCGAAAGGCTCTTGCAACCTGACGGCATAGGCCCCCGCCGCAATCGTGCCGACGAAGATCAGGTTCCAGCTATGCGGCGAAACCGCGCTCGGGATGAGGACGAACTTGTTTTGGGCGAGCAAGGCATCGCCGAAGGCCTGCTGCCCGGCGCTGGGTATACCTGGCCTCAACCAGTTGGGATTGGGAACGGAATCGACGACACGGACGCTTGAGGGCTCGGTTATCGTGACGGCTGTGAGGACATGTGGAACCGTGTCCAACGCCCTAAACCCCTTGTGTACCGCGACTTCAAGGATGGCCGCCGCAGGGTCGACCGAGCAATACACTGCCCGGACGCCTCTGCTGTTCCAGCGACCCCCTGCCCTGTAGGCACCTTCGCCATTGTCCCAAGCCGCGCCATAGATCGCCTGGTCGAGGCGCCAAGCGACCAGCTCATTGCCGCCAAGCGGCGCCGGAAGCGGAGTCACATGTAAACGCCATATTCGAGGCGTTCCAGGAAGTCCTCGACCAACTCGACTCCAGCCGGTGTTCCCAAGAGGTCGATCGGGCGACGCTGGTCAAGCCCAATTGCGGGACACTCCAGCCATCGCTCGGCCGCTTCCTGCGATCCGAGCACAGAAGTGGCGTTGGCCAGGATTTCGGCAAATTTCCAAGTTCGCCCGCTCTGCTCCTGGCTGAGCGGTTTCGCAGGTGCGTCCTTATGGCGCTGGAAAGTGCGCAGGCTCATCCCGATAGCCTTTTCGAGCGACGCATTTTTTTGGAGAATCAGGAGGTTGTCGACGAGGTAGCTCAACGCTTTTCCCGGCAGGCCCTGGACCAGCATCTCGTGCGCGTCAAGCGTATTCCTCAGCTCATGCCGGAGGATCCGAGCGCCCCCGAGCAGCGCCGCCACCCGCTGGAGTTCCGCAGCTTCGCTTGTCGGCGTCTCACGTTCCATCAGTTCGGCCATCGACAGCCTCCGGTCATCTGTCGCATTTTATATGACAAATGACGCTCTCGCTTCAAGGGTGAACAGGATGATCCGCCGGGCGCCGGCCCCTTCACACCGAATGGATACAGGCCAATTGTTTTGCGGCTATTCTGGTCTCGTGCGGATACCCGAACGCATTGTTTACATAGGTGACACCATCAATATCGGTGCGCCGATTGACGTGGGAATGACCGTACACATGGATGTTCGACTTGAGCTCGCGAATTCGCCGCTCGAGGCGTGTCGTTCCCAATACAGGATAAAGCACGCGCTTATCGACTGGAATATAGTCTGGCATGACATCGATGCGCGGAAGAAAATGGGAAAATGAAATAACCATGTCTCCATCAACCATCTTTGGAGGCAAGTTTTTTTGGTCGAAATAGGCAGCAATATCGTTCACTTCGTAGCGCGCGGGCCATCGGCAGGCGCGATAGTCATTCCACCCTCGGAGAAGCGCGATCGTCGGTTGTCCAAAGGAATAATCATACCAGCCGAGCAACGGCAAAATACATAGGCCGTTGCCATGAAAGGCGCTCATCGAAGCACCTGCCGCGCCCGCCACCGAGCAGACCTGTTCAAACTTGACTAAAGACGAGGTGATTTCCTTGTCTTGGACGACCCATAAATCATGGTTTCCGGGCACGAAAAGCACGCTGCGAAATCGCGCCACAAGGCTTTTGAGCGTCCATTCCAGCAAATGCAGAGAATCCGAAATGTCACCTGCGACTATGAGGACGTCATTCCGAAACTCGCTGGATGACAAGCTCGTGATCCAATGAGCGTTATCCTCATAATCGACATGAAGATCAGAAATAGCGAATATTCGCATAATGGCCGTGGTCCAGCAGCGAGCGCGGTTAGCTCCGCGAAGCATCGTCTATATACGCAAAATTGTGATTTATTGCAAAGCCATAGGTCACGGAAGCTCTGCGGAGCTTCTTATCTCATTGGCTACGGCACACATCGCTGCTCATCACGCCGCCAAAGCAACCCTCGCACGACGGGGAACCGCTAGGGTCAATGGAGGTAAATTGGCCGCATGAGCAAGCAGAGGTGAATTTCGAGAGGCACCCGATACAATCGATTCCAACGTCGCGAAGGCCGATCTTTTTCAGGAGTTGGCGAAAATTCGAGATGGCGCCAAGGCGAGTCTTCAGGGCAGTTGGTTAATCATCGCCGGTCTCATCGGCATAATCAGTCACAGCTTGCCGGTCAGCTACTTTTTGACCCCTCTCGTCGCTCACCCAAACATCGCTGCATCCGGTTTTTAAAACTTCCCAGGCGAAATCCATCGCTGTTTCAAGCCTGGCATGAGGATAGGCAAACCGGCGTACTCGCCTGTCCGTAATCGAAGCAACAAAATATGGCATTGGCCGATTCCCTATAGACTGAGATGGCAGTGTCGGCCTCAGGCAGGACGATTGTGACAGCTCTCACAGTCGATTTCGGCCTCGTCGCAGCTTCTGATTGTTGTCCCTAAAACAGCGGCCGGGGACAATATTTTCGATGGGGACCGGCATTGCGCTCTCGCATTTCATACTATATATAATAGTATATATCTAACACTACAATGCCTCGCGTCAAGCATTGGGGACGATCTCAGCGCTTGCAGAGTGTGGCACTGTCGCCCCACCACGATTTCTAACCGATACAACCAAATTATAACGAACACGTAAGGATCGCATTAGGCCCTGACCTTTAATGTATGGACCCGGCCCGGAACGGGATAAGGCTCTGTTCTGTCAGGGGAAATAAGTCAGTGTCACGTTCAACAACGATCGAGTCGTGTCTCTTCCCGATCTTCCCCGGGAACCGGCTCAAGAGAGCCGTGCGGCGGTTCAGCCATGCCGCAGTTTTCGGGATGCTCGGTACCCATGCCGCGTCGGCCGCACCGGTCATTTTCAATCAGCCGTTCACGGCGAGGCCGGGCGATATCATCAGCGTGGAGGGCAAGGGCTTCGGCGCGACGCCGAGCGTCAACCTCACCGCGGTCCATCAAGGCCGGGCACCTCAGGTCAAGATCTTGCGGGCGGAAGACAATGTCATCGCCTTCCAGGTGCCGCCAACACTCCCCTTCGATGTCTACCAAATTGCGATTTCGGACGGCAGATCGACGAGTTCCCCTGTGTCGGTCAATGTGCCGCGCGCCATGCATTTCGACACGCCGGAAGTCGCAAGTTCGACCAGGTTCCGGATTTTTGGGCGAAATCTCTTCCTCGCCCCGACGCAGCCCACCGTCTCCTTGGTCGATCCGCAGACGAAGCTCACCCTCTCTGCCTCCGTCGTGCTGAACGCGAGCGATGCTTATAGCCTCACGGTCATCGCCCCAAACAGCCTGATCCCCGGCCGAACCTACCAAGTGGTGGTCTCCAACGGTTTTGGCGCCGCGAATGCGGATCAGACCCTGCTGGCGCGAGCCGCCGGCAACGATCCTTTTCAGCTTGGCGTGCCGTGGGGCGGCGATTTCGTCACCCAGAATGGGCCAGGATACCACCCCGGCGTCCCCGGAACGAACGAGGCCGATCACCACGTTTTCGATGTGACCCGCGATCCAGACCTCGCGATCCACGCCAAGGGGGACGGCATCGCCGACGACAAGCCGGCCATCCAGGCCGCCATTGACCGCGCGGCGCAACACGGCGACCTTGTCTATCTGCCGGCCGGAACCTACCGTTTGGCCTCGACGGGTGGCGCCCAGGGCCTCGCGCTCCGCTCGCACGTGGTTCTGCAAGGGCATAGTGCCGACGACACAAAAATCGTCTATTGCCCGCCGGGACCGCAACCCTCCGGCTATATGTTCTTTGCGATCTCCTGGCCGGCCAATGTACAGCAAAGCGGCCTCGCCGACGTTTCGCTCGTGAACATCGATCACACGAGTCTCGATGTCGTCAATGCCTTGGCGAGCGGCCCGGCAAGTGAGCTCTTCATCCAGCGCGTCAACTGGGACCTTGGCAGCGGTCAGTCCCTGTTTCTCGCAAACGTCAATAAGCTGGCTCTCGAGAACTCCACCATCCATCAAGCGATCAACAGCCAAAATCCCCACAATCCGCCGGACAGCATCGGACTCGGGCCAATTTTCTTCGATTATATAACGAATGCGATCATTCGAAGTAACGACATAACCTGGGCAACGGGCCAGAATTTGATCAATGATCTTGCCAACTCCATTATCGAATCGAACCACTTCACGCGCAGTGCTTCAGATAAGATCGTCGCCGGTCCAAATAATCTAGGATATATCGGCGGGGACCAGAGGGTGAGCGTTGGGGAGACGATCCAGCGAACTCAGGGACGGCAATTATCGATCAATTTTGCCAAAGACATCGTGCTCCAGAACAATATTTTCGATGTCTCGGATGGTATATTAAAATATAATTGGTATGATGGAGAAGCTATTCTCAGTGAAGGGGGTGGCCCATTCCCCCGGTCCGACTCAGGTACTGTGACATGGTTTGCACCGCAAAACCTGACCGATGACACAAGATGCCGAGGCTGCGGATGGAATTACCATCCAAACTCCATGATCCAACTCGTCAGCGGTCGCGGCGCAGGACAGTTACGGCATATCACCGGCCTGTTCAACAACACCTTTACCATAGATCGGCCATGGGACATCCAGCCAGCGATCGGCGACCATTTCGCAATCTTTGTTGAATCCTTCGAGAATACGCTCATCCACAACAATATTCTGCAAGGAAATCCTGCAGGGGTCGTCTTATACGACGGCGCTTATCTCAACACGGCCATCGTCGGCAATCAGTTCGTCGATAACGGCGGAACCTACATCCGTGGTTCCCAGCGGCCATCCGGCCAGCACACGGCATTTTCAACGGTGAGAAACATCGAAATCCGCGACAATGTTATGCGGAATACGAAGGGTCTTTATCCCGCCTATATCGTCGCGAACTTTGCGATGATCCTGCCGAATAAGATCTGGGGAAATAGCTTCGATGGGATCGAGATCCGCAATAATTCGATCACGGCCGATCCTCGGACCCCAACCTATCTCTACCCGGAAGGCTACATGAATTATCTTTACTATCAAA
>Ga0182033_10001653_pt1 | contig 11173 bp, 10 predicted proteins | sample tim00Cox0000000H_FD_125968 | JGI IMG/M metagenome (GOLD analysis project Ga0182033, IMG submission 125968) | Lab enrichment of tropical soil microbial communities from Luquillo Experimental Forest, Puerto Rico - timezero.00C.oxic.00.000.00H | ecosystem: Environmental > Terrestrial > Soil >...
CGGGTGCACTCTGCATGGTCAGCCCATACCGACCGCATCGCAATTGATGCTCGCTGCGCCTTTCGCCGAATGATCTGGCTAGAGGCAAAGCCCTTCACCCGAGCCGCCGATCCCGACAAAATTATCGCCGCCGTCAAACGCGGGCACCCCGCGTTAGATTCGATCCACTCTAGTGACCTGGCGGGAGTAAAGGAGTCCGTAAGGCCCCGCGAGTTTAGCAAGGTCGGCTGGGCTTGGCGGCATTGGCCCAAATTTTGAGATAGCAATGAAATAATCCTCCAGTCCGCTGGGAGTTATTACGGAAATCGAGCGAGCGAGCGCCAGCCCGGTATTACGAAAGCCGTGTGGCGCGGCGCCGTAATCACTGCGACTTTGCCTTTGAACTCCTTCATGCGGTCCTCACCTTCATACTCTCCATTTGTCTTAGAATAAATCAGCCACTGTTGAAGCGAAGCCAAGAACGTAATTCGATCCAGTGAAATGCGGAATGTGGGGACGGGATCTGCTTGCCGCACGAGTTAGGCTCAAGCTCTGGGGATGACATGCAAAGGAGCGTTTTTTGGTGGAGCTTTATCATTCTCAGCCTTAGGCGCTCGCTAGAAATGACCCACCTTTGCTCGCTAGAATTGACCCACCCCAAGAAGGTGATCGGATAGGCGCGGTCTCCCATCGCTCCAAGCAGTCCCTTCTTTAGCTCTGTAGCCGAATTTGTGGGTGAGGGGGCTCTGGCGAGGGACAGAACTGGGCAGTGATGGACTGACGATGCCCAAGCCTACGGACCGGAGCCTTGTGATTTAGTGTAACCTTTCGGGCGCTTCTGCGTATTCCTTGGGACAGACGGAGCGATGGATTTCGAGAGCTTCTACAAGAAGTATGCCCCCTCCGTGCGGCGGTTCGCTCTGTTTCTGTGCGGCGATCCGGCCATGGCTGACGACATCACAGCGGACACCTTCCTGCGCGCCCTCCAGGCGCACGAGCGGATTCGTCAGCCGACGGTGAGAAGTTTCCTTTTCACGATTGCGCGGAATGCCTATCGCGACTTGCAACGACACTCGTGGCGGCGTGCCGAGCTTGACGGAAATCAGCCGGACGCCAGCATCAGCGCACAGGCGCGGCTGGAACAGCAGCAGGAGCTCGGTGCGGTGCTCGCGGCGCTCCATCAGTTGCCCGAAATGGATCGCACGATTCTGCTCATGCGCGTTTTGGACGATATGCCGTACGAGGAAATCGCGGCCGCTCTGGATATTTCCGTCACTGCCGCAAAAGTGAAAGTGCACCGCGCGCGGGCGAGGCTGATGGAAGCTCGCGGCCCCGCGCGCCGCGAGTCGGATTCACCGGGAGACGAGACATGAATGTGACACGCAACGTGGTGACGGATCTGCTGCCGCTCTACTTTTCCGGCGATGCCAGTGAGGATACGTGCCGCCTCGTCGAGGACTTCTTCCGTGAAAATTCCGATTTCGAGCGCGTCGCCCGCGCCGCGGCAAAACCGTTGGAAACTCTGCGAAAGGCGGCGCCGGCCGCCCCCGAAGCCGAAAAGGAAAAGCGCGAAATGCAGCGCATCGGCTGGGAATTACGCTCGCGAAGGGTATGGCTCGCCGTGGCCGTGTTTTACACTCTGTGGCCACTTGTTCCTATGGTCAGCAGCGAACTCGCCGCGTGGCTGGGAGGGCCTCATACCTGGGGCGGCAGAATCTCGGTTTGGACCATAGCAGCATTTTTTTGGCTGCTGTACATCATTCGACCAGCCAGGCGGAATTCATCCCTCGTCTGGGCGATTTTCGTAAGCGCGGGCGAAACGGCGCTCATTTTGAACCGGCTGGGCGTCATCCCGGATCGAGCGGGCCACGCCAGCAACTTGGGTATCATCGGCATCGGGGCATTGGCGGCGCTGTTCTGGTTCTTGCATGTCCGCTCTCGAATGACCGTCCAACACTGATCGCTTTCTCCCGGGGTGGTACCCTCCGTGGACCCGCATGGCAGCCGAGCGCGGCGGGTGATCCACACCTCACCCTTCGGACTCCGCTTTCAGGGTAACAACTTCTTTTAATCTGATCGCAGTGAGGTAAGGTAGCGGGTTCGAGCTCTGGCCCTCGTTTGGGGGGCGCCCCGAAGGGGAAGCGGTGTCCCCTTCGAGGCTTGAGCTTCTGGGAGCAGCCACTCCCATGGGCCCGGATAAAGATTCGCTAACTCCTGCCAAAAATCAAGGTGCTCGGAGCACTCCCCGACCCCAAGGAGGGCAGCAGCGGGCTCGACATCCCCGGCGCCGAGTCTGCTTGCTGAAGGGCTGCGGGCGGGTCTTCCGACCGCAGCAGCCGCTGGCCCGCTATTGCAGTGAGGCGTGCCAAACGGAAGCCCGCCGCTGGAGACAGTGGAAGGCGCGGCGTCGCTATCGGCAGTCCACGAACGGCAAGCAGAAGCGGCAGGCTCAGAGCCGCCGTTACCCGGAGCGCCGAAGGGAACGGCAAGCGCGAGAAACCGCTCTCGTCACCGCTGCGAGGGTCATCGCCACGAAATTGTTTTTCATGCTCCTGCGACCGCCCGGGATGCTATGTAGAGTTTGATCGCACCCGGCGATCGCCCCTGCAGCGGTTCTGTTGTCCGGCTTGTCGTCACGCGCTAGAAAGGGTTCTGCAGCGGGAGAGGCGCTGGCGCGAACGACGGGAGCAGAAACCAGGGAACAAGACCCGTGGAGCCTGGCATCCCCTGCGGCGATAGACCTGCCGAGATCGTCCCCACATATTGCATGCGGTCTTTCGGTCTGGGTAAGTTCAGCCTGCGCACAACCAGGAGAGGAAGGGGGAGCGAGCCACGCCGACGTTGGCGCCGCCTCGTTCTCTCTTCTTCTTCATTGAGGGTGAAAGGCGTGGAGCTGGAATTTCATCAACTCGCGCTTGGCTACGAGCGGCTGAAGGTGGTGCGACCGGAACCGGAGCGGCGGCTCCTGGCTTCATTGGCTGAAGTCGGTCAGCAGGTTCCCATCGTCGTGGTGAAGCAGACTGCCGACGACCAGTTCGTGGTGATCGATGGCTACAAACCGGTCCGCGCTCTGCGCCGGTTGGGCCGAGACACCGTCACGGCCGGTTGCTGGCCGGGAGAAGAAGCCGAGGCCTTGATCGCCGCCCGCCTGATGCAGACGGCCGAGCCGGAGACGGCGCTGGAACAAAGCTGGTTGCTGGCCGAGTTGCACGAGCGCTTTGGACTGTCCCTGGACGAACTGGCCCGACGCTTCAGCCACTCGGTGAGTTGGGTGAGCCGGCGGCTGGCGCTAGTTCATGAACTCCCCGAGTCTATCCAAGAGCGAGTCCGCCGAGGCGAGATGGGCGCGCACGGGGCGGCGAAGTATCTAGTGCCGTTGGCGCGCGCCAACCGGCAAGTCTGTCTGGAACTGGTGGAAGCGATCGGGCCGACCCGACTTTCGAGCCGTGACCTGGGGATCCTCTACACCATTTATCAGAGCGGCAACTGGGTGACACGTCAGCACCTGCTCGAAGCACCCTTGGTTTTTCTGAAGAGTTACAAGGAGGCCAAGGCTCCTCCCTCGGTCGAGCCAGGTCCTTCGGACAGCCTTTTGGCCGACCTTGAGATCCTCAGCGCCACGGCGCGCCGAGCGGATCGGCGGCTGCGCGCCGGCATCTTGCGGAATCTTCCGGAGAAAGACCGCCAGGACTTGGCCGATCTGCTCGACCAGTGCCGGCGCGAGATTGAACGCCTGGCCGAACACTTCGACCAGGAGATGGGCCATGCTGGACCAGAGCACGCGAGCAGCGATTCTGAAGCTGCGCGAGCAGGGCATAGTATCCGCAGCATCGCCCAGGCCCTGAAGGTGTCGCGGGCCGCGGTACGCGACGTCCTGCGCTCCGCTACCGAGCAAGTGCCCACCCTGGTGCGCCCGGAAAAAGCCACGCCCTACCGAGACCAGATTCTGGAGCTGTATGTGCGCTGCAAAGGCAACCTGGTGCGTGTCCATGAAGAACTCGTCGCTTCCGGCGCTCAGCTCTCTTATCAGGCGTTGACCGCCTTCTGCCGGCGTCAGGGCATTGGCCACGAACCGAAGAAACCCGTCGGGGAGTATCGCTTTGGCCCCGGCCAGGAGATGCAGCATGACACCTCCCCGCACCGTGCCGAGATCGGCGGCCGCGTACAGCCCGTACAGACGGCCTCGCTGGTCTGCTGCTATTCCCGAATGCTCTTCTTTCAGTTTTTCCCCACCTTCACACGCTTCGATTGCAAGGTCTTCCTCACCGACGCCCTTCATTATCTTCAGGGAGCCTGCGAAACTTGCCTGATTGACAACACTCACCTCGTGGTGTTGAAGGGCACGGGCCGCGACATGGTGCCGGTGCCGGAGATGGCCGCCTTCGCCGACCGCTACGGCTTCCGCTTCCAGGCTCATGCGATTGGCAACGCCAACCGCTCGGCCCGGGTCGAGCGCAGCTTCCGCTATATCGAGACCAACTTCCTGGCGGGCCGTTCCTTTCGCAGTTGGACCGATGCCAACCAGGGGGCGCGCGAGTGGTGCGACAAGGTCAATGCCCGTTTCCGCGACGATCTCAAGGCCAGTCCGGGCGAGCTGTTCACCCTCGAACGATCCCACCTGAAGCCGCTGCCGGTCTGGGCGCCTTCCGTCTATCTCCTCCACCACGCCTGGTGGATCTGGAAGGGTATGTCTCCGTTGACACCAATCGCTAGTCCGTCCCCGCCGACCTCATCGGACGCCACGTCGAAGTGCGGCAGACCAAAGACCAAATTGAAATCTATCGAGGGCCACGCCTCGTCGCCACACACTCGCGCATGATCGAGCCCACCGGCCGCAAGTATCGCTTGCCGGAACATCGCTACCCGCGCGGCCCCGCCTCTCCCCGCTCGGATTCAACCCCGGAAGAAAAACTCCTTCGGGAAAGACTCCTGGAGGTCGGCGAATACCTGCAGGCTCTCAAAAAACGCTCGCCGGGACGCTCCACGCTGGCCTTGCGCCGCTTGCTTCAGTTGGTCAACGACTAGCCGCGCGCGCCCTTGCTCGAAGCCTTGCGGACCGCCCTCGCCTACGGGCTGTTCGACCTGGAGCGGGTCGAGCGCATGATCCTCCGCAAGCTCGCCCGCGAATACTTCCAGATTCATCTGGGCCACGACGGAGACGACGATGAGTGAGGAGATTCAACAGCTCTTGAAGAACCTCCGCCTGCTTTAAATTTGCGCCCTGAGCAAACGAACCTCTTCTTCAAACTGATGGAACAGCGTTACCGCCGCAAGGCCACGCTGATCACCACGAATCTTGAGTATGACCAATGGGCCCGCTTGCTCGGCAATAAAGACCTGACGGAGGCCTTACTCAGCCGCTTGCGACACCAGTGCCAGACAATTCACATCAACGGTCCTTCCTTGCGCGAGCCCCAAGGCTGACCGGAATGGCACCCAGGACACACCGAAGTCTGCAAGGCGTACGGAGAGATCGCCGCTCGGCTTTTCATCCGTGGTTCCGTGATTTGCGATCTCCTTGTCACCAAGACCAGGTTTGCCTCGTCATAAGTATGGCGGATCGCGACAGGCGGGCGTGACCGTGGACGAGTTCGTGGCAGGCTCTGCTTTTGCCAAGAGCTAACGCGCCTTGCCCAAGTAGGAGAGACGGCGATGAGAACCAAAGTGATCGCCTATTGGGCGACCACCATACCCCTGGCGATCGAGTTATTGGTTGGCGGGGAGTGGGATCTGACGCATCACTCGCATGTCGTACAGGTTGTGACGCACCTTGGATACCCCGTGTACCTTCTCACCATCCTCGGCTTCTGGAAGCTGCTTGCTACCATTGCTTTGCTGGCGCCGCGTTTGGCGCGACTCAAGGAATGGGCGTACGCCGGCGCCTTCTTCGAAATGACCGGGGCCGCCGCATCGCACGCCGCGAAGGGCGACAACGTGGTGAATCTCATTGCACCCATCATCATCACTACGTTGACCATCGTTTCCTGGGCGCTTCGGCCACCAAGTCGCACTTTAGGAGTTCTTTTCCCTGCCAGGACCAAAACGCAGGCCCAACCTGGGGGAAAATGAATCCCCAGGCCATTGCAGATTCCCCCGCTGCAGCTGCCCGTCCGATATCCCGTCCGCTACTTCTACTCACAAATTCAATTCCAAGTCGCGTCCTCAGGAAGGGCCACTTTAGGCGAGCAAAGGTGGGTCATTTCTGGCGAGCGGCGAGGTTCTCAGCCTTATCGCCGACTTTAGGCTCCCCTTGTTGTGGGCGGTGTTCGCGACGTTACCCATCGCGGCGTTGAGCTGGTGGATTGCCTACCGGAGCGACTGGTTCTAAGAAACGACTGTCCGATGAACTCAGCCGAGAAACTTAGTGGGTAAAACGCTAGCCAGCTCCCTTTAGCGATGCCAAGCCGATAAGAGTCTGACCCCTTTTCAAGCTGTGGTCGTCGCGTTTTCCGGAAAGTCCGTTTTTCGTTCCCGATGCGGCTTGCCCAGCGAATCGAGGCTTTTGGCGTCCTCTCACACAAACGGACTTTTAGCTTGCCCACTTGAGTCTTTGCGCGACATCCATGCGCGCATGGCCCGTCCGAAATTTCCTTGGCTCAACCTGCATGCTGGGCGAGCGCCCCAAGTCATTGCTGTCCTGAGGGTTGCAGCTCGGAAAGCTTGCGAATCAGAAAATTCTCCCCTTCGATGCAATAAATCGCCGGGGCGGAACGTATACCTTTGTGAGTCCAATATAAGGGACCGAAACATATGGCTTTGACCCCGCCGGATCGCGAGTGGAAGAAAGGAAGCGCCGAGCTTCTGGTGCTGTCGCTGCTTGAGGACCAGCCTCGCCACGGGTATGACATCTCGAAATTGATACAGATCCGATCGGGCGGGGCCTTGCGGTTTCACGTGACGTCGCTTTATCCACTGCTCCATCGGCTGGAGAAGGAGGGGTGGCTCGAGGGGCGCTGGGTGGAGAAGTCCCAGCAGCGACGGCGGCGATATTACAGTCTGACTCCCCAGGGCAGGAAGGCGCTGCGCTCGAAGCAGAGAAGCTGGAAGGATTTCGTGGAGGTCGTCAGCCGAGTAACGGGGATCGAGCATGCCTGATTGGAAGAGTCTGGTTGGAGAACGGCTGGCACCGCTGCGGCTGCAGGCGCCTGCCGAGCTGGATCTCACGGTGGAAGTCGCGCAGCACCTGGAAGATTACTACCGCGAGTTATGCAGCGGGGGGACGAGCGAAGAAGAAGCGTACCAGCGCACCCTCTCGGAGTTGGATGACGTGTATCCGTTGCGGGCGGAAGTGGAAAGGAGCGACCGCATGGCGAAATACGATGCCGTACCGGCCGGCGACGCCAGGCCGGGCAATTTCATGGAAGATCTCTGGAGGGATCTTCGTTACGGCGGGCGCGCGATTCGGAAGTCGCCGCTGTTCGCGCTCGCCGCCGTGCTGTGCCTGGGCGTTGGGATTGGGGCGAATGCCACGGTATTCACCATCATCAATACGTTGCTGCTCCATCCCTTGCCGGCCGGCGATCCGTCGCGCCTGGTGGTGCTTTATGACGCCCCGGCCCAACATGCGAGGCAGCAGTGGAGTCAGCCTGGGTTGTCCTACGCCAATCTTCACGACTACATGGAAGGGCAGCAGTGCTTCCAGCGGGCGGCGGCGTTCACCTGGCCACAAGTGCTCACGCTGGCAGGAAGCAATGGTCCGGAGCGCATGTTCGGCGAGCTTGTGACCCAGCAGTATTTTGATACCCTCGGCCTGAAGCCGGCGCTGGGCCGCTTCTTTCTGCCCTCCGAGGACAGCGAGCCGGGGTCGGCTCCGGTGGCGGTGCTGAGTTACGGCGCCTGGCAGGCGCGTTTCGGCGTTGCCCGCGATGTGCTGGGCCGTACGGTGGAGTTGAACAACATCGCCTTCACTGTTATTGGAGTAGCGCCGAAGGGCTTTCTGGGCCTGAGCGCCGTTTTTGGCCCTGATGTCTGGTTGCCGGCCACCATGTCGGAGCGGGTTTTTCCGGCGGAATTTCGCTCGGCTTTATCAGATCGCGCGAAGCCTCTATTCCGCGGAGTCGGCCGCCTCCGGAACGGATTCTCGATCGTGCGGGCTCAGGCCAGTCTAGATCCGCTCGCGGCGACTCTCGCTCGGGAATACCCCAAGAGCAACGAGGGGCATGGAATCAGCGTTCGGCCTGTAACTGACGAACTTTACTTCGGTGCGGGCGGAACGAGCGGCTTGGCGCTCACCAGCGCCGTGCTGCTCATCGTGGTCATGCTCGTTCTGGGTATCGCGTGCTCGAATGTCGCCAATCTGCTGCTGGCGCGGGCGGCGGCGCGGCGGCACGAGATCGGGCTACGGCTGGCCATTGGCGCGAGCCGCGGCCGGCTGATCCGGCAGATGCTGACCGAAAGCGCGCTGCTGAGCCTGGTGAGCTGCGTCGCCGGGATCGGCTTGGGGTACGCGGGGTGCCGCTTCGTGTGGTCGTTTTTTCCAGCGCAGTATGTGTACAATATGGTCGCGCCGAAGTTCGACGGGGGCGTACTGGCCTTCGCGGTGCTGGTCTCGCTCTTCACCACCGCCTTGTTCGGACTGGCCCCGGCGCTGCGCGCTTCCCGCACCGACGTGGTCGCCGCCCTCAAAGAAGAAACGACGGCGGCGGGGAGGAGCCGGCGAGCAGTCAGCTTCACCGACGTGCTCGTGATCGGCCAGGTTGCTTTCTCGCTGCTGTGCCTCATCACTGCCGCCTTGTTCTTTCACAGTATCGAGCGCGCCTACACCATCAACCCGGGCTTCCAGACCGATCACCTGGCGCTCGTGATGATGAATCCGACCCAGGCGGGCTACGATCCCGGGCGTGCCAAGGAGTTCTATCGCACGACGCGCGAGCGGATCGTGAGCCTGCCGGGCGTGGCATCCGTCTCCTGGGCTTCGGGGTTGCCGTTCTGGAACAGTGCTTCACGCTCGGTGGTGATCGAAGGGGCGGAGCCGCGGAAGAATTCCGAAAACCTCCAGACGGTGTCGTTCATCGTCGGCACCGATTACTTCCGGACGATGGGAATGCCGCTGGTCGCCGGGCGTGTGTTCAACGACGGCGATCGCGAGAAGTCGCTGCCGGTGGCTGTGATCAACCAGGCTCTGGCGGCGCAGCGCTGGCCGGGCGGCAACCCGGTCGGGCAGCGTTTTCATTTTGTGGGCGACGACCCCTGGCGCGAGGTGGTCGGGGTCGTGAAAAACGCCAACTACTCGACGCTCGGGGAAGCTCCCCAACCTTGCGTTTATCTCCCGCAGCGGCAGAACTTCTCCGGCGGCATGACACTGTATGTTCGCAGCCAGGGAAATCCAGCCAGCCTGCTACCGGCGATCCAGCGGGAGGTACGCACCCTGGACAGTAACATCGAAATCAGCGATGCGAGGACGGGCGCGGCGCTCATCGAGCAGGTCCTCTGGGGGGCCAGGGTGATTGTATCGCTGCTGGGGGTGTTCGGATCGCTGGCCTTAGTCTTGGCCAGCGTGGGGCTCTACGGAGTCATGGCGTATTCGGTCACACGTCGCCGCCGGGAGATCGGCGTACGGATGGCCCTTGGAGCTACGCATGGCGCCGTGCTGCGGCTCGTCGTTGCGGACGGCATGAAGCTGGTCGGCTGGGGGATCGTCCTGGGCCTCGCAGTCTCCCTGGTGCTGGGCCGCGGACTGTCACATATGCTCTTCGGCATCAGTTCCGCCGACCCGGCAAGCCTGGCCTCCGCGAGCGTGACGTTGATTGTTGTCGCTCTGGCGGCCTGCTACGTGCCGGCGCGCTCTGCGATGCGAATCGGTCCCATGAATGCGCTTCGGCAAAATTGACGGATGCTCAATTCCCACAAGGGATCGAGTCCGCGCTTATCGTCGGCGGCGCGACCCTCGTCGTGCGGTTCGTCCGTTCACGGTGACCCTGATAGTCAGCACTCCCCTCTGATCCTTGTTCAGGACGGCGAATCGGCAAAGGAAGGGTCTTTCAAAAAACTCTGCTCGGCTTTGGAAGAACTCGCCACGCCCACCATCTCGCCGAAACTCCACGAGTTCGACCTCGGAGCGGAAGCACCCTAACGTGGTGCGTTCGCTGTGGCGCGATCCCAACTATGGTGATGCTTTTCCCTGCGGCTCGATTCGCTGCAAATTGTTGCTGCAATGACAGCCACCATGCGGCTGAGGATCTGGCCCGAAAAGTCTTAGTGCTGTATCGGAAGCGCTGACTGAACAGAGCTTCGGACGGCAACTCCTCGGCGAGCGCGCTTTCGATACAGCGACTTGAAGGAAGCCGCTCGTGGTTGCGGCGGACGCGTCGGATTATGGGTTTTGAATGGAGTTCAGAGGTCCCTGGGGTGGCTGGAGGGGCAAGGGGAATGAGCGTCTGCGGGCCAGAACCTGTATGCGCCGGGTCGAGTCGAGGTCCCTAGAGCATACTGGGAAGGGATCGGCTGAGCAGGGAGGGGTTGTCGGCCAGTGAGTAGGCAGACGTAGGCTAGGGCGTAACGAGCGGACGCGGTGTTGCAAAGTGGGGGAGCAACATTTCATGAGAGCCTCGTGAGAGACAGGGGTGGAGAACGCAGGTACATCTCCGCCGCGGTGAGGCGCTCCAAGATGATCATGGGGCCGCCACACCGAGGGCAGGACCAGAGGGAGGGAGGAGGCAGGGTGAGCAAGAGGCCTTCCTCGTCGGCTGGCTGCTGGTCGGGTGCGGGCGGCAAATCCGCGGGTTGTCCCAGGAACTGGAAACAAAGGGGCAGTAGAACTGTGCGCCTGCGAGGGGCCAGGAAGCCAAAGTGGCGGATGCGCACGAAGCCTGGGGGAAGCACATGGAGCAGGAAGCGGCGTAAGAACTCCTCCACCGCCAGGGTCATCAAGCGTTGCTGGTTGCCGTGGGCGGAGTCTCTCCAGCGGAAGGTAACTTGGTCGTCCTGCAGGCCGACCAGACGGTGATTGGAGATGGCGACGCGATGGGTGTAGGCGCCCAAGTAGTGGAGAACATACTCGGGACCGTCGAAAGGCGGCTTGCAGTGGACCACCCACTTGCGGCGGAACAGGGGGCGCAGGAAGGCGGCGAAGGCTTGGGGTGAGGCGAGAAGCCTCAACTCGCCATGGAAACCGAGCTGACCCTGGGCGAAGGCCTGTTTGAGGGCGTCAACGAACTTGCCACGAAAGACCCGAGCCAAGACCTCGCGAGGAAGA
>Ga0182033_10001655_pt1 | contig 11166 bp, 7 predicted proteins | sample tim00Cox0000000H_FD_125968 | JGI IMG/M metagenome (GOLD analysis project Ga0182033, IMG submission 125968) | Lab enrichment of tropical soil microbial communities from Luquillo Experimental Forest, Puerto Rico - timezero.00C.oxic.00.000.00H | ecosystem: Environmental > Terrestrial > Soil >...
CCGGCGACAGAAAATCCTGCGGCATGTCTCCGCCCTGGAGGAAGGCGCCGGCAAACTCCTTCAACATCAGAAACACCTCGCGGTCGTGCCGCCCCGGCTCATCCTTGGCTTCGATGTACACTGTTCCCACCTGCCCGGTGTATTGCCCGGCGCTGAGGTCCGCCCCGGCGCGGTTGTGTGTGTGATAGAAGCGCAGTCCTGCGGGCCGCGGCATGAACCCGATGCGCCGCAAACCATGCGGCGGAATGGGAGGTGTGCCCTCCTCCGCCGCGCCGTCTACGTCCGCCCGAACCCTCTGCCCGTGCCAGTGCAGTTGCTCCGGCGCGTCCGTGTCGTTATGGATCTCGACCGTCACCTCGCGCCCTTCTTGGAACCGCAGCAGTGGCCCGGGAAACTGCCCGTTGTAGGTGATCGCCGAGACGATGCGCTTTGGCGCAATCTCGAGCGCGCTCGCGCCAATGCGCAGCGTGTAGTCGGCCGCGCCCTCACCCGGCGGCGGGACGGCCAAGCCATCCTCCGCCGCCATGGCCTTGGTTCCCAAGAAAGCGGTTCCCGCTGCTGCGGCGCCGGCCTTTGCCGTCTCCCGCAGAAACTCCCGCCGCGATAGTTCGCCTCTTCCCATGGGTGCTCATCCTAATTCCCCTGGCTCGGGTTGCGCAAACGGCCCGCGGGCAAGCGGAAACCTAGCTGGATGCTCCGAGGAGGATTACCGCGGGCCAGGCGCAAACCGCGCGGCAATGGGTCAAGCCGCCGAGTTACTCATACCGCAGCGCCGTTATGGGGTCGATGCGCGCGGCGCGGCGCGCGGGGAGGTAGCTCGCCAGGAAGGCAACGCCCAACAAAAACAGCGGCACGCCGAGAAAGGCGATCGGATCGTGGGCTCCCAGGCCGTACAGCACGTCCGAAAGCACCTGCGAGACGGCTGCGCAGCCGATCATGCCAACCAGCGTGCCGATCCCGACCGGTCGCAGCGCTTGCCGCACTGCAAGACTCATCACGTCCCGCCCGTCGGCCCCGAGCGTCATACGGATACCGATTTCGCGAATGCGCTGGCTCACACCGTAGGAAACGACGCCGTGCACGCCTATCGCTGCAAGCAGCAGCGCCAGTGTCCCGAGCACGCCGGAGAGCGCCGCCACCAGCCGCGACGGCGTGCGCCAAACTTCCAGGTTGTCCGCCAACTTCGTGACATCGACCACCAAGTTCGCATCGAGCGCACGGGCCGCCTCTCGGATGCCGCTGGCCGTTGCCGTGTCGCCGCTCTTGCTGTGCACGAGCAATTGCAGCCGGTCTTGCTCCGCCGGCCCGGCGGGCCGGTAAACGAACAGCTCATCGCTTTGTCCGAGGTGTGAAACCTGCGAATCCTTTACAACGCCTACGATCTGACACGCTTTCTTCTCGCCGTCCCGCAGCGTTTTTCCAAGCGCCTCTTGCCCCGGCCATAGCCGTCGCGCCGTGAATTCCGTGATCACCAATACGGGAGCGTCCGAACGCGCCTCGGCATCCGTGAACGTTCGCCCGCGCACCATGGGCATTGCCAACATCGCGAAGAATCCCGGTGAGACCACATTGAACGCAAACTGCCGCGATTCCGCCTCCCCGCCAACCGTCAGCCCGGTTCCCAGAAAGTGGTGGCTTAGCGGAGTAACTTGGGCTTGCTCCACTTCATCCACACCGGGCAATGACGCGACACTTGCGGTCAATTCCCGCTCGAACGCCTGCGCTTTTTCCGCGCTATAGCCTTGCGAAGGCAGATCAAATTGTGCCTGCGTAATCCCTTTCATCGCAAAACCTGGATCCACGGTTTGCGCCAAATACAGGCCGCGCATCAACAGTCCGGCGGCAATCAGCAGCACCATGCATACCGCCACCTGCACCCCGACAAGCGTATTGCGCACGATTCCTCCGCTCGCGGCTTTTCCGATGAACCCCCCGCCATATCCTTTCAGTGCGGTGCTCAACCCTTGCCTGGTTGCGTGGAGCGCCGGCGCCAGTCCAAACACCATTCCCGTGAAGGCCGTCAGCCCGAGCGCATATCCCCAAACGCGCAAGTCGGGACTCACGTTCCACGCCAGCCGCGGCGCGCCGTGTGGCAAGTGCGCCAAGACAAACCGTGCGATGCCCTCGACCGACCAGAAGGCCACAAGCGACCCCGCCGTTCCGCCAAGAAACGCGAGCAGCAGGCTTTCCGTGAGCAGCTGCCGGACGATTCGCCAACGGCTCCCCCCGATCGAGAGCCGAATGGCAATCTCCCTCTGCCTTGAAGACGCGCGCGCCAGGAGGAGATTCGCCACATTGGCGCAGGCGATCAGCAGGACCAGTCCGACTCCCACCAGCACCACGGCCGCAACCCCAAAGACCAGCGTGCGTTCCTCCGGCCGTCCCAGGAAGGTCGCACGATGAACCGCCAACGTGGTTGTCCGCCCCGGATATTGCTGATCGATCCTCGCCGCAATCACCCCCAGATCCGCGCGCACCTCTTCGAGTGTCGCGGCGGGGCGCATGCGTCCCAGCAGCGCCAGCCAACCGGTGTTGCCTTCCGAGAGTAAATCACTATCGGGCTCGAGCGCTTTCTGCATCGTTAGCGGCGCCCAAAACTCGCTGGGCCAGGGATCGAGACCGCCAAATCCCGGTGCGGCAACTCCAATCACCGCAAATTTCGAGCGGTTTAGCGAAACGCTCTTCCCCACAATCAACGGATCGGCGTCGAACCGGCTTCGCCACAACTCGTCGCTCACGACCACGACCGGGCTCGCTCCCGGCGCGCGGCAATCTTCCTCCACAAAAGTCCGCCCCAGCGCCGGCCGCTCTCCGAGAACATCAAAAAAATTGCAGGAGGTTTCTGCCCCCATCAGCTGTTTCGGGTTCTCCCCTCCGAGCGTCGCTTCCAAAAATGGCGCATAGGCAAGCAACCCGGAGAACACCTGATTGTTCGCGCGATAGTTCTTGTATTCGGAGTAGGAAAACAGTCCCGACTCGCCATGCAGGTTGCGCCGGAACATTCCGTGAAAGATCTGGTCCACACTCACGATCTGTTCCGCCCTTGGAACGGGCAGCAGCTTCAGCGCCACCCCGTTCAGCGCCGAAAAAATACCGGTGTTCACGCCGACTCCGAGCGCGACCGCCAAAACTGCGACCATGGTGAACCCAGGATTCTTCCCGAGCGTTCGCGCGCCGTAGCGAAGGTCCTGGGCGATTTGTTCGAGCCAGGCCCAGCCCCAGGTGTCGCGCGTTTCTTCTTTGAGAAAGGTAGGATTGCCGAAGGCGCGCATGGCGGCATAGCGGGCTTCTTCACGACTCATGCCGGCCGCGAGGTTCTCCGCGATTTGCTGGTCGAGATGAAACTGAATCTCGTCCTCTAATCGCTGGCCGCTCCGGTCGCGGCGGAACAGAGTTTGTAAGCGGAGCCAGAATCGGCGGGCCCATACCATAGCATCACCCTCCTAGGCTGCTTCTCGAACCAGATCGATTGGTGACAGGCGGCTCCGGTTGGCGGCTTCCTTTCCCAGTCGAGCGCGCCCGCGGCGGTCAATGAGTAAAACTTGGCTTGCCGGCCGGTCTCGGTTTCTCTCCACTTGGCCCAGTTGGCCAGTTGGCCTTGATCTGTGCCGCGTCGTTCCCGCCGGTCGAAAGCGGGATAAAGCGAGGCTTGCTGCAGCGGAAGCACTTCCGCGCGGATTTGTTGAATGCGCTTGGCGGTCGCCCAACCGTGTTTCGGTTCAAGCGAGGCGGTCTTGAGAAGCAGCAGGTTGTGCCCACCCGGCGCGAGGTCGTTTGGCTTTCCCATACCGTGATTATCTACAAAAGGAATTGTAGATTGTCAAGGCATGTTAAGAGGGCACGGAATGATTCACGCGCGTTCCGTGAGGAGGGCGATGGGGCCGCCGAGGTCGGGTCCCTCGGCCCTGAATGGTTCGAGAGAGCAGCCGCGGTGCGCGGATAGAAAGCGCAAGCCGGCAGACTGCAAAAGCTCGATCAATTCCGTGGCGGTATACAGCCGGAGAGAAGCGGACTTGTGACCTTGTCCCGCGCTGCCGGACCAATACCAGGTGGTGTTCACGCGGCCCGAGATGGGATCAAAGATGGGTTCCTCGACGACTAGCGTTCCGTCCGCAAGACGTTGCGACGGTTTTGCTCCGCGGGAAAAGCGCGCAGCCACCAGGTCTCGATGCGCAGTGTCAACCAGCACCCGGCCGCCCGGACGAACCGCGTCGCGAAGTGTCTTGAAGATCGCCAGGTCGTCGCTCTCGGCGCCATAACCGACCGAAGAGAACACGTTGAAGGCGGCGTCGAAACCGCCTTCCGGCAAATGCTCTCGCAAATCGTGCCGGAGATACTTCAAGCGATTCGCGGGTAGATCGCCGCGATCCTTTTCGGCTTGCGCAAGCAGCTCCGCGGATTGATCCACCCCGACGACGATGGCCTCGCGCCGAGCCAGCGGCAGCGACAGCCGGCCGTAGCCGCACGGAGCATCGAGGACGCGGCTCCCTTCGCGGAGGGACAGCAAATCCCAAAGTCCTGCGACCTGCTGCGCGGTATCAGGAGACCTCTCCGGCGCGCTCCAGAGGCGGAGGTAGTCGCCATCAAAAAAGGTCTTCCACCAAGGATCCATGACGGCTTAAGGATAGTACCGTTCCGCGCCCAAGTGACAAGTGGCGCAAGTGGCCGGGGTCGATTGCCTTGGCATGGGAGCGGGCCTACCATGCGCGCAAATCCTGGGAGGGCGCGTCGCTCGACACCAAAAGGTCGCCGTGGTTCTCCTATCAGGCCAAAGCCCATTCCCGCATAGGCAGGAGGGAATCTTGAGCTCAGAACAAGCGCGGCTGGCGGCGTGGAAGTTCGCGGCCAAAATATTCGTACGCGCGCGGAGTAGCCACGCGGCCGCGCGGCGTCCGGTCGATCATGCCGATCTGCATGAGGTAGGGCTCGTACATTTCCTCGATGGCGTCTTCTTCTTCCGCGAGCGCTGCAGAGAGCGTTCCGAGCCCAACCGGGCCACCGCCGTATTTGTCAAGCAGCGCCAGCATTAAGTTGCGGTCCACCTCGTCGAGGCCGTTTTCATCCACGCCGATCATTTGCAGCGCTTCCTGAGCGACTGCGCGCGTGATGCGTCCTGCCGCGCGCACTTCGGCGAAGTCGCGCGAGCGACGCAGCAGGCGATTAGCAATGCGCGGCGTGCCACGGCAGCGACGCGCGATTTCTTCCGCGCCGCCTTGGTCCATCTCGATGTTCAGGATTTTTGCGGAGCGCCGAGTGATGATGAGCAAATCTTCGGGCTCATAAAAATCGAGGCGATGGACGATGCCGAAACGCGAGCGCAGCGGCGCGGTGATCAAGCCTGCGCGCGTTGTGGCCCCGACGAGGGTGAAATGGCTTAGCGGAAAAGGATGGATGCGCGCGCCCGGCCCCTGGCCGATGATCAGGTCCACCCGAAAATCTTCCATTGCCGGATAGAGGACTTCTTCGACCGCGGGCTGCAAACGGTGAATCTCGTCGAGAAAGAAAACCTCCTTTTTTTCCAGTGCGGTCAGGACGGCCGTCAAGTCGCCTTTGCGCTCGAGCAGCGGACCCGCGCTTGTCTTGATGGGGACGTTGAGCTCATTGGCGATGATTTGCGCGAGCGTGGTTTTCCCCAAGCCCGGTGGGCCATAGAGCAGGACGTGATCGAGCGCCTCATCACGGCTGCGCGCGGCGTCGATCGCGATCTGTATATTTTCCTTGACGCGCTTCTGTCCGATGTATTCCTCGAGCCGCCGCGGCCGCACACTGACGTCGATGCGCGCATCTTCTTCGTACGCCGCGCCGGAAACAATTCGCTGCGGCTGCCGTTGCATCATTCGTTTTGTGCTCGCATCTGCCATCGTGTTTCTCGACCGAGAGCACACGGAGAATACAGAAACGAAAAGCGTTCCGTTATATCTCCGTGCAGTCGGGGCGCAGCGCGCTTGGCTCCGACAATTCCGACCTTAGACTCCTAGCCCAAGATTCGCGCGTCCTCATCCGGTTCACTTAACACAACAAGGCACTGCTACGCGGTGCGTGCGGCGCGGCCTTTCGGCGCGCTGAGGGTTTGCAGCGCCGCGCGCAACAGCGTCTCGAAATTGTTCGCGCCGGCTTCGCGTTTGGCTTCGGCGGCGGCGTCTTCGGCGGCGCGTGTGTCGTAGCCCAAATTCACGAGCGCCGAGACCACGTCCGCTTCGATGCCTGCGGGCGAAGCCAGGGCTGGCTTCTCCGTCTCGACGGCCACGGCCTCAAGCTTATCCTTCAGCTCGACCACGATACGCTCAGCGGTTTTTCTTCCCACGCCGGGAATTTTCGTCAACCGCACGAGATCGCCGCCGCGAATCGCGGGGACCAGTTCTTCCACGCTCATCCCTGAAAGAATTTTCAGCGCGAGCGCCGGGCCGACGCCGGAAGCGGAAATCAGCAATTCGAAAAAATGCTTTTCGCGCGAGGAGACAAAACCGAAGAGCGCCAGGGCGTCTTCGCGCACGTGCGTGTAAATGAGAACAGTGACCTCGGTGTGCAATTCGCCGAGCGCAGCGTAGGTCGAGAGCGGCACCTGCACGAGATAGCCCACGCCGCCCACGTCGATGAGCACCTGGTTAGGTCTTTTTTCAGCAAGCCGTCCGCGAAGTTGGCCGATCATCGCCAGTCAGTATTGCCGCCTTTTCTTCGCCTGTCAACGCAAACTGGGGATAGCGGATACGGACGTGAAAAAGGGACCACCCCCCTGGCGCGGCGCGATTGTGGGCAGGCGTCTACTCCTATTCATACCGCAAAGCGACCATGGGATCGACGCGCATCGCTCGGCGTGCCGGAATTGAGGCAGCAGCCAGAGCAAGCACGATCACGAATACTGCTGTCGCGGTGAAAATGAGGGGATCGGCAGCGCTCATATTTACAAGGAAGTTTCCCAGTGCGCGCCCGAGCAGCAGGGTCAGCCCCGCACCAACGGCTGTTCCCGCCAGGGCAAACGCGAGGCCCTGCCTCACAATCAGCCCCAGCACATCCCGAGGTTGCGCGCCTAGACTCAGCCGGATGCCGAACTCCTGCGTGCGCTGCGCCACCGTGTACGCCACGACACCATACAGGCCGATGGACGCCAGGACGAAAGCGATCGCCGCCAAAACGCTCAACAAGCTGGCCGCGATTCTTTGGCCAAACAGCGAACCCGCGATCCACTCGTTCAAGGACATGACCCCGGATGCCGGAACCATGGCGTCCACGGCTTGCGACTCGCGCCGGATGGATTGCATCGCTTCGCTTACTGAGCCCGCCGTCCGCACATAAAATGCGAGGCCCATCTCGGGGCGATAAATCTGCCGGATCGGAACATAAAAAATCGGAACATAAAAATAGGGCCGCGTATTCTCGGTGAGCCGGTGAATCTTGCTGTCTTCCACGACGCCGACGATGGTGAACCACTGCCCCCAGCCGTGCACTTTACGGTTCAGAACGCCGCCACGGGGAATAAACCGCCGCACAAACTCTCGCGTGACTATCATCACCGGAGGATGCGGGTCATCATCCTGCATGGTGAAGTCACGCCCTTCGATGAGCGGGATTTTCATCAGCGTGAAGTAGCCGGGCGCCACGAGGTTGCGGTAAATCTTCATATTCTCGCTTGGCCCCGACACATGGCCCTCGACCTGCAGGTCTTCCCACGAACCTTCGCCCAAACTGAGCGGCACATAGTCGGCGTAAGTAACGGCTGTCACGCCCGGCTGGCGTTCCAACCGCTCGCGCAAGTGCCGGCAAAACGCGTCAGCTTGCTGCACGTCGAAATTGGCTGCGGAAAGGTTGAATTGGGCAACCGCTACCTGATTGGGGTCAAAACCCGGATGGATTGATTTGACGCGATAGAAGCTCTTTACAAAGAGGCCTGCGCCAATGAGCGACGTAACCGCGAGGGCCACTTCGGAAGTTACCAGCAAGGAGCGCAAACGATTGGATTGCGTGCTAGAGGTCCCGCTGCGTCCGCCTTCCTTCAGCGTTTCATTAACGTTGTCCCGCGTGGCATGCAGCGCCGGTCCGATGCTTGCCAGAGCGGCAATCGCCACGGCGAGCGCCGCCGTGAATAGTAGCACGCCGCTATCCAGTCCTCCCGATTGAAGCCTGGGAGCTTCGGTGAGAGGCAGCAGCCAGCGCAATGACCCGCCGAGCCAATCGGCGATGAGCAATCCCGCCACGGAACCCAACACTGCAAGCATCAACACTTCCGTGGAGAGCTGACGCACCAACCTCATCGGGGACGCGCCTAGCGCCACGCGAATGCTGAATTCTTTCCGGCGATCTGCGGCTCGTACCAGCAGCAGATTGGCGATATTGGCGCAGACAATCAGCAGCACCACGCCGCTAGCGCCGAACAAGATCGTCAGCGGCGCAAGCAAGGACCCTTGGATTCCATAGTGTGACTTCCAAACGGGCAGCAGCGTCGCGCTCATGCCTTCGTTGGTATCTGCGTCGGCCTTGGCCATGAAGCCAGCGAGGGACGCCAGTTCGGAGCGCGCCTGCTCGAGCGTGACTCCTCGAGCCAGGCGTGCCAGCACGCGAAACATCCGCGCTTTACGGTCCTCGAGCATCCAAGTGCCAGTTGCGGTGAGTTGGCCGTACATCGTCGCGGGCACCCACAGATCAAACGAAAGACCGGCCATGGAGCCATGAAACTGTTTCGGTGCCACGCCAATAACAGTGTAGGGCGTGCGATTCACGCGCAGGATCGCTCCGATGGCCGAAGCGCTCTCGTTGTAATGACTGTGCCAGAACGAGTGGCTGATTACGGCGACAGGGTGCGCGTTCTGCGCATCGTCGCGCTCGACGCCGGAAAAGAAGCGGCCAATCTCCGCTTGCACGCGCAGAACATCGAAGAAATTGCCGGAAACGGTCTCGCCCCAAACCCGCTCGACGTGCACGTCGTTCCCGACGGTCAGCGCCATGGGTTTTGCCACGCTCATCGATTCCACCAGATTCAAGTGGTCGCGAAAATCGCGAAAATCCAGATAGGAAGTCGGCACCCATTCGCCGGAAGGCGCCAAACTTTCCAGCTCCACGATGCGATGCGGGTCGCCAGCGCCGGGCAGAGGATTTAACAAGACGCTGTGGATCCAACTGAAAATGGTGGTGTTCGCGCCAATCCCGAGGGCCAGCGTCAGTACGGCTGTGGCCGTGAAGCCGGGAGACTTGACGATTATGCGAAGGCTGAAGCGCAGGTCCTGCCAGAGCGCCTCAAAGAATGAGAATCTCTGCAACGCTCTTCGATCTTCTTGCAGCAAGGTTACGTTGCCGAACTGGCGCCGTGCGGCTGCTGCTGCCTCTTCTCTCGACATGCCCTGCGCCATGAATTTCTCCGCGAGCAATTGCAAATGCTCTTGGATCTCGTCATCGAACTCACCATCGCGCTTGTGTCCGCGCAGAAAACCCCGCACCTTCGCCGCGAAAGCGCGCAACCTGAACTCTCGTCGTGTGCTCATGATTCTTCCTCGTTTCCGGTCGTAATCCTTGTCTCGCGTTCACGATCATCTTTCCGCTTCGAGCTTCAGCACCCGGCCAATCACGTCGGAAATCCGCTCCCAGTTCTCTGCTTCCACCTGCAGATGTTTCTCCCCGCGCTTGGTGATAGAATAAAACTTCGCCTTGCGGTTGTTCTCCGAAGTTCCCCACTCGGCCGCAATCCATGCTTGCTGCTGCAGCCGCAGCAACGAGGTGTACACCGTGCCCTCATTCAGTTGAAGAACGTCGCGGCTCACCTGCTCGATGCGCCGCGCAATGCCGAAGCCGTGCAGCGGCCCCAGCGCGTGCAGCGTCTTCAAAATCATCAGGTCCAGCGTTCCCTGCAGCACTTCCGATTTCTTTGATTTCATGGTTCGTTCCGTTCTTCTTTTTGCCCGCGCATCGTTCCCGCGCCGGGATGCTTCCCGTGATTGGCGACCGCAGTTTCCTTCCTTTGGATTGTCCAAAGGAGCTTACCACTTGTCCTTTGCAATGTCCATAGGAAGACGCCGTGCCACAGTGGTCTCTAGCCTCGGCTACCACTCGCTCCTAGAACCGCGTATCAAGACACCAGTTAGCAATGAGCATCAGGAAAGACAAAGACCTTCAACACACAGGATCAGATCGGGCATGGACGCCGTCGCAAGCAGGCGCACGATGCGCATCATGATCAAATCGCGTCCACAAGCGGGGCATCGCCGCAAGATGACTTCGGCACAGCTCTCGGCCCAATCGGCTTCGCGCAACTTGTGCGGCGAGACGGAAAATGGGATAAACAGAGTCGTACTTCGTTGGAGCTCTGCCCCGGCGTTGACCTCCCAAGATCTGAGCCGGGAGCGGAGCTCCTTCCTCCTGAAGAAAAATCCAACTGGAAGAGAATACGGCTTCCTCTATGCTTTTCTAGGGATGTGACTCAACGGATTGGCCGGTAATAAAGGACAAACGAGGCACTTGTAGCTACTCCCTGTGTTGGGCGACTTGTTTAGTCTGACAGTTCTTTCGATTGCTTTTTGCCAGCTTCCTCTCGAACGCTCGTCTGGACAGAATCAGCACTGAAAGAGGAAACTAGCGGCAGTGAAATGGACCAGTCGCCTTCGCTCGCCTGCGTTGTTGCGGTCATGCTGGTTGGCTGTGCCACTCACCGCAAACATGCAGTCCCTACAGCGGCATCGTCATTCCGCTGTCCCGTAACGATTCCGAACGGCAGTCACGCGCCCGGCGTGGTCACGGATTCGACGCCAATACCCACGTCCCATGGAAACGGGAAAATTTGGACCGTCCTGCCAATCGACGGGAAATTGCAAATCACACCCGAAAAGAATGGTTCCACCGGAGCGAAATTTCCTTGGTGGAAGGAAGTCCCAAGCCACTTGACTGTCACAGGTCGAAGGCTAGATGCGGCTGCGGGCCTGGATTCCACCAGGATACGGTGAGAAGTTTCAATCCACGGCCTTGTACTTCCCTACTAGCGGGTGCTGGGAAATTAGCGGTAAGGCTGGCGAGGCTGAGCTAACCTTTGCCGTGGAGGTGACGATTCAAACACGGGGCCCCGCTGATGGCCGTTGACCCCGGTACCCACGGGGACGATTTGCGAACTTTTACCGGGCACATCGGGAATCCTCATGAAGGATTTTGCATGCGGGCATACTCGTCCGCTTCACTTTTTAGGCGCAG
>Ga0182033_10001657_pt1 | contig 11161 bp, 7 predicted proteins | sample tim00Cox0000000H_FD_125968 | JGI IMG/M metagenome (GOLD analysis project Ga0182033, IMG submission 125968) | Lab enrichment of tropical soil microbial communities from Luquillo Experimental Forest, Puerto Rico - timezero.00C.oxic.00.000.00H | ecosystem: Environmental > Terrestrial > Soil >...
CGGATGATTGGCCCACAAAGTGCCTGCGCCAACAGGGACACCCGCAATTGGGCTTCCTGGGGGACGGAAGGTATTAGCCTCGCTGGACAACTCGCGAGAAAGGAGACGGCGGGCTGCTACTCGACCCGGTCGAAACCGTCGGAGAAGATCGAGGTCTCCGTGGTGATTCCCTGCCTCAACGAGGCTCAATCGATCGGGGCCTGCATTGAAAGCGCCCTCACGGCTTTCATGCGAGCCCGAATTCGCGGCGAAGTGGTGGTGGCGGACAATGGCTCGACCGATGGCTCGCAGGAAATCGCCAAACTGCATGGCGCCCGGGTGGTGCACGCGCTGCTCAAGGGTTACGGTAGCGCTTTGCGCAAGGGAATGGAAGAGGCTACTGGTGAATTCATCATCTTAGGCGATGCCGATGGCAGCCACGACTTTTCGGAGATACCACGCTTTGTCGCCAAGTGGCGCGAGGGCTACGAGTTTGTGGTGGGGAATCGCTTCCAAGGCCAGATCAAGGCTGGCGCCATGTCATGGCATCACAGGCACATCGGCACACCGGTGCTTTCCCTCCTGCTAAACCTCTTCTTCGGGGCGGGCATTGGCGACGTTAACTGTGGCATGCGTGGCCTGACCAGAGACCTCTCCCAGCGCCTCGACCTCCGAACTACGGGCATGGAGTTTGCCTCGGAGTCGCTGATCAAAGCCGCCAAGCTCCAGGCCCGACTCGCCGAGGTTCCGATTACGATGTGGCCCGACTGCCGAGACCGGCCGCCCCACCTTCGAACGTTCCGCGACGGCTGGCGGCACCTCCAGTTCATCCTGCTCTATGCCCCCAACTGGCTGTTTCTGCTTCCCGGGGCGTTCTTGGTGACCTCCGGCATTGGCCTTGTGCTGTGGCTGCTGCCCGGCCTGCGCACGGCGGGAAAAGTGGGCCTTGACATTCACACCATGGCCCTCGCCATGATGCTGGCGCTCGTGGGAATTCACATCATCTCCATCGGCCTTTTCGTGAAGGTCTTCTGCTACACCGAAAAACTGGCGCCCAATCAAAAGAGCCTCGCGCGCTGGTTGAAGCGCGTCCAGCTGGAGCACGGTCTGCTGCTTGGAGCTGTCCTAGCGACCGCTGGCTTTGCCGGAGACTTCTTTGTGTTCGCGCAATGGGCCGCCGGCGGCTTTGGTCAACTGGGCGCCGTCCGGACGGTATTTTTCTGCTCGCTTTCGCTGTTCGTCGGTGTCGAGGTGCTCTTTTCTTCAGTTTTTCTCAGCATGCTGGGAATAAGCCGGGATACTTACATCGGGGAGTAACGCACATGAAAACTGCGCTCCGGAAATTGCCCTGATCGAGCTCCTCAAGACATGAGAGGTAGGCCGCAACAAATATGAGTTCCTGCTTGAAGACTAGCCCTGAAAAAGGGTCGGGAAGTGCGCGCCGGACGAGCTCCCAAGCAGCACAGCCCGGTCAGGCGCAAGCGTCGGTCGTTATTCCTTGTGTCAACGAGGCGCCGTCGATCGCACTCTGCATTGACAAACCGTTGGCAGAGAAGATCTTTGTAGTGATCCCGGCCTACCAGGCCGCCTTGACGATCGAAGACGTGTTTCAGCGGCTTGGGCACGAATTAAGGGCAAAGGATATCACCTACGTCGTGGTGGAAGATGGTTGCACGGACGGCACCGTGAATGTGGTCCGCAGGATTCAAGCCGGACGCAGGGACGTCCGACTCATCGAGCATGGGAAGAACCGCGGGTATGCCCAGGCCCAGAAAACAGGGTTCACTGCCGCCTTGGAGGCTGGAGCTGACATTATTGTGTTGTTGCACGCCGACGGACAATATGCACCAGAGATGCTCCCGACGTTGCTTGCACCGTTGGAGCGCGACGAAGCGGACTTGGTACAGGGTTCGCGGATGGTGAATCGGCGGGACGCGCTGAAGGGCGGTATGCCGCTCGCACGCTGGCTCGGCAATGTGTTTCTCAGCACACTGGAAAACTGGGTGTATGGGCTGAAGATGGCCGAGTACCACAGCGGGTACATGCTTTACAAACGCCGAGTGCTCACGTCAATTCCATTCCACCAGCTAAGCAACACGTTTCATTTCGACGGGGAGATGTTGTTCATGGCCGCCAAACGGGGCATGCGCATCAAGGAAATTGCCATCCCCACCCGCTACGCAGACGAAAAATCACACCTGAATCCTATCACGTACGGATTCAATGTGCTACGGATCATGTGGAAATATGTGCGGGGGCATTACGATTTCTGAGCAACATGCCTGGAGAGGTCCCCGCAAGGCTGCCGTCTCAGATGCCACGATCGTTTCCTGTCAGGCTTTCTGCCAACTGGGCGGCAGATTTCGCGCAATCTCCAGGGCACCGAAATCCCTGGCCTGACGTGCGCCCGCCTGCCGCACCCAGTCCGTCATGCGCCGCAAGCCTTCTTCCAAGCTGACCTGTGGACTGTAGCCAAACACGTGGGCAGCCTTTGCGTGGTCTGAATAGGCGTGTTTCACCTCAGTGCGCGCGGGCAAGTATTGTGAGCGAAATTCCACCCCCATCGCGGTGCAGACGGCGCGGGCCAGCTCGTTGACTGTGTAAGGCTGCTCAGCACCGATGTTGAAGACCTCGTTATACGCACCCGGCACCTTCACGGAGCGCGCGATGATCGGCGCCACATCTCGGACGTAACTGAAGGCCCTCGTTTGCTCGCCGTCCCCGAACACCGGCAGCGGTTGGTTTTGCAAGATATTATTCATAAAGATTCCCACTACGTTGCGGTACTTGTCGCCGATGTTCTGCCTTTCACCGTACACGTTGTGCGGTCGGAACACGATGTAACGCAATCCGAACAACTCGTGCGCCGCGCGCAGATCCAGTTCCGTGGCATACTTGGAGATTCCATACGGGTCCTCCGGTTGCGGGATGAGGTCCTCAGTCATCGGCAACTGACTGCGTCCGTAGACCGCTATCGAGGAGGTAAAGACAAAGCACTGGACGGCGTGGTTCACCGCCGCATTAATCAGGTTGACGCTGCCCAGCAGGTTGTTCTCATAATTGAACCGGCGAATGAAATGACTCAGGCCTTCCGCCGCGTAGGCTGCGAGATGAAATACGTAGTCGAAACATTGCTCTGTGAAGAGCCGGGCGATCAATGGCGCATCGGTTACGCTGCCTTGAATGAATCGAGCCCGTTTGTCCACGTTGTCGCCAAACCCGCCTGACAAATCATCCAACGCGACCACCGCACATCCCAGGCGGAGCAGTTCGTCCACCACGTGGGAACCGATGAATCCCGCGGCTCCGGTCACCAATGCCTTCTGATTACGCATCACTGCGCTCATCTTTCTCGCCCTCAAACGAAAAGATTCTTCACAGCAGTCGTTTCAAGGCTTTCTCTTTTCGAGCACACTAAGGTAGTAGTTGGTCGTTCCGAGTCTTTCCCAACTTACGTCTCGGGCGGAAGCCCGTGGCTGTCCAAGTGTCAAGATTGCCTTTGCGCCGGTTCTCGCGAGAGCTTGGATCACGCGCAACTGGGTTGGGGGGGCCGCCGTCCAAAAGCCCTCCGCTCGAGGCACTTCAGCAATGACTTGGGTTTTGGCCAAGCGCAGAACGAACGTACCACCCAACGCGCCCTTTTCCCATTCCTCATCCCAGATGAGGGCGAGTTTATCTCCCGGTCTGATTCCTTCTTCATGGAGCGCGCTGGCGGCTTTCCAGTACACTGGGTCGGCGTTCGTGGCGTCCGCCAAATTGCGTGCAATCGACCAGACGGCCGAGAAGCCGGTCGTTAATGCAACGATGACGACTACGCTTGCAATAAGTCTCCTCGACCCGCGCGACGGCGGGAGCCGGACGCCGGAAAAGGCGGCCAACCAGAGCAGCAGCACAAATTCAGCAATATAGCGGAGTTCCGTGTACACGAGCGCGTATAGGCCGAGAGTCGAAAGCGCGGGAGCCAACAGCGGCCAATTTGTTGCCGCGCACTTGACGCACACCGAGGGCCGAGGGGCTACTAGATAAAGTGCGAGTAGGCCAGTAGTGACGTTGAGCTGCATAAAGAGACCGAAGAATACCGCGCAATAGACGATCAACGCGGATGTTAGGGCTCGCACCTCTCCGCTAATATTGAACAAAGGCTCGATGCCCTCGTGCCAATACGGTGGGTCGTACCAGGGTGGATATGTGCCTCCGATCGGCTCTGCAAACTCGTAAGCGGCAGGCGTTTCAAGGATTCTCCTAGCCGGATGCCTGAGGGCGCTATCCTTTGGAAACAACGGTTTAACACCGTCAACGAAGAATTCATAAACCAGCTTGCCACTTTCTCCGAACGTCAGGTGGCCCCTGGCTCGAGAGAGCATGACAAGGAATGGGCCTGCGATGGCGCAAAAGATCACCGCTGAGGCGAAAATCCTCGGGGCCACCTTTCTGACCTCGCCAAATGGCGATAGCGCCACCACCAGAAACACGAAGGCGAGCGGAAACATTATCGCCTTCGCCAAGTAACCAGAGCCAAGCACCGCCCCCAGGAGGACGAACGTGCGCCTTGTGGCAGCGCCGGTCCGGATTCGCAGAATGAGACCGCTGGCGAGGTAGACAAAGCCGGCCACACACATGTCCGGCGTGACAACTCTGATGCCAATGAGAATCAGAGACGTCCAGATAAAGAGAGTATAGCCGAGGGTCCACCAAGCCCATTCCGGCAGCCCGACCTGATCTTCAGCGGTGAGGTCTTTGGCTGATTGTCTGCGATACCGGATGAAGCTGCACAGAAGAAACTCAAAGCATCCCACCGTCGCCACGTAAATCAGCAGGTTGGCCAGATGAACTACCGGGTACTCCCAATAGGCCGATGGCTTCAACACCTTCAAGAAGAGGCCAAGGATCCAGGAATACAAAGGGCTCCAGTAGGCATTGATAGCCATGTGCCAGTCGGCGCGCCACCAGGCATCTCCCATATCCAGATATGACACGCCATCCGGATTCATGGTGAAGCGCGTAGCCCAGGCGTCCGCTGCGCCCAGAGCTATGGCTGAGCACGAGAAGAAGATTCTCAGCCGTTTGTGTCCGAGATTTTCGCGTGGCATTGCAAAATGTTCTACCGGCCGCTGATAAGTTGAAGCTCGTCAGGGAAGCGTGACAGCCTCGGAGGCTTCTCATCCGCTTCGAGCAGCCAGAGACTCCGGTCTCTGAAATAATGGATCAGGTTCCAGTTTTCGGCCGGACTCAGTTCCCGTGCCCAAACCACGTTTGAGGCGTCGATATCGGCCTGGTTGTAAACCCACTCAGCAAATGGAATGCGATCTGGCTTGTAGCGCACCAGCACGAGGTGGCGCCCTGGAAAGCGCTGTAACTCCGCCAGAATGCTGGCGCGTCCGAAGCTTTGGGGGCTCGCCTGATACCACGCTGGGGAGTATGGATCGTTAAGGGGTATATGGAGCCGCGGGGCGGCACCGCGCGACAAAAACGTGATGACGCAGATCGCCGGGATAGCCCAAGTGAGGACCGATCCGGTCGGCTTACCCCGCCACCGCCACGCCCGTAGGGGCCGTATAGCCAGGAGTACGAGCGCAATCATCAGGCCCGCAGCCGGCGAAGCGTAATGTGGCTCAAAGTATGTCTCGACTGCCAAGCCGGCCAGTAGCATTCCGCACGTCAGCAGCAGAAAGCCCGTTCGCTTACTGACCTCTCGCAAGCGGAACCCAGCCGGCAACGTCAAAACCAGCATCAAGAACGGCAGCGTTAAGATTGGGCCCAGGTAAAAGGCCCATAGGCGAAAAGCTTTCAACAGCAACCCAATCGGAGAGCGGGAAATTCTATACATCTGAGGCAATCGGTTGACGTACATATCCCGCATGATCTCGTTGTGATATACCGGCTGCGGCCGCGGAGATTTCCAAATGAAATATGGCGCAACGCCGTACGTCTCGTCCTCAACCTGGTACGCCATACGGAGTGGATTTCCCGTGAGACGCCAGCAGTAGTAGCCGATCCCGACACCCGTGATGGCCAGCAGCACGCACAGGGGCACGATCACACGACGCAGCAGCACCCCGACCGGCGGTTTGTGCTTACCTAGGATCCAGGCAAGAAGCGCCACGGCTACTGGCAGGCTGAAGACGAGTCCCTCGTAAGGCCGGTTGTTGGCAAGAATCGCCAGGCCCAGCGCCATCCACAAGGCGTCGCGCAGGCGTTGTGAGCGCTTGATGCGGGGGAGCGCCCCCAGCACCAGCGCTCCACCAATGGCTCCGGCCGCACCTCCCCAGTAGCTGTTGGCCCAGTAGCCGAAGATGCCGAAGCGCAAAATCGCCAGCAAGCCGCCTAGCAGGGCCCAAGCCCGTGGCAGCCAGCCCTGAAGCATCCAGCAGATCGCGGCGCACATCACAGCCACGCTGAACCAAACGCCCCAGAAGGGATGGCCGCCGATCACCTTGCCGGCGGCTAGAATCAGGCCCGTTGCCGGCTGAGCGATGCACTGATAGCTCGGCTTCTGGATGACGCCGAAGGTCTCGAAATGCACCCACATCGGATGAGTAGGATTGGTGAGGCGCCCGTGAGCATAAGTGTCGGCTGCAAGCAAATAGCAGAAGTCGTCATGAACCACGGGCTCAGGAATCGGCAGAATGGGGAGGAAGGCGGCGCGCAAGCCTAGCGCAGTCAACCCGACAACCACCACGGCCAGCCCTCGTCTTCGCGCCAGCCGGGTGAAAGCACGTTCCATGGGTACGAAGAGGCGCGACCCTGCGGCGGGAAAAGCGAAGGCGACGATTACTGCCACCAGCCCTAAGCCGAATTCGATCAGTAGGAGCATCGGTTGAAGTCCCGTGCCGAGATCGCCACAGTCGCTGAACCTTTCCTACCCGTTCGAATGCAAAAGAATTGAGATTATATTTCTGTACGCTGCCCTTAACCTGACATATCTGTTAAAACCGACAACATACCCTCGACGCCGATCAATCACTTGCGATTTTTCAGCGAGCGCCCGCCACTCGCGCCTCGTTCCGCGCCTGGTAGTAGCGCATATCCAGTTTCCTTCCCGTACGTCGGAAGACCCTGAGGTTCACCATCCCGGGGCGCTGCAGGGCGAGCTTCAAACTGGTGCCGAGCACCCCAAAGCCGTACTTCACGCTACGGCGGAAATTGATCGATGATGCCTCCTGGAAGTACTTGGTGGGGCAGGAGATCTCCCCAATTCGGAAGCCGAAGTAGATGCACTGAGCCAGCATCTCGTTGTCGAAGACAAAGTCATCGGAGTTCTCAAGCAGGGGAAGCGCGCGCAGCACGTCAGCGGTGAAGGCCCGGAAACCGGTGTGATACTCGGAGAGCTTGGCGTCACTGAACAGGTTCTGAAAAGCCGTGAGGAAGCGGTTGGCGACGTACTTATAACGCGGCATACCCCCTTTCAGAGCGCCGCCGCCGAGGATCCGAGAGCCGAGGACCACGTCGTATACGCCAGAGGCCACCATGCCGGCCATGGCGTTCACCAGCAGCGGCGTGTACTGGTAGTCGGGATGGACCATCACCACCACGTCGGCTCCAGCGGCCAGCGCCTCGCGATAGCAGGTCTGCTGGTTGCGGCCGTAGCCGTAGTTGCGGTCATGGGCAAAGACCCGCAGGCCCAAGTCCCCCGCCACCTCCAGGGTCTCGTCAGAGCTGCCATCGTCCACCAGGATCTTGACGTCGACCTCGCCGGGCAGGTCGCGGACCGTCTGCTCCAGGGTTCTAGCCGCGTTGTAAGCGGGCATGACCACCGCGATTCGCTTTCCGTTAATGATATCGCACCCCTTGCTCCTGGTGTTGCATGCGAAAATTGCGCCTACCTTTGGCCTCCTGGGCGACCACAAGGGTCGCCCCTACGATGCCGGCAGGGGACGCTTCCCCTCCATTAAGAATCCTTCGGCTGGAATTGCGGCTAACCTGAATGCTGTCAACGCAAAGACCGCTAGAACGGGGAACATCAGGTACAGGCTGTGCCAAGCCACCAATGCGAAATACAGCGGCCAAATCCAAAAGACCACCAGCGTGCTCTTAAGCAGCAGGCGCAACCTTGGCCTCTCTTTTCCCGGGAGATGCGCCACCACCAGCAACATCGCAAGCATCAGAGGACTGAAGTCGTGGGTGAACATGTGAAAGCCCGTCACCAGGGAAACCGCTACGGCGCCGGCGAACATCAGATCGAAGCTAGTATCTGACTTCAGCTTACGCTCCTCCTGCTGCCAACGCCACGCCGCGAGCAGAACGAGGGAAACCGAGGTTGCCGCCACAATGAAACTGAGCGCTGGGAGACTCGCTTTGTGCCCCAGGATCGCGTAAACGAACCCCTGAACCGTAGGCATGTCAACGGCCGATCCGTAGGACACGTTGGCGGGGTGCCGGCTGATCTGTACAAGGAGCTGCAGATAACGCAAGACACCTTGCCATCCGGCGGGGACGAGCGAGAGGGTGCCGAGCAGCGTGGCGCTGACCGCAAACCCGCTCAAAAGCCTCCACTTGCTCCGAAGCAGGAAAATAAGAGCAAAGGGCAGCACGAATTGAAATTTGAACAGTCCGAGCCCCAGGCACAGGCCAGCTACCCGGTCGCGTCCGCGCTTGAGGTTGATGAACGTCAAGATATAGAGCAACAGAAGCGCGAGCGAGGTTTGGCCCTCACAGAGCGCGACGCACAGAGGCGCAAAGAAGATCCAGGCCGCAAGATAGCCGGGTTGGTTCCTGGGCAAGGGGGCATAGGGGCGAATGAGGTACAGGGCCAGCAGCCAGATCAAGGCGTTGATGATCCCCCAGATCAGGTAAGCTGTTCGATAGCGCAGGGCCGCCAGTGGGGCAAAGACCAGCGCTTCGAAGGGAGGATGCTCATAAATAAGAGGATTGGGGTGCTTAAAGAGCGAGGTCACCACACTCTTTTGTTCGCTAAGGTCGTAGAGAAGCGCGCCGTCACCCTGGTGTACCAAGCGGGCGCCCAGATAGGTGAAAGTGAAGTCGGCTTTCTCGGAGAATGGGCCGCGCACCGTCCACAAGACCGCTGCCACCAGCAGAATGGCCATACCGAGGACGAGCATCCCGTTCTCGTTGAATCGGATGTCCAGCTTGGGAGGTGGCGTGGCTGCGCGCTCGGCGACCGGCATCGCTAGGGTGGACATCAGTTCTTTGCCCCCTTCTCTTGGGCGACAGAGGGCTCAGCCGCTGTTGCAGCTAAGCTGCTGTCGCTATCAAGTCTGTAGCCCTCGTAAGGAGATAATTTCGGAGGCTTCTCATCCGCCTCGAGCAGCCACACCTGACGGTCCTTGAAATACCGCATCAACTCTGCGTTCTCCGAAGCGCTCATGTCGCGCGCCCAAACCACTTTCTGATTGTCAATATCGGCTGCGTTGTACACCCACTCTATTAAGGCGTCGTGATTCGGCTTGTACCGCACCAGGACGAGCTGGCCGCCGGGCAAAGAGTGAAGCTGCTCGATCATTGCCGCGCGTTCTAAGCCCATTGCTTGCAATGTCCCCGGCCTGGGGCGCACGGCGAGCATCCGCGCCTCGACCGGCATCATCAACACGGAAACAATTACGATCGAGCGCGCCAGAAACAGCCCCGTCGGCCTGCCCTCCCAGCGCCACACCCTTAAATGCCTCATGCCTTGCAGAACCACAGCCAGCAGCACGGCGGTAATCGGAGCCACGTAGTGGATGTTGAAAAAGACCACCAGTACGCTGCCCGTAAACCCCACGGCACCAGCGAACAACAGCCACCTGATGCGGCGGCCTCGTAGGACCTTCGGTAGCGCCAAGAGGGGAATCGTGAGCGTGGGACCGAAATAGAACAGCCAAGTCCTCACGATCTTCTTAGCAGTTTCCATCGCGAAGCCGCCTACCGAGCGAGCTCGCACAAACTCAGAGAGTTCGTCTTTCACATAGAAGTTATGCATAATCTCATGATAATAGGTTGGTTGAGATTTCGGCTGCTGCCAATAGAAATACTGCGCCGCCGCGTAGTTATCCCGATTCACACTTTGGGGCATGCGAAAAGGGCTGCCCGTAACCCGCCAGAAGTAATAGCCTGTGGCGGCGCCTGCCACAGCCAGCAGCAGCAACAGCGGCAGGACGAGGCGACGGGCTAGGATCCTGGTTGGGGGCTTCTTCTTCCAGACCCAAACGAACAGAGGAACCGCAGCCGCCACGCAGAGGACTAACCCTTCGTAGGGCCGGGTGTTGGCCAAGATCACGACACCGAGTGCCATCAGAATGGCGTCTCGCACCCGCAAGGTTCGCATAATGCGCGGGATCGCTCCGAGGACCAGGGCTCCGCCCAGCGCCGCCGGAGCCCCGCCCCAATAACCATTGTCCCAGTAGCTGAAGACGCCGAAGCGCATCACCGGAAGCAGTCCACCTAGCAACGCCCATTGCGCCGGAAGCCAGCCCTGGAGCGCCCAGCAGATGGCCGCACACATCAGGCCTACGCTAAGCCATACGCCCCAGAAAGGATGTCCACCGATCACCTTGCCGGCCGCCAGAATCAAGCCCTGCAGAGGCGGATACATGGAGGCGTAGGTGGGCTGAAAGATGATGTGAAAGCTCTCGAAGTGGACCCACATGGGATGGGTAGGGTTGGCCACTCGTCCGCTCGCAAATGTGTCTGCCGCAAGTAGATAGCTGAACTCGTCGTTCACGGACGGCTGGGGAACATGGACGATGGGCAGCAATGCCGCTCGCGTGGCCAATGCAGCCAAGCCGCAAACCAGCACGCTGGTCTTGCGCCTGCGGGCGAGCGTTCCGAGCGCCCGCTCCGCCCTGCGAAACCAGCTTGAGCCAAGCTGGGGATATGTGAACGCCGGCAAGAGCGCGAGGGCAACCAGCAATGTCTCCGGTCCTACGAGATCAAACATGGATTTTGCTAACTAGCCTAGGGCTGTCCCTTTGATATCCTGGGGTCGGCCGGCATTCAAAGGTAGCGCAGAGTTCGCGCTTTTTCGAACTCTGCGGTTCTTGGTCCGGACAAGCCGCAGACTTTCAGAGAAACGAAAGTCTGCGCTAACCGACAAACGAGAACAAAATTCTCGTTTGCGCCTCAATAGCGTCCTGACTGGCAATCCGATGGCCAAGCCGGAAGTCGTGTCCGCTGTATGAGCTTGTCAAGGGAATTAAAGGAGTTAGTACAGCTGCGAGGAGGGAAACGGGCTTGGTGGGCAAGGCAC
>Ga0182033_10001664_pt1 | contig 11144 bp, 12 predicted proteins | sample tim00Cox0000000H_FD_125968 | JGI IMG/M metagenome (GOLD analysis project Ga0182033, IMG submission 125968) | Lab enrichment of tropical soil microbial communities from Luquillo Experimental Forest, Puerto Rico - timezero.00C.oxic.00.000.00H | ecosystem: Environmental > Terrestrial > Soil >...
CTTTTCAGCGCGGCACGGACGGAGTTCAAGCATTTAAAGCATTTGTACTTCCATAACTGCCCCTATGATTCGCTTTATACGGATGCGCGGATGCGGCGGACGGATGTGGTGGCGACGAATGATGCCCTGCATAAATACGACCATACATGGAAGCTGATTTTCGTCGGGGATGCCTCGATGAGTCCCTATGAACTGACTTCGCCGGGTGGGGCAGCGACTTTTTTCAATGCGGAATCGGGGCAGGTGTGGTTGCAGCGTCTGCTGCATGCCTATCCTAAGGCGGCATGGATAAACCCGACACCGGAACAATATTGGCACCATACGCACACGATCAGTGTAATACGCAGGATGATGGAAGGGCGTATGTATGGGCTGACCTTGGCTGGTCTGGACGACGCGATGCGGTCCCTGATGCACTGAGTGACTCCATGAAGCTTCCCATGGAGTCACACACGCAGGCCCAGGTTATAAAAGTTTTTTGGCGCGCCTTTTTTACAAAAAAGGCGCAAAAACTTTAGAAGTTGCCTTCGAAAATATGCGCGCTAAGCGGATTGCGCGGGCTCGGAACTTCACGCGCCCGCAGCGCTTCGGGCAGGATATCGGCGGGGGCCAGCCGGCCGATCGCGATGGCGGCCTGGACATGGTGATGTTCCGGCACGTTCAGCGCGGCGTTCACCTTGTCCCAGTCCAGCCCGACCATGCCATGGGCGTACCAGTTGAGCAGAGTGGCCTGCAGGGCGAGGCTGCCCCAGGCGGCGCCGGTGTCGAAGGCATGGCTGCGCGAGGGGGTGGGCTTGTCGCGGCCGGGGAAGAGCTCGTTGGAGACGATGAAGATGAGGGCCGCCGCGTTTTTGGCCCAGCTTTGGTTGAACTCGATGAGCAGGGAGAGCAGCTTGTCCCAATGCGGGGTTTCGCGCCGTGCATAGACGAAGCGCCAGGGCTGGGAATTGTAGGAAGAGGGGGCCCAGTGGGCGGCTTCGAGGATGGTAAGAAATTCGGCTTCGGGAATGGCTTCGCCAGTGAAGGCGCGGGGCGACCAGCGTTCGAGGAAGAGCTTGTCGATGGGATGGTCGGTAGTGCGGGAATTGGCGGCGGTCATGCACGGCTCCTATGCTTATGGCTTGAGCTTAAGCATGGCGGCTGCATAGAGCCAAACCGGGCACGGTTATTGCCGCCAGTGCTGCAAACGCAGCTGGTTTTGGTGGCAGATGCAGGAAAAAGGAAAGCTTTTACTGCAGGTTGCGGTTCGGCGCGTCGTCGCTCACCTGGGTCACGGCAGGGGCTTCGGCCACTTCAGTGCCCTGGCCGTTACTGGCGATGACCAGGCCGGTATCGGGCCGGTTATAGATGAAGCCATAGGTGGGGTAGGCCGCACCCCAGGTGCTGGAATCGCCCAGCTCCACCTGAACCTGGGTCCAGTCATTATTCGGGGAGACGTCCTGCACGGTAACGTCGTTGGTGATGGTGCCGCGGACCCAGTTGGCCTGGGTGACGAGGATGGTACGGCTGTCCAGCACGGCGGTGACGACGGCGACATGGCCGAGCGGCATGCGGCCGATGGAGCGGAAATTCAGCACCGCGCCCTGTTCCGGCGCATTGCCGCGGGCGTAGCGGCCGGAGGCCTCGGCCCACCAGAGATAGGCATTGCCGGAGAGGGAGATGTGCGAGATTTCGCGCGCATAGGGGACGCATTGCAGGCCGGAATGGAGGTAATGCGCGTTGGTCCGGTAATGCGTGCGGCGGTAATGATAGGCGTGCGTGCCGGACGCGTGAGGCAGTACGCCGGCGCTCGTGTTAGTGAAATGCGTGCCAGTATGGTGCGCCACGTGATGATAAGACGTGTGCCGGTAAGACGTCCCGGCGCTGTGCCGGACGTGATGCAGGGTCTCTGCTTGTGCCGGATTGGCAATGAAAGCAGTCAGGGCCAGGGCGGCGCCCAAAAGCATGGTTCGGGTTGAAACCCGGATCATCCTCGTCACGTCAACGGCCATATTTCGCCTCACCCTGTTACGCTAAGCGGTCGTTTAACCATGCTGTATCGCTACGGGTGGATTGCGTGGCATGCAATACGAAGCTGCGACAAAAAAGTCACAACTTTGACAAAAATGTAATTTGCGGCCCAGCTATGCGCAGAACTTATGACAGTTTTCCTATCGCATCAGGGTCGTAAAAAAACTCGGGGCGCCGGTAAAAATCACCGGCGCCCCGAGTCGGCACTTCACGAAATCGTGAGGTTGTAAGTATCTAATTCTTAACTATTAATGAATCGATCGGATCTGTCAAAATTTTTACCGGCAGGCAGTGATCATGATCTCAATGAGATAGCGTGGATCAGCCAGCTCGGCCTGCACGCAGGCGCGCACAGGGGCGGCACCTTGCGGCAGCCAAGCGGTCCAGACCTCGTTCAGCGCCGCGCGATCTGACATATTCTTTAGCCAGATATGTGCCTGGAGCAGGCGCGTGTTATCCGTGCCATGCGTCTCCAGCAGCGCGTCGATTTGCGCGAGCACGTCTTTGGTCTGCGCGGTGATGTCGCCGTCCGGATTATTGGCAACAACGCCCATTGTATAGACGAAACCGTGATATTCGACCGCCTTGGACAGGACGGGGCTTGGCTCGGTGCGGATAATTCGGCTCATGGAATGCTCCTAGTTCGTAATGATATGCGGGGCGACGACCGGGTAACCGTTAACAACAGGCTGCCCGTTGTTAGTGCCTGTCGTCTCGCATTGCTGGACCTGGCTGTCGAACTGATGCTGCGCGCCCATCTGCTCGGCGTCGAACACATGGTTGGGGGTGGCGCCATAACGCTGCCCCACCTGCGCGGTGCGGCCAGCCAGGTCGAGCGTGTTCTGGTTGTAAGAGGCGCTGGCCTGGGCGTTGCAGGCGGCATCCTCGGCCTGCTGCGCCGGGCTGACGGGGGCGGCGGCGCAGCCGGCAAGGGCAAAACAGCCAAGGGCGGCAAGAAGGTAAGGGCTCATGCGGTTGGCAATAGACGGAATCGCGTAAAACTCAACTGGGGGCAGGGGCGTCAGTCCGCCACATGCAGCATGATTTTGCCGATATGCGTGCTGCCCTCCATCAGCCGGTGGGCCTCGGTGACCTCCTCCAGCGGGAAGACGCGGTCGATGACCGGGGCAATCTTGCCCCGCTCCAGCAGCGGCCAGAGTTTCTGCTTCAGAGACGCGGCAATGGCGGCTTTTTCCGCTGAGCTGCGCGGCCGCATGGTCGAGCCGGTGATGGTGAGGCGCTTGGTCATCACGGTCATCAAATCCAGCTCCGCCTTGGAGCCCTGCATGAAGGCCACCTGCACCAGCCGCCCGCGCGGGGCCAGGCAGCGTATGTTTTTCTGTATATAAGGTCCGCCCACCATGTCGAGGATGACATCCACCCCGCGCTTGCCCGTCTGCGCGGCGATGATGGCGGCAAAGTCCTGGTCTTTATAATTGATGGCGGTGACGCCATAGCGCTCGAGAAAGGCGCATTTTTCCGCCGAGCCGGCGGTGGTGAAGACGCGGCTGCCCTGTGCCTTGGCAAGCTGGATGGCGGCAAGCCCGATGCCCGAGGTACCGCCATGCACGAGCAGGCTTTCCGCCGGCTTCAGCCCGGCCATGTCGAAAACATTGGCCCAGACGGTGAAAAAATTCTCCGGCAGCGCGCCGGCGCGGATGGAATCATAACCCTCCGGCCAGGGCAGGCACTGACCCGCCGGCACGGCCACATACTCGGCATAGCCGCCGCCATTGCAGAGGGCCGTCACCTTGTGGCCGGGAAAGAAGCCGCTGGCCATGGCACCCAGCGCCACCACCTCGCCCGCCACTTCCAGCCCCAGGAGCGGGCTGGCATCGGGCGGGGGCGGGTACAGCCCCATGCGTTGCTGCACATCCGGCCGGTTGACCCCCGCAGCCTGCACGCGGATGAGGATTTCGTCGTCCCGTGGCACCGGCAGGGGGGCGGTTTCGATCCGCATCGCCTCCGGGCCGCCTGGTTGGGGCACGGTGACGCAGCGCATGGTCTCGGGGAGTTTCATGGCGCGCAGACTCCTCTCCTGGCGGGGTAGCGTCAAGCCTTGCCGAGTCAGACCAACGGTGCGAGGAGACCGGCATGATTTTATCCCGCCGCCTGGCGCTGGGGCTGGCCGGGGCTGCCGCTCTGGCGCCCGCCGCTCGCGCTGCCAAACCTGCCCATGAAGCTGGCGCCAATGAGTCCGGCGCGAGTGCCGCTCCGGCTGCGTTCACCTGCGGCGCGGCGCTGCCGCTTTCAGGCGCCGCGGCCTTGCAGGGCGACGAGGCGCTGCGTGGCATCCAGCTGGCGATCGACGCGGTGAATGCGGCCGGTGGCATTGCCGGGCTGCCGCTCACCCTGGTCACTGCCGACATGCCCTCGCCGGCGGAGGCGGGTGCTGTGGTGAATGGGTTGATCACCTCCAGCCATGCCGGGATGATGTTCGGCAGCGGGGATTCGGCCTTGTCCCTTCCGGCCACGGCGGCGGCCGAGCTGGCGCAGATGCCCTTCATCGAGCTGACCGCCCCGGCCGATGGCATCTGCACGCGCGGCTTCAAATATTTGCTCCGTACCGGGCCGTCCACGCAGATGGCGGCGCAATTGGCGGTACAGACACTGCAGGCGCGGTTCGCTGGGCGCAAATTGGGGCTCCTTTATAATAGCAGTGTCACCGGCAGCGCCTTCGCCGGGGCGCTGAACGCGGCGTTGGGCGCTGCGAAACTGCAGCTGACCTTGTCCGTGGGCTATCCGGAAGGCGGCGCGGATTTGCATGACGAGGCAGGGCGGCTGATGCGCGCGGGGGTGGAAGTGCTGCTGCATGTCGCCGGGCCGGATGGCGCGCTGGCCTGGGGGCTGGCGACGCATGGGTTAAACTGGCAGCCCAAGGCGCTCATCGGCTATGGCGCGGGCTATGGCTATCGCCAGGTGGCGGCGGCGCTGCCTGATGCTTTTACCGGGGCCTATGTCATCGCCGCCCCCTTCTATCCCGACCAGGCGGAAACGGTGCAAGCCGCCTATTTGGCCCGCTACGGCACGGCCCCGCGCGCGGCGGACAGTCTCACCGCCTATGCCGGCGCGAAGCTGGTATTCGATACGCTGGGCGGCGTGGATGGCGATGCCGGGAAGCTGCTCGGCGCGCTGCGCCAGGCCCATCTGCCGGCAGGCGCCATGGCCAACGGATTCGCCGTGCAATTTGACCATAATGGCCAGAATACAGGGGCTTATGTGACATTACAGCAATGGCGCGGCGGGGTTCTGGCGCCGGTTTAGACAACAGGCGGGGCAAACGGCAGGGATTTGAGCGTAACCGGCGCACACCGCTTGATCTTGGCTTTCCCCGCTTCTATCACTGGCTTTATGAACAAGGGCCGATGACACGGCCCGGCAGAAGCGGGAAACAAGAGGCATGATGCGGCGTTTAGGATCGGTATTGGGCGTGACCTCTATTCTGATGCTGATGGGGCACGCCGCTTTGGCGCAAACGGCGGCGCCCGACCCCACGGCGGCGGCGAACGCCTATGCCAACGCGCCGCATAACTGGCAGCTCTGGTTTCCGGTGGCGGGCTCGCCGATGCAGGCCAAGATCGACTGGCTGATGCAATATGTGCTCTGGATCATGACCGCGGTGGTCGCCTTCGTCGGCGTGCTCATGGTCTATGTCATCCTCCGCTTCCGCGCCTCGGTGAACAAGGTGCCGAGCCAGCGGACGCATAATACGCTGGTCGAGGTGGTCTGGATCGTCGTGCCGGTGCTGGTCCTGGCCGTGATCATCGTGCCATCGATCAACCTGATCTATTATCAGGCTGATGATTCCAACCCCTATATGACGGTCACGGTAACGGGCCATCAATGGTACTGGGAATATAATTATAATGCCGTGCCGGGGCTCGATTATACGAGCTACATGATCCCCGACGACAAGATCCAGCCGGGCCAGATCCGCCGCCTCTCGGTCGACCATCCGCTGGTGCTGCCGGTGGGCGAGAAAATCCGCTTCGTCATCACCTCGGGCGACGTGCTGCATGGGTTCTACCTGCCCTCGCTCGGCGTGCAGAAATACGCCATCCCCGGCACGACCATGACGAGCTGGACCATTATCGACAAGCCCGGCACCTATTATGGCCAGTGCAACCAGATTTGCGGGCTGAACCATGACGGCATGCCGATCGAGATAAAAGCCGTGCCGCTGGCGGACTACCTCGCCTGGACGAAATATGCCACCGCCAACTACACGGCCAATACCGTGCCGGCGTTGCCCTTCTCGTCGCCGATGCCCCGCAACCAACTTGCCGACGCCACGCGCTGAGGATTTTGCTCAATGTCCACGACAACTCATGACCATGATCACGGCCACGCCCATGGCGCACATGGCGAGCATAGGCAGAGCTTCGTCAGCCGCTGGCTGATGAGCACCAACCACAAGGATATCGGCACGCTCTATATCACCATGGCGTTCATCGGCGCCTGCGTGGGCGGCACGCTGTCCATGATCATGCGCCAGCAGCTGATGTATCCGCATAATACCCTCATCACCAACGGCAATGAGTGGAATGCCATCATCACCGCGCATGGGCTGCTGATGATCTTCTGGTTCGTGATGCCCGCGTTGATTGGCGGCCTTGGCAACTGGTTCGTGCCCATCATGATCGGCGCGCCGGACATGGCCTTCCCGCGCCTGAACAATATGAGCTTCTGGTTCCTCGCCTGCGGCTTCGTGTTCGTGATGCTGGGGCTGTTCCTGGGCTCCGGCACGGGGGCGGGCTGGACGCTCTATCCGCCTTTGGACAACGCGCAATACTCGCCCGGCATGGCGACGGATTTCTCGCTTTTCTCGCTCCATCTTGCCGGTATTTCCTCGCTGCTCGGTGCCATCAACTTCATCGCCACCATCCTCAACATGCGCGCACCCGGCATGGGCATGCACAAGATGCCGCTTTTCTGCTGGGCCATCCTTGTCACCGCCTTCTTGCTGGTGCTGGCCATCCCCGTGCTGGCCGGTGCCGTGACGATGCTGATCATGGACCGCAATTTCGGCACCTCCTTCTTCGAGCCTTCGGGCGGCGGCGATCCGGTGCTGTTCCAGCATCTCTTCTGGTTCTTCGGCCATCCGGAAGTGTACATCATGATTCTGCCGGCCTTCGGCATCATCAGCCACGTGGTCTCCACCTTCTCCAAGAAGCCGGTGTTTGGTTATCTCGGCATGGCCTATGCTATGGTGATCATCGGCTTCGTCGGCTTCGTGGTGTGGGCGCACCATATGTTCGTCTCCGCCATCAGCACAGATTCGAAGATATATTTTCAGGTGGCGACCCTCGTCATCGCTGTACCGACGGGCATCAAGGTGTTCTCCTGGATCGCCACCATGTGGGGCGGCTCCATCGAGTTCAAGACGCCGATGCTCTGGGCCATGGGCTTCATCTTCCTGTTCGTGGTGGGCGGCGCCACCGGCGTGGTGCTGGCCAATGCCGCGCTGGACCAGATCCTGCATAATGACTACTTCCTCATCGCGCATTTCCATTATGTGCTGAGCATGGGCGCCGCTTTCGGCATCTTTGCCGGGATTTACTACTGGATCGGCAAGATGACCGGGCATCAATATCCGGAATTCTGGGGCAAGGTGCATTTCTGGACCTTCTTCATCGGGGTCAATCTCACCTTCTTCCCGCAGCATTTCCTGGGCCTGGCCGGCATGCCGCGCCGCTATCCGGATTATGCTGATGCGTTCGCCGGCTGGAACTATGTGTCCTCCATCGGCTCGATGATTTCGGGCGCGTCCACGCTGGTGTTTTTCTACGTGCTGTACCGTGTGTTTACCGGCAAGGATCAGCTCGCCGACAATTACTGGGGCGAAGGCGCCACGACGCTGGAATGGGCCATCCCGTCGCCCGCCCCGCAGCATACTTTCCTCGATGTGCCTGTGATCCGCTAAGTCCGCTAAGGATGATCCGCTGAGATGAATGCCTCGACCGCCAGCTTCACACCGCCTTTGGGCGCCGAACCCAAGGATTGGATTGCGCTGCTCAAGCCGCGCGTGTGCTCGCTGGTGGTATTCACCGGGGCCATCGGCCTTGTCATCGCGCCGGGTCATATCAACCCGTTCCTCGCTTTGGTTGCCATTTGCTGCATCGCCTTGGGGGCGGGCGCGGCCGGGGCAATTAACATGTGGTACGACGCCGATATCGACGCGCTAATGCGCCGCACCGCCAAGCGGCCTCTGCCGGCGGGGCGCATCGAGCCGGGCGGGGTGCTGGGCCTTGGTCTCGTGCTGTCCGTGTTTTCAGTGCTGCTGCTGGCCATGGCGACGAATCTGGTCGCGGCCGGGGCGCTGGCTTTCTCTATTTTCTATTATGCCGTCATCTACACCATGTGGCTGAAGCGCCGGACGCCGCAGAATATCGTCATTGGTGGCGGGGCAGGGGCGTTTCCGCCGATCATCGGCTGGGCGTCGGTCACTGGCCATATAGGGCTGCTGCCGGTGCTGCTCTTTGCCATCGTGTTCTTCTGGACGCCGCCGCATTTCTGGTCGCTCTCGCTCTATGCCGCCACGGATTATGAGAAAGCCGGCGTGCCGATGCTGCCGGTGGTGAAAGGCGCGAAACACACGCGCCTCAACGTGCTGGCCTATTCGCTGCTGCTTCTGCCGCTCTCCATCTCACCCTGGCTGCTGGGGCTGACCGGGCGGATTTACGGGCTAACCGCGCTGGTGGTGAGTGCGGTATTCGCCGTGCTGTGCTTCGGCGTGTTTGCCGACCGCCAGGATGAGGCGGGAGTGAGCCTGACCGGCGACAAGCCGGCACGCCGCGCCTTCAAATTCTCGCTCCTTTATCTGGTACTGCTCTTCACCGCCGTGGCGGTGGACCGGCTGGTGTGACATGACGCGCGACCATCTTGAGCGCGCGCCGTCGCGCGACGACCCCGACCGCATGCCGCGTACGGAATTGGGCAAGGCGCAATGGACGGACGAGCAGCGCATCGAATTCCTGCGCCGGCGCAAAGCGCGCAACTGGCTGCTATTCGCGGCCTTGGCGGTGTTTTGCGTGATGATCTACGGCATCGCCATTATAAAACTGCATGAATACGGCCAGATGTGGTAAGGCCGGAATGAAAAATCGGATGGGGGAATAAAGAATGAGCGGCACGGTTCATACCGCGACGGACCAGATAGAGGGCACAGTCCCGCATCCATATCATCTCGTCGATCCCAGCCTCTGGCCGCTTTGCGGGGCCGTGGCGGCGATGATCACCTTCACCGGCATCATTCTTGCCGCGCATCTGCATATTTTCTCTGTGCTGATCCTCGGCCTCGTCCTCGATGGCAGCATCATGTATGTGTGGTGGCGCGACGTAGTGCGCGAATCGAGCACGCCGGGGCTGCACAAGATCGTAACGCAGGTGGGCTTACGCTACGGGATGGCGTTGTTCATCTCGTCCGAGGTGATGTTCTTCGTCTCCTTCTTCTGGAATTACTTCAATTATTTCTTCTACCCAGAGAAGATGGGCACGGCCTTCGCCCCGGTCTGGCCGCCGCAGGGCGTCACGACCATCGACCCCTTCGCCATTCCGCTTTTCAACACCATGGTGCTGCTGTTGTCCGGCACCACCGTCACCTGGGCGCATCATTGCCTGCTGGAGGGGGATAAGAAGAACCTCGTGCGGGGTTTAGGCATCACCATCATTCTTGGTCTGATGTTCCTGTGCGGGCAGGCGTGGGAATATACGCATTCGCCCTTTCCCTTCTATCATGGCGGCATTTTCGCCTCGTCCTTCTTCATCGCCACGGGCTTCCATGGCGTGCATGTGATCATCGGCACCATCTTCCTCATCGTGTGCTTCTTCCGCGCCCGCCGCGGCCATTTCACGCCGGAGCGTCATTTCGGCTTCGAGGCGGCGGCCTGGTACTGGCACTTCGTGGACGTGGTGTGGCTGTTCCTGTTTGTATGCATCTATTATCTCGGCCGTAGTGCGATTACTGCCGGCTGAAGGTAAGGCCGGGGGCGGGGCCCCTGGCCTTATCTGCCGATGACCGCAGCACCTCGCCCCTGGCGGAGGCTTATAGCCCCGGGCATCGCCGCGTTCATCGTCTTCTGGGTGCTCATCGCCATGGGCGTCTGGCAGCTGCAGCGGCTGAAATGGAAAGAAGGCATCATCGCCTCCATCCGTGAGGCGCAGGTGGCGGCGCCCGTGCCTTTGCCGGACAATCCTTCGCCGTTCCAGAAAGTGATCGCCACCGGCACATGGGTGCCGGGCAAGGCGGCGCTTTATGGCGATGAGGTGCACGACACGCCAAATGGCCCGGTGCCGGGGGCGGAGCTGATCATGCCGTTGCGCCTGGAGAATGGCGCTGTGGTGCTGGTGGATCTGGGCTGGGTGCCGGAAACGGCACCCGCGCCGTTGGCGGGGCTGCCCGGCCATGCCGTTGGCTATGTGCATGCGCCGCTCCATGCCGATTGGACCTCCGGCGCGGATGATCCGGCGAAGGGGCTCTATTACACGCTCGACCCCGCGAAAATCGGCACCGGCATGGGGCTGACCAATGTGGCGCCCTACTCACTCATCGCACTGGGGCCGATACCGCCGCCGGGGAGCCAAAAACCACAGCCGCAGCAGGACCTGCCCACACCGCCCAACAATCATTATGAATATGCGCTCACCTGGTTCGGCTTTGCCGGGGTATTGGTGTTCCAGTTCATCTTTTTCGCCCGCAAGAGGTTGCTTGAGCCATGACTCAGCTTGTGAATGACTATGTCGCGTTGGAGCAGAAATTTGCCCGCATTGCCTGCCTGAATGAGGCGGCTTCGATGCTGAGCTGGGACGCCGCGGCGATGATGCCCGATGGCGGCGCGGAGGCCAGGGCCGAGCAGCTCGCCACCCTGGCCGGGCTGGCGCATGAATTTTTGTCCGCCCCGGAGATTGCCGAGAATCTAGCGGCGGCGCGGCCGGAGACGGATTGGCAGGAGGCCAATGTCGCGCTGATGCGCGAGGCGCATATCCGCGCCACGGCGCTGCCGCGCGATCTGGTGGAAGCCAGCGTGCGGGCCGGGCGGGCCTGCGAAAGCCTGTGGCGCCAGGCGCGGCAGGAGGGAAATTTCGCCGCCGTGCAAGCGGCGCTGACTGAGGTGGTGAATCTCACGCGCGAATCC
>Ga0182033_10001665_pt1 | contig 11134 bp, 13 predicted proteins | sample tim00Cox0000000H_FD_125968 | JGI IMG/M metagenome (GOLD analysis project Ga0182033, IMG submission 125968) | Lab enrichment of tropical soil microbial communities from Luquillo Experimental Forest, Puerto Rico - timezero.00C.oxic.00.000.00H | ecosystem: Environmental > Terrestrial > Soil >...
CAGGCAACTCCGTTAGCGGCGACCTAACCAGTCCCCAGCGCAGGCGCCCAAAAACAATCGGCCAAGCGAGCACCTCGGACAGGCTGTCGCGGAATGGCGCCGGCCTGGTGCGCCATTTGAAAATCGACAGGCCCAACCTATCCGGGGCTAACGCAAAAGACACGGTACTAGTCTAGTTTCGCGATCAATCGTCACGGCCCGCGAACGGGGTTTCCGATGATGGACTGTACCGGAAGGTGATCGCGTGGTGCGTGGTCTCGGCAATTCCGAGGTGGGTAAGCGGCAAAAGAGTGGACGTGGCGGAATGTCACATCAATTTTACATCGCGAAGAAGTGCTTGGCGGCTCCGCGGTCGTCGTTGGCCAAGGTCCCAAGTGGAGAACTCCCATGCTGATTGGCGTCCCAAAGGAGGTGAAAATCCACGAATACCGGGTTGGCCTCACACCCGGCAGCGTCCGGGAGCTGATGCATCATGGTCATCAAGTAATCGTGGAGGCGGGGGCGGGGGCGGGGGTCGGTTTTGACGACGCGTCTTATAAGGCGGTCGGGTCGAGGATCGCAGCTAACGCCGCCGAGGTGTTCTCGGTCGCCGAGCTAATCGTAAAAGTAAAGGAGCCGCAGCCGGGAGAGGTGGTGATGCTGCGGGAAGGGCAGGTGCTGTTTACGTACCTGCACCTTGCCGCAGACAAGACCTTGGCAGAACGATTGCTCCGATCGGGGGTCGTCGCTGTCGCCTATGAAACGGTCACCGATGCGCGCGGCGGGCTGCCGCTTCTCGCCCCGATGAGCGAAGTCGCGGGGCGGATGGCCGTGCAGGTCGGGGCCCATTGTCTCGAAAAAGAGCAAGGCGGCATCGGCGTCCTGCTCGGCGGCGTTCCCGGCGTCCCGGCGGCGAAGGTGGTTATCCTCGGGGGTGGTGTGTCGGGCACCAACGCAGCGCGTATGGCAATGGGCATGGAGGCTTACGTGACCGTTATCGATCGCTCGCTGCCTAGGCTATACGAGCTCGACCTGCAGTTCGGGGCGCAACTTCATACACTCTTCTCGACGATGGAAAATATCGAGCGGGAGGTGATCGCCGCCGATCTCGTCATCGGCGCTGTCCTCATCCCTGGCGGCGTCGCGCCAAAACTCGTCAGCCGCGAACTCATCCGGGCGATGAAGCCGGGGACGGTCGTGGTCGACATATCGATCGATCAGGGAGGGTGCTTCGAGACCAGCCGGCCGACGACCCATGCCGCGCCGACCTATGTCGAGGAGGGCGTAGTCCACTACTGCGTGACGAATATGCCGGGAGCAGTCGCGCGCACGTCGACGGTCGCACTCAATAACGCGACCCTCCCCTTTGTGCTGGCGATCGCCGAACGCGGGTGGCGGCAGGCGCTTTGCGATAACTCGCACCTGCGAAATGGGCTAAATATCGGGCGGGGGCGAGTGACACATCAGGCGGTCGCTCGCGATCTCGGTATGACGTTTACCGCGCCCGAGCAAATACTCGGCCAGGGATAGGACTGGACCGTTATAAAACACTGAAAGTTTCTGCTTTCAGCTATGGATCGAAGAGTAAGCGCTCCCTATTTCACACCAAACAGATTGGAGAGGGGGAATTGGCGCTCCTTCCGATGACCAGAGCAGCGCACCTCGATGTGTTCGCCGGCACAGAGCCAATGCCCGCGAGCAAAATCGACGCCGCTGCGATCGCCGCCATCACCGATCTCTATCGTGAAACTCTCCCACCCGGAGGGGCCATTCTTGATCTGATGTCCGGCTGGGTGAGTCACCTTCCGCCAGAAATCCCTTATTCGAGGGTCGTCGGAGTCGGCCCCAACGCTTGCGAACTGGCGGAAAATCCCTTTCTCGATGATTGGCACGCCCAAGATCTCAACCAAGATCCGGCGCTGCCATTTACTACCGGCGAATTCGATGGCGCAGCCATCTGCGTTTCGGTACAGCATCTGACGCGGCCATGCGAAGTCATTCGCGAGGCTGGGCGTGTGATGAAACCGGGCGCGCCGCTTATCGTCACATTCTCGAAGCGCTGCGTACCAACACGCGCCATTGGGTGCTGGTGCTTGCTCGATGACACTGGTCACCTCTGCTTGATCGCGCAACATTTCGTTCAAGCGGGCAATTGGGCTGACATACGCTGCCTCGACCGGACACCGCCGGGCGTTGGCGATCCGCTTTATGCTGTGATCGGGCTAAGCCTAGGCGCAATCCACGCAAATGGCGACTAGGTGTCGTAGGCGACCATCGAGGCGAATGGTACGTCGATGCGGCTGCGCCCTTGCAGAAATGTCAGCTCGATAATGCACGCCGCGGCCGTCACAATTCCGCCGCGCTGCCGCACGAGGCTGATGGTGGCCTGCATCGTGCCTCCGGTTGCCAGCAAGTCGTCCAGCACAACGACACGCCGGCCGGGCGTGATCGCATCCTCCTGGACTTCAATCGTGTCGGTTCCGTATTCGAGATCATAGGCGAAGCTCACTGTCGGACCCGGTAATTTGCCCTTCTTGCGGACCATCGCGAAACCGCGGCCCAGCTCATAAGCAAGCGGTGCAGCAACCAGAAACCCGCGGGATTCAATGCCGACTAGCAAATCGGGCTGGTGCGGACGGACCACCGTTGCTAGGCGTTGCACGGTCGTCTGCCAAGCGTCGGGATGCGCGAGTAATGTCGAAATATCGTAGAAGAGGATGCCCGGTTTGGGAAAATCAGGTATCGATCGGATATGCTGCTTGAGGTCCATTCTCTCTATCCTCGACGATCCGGGCGTTGTAAACCTACGTTGGATTGTTGCGACATAGCCACTTTTGTTGTGGTTGAGAAGGCCTCGATCGCCGGCGGATGAACGCACCCTGAACCCCGGGCCGCATGGCGTCCATCGCCGCTTCTCTTGTTGAATCAGAACCGGGTTTGTCCGTCTTTTCGGCGGCCGGTGAATGGCTAGTGGCGTCCGCCGCCGAACTCGATCGGCGGCTGCGTGCCTTGGAATTGCCCCGAAATCAGCGGGTGGCCCTCGATCTGTCGGGAATCGACCGCCTCGATACCGCGGGCGCTTGGCTGATCCTGCGCACCCAACACGATTTGGAATCGCGCGGCAATGCCACCGAGATCCGCAACTTGCGTTCAAATTTGGCGCCGCTGCTCGATCAAGTGCGCGCCGGCGGAATGGTCGTTCCAGCTCGCCACCCGCGGCCAGCACATCATACTATTACTGGGTTTCTTGCAAGAATCGGGCAAATCTCGATTGGGCTCTTTGCTCGCGCTTACAGCATCCTCAGCTTCTTTGGCGCCGTCTCCGAAAGCGCGGCCGCCGTTTTGCTCCGTCCGCGCCGGCTCAAGATCACACCTTTAGTGGCGCAAATGGAGCAGACCGGCGTCAATGCCGTGCCAATTGTCGGCCTGCTCTCGTTCTTGATCGGAGTCGTCATCGCCTATCAGGGCGCCGATCAACTGGCTCGATTCGGCGCTCAGATCTATACGGTCAATTTATTGGGTGTAGGGATTCTGCGCGAGCTCGGGGTGCTGATGGCGGCGATCATCATCGCCGGGCGCTCGGGCAGTGCTTTCACCGCCCAGATCGGAACGATGCAGGTAAACGAAGAAGTCGACGCGCTGCGTACGATCGGCCTCGACCCGCTGGAGGTGCTGGTCATTCCCCGTCTTTTCGGGCTCGTTCTGACCTTGCCCATGCTCACCCTATGGGCCGACGTGATCGGACTTTTCGGCGGCTCTTTGATGGCCTGGGTATCGCTTGGCATCACGCCGCCGCAATTCTTGCAACAGCTGCGTGGTTCGCTCTACCCGTGGACTTTATGGATCGGCTTGATCAAAGCCCCAACCTTCGCCTTCATTATCGCTTTGATTGGCTGCTACGAGGGGTTTCAAGTCGCGCGCAGCGCCGAGAGTGTCGGTCGTCTCACCACTCTTTCGGTCGTGGAGGCGATATTTCTGGTCATTGTGGCCGATGCCGGGTTTTCAATTTTCTTTTCCTACCTGCAAATTTGATTATGACAGAGAAGTCGAGCGAACCCGTCATTTGCGTGCGCGGCCTCGTCAACCGCTTTGGCACCGAGACGGTCCACGATGGCCTCGACCTTGATGTTGTGCGCGGCGAGGTAATCGGCATCGTCGGCGGCTCCGGGTCTGGGAAGTCGGTGCTCTTGCGGACGATCGTCGGGCTCAACAGACCGATCGAAGGCAAAGTCGAAGTGTTTGGGCGCGATATCCTGCGGATGAGCGACCGTCAGCGGCGAGTACTCGAGAACCGCTGGGGGGTGCTGTTTCAGGATGGCGCGCTGTTCAGCTCGCTGACGGTCGCGCAAAACATCGAAGTGCCGATTAAAGAATATTATGACATGCCGTTGGGTTTGATGGACGAGATCTCCGCCGTCAAGGTCGGCATGGTCGGGCTGCCGGAGGATGCCGGAGAAAAGTACCCCTCTCAGCTGTCGGGTGGCATGCGCAAACGAGCGGGCCTTGCCCGCGCTCTGGCGCTCGACCCGGAGATCGTGTTCCTAGACGAGCCCACCGCCGGGCTCGACCCGATTGCGGCCGGTGCGTTCGATGAGCTGATTCGGGACTTGAAGACGAGTCTCGGCTTGACCGTTTTCATGGTGACCCATGATCTCGATACGCTCTTCGCGATTTGCGATCGAGTGGCGGTTCTGGTCGACAAGAAGGTTCGCGTTGGAACCCTGGAGCAGCTCCTAAAGGACAACCATCCCTGGATTCATTCGTATTTTCATGGTCCACGAGGGCGGGCAGCGCAACACTCGACCTCTTCGCCAAAGCAGGTAGCGCCAAGCAAAGCTCCGGCGTGAGCCGGGTGTCCGCTCGGAGTAAGTAGATGGAAACGAAAGCCCATTATGTCGCAGTCGGCGCCTTTGTTCTCGCTGTCATTATTGCCGGATTTGTAGCGGTCGTCTCTCTTGGGCGCGTCGAGTTCGCCCAAGATTTGAAGCGATATTACATCTTTTTCAGAGGATCGGTCAGCGGCTTGAGTAGAGGCTCGTTGGTCCAATACAACGGTATTACCGTCGGCCGGGTCCTCGATATCCGGGTCGATCCGGACGATCTCGAAAAAATCGAGGTAACGGTCGAGATCGACACCAAGGTCGTCAAGATAAAGACCGATGCCCGAGCATTCGTAGATACCAATCTGCTAAGCGGCGCTGCCACTATTCAGATTCGCGGCGGCACGCGCGAGGCCTCCGACCTGGTGGCCGAAGCTGGGCATAAATATCCGGTCATCGCTGCAGGGAGCTCGGTATTCCAGCGCGTCAGCGAGACAGGACCCCAACTATTGGAACGATTGATGGTTGCCGTCGACAATCTTAACGATTTGCTCAATGAGCAAAATCGCAAGGCTGTCTCCGAGAGCCTTCAGAATGTGCGGGCGATCACCCAGGCCTTTGTCGCGCCGAGCAAGGAGGTGGGTGAACTCGTTGCTAATGCGAACGCAGCCGTTCGTGAGATGACAACCCTGCTCGACCACATCGATCAGAGCTACGCCAACAAGGGCGGGCTGAAGGACGAAGCTTCACAAGCGCTCAATGACTTCGATAGGCTTGCAAAGGGCCTTATCGACACAAACCGGCAGCTGCAACAGGTGCTTCAGGAAAACCGCCCGGGACTCCACGAATTCACGCAGGCGACGTTGGCCCAGGTCGGCAACCTTGTGAGCGACATGCAGCGTTTCATCGCCGGGCTCAGCCGGTTCGTTTCCTCGGTTGAGCGCGACCCGGCGCGTCTGCTGTTCGGCGAAAGGCGGGAGGGATACCGGCCGCAATGACGCGGCCGGTATCTCGGCTGCTGCGCCGATTGGCGCTAACCGTCGTTCTTCTCGTTTGCACGAGCTGCTCCAGCCTGTTCGGCGGAGGCGGCCCTGCGCAACTCTATAGGGTCACGCCGGCAAGCACTTATCCAGCAAATTTGCTGCACCGCTCGGTGCAGCTCCTCATCGATCAGCCGCTCGCTCCGGCTGGGCTCGACACATCGCGAATCGCTCTTTCCCGGTCTCCGCTTTCTATCGAATATTTCGCCGATTCGGAATGGGCTGAGCGTACCCCACTGCTGTTGCAGACCGCGTTGCTCCAATCGTTCGAGAACAGCAGAGCGATTACTGCCATCGGCCGAGAATCGGCCGACCTGCGCGCGGACTTCATCCTCGACCCTGAGATTCGCCATTTCGAAGCGGTGTACGATTCGCCGAATGGAGCCCCCGAGGCGTGGGTGGCGATCAACGTCCAACTTATAAATCCCTCCAGCCGCGAGGTCGTCGCACGAAGCTCGTTCGCGCGCCGTCAGAGGGCTTCGGCGAACGACGTGCCGGCTATCATTTCGGCCTTCGATGAGGCGCTTGCAGGAGTGATGACGGAGATCGTCGTCTGGACGATTACCAATCCCGTTTTGTCGATCAGGCACTCATAGCTATTCTGGACTCGTTTTGTTCCCTGAGGTGTCACTTGGCGCGTTGGGAGAAAGATGATGTCTTGCGCGTGAGCCGGAGCGATATCGCACAGATGACCTCCGCAGCTGCAGTCATACGCAACTGCCGGCATGAACTTGCCGAGCGCAGTATCAATCTGTTGAGCGAGTTATCATCAGAGCCGGCGGCTATCGCCGAATGGCAGCATTATCCCGAGGGGGAAGTCTACGACCCGAACAGCCACTCCCAATTCTTCTTCCACGCGCATCCGGGCAAAGGGCAGAAAGCCGCCGAGCGGGGTCACTTCCACACCTTTCTGCGTGCTGAGGGTATGCCGATCGGGGTCGCGCCCCTCCTCCTTCCCGAGTTTGCGGTTCCCGACGTACCAACCCTGCCCCCGCAGGCACCCCCCCTCAAGCGCGGCACACGAGACGAGGTAAGCCAACTGATCGCAATCGCCATCGATTTTCGCGGCGAACCAATCCGACTGTTCACGACCAATCGATGGGTCACTGGGGAGACGTGGTACCCAGCGGGTGACGTCATTCAGATGCTGGATCGGTTTGAAATCGCGGAGCAGCAGCCCGCGGGGGTACTTAATCGATGGATTAGTGCCATGGTTCAGCTCTTTCGTCCGCAGATTTCGAACCTGTTGCAGGCCCGCGATGAGAACGTAATGAGCTGGCGCCGCCGCCACCGAACCCAGGTTTTCGAGGATCCTCTCCTTGAGGTTACCTCCAGTCTCGACATAGATCTCGATGCCCAGCTCGCCTTCCTGGAGCGCGTTCGGTCCGATTCGGCCGACGCGGTTCTTCGTGGCGCGCCGGCGCTGCCCCCTATGGCCGAAGGCTGGGGCGAAGGCCACCCGGGCTAAAAATTACCCGGCACGCAATCACCGGGTATCGGGTTTGGAGAGCGGCTGGCGTGGCGGAAGGACATTGGTGCTCAAACATTGGTTAAGTTTGGCGTCCCGCTTGGCGTTCGACTCGGCATTATATTCGGGATAAGCGGCCTGGGCCTGTTTGGCGCACGCATCCATAATTTTCCAATTTGTCAAGGTCGTGTTACCGGGCTGTGTCGCCCCTGCACTGACGGTCGACACGGCAAGCGCAACCACAAGCACGACTGCGATCAGCTTCATACGGCACCTCCTTGCACAGTGGTCCGGCGGGTCAACACCGTTTCCAGGTAGCAATCATACATGGCTGCGGCCGATGCCACTGTTGCACACGATAAAATTCTCGGGCTCCATGAGCGGAGAGACGAATCGGAGGAGCTGACGATGCTAAAGATCTGGGGGCGGACAACCTCCTCGAATGTGCAAAAGGTGCTGTGGTGCTGCGCCGAACTGGGGATCGACTACGAGCGGGTCGACCTCGGAGGACCATTTGGCGGCAATCAGGATCCTGAATATCTCGCCCTGAACCCAAATGGCTTGGTGCCTACCGTCAAGGACGGCGATCTAGTTATGTGGGAATCGAACACGATCTGTCGGTATCTCTGCGCGACGCGGAATGGCGACTGGCTCTACCCGAAGGAACCAAGTGCGCGTACGCATGTCGAGCGATGGATGGATTGGCAGCTCGCCAGCGTCGGGCCGCCAATGGGGGCATTGCTGATGAGCCTGATCCGCTCGAGGCCCGAGCAGCGTGACCAAGGCGCAATCGAAGCGGCGCGACGCAAAGCTCTCGCCGCTTGGACAATCGCCGACGACGCGCTCGATGGGCGTCCTTTTCTTGCCGGGCAAGAGCTGAGCCTTGCCGAGATCGCACTGGGGACCCAGGTCTATCGGTGGCACGCCTTCCCAATCGAGCGGCCGCCATTGAACAACCTCAAGGCTTGGTACGAGCGACTGCGCCAACGCCCCGCCTTCAAGAAGCATATCGAAATTCCGATCACGTGAGTGTGATTGCCTAGCGCCGAGTATTGCTTTGGCGCAATTGCGTATTAGTGTGCGTCGATCCGCACTCGAATTCGGCGGACAAGACAGGGAGATTGGATGTTACCGTTAATCAATATTCGCGCGCTCGGTGTGGTGGCGGCAGTTGTGTTCGTGAGTGTGACCGGGATCGCGCTCGCGCAGGATAAGGAAGCGATTCTAAAGGACCGGCAGGCGACAATGAAGGAGCAAGGCAAGGACATGCAAAGCATCAAGGCCTTTCTCGACGGCAAGGGCGATTTGACACAGGCCAAAGAAGGCGCGGTCAACCTCACCAAGACGACGAACAAAATCCCGGCATTATTTCCCCCTGGAACGGAAGGACCGAATCCGGCCGGCGACTACGTCGCCAAGCCGGTGATTTGGAGTGACTGGGATAAATTCATTGCCGCGCAGAAGACTGCCGCTACCAAGGCCGATGCTCTCGTGGTCGTCGTGAACAGTGGTGACAAAACTGCAATCGAGGCAGCTTACGGCGATTTGGGGAAGAACGGGTGCGGCAACTGTCACACAACCTTCCGTGAAAAGATCGAAAAATAAACGGATGTGACGGAAGGAAGGTTAGGGTCACTGACCCTCCGGATTGGCAGAAGGTCTTCCGGTCCGACGATCAGCTCGCAGACGCTGGCCGCACCGATTTTTGCAGCGCTTCTTGCGCTAGAGGGACCGACCAGCGCCGATCTCCCTCAGAGAGATGCGGTTGCTCGTGGGGCGTATTTGGCCGCGGCCGCCGGGTGCGACCAGTGCCATACGAACGGCGCGGCTTCCGGCCCGACCTATGCCGGCGGGCGCATTTTCGAGAGCCGGTTTGGGGTCGTGGTCTCGCCCAATATTACGCCGGACAGAGAGACCGGCATCGGCCGTTGGCAGTCCAGCGATTTTGCCCGTGCGATCCGCTGGGGCATCGCGCCCGACGATTCACATTATTTGCCGGATTTTCCGTTTCGTTTCTACAACCGCCTAACGGACGATGACTTCCAAGACCTAGTCGCCTTTTTGAAAACGGTGGTCCCCGTCTCGCAGGTCAACCGGGCCAACAGAATAAGCTTTATTTCAACTGGTCGGGCGAGGGGCGCGATCGCTGTTGCTGCCGAGGTCTTTCCTGGTCCTATGTTGCCCGACTTATCGAAAGACGCAGCGTGGAACCGCGGCGCTTATCTCGTGGCGACGGTCGGGCGTTGCGGCGACTGCCATACTCCTCGCAATTTCCTTGGCGCTCCCGAGACGACGCGCCTGCTCGCCGGCAGTTCGGCCGGCCCGGGGGGAAAGGTCACCCCAAATATTACGCCCGATCCGGGGACCGGGATCGGCAAATGGAGTGAGGAGGAAATTGTTAATTTGCTGAAAGACGGGCAGACGCCGAATTTCGATTTTGTCGGCGGTGCGATGGCCGAAATTGTGCGCAATACTTCGCGCCTCGATAATGCCGATCGGCACGCCATCGCCGTTTATCTCAGGGCGCTTCCCGCTATCCGTTCGCAAACGAAAGGCCGATAACAACGGCTTTCGACATTGGACGCGGCGACGAGACCTCATATGATGGTGGGTGGACCCCTGCCTAGGAGTAAGCCTTGGCGCGAGAGCGACCGGATAAGAGCCTGGCCCGTTTCGAGCGGATTGCGGTAGTGCTGTCGGGAGGCGGAGCACTCGGGGCTTATCAGGCCGGCGCCTATGCTGCCCTAGAGAAATACGGCGTGCGGCCGAACTGGATCGCCGGGACCGCCATCGGGGCTATAAATAGTGCGATAATCGCAGGCAACTTGCCGCATGAGCGCGTCCTTCGATTGCGTCAATTCTGGAGGGAACTCGCGAAGCGCGCCGCTCTGCGACACCCACGCCGCCCAACGAGATGGGCCAGATCGGCACTGACAACGTTGTTGCGCCGTGGTACGCGATCGGTGGCAACGCTGATGACTGAGGCGCCGGTTGTTTCTGCCGCTGAGTTGCGTGTGCTGATCGACGAGAACGTCGACTTCGAGCGGGTCAATTCGGGGGCAGTGAGGGTTGTGTTCGGAGCGATGAATCTAACGACGGGCGCCGAAACCTTCTTCGACAATGATCGGCATGTGCTTGCTCCCGAACACATCTTAGCCAGCGGCCCATTGCCTGGCATGCCGCCTGTGATGATCAACCGGCAGCTTTTCGGTGGCAGTGCTTTACCTGTCTCCGCGCTGGACGATGCTCGCCCGGCGGATACCCTATGCGTTGCCATTGACGGTTATGATCCGATGCCGGGAGCCAATGGGGGGATCAGTCGGACGGCGCGGGAAATCGCAGGGATGCGGCGAACCTATGATCTGCGCCGCAGGATCGCGGTGCTCGGTGAACGGTTGCCGGCCACGTTGCGAAGCGACGTCGATATCCGGCGTTGTCTCTCCGAAGCCAGCGACGCGACGATGACGATCCTGCATCTTGTGCACGAGGGCAATGCCGCCGATTTTGCTACCAAGATGGCCGATTTTTCGTCGGCCGCTGTAACACGCAGATGGAAGGCGGGAGAAACCGATATCGGAACGAGCCTCGCGCATCCACGTTGGCTGGCTCCGCCTCCCCGGTTGTCCGGGATCGTTGTGCACGAGATTCGTGGCGGCGTGGCCGCTCCACCGCGCTGAAAAATACTCGCAGATACTGAAGCTCCATATTGAAGGTCCTCGATAACAGCACCGAGCATTGCGACATGTATGCCTACAGATTAGGCAAAGCATAATGGGGTCACTACACGAAAGTGCTTTGAGTGTACGACATCTTGGACGAAGCATGAA
>Ga0182033_10001675_pt1 | contig 11108 bp, 8 predicted proteins | sample tim00Cox0000000H_FD_125968 | JGI IMG/M metagenome (GOLD analysis project Ga0182033, IMG submission 125968) | Lab enrichment of tropical soil microbial communities from Luquillo Experimental Forest, Puerto Rico - timezero.00C.oxic.00.000.00H | ecosystem: Environmental > Terrestrial > Soil >...
ACACGCACGCAATTAGCGCGGACGAGCGCCGGTTTGTGGAGGAGTTGGGGAGCAGGCTGATTCAATGAATTTTGAACGCAAACTGAACGCAAACGAACAAAAAAGGAAAACGGCTCGGGAGTGGACCCTCCCAAGCCGTTTGTTTCTAACAAGAAATGGTTGCAGGGGTCAGATTTGAACTGACGACCTTCGGGTTATGCGTTTGACGATCAAACCCTAAGTCTTGATGATTCAATTGCCCTTACAGTTCGTCAACCCCCAAAAACCACCCCCAAACCTGGCATTTTGGCGCTAGTTGGACGTCGAAACTTGGCGAAAGCATTTCAACGGAAAGCCGGCTATGTGTCCGAGTAGGCGCGCTAAGAACTTCCGGGATTGCCGGCTACACGGGAGTTGATGTTTGTTCCTAAAACGCGTGGAGGGTTGGCGCCCTGGCCGCAACTGAAAGTGGTAACCGGTCATCTCTCGGTGACCGGTGTTCTCTGGCAAGTCACGGACAGGCCGGAGCATTGCAACAAATCCGCCAACCTCGGCTCGCGAGAACACAATCAACTGTCCAGATGCGCATGGCTTGCTCCTCGACGTTACTCGCGACGAGAATCCGTCACTGGCGAACTTCCATCGCATTTCCGTCATCAATGCCAGACCCTAGTCGGAGTGATACACAGCCATCTTCAACTTCCAGAATGGTTTGGCGCTACGTGGCTTTTCTTGTGTCGACATCTCTCTTGGTTGATCGCTTGCCTTCAAGGGCTTTTTGTCTCGGCGTCGGCGAGGAAAAACCTGCGCCGCTGACGACTACCGTAAGGGTTCTATATCGCCAGGCTCGACGCCAAAGGAAGAGCGTTGAATCACGAGAGGTCCAACGTTTCTGGGCGAGCAAGAGAAGGTCCATCCTTCGCCCGCCGCTATGGCTTGGCTTTTGTTTCCGTCACCGGCGCCCTATTGCTAGAGCTTCTTTTTCACCACTTCAATCTCCCTCATCCGTTTGCTGCATTTGCACTATCCGCAATCGCGATCACGTTTTGGTACGGCGGCACGAAGCCCGGTATTGTGGCGGTTTTGCTTTCGTCGGTCGTCCGCGGCTTCATCTTCGAGCCCGACACCAGTAGCCTCTCTCGCGTTCTTTTTGACCTTGTGTTCCTGACCTTTGCGATACTCATGATCTGGGTGAGACGGTCAAGGGACGCTCTTGAGGCCGAGGTCGCAGACCGAACGGCAAGGCTGACTGCCGCTAACGAGGAATTGCGCAGGGAGAAAGAGCGGCTCGACGGATTGTTTGAGCTATCGCCAGCCGCCGTGATCCTGACGGATCAAAAGTTCCAGGTGTTGCGAGTAAGTCTTGAGTTCACCCGTATGTTCGGTTACTCGCCTGAAGAGGCCGTGGGGCGCCCCCTTTTAGAATTGATCGTTCCTGAGGAGTTCCACGAGGATACTCGAAAAAACATGGTTTTGGTTTTGTCGGGAGAGAGATTGAACCTGGAGTCCGTACGCCGGCGCAAAGATGGTGTTCGCTTGGACGTGTCCGTCACCGTAGCCTGCCTACCGCTCGGCTTCGACCAGGCAGCCGTCTATCTCATTTATCGAGATATCACCGAGCGCAAGAAAGCAGAAAGAGAGCTCAGACGGAGTGAGGCTTACTTGGCTGAATCGCAGCGGCTGACGCACACGGGAAGTTGGGCTTGGAATGTCCGCACCGGGGCTTTGTATTGGTCGCAAGAAATTTTTCACATTTGTGAGTATGACCCGAAGGAAATCGGGCCAACCTGGCCACAGTTCCTCGCAAGGGTTCACCCCGACGATCGACCATGGATTCAAGAGAAAGCCAAAATGGAGGCAACGGCAAAGGGGTGGGTGGATTCTCGTAGTGATTTTCGCATCGCCCTTCCGAATGGAACGATAAAGCACGTCCATTCTGTGGCTCATCCCGTAACAGATGAGTTTGGTGAAATCGCGGAAGTGGTCGGCACCGTCATGGATGTCACCGAACAGTGGAAAGCCAGAACCGAGTTGGAGAAAGCATTCGAGGAGATTAAGCAGCGGACAGAAGCTGTACGCCGGAGCGAAAGAGAGCTTCGCGACGTAGTCAACATGGTTCCGGCGCATGTTTGGAGCGCTTCGCCCGAGGGTCAGGTTGATTTCGTTAATGATCGTTGGCTGCAGTTCACAGGCTTTGCTTTGGACGAGGCGTTCGGGTCGAAGTGGGAAACGGTTGTTCATCCCGATGACCGGACGAGGGTCGTCGCCGATTGGCACACAGCGGTTAAGAATGAGCAAGCCATGGAGACTGAAGCCCGGGTTCGGCGGGCAGACGGAAAGTATTGCTGGTGGTTTGTTCGCAATGTACCGCTGCGCGATGAAATTGGAAAGCTCGTCAGATGGTATGGAACCGCTATCGACATTGAAGATCGCAAGCAGGCTGAGGAAGCTCTTCGTAAAAGCGAGGAGCGGTGGAGATCCGTCTTCGAGAATTCGGCTATTGGGGTTGCCTTGACTGATCTGAATGGGCGTTTTCTAGCCACCAATCATGTGTACCAGACAATCGTGGGTTATACGGAGGACGAACTGCGTACACTTTGTTTTCTGGACCTGACGCATGAGGACTACCGTGAAGCTAACTGGGCTCTCGTCACCGAGCTGCTGGAGGGAAAACGAGGACAGTTTCAGATTGAGAAAAAGTATCTGCGCAAGGACGGCAGTTCGATTTGGGTGCGCAACAACGTTTCTCTAGTGCCCGGCACGGAGAGAGTGCCGCGATTCATCATGGCGCTGTCCGAGGACATTACAGAGCGCAAACTTGCCGAGCAAGCTCTACAGCGGAGTGAGCGTTATTTAGAGGAAGCACAGAAATTGACCCACACGGGAAGCTGGGCGGGGCAGGTCTCTCAGATAGAAAACAGCGATGGGTCAAGCCTGTCGAACATCTATTGGTCAAAAGAGATGTACCGGATCTTTGGCCTCGATCCAGATGCAACGGCACCATCCCAGATGGAGGCCACCCAGCTGCTGCACCCGGAGGATGCGCCATATCACAGACCTCTGATAGAGCAGGCCATTCGGGACAGGACCAACTTCGAGACTGACTTTCGGCTTCTTCTGCCAAACGGCGCGGTCAAGTACATTCATGCGGTCGGACACCCAGTTCTCAATGCTTCCGGTGATGTTATTGAGTTGTTCGGTACGTCGATGGATGTCACCGCGCAGCACGAAGCGAGAGCGGCACTGGAGACTGCGTTTGAGCAAATAAAGGCGGAGCAAACAGAGCTTCGGCGGATGACCGATGCCATCGCGAGTTATATCTATGTTTTGAGTGCGGACGGGACGCCCCTTTATGCAAACCAGACAGTGCTCGATTACACGGGCCTTACTTCGGAGGATCTGCAGCGAGAAGACCATCGCGAACGTGTCTTGCACCCCGAGGATGTGGAAAGGTTGCGTGAGCAGCGCCGTGAGGCGCTCGCCCGCGGGAAGCCTTTTGAACTCGAGCAACGAGGGCTTGGGAAAGACGGGAACTATCGCTGGTTTCTTATCCGCTACAATCCTCTTCGAGACGAGCAGGGGCACATTATCCGCTGGTATGCGACTGGGACGGATATCGAGGATCGGAAGCAGGCCGAAGAGCGAATGCGCGATGAAAACCTTGCGCTGAGGGAGCAGATCGACCAGGCATTCATGTTTGAGGAAATTGTAGGCTCGTCACCGGCCTTGCAACGCGTGCTCTCGAGCATCGTAAAAGTGGCCCCCACCGATTCCACGGTGCTGATCACCGGTGAAACCGGCACAGGAAAAGAACTGATTGCTCGCGCCATTCACAAGCACTCGCAACGTTCGGGCCAGGCGTTCATCAGCGTAAACTGCGCGTCGATTCCTTCTTCGTTGATCGCGTCGGAACTGTTTGGCCACGAAAAAGGCGCCTTCACTGGCGCGGTCCAACGCCGCCAAGGGCGCTTTGAAATGGCGCATTCGGGTACGATCTTTCTAGATGAGATCGGTGAACTTCCCGCTGAGGCCCAGATTGCGTTGCTGCGAGTACTCCAGGAGCGGCAGTTTGAACGAGTCGGAGGTAATCGAGTTCTTTCGACCGATGTTCGCGTCCTCGCCGCAACCAACCGGGACTTGACGGCGGCCATTGCCGCAGGAACGTTTCGCGCGGACCTGTTTTATCGCCTGAATGTGTTCCCAATTGAGGTGCCTCCTCTCCGCAAACGGAAAGGGGACATTCCGATTTTGGTGGAGTATTTCGTAAAACGCTACGCGGAAAAAGCAGGAAAGCAAATTCGCAAGATCGATAATGATACGTTAAAGCAGTGCCAATCATATTTTTGGCCTGGAAATATCCGCGAGCTGCAAAACATCGTTGAAAGATCGGTGATCTTGTGCGGTGGCGACACCTTTTGGATCGAAAACGCCTGGCTGGCGCCCGTGCAGCCACTCCGACAGGAATTAGCAGGCCCTTTGCCAGACACCCTCCAGAATCAGGAAAAAGAGATTATTGAAGCTGCCCTAGCGGAAAGTGGAGGGAAGGTTGCGGGCCCAGAAGGTGCGGCGGCGAAGCTCGGAATTCCCCGCTCGACGCTGGACTCAAAAATCAAGCAGTTGAAGATCAAGAAACACAAGTTTGTCGCGGAGCAGTAGCCGCTACTCTTTTCGACTCCCGGAAATTCGGCACTTCCCGGATCCTCGTCATCCGAGTGCCCTTCTAATCCTTTCGTTTCAGTGCCTTGCATATGGCCTCCACATTGCATATTCGTCTAGCGAGAGCCGCTATGGCAAATGGCCAACATTGCAAGTAGCGCCATGGTGGGCTGGGCCAAACAACACATAACGATGGCCTTGAGGATCGAGCGATCGGTGCGGCAAGGAATGATGGTTTTTACGCTAAGTGGACGTATGGGGGCAGAGGAGATCTTGGAGTTGAAGGCGCTCTTCGATATCGACTACCGAACCATCGTTTTGGATTTACGAGACGTAAGGCTGGCTGATCGCGACGCGGTGAAGTTCTCAGAGATTGCGAGGCGGATGGTATGAAGCTGGAGAACTGTCCGGCGTACGTCCGCGAGTGGATTGACAGAGAAAAGAACTGAGGAATGACAGGAGGAAGTCCAAGGTGGTGATGTCTACGTGTCTACCGGGGCAGAGTGACACCCAGGCGGCTAGCGATCTTCGAGCGTGGAGCGAGGAGCAGCTGATAGCAGAGGCCAAGACTGGAAAGAGAGCCCACTTCGGAGAGCTTTGCGAACGCCATGTCAAAAGAGTCTTCCGTGTGATCCATCGGATCATGCGGAATCGTGAAGACGCGGAAGACGCAGTCCAAGATTGCCTTCTGAATGCCTTCGTCCACGTAAAGGATTTTGACGAAAGATCGCGCTTTGCCACCTGGCTCACGCGCATCGCCATCAATGCGGCGCTGGCAAAACTTCGTAAAAACTACCGGAAAAGAGAAATTCTCATGAAGGAATCAAACCCCTCCTACGAATTCGATCGGCAGAATGAGATTCAAGATGACGCTCCGGATCCGGAAGAAAATTACCACCTTCGTGAACGGAGGGAGATTCTGAATAAAGCCATTTCGGGGCTACGGCCTGGAGCTAGAAGGGTCGTGGAGGTCTATCAATTGCAGGAACACTCTCTCGGAGAAACCGCACAGATTCTGGGGATCTCGACCGCAGCAGTAAAAGCGCAGATGTTTCACGCGAGAGTTGCCCTGCACCGAATGCCCCTGCTGCAGAGGTAATGAGAACCATTAGAGTCTGAGGATTCTTGATCAGAGTGGACTGGATGAGATACGTGGGAAGGAGGAAACAGGAAATGATGCAGAGGTGACTCGAATGAGGCCCAGTGTTTCCACCCATCAGGGTTCATTCCTAGGTTGCGAACGTCCATTGGACCCGCAAAGTGCCTAGCTCCTCGCCTAAGAGGTAACCGGCGGTAACCTAACCGCATTTGTACAATTCGCCCGGCTCGAACGATCCCAGCCCATGGAATAGACACCCAAGGTGCGCGTTCCATACGCCGGCCCTGCATTTCGAATAAGTCAGAGTATTGAAAAATCTGCATTAGAAAGGAAAGGAAGCACTGCACATGACTCGAAAACTAGCAATTGAAGTTAGCAAGGACTCCCTGAAAAGGGAGGACGAAAATAAGTCACCTCAACAAGGCCTCGCAAACCGGCGCTCCTTCTTAAAGAAGAGTGTAGCAGCCGGAGCCATAGCGACCACCAGCCTGGGCCTACTTACAAGCGGACCCTCGGCGCTAGCGGAGCAAGAAGGTGATGGGAACGAAAAACTCACAAAGGGAGACGCAGCAATTCTGAGGTTCCTGGCCGCGGCCGAGATCATCGAGAGTGACCTGTGGCTGCAGTATCAGGAACTTGGAGGCGTTCAGGACGACGAGGTGTCCAAGCTGGCGAGCACGCTGATTCCCGGCTATCCCCCACAACTCACCGGGGGAAACCCTTCGTACATGCAGGACCTTCTGCCCCTCGACAGCGACATGCCCCAATACATTCACGACAACACGGAAGACGAACTATCTCACGAGGCCTTCATCAACGCTTACCTAGCTTCAAAAGGCGCTCCCACGGTGAATCTGGACCAGTTCCGCACGTTGCCAAGCAGCAAGGCCACCGGCGCGAACCAGTTCGGGCGGCTCACGAACCTGACGCAACTGACGGTGGATACCTCGTGGTGGACACGTTACCGGAGTCGCACGGGTAACCCTGATTTGGGCGATACGTTTCCGCAAGCAATTCCGTCCTTAGCTGCTGGTCAACACCCCGCGATTCCCCGAACCGATAAGGACACTGCCAATCCCAACTTCTTGCAAGCCATTGCAAACACCGCTGGCTTTCATTTTGCTTTCATCGAACAAGGTAGAACGAGCCTCTATCCTCAGCTTGCGCAACGCGTCAAGAGTGTCGAGGTTCTCCGAATCCTGCTTAGCATCGGCGGAGTGGAAATCGCGCATTTCCAAACCTGGCACGATAAAGCCGGCAACGCACCGCAACTGACCGATGTCGTCGATCCCGCGACAGGCGTGAAAGTGACCTTTCCGGATCTGAATTCATCGCCTTTTGGCGGCGAGGATTTTCAAACCAACCTCATCATGCCCGAGCCAACCACCTTCCTCAGCGGACAGCTCCCCGCATGCTCGATCATTCGCCCAACAGAAACGACAGCGGCCGCAATGAAGGCCTTGGCGAGTCTGACCGCGGACGGGCTTTTCATCGGGCACTCGGCTGCGTTCTTCGAGTTCTTGCGTGATCTAGCGCAGAGCGCGGACGCAGCTCGGCGGGATTGAAATAGCTCTTCCTTATTTCGTGCCACTGTCTTCCGACACAACAAAGATTAGGCCCAGAAAATCACTTCTAGACCCAACTCAGCTTTCTGGATGTGGTTCGCTGGCTGTGCTGCGAGAGCACTATCTAAGAGGAGATAGCGAATGAAATTGATGATGCGTTTTGCTGTGAGCACGGCCCTGCTTTTGCTGGCGGGCATTGCTAGTTTCGGGCAACACTACAACCAAACTGATCTTGTTTCCAACACGTCAGGAGTCGCTCCTGTGACCGACCCTCAACTGGTTAATGCTTGGGGAATATCCCGCGGCTCCGGAAGCCCATGGTGGGTCTCTGACAATATTACTGGCGTCAGCACCCTCTACCATGGTGCGGGGTCGAAGCAATCTCTGATTGTTACCATCCCACCGGCCGATCCGACCAATAAGTCCGCTCCAACGGGCTCGCCGACAGGCACCATCTCCAACGGCAGCCAGACCGATTTCTTGCTGGCACCTGGCAAACCAGCCTTATTCCTCTTTTCGACGATTGACGGAACGCTCGCCGGATGGAACCCCACTGTAGCTCTCGCGCCAGGGTCGACACCGCCTTCGACGCTGGCTGTGACCGTAGTCAGGACCACGGATGGTTCAAGCTATACCGGACTCACCAGTGCTTTCGTCGATGGCAAACGGTATCTCTACGCGGCGAATTTCACCAAAGGGCGCGTGGATGTCTACGACAATGCTTTCCATCCCGCAAATCTATCCCAGCAGCAAACTGACGAAGACTCATCCCAGAATGGCGACCAATCCTCTGAACGGTCGTTCTTCGATAAGGAACTTCCTCGCAATTACGTGCCGTTCAATGTGCAAGCCATTGGCAACGATATTGTCGTCACCTATGTACTGCACGAAGAAGGTGCGCGCTTTGAAACAGACGGCCCGGGGCTGGGATTCGTGGATATCTATAGCACCACCGGTCGTCTCTTGCGCCGTTTAGAGCACGGCGATTGGCTGAACGCGCCTTGGGGCATCGCTCTCGCTCCCCTCGATTTCGGACGATTCAGCCACGATCTCCTCATCGGACAATTCGCCGGCGGTGGCGATACACAGTCCAGCGGTTTTATTGCTGCCTACGACCTGACCACCGGAAAGTTTGAGGGGCTTTTGCAAAACGCAAGTGGAAGCCCCCTAACAATCAACGGGATTTGGGCATTAAGCCCTGGCAACGTCAATCCGAACAACAGCGATACCGCGGCAGCGCCTGCCGCACAAGTCTACTTCACTGCTGGACCGAACCATGGCTCCGGAGGATTGTTTGGTTATTTGACTCCAACTCCGGGGGAGTTGGTCGAAGGGAACGACCAGTAATGGACCGCCCTGAAGAACGGATGAACCGCGTCTCTGCCCGCTGCGCCGAAGCGTCTCGACCAACTCGTCATGCATGATGGCAATACGAGCGGATGTTCCGCCGAAGCTGATCCATCCCAGCTTGCACCAGAAACGTAGCGCTGCTGAAGGAAGGCCGCTGCAGCGTATCTTTCAACCCGCGGTATCCCACTCTCGAGAACGAGATATCGGTGACAGAGTTTTCATAAATTCTGTAACCTCCATGACATTATAACATCATAATGAATGAAGAAGGGCGCTTGAAGTTCACGAGTTTGCTCTTGACGCTTCGCGCTTCGACAACGATCACGAGGAATAGAGAGGCTTTTGAAATATGAACCAACTTACTCAATCATTGGAACGGGACGGCAGCAGCCGTCTTGCATTCTTGGCAAGACCTTCGATAGCTGTTTGGGCTGCTATTCCGCTACGGCTGATTGTTGGCTACGGCTTCATGGAGCATGGCTTTGCGAAACTCTCGAGGGGGCCCGAAGCCTTCGCCACCATCCTGTATGCGATGGGCGTCCCCGCGCCTCATCTCATGGCATGGCTCACCATTCTGACCGAACTCATCGGCGGCCTCGCGGTTCTGCTCGGGGCTTTTGTCTCCCTTGTAAGTGTGCCAATGGCAGCGGTTCTTTTCGTAGCCATGCTAACTGTTCATCTCCCCTACGGGTTCAGTTCGATCAAGCTGCTGAGTGTGATGTCTGGCCGCGCCCAGTTCGGGCCGCCGGGCTACGAGATTGATCTGCTCTATCTTGCCTGTCTCGCCGCCCTCGTCTTCGCTGGTTCTGGACCGCTGGCAATAGATGGCCTCCTCAGAAAGTGGAGAAAGAACGGACATTTATTCTTAGACCAATCTCATTGAGGCGTGTCGGGGTGTGTTTTGAAGAAATCAACGAATCATCAGAATCATCTATTCGAAAGGAGCAGTATCTTGAACAAGAAACAAACGATCCGAATTGCTCGATTAGCCCTCGTGGCCGCAGCCGCCCTCACAATGGCCGGCTATGCAGCACCGAGGAGCCGTCCTAGCAAAGTCATTCTCCTCCGGCCTGCGGAGCTTCCCGAACTTGCACGAGTCACCGGCCAAGCGATGGTGCTTCATGCAACAGGAGATAGCAGAACCTTTCTCTATGTCGAACAGAACGATGGCGCCCGTCTCGCCATCTTTGATGTGACCAACCCGGCCAAGATCAAGCAGGAGCCCGCAGCACAACTTGACGCTCCTGGTTCGTTCGACTTTGTCTCCTCTCTTGGAGATTATGCAGAGCTTATCCGCTTCCGGGATGGTCAAGGCGAGGCCGTATTAGACCTGCACAAGGCAAAGGCCCCGACCATTAAGAACGTTCCAGAGCTGAAGTTCCATGGCTTGGGCGACCGTCTGATAGGTGATGGATTCACGGTCACCAATCAAGCGAGTGTGCAGTCAGATGCAAACGCTCGGAACTACCAGATTTTCGCAACCGTGAATTCAGGTGAACCCGAGCGCGTCTATGAGGTGAAGCAGGTTCGTCAAGAAGTTACGAACGATGAGACCGGCACCACTTTCCTGCTTGGGGCAGATGGCTTGTACGTTATCAGGCGGCCGGCTGTGGAAGAGGAATACGAGATACATCAGCAGTAGATGAGCCACCCAGGGTTAACAAAATCGAGGAGGCGTAAGGTTCATGAAAGACAGGGTAGTTTTCATCACAGGGGCAAAGGGAGGTCTAGGGTCCCTCATCACCCGGCGGTTCCTGGAAACCGGCGCAACCGTCGTAGGCGCGTCCCGAAGCATTTCCCAGCAAGACTTTCCAGGACCCAATTTCACTGCGCTGGCGGTCGATTTCACCAAAGCGGGCGCGGTGAGCGACGCGGTTCAGTTCGTGATCACGCAGTTCGGCAGACTCGATGTGCTTGTTCACGTGTTCGGTGGTTTTGTAGGTGGCCAAACCGTTGCAGAAACTGACAACGACGCCTGGGAACGAATGCGCGACCTAAACCTCACATCAGGATTTTACGTGCTGCGCGCGGCGATCCCCTATTTGCGAAAATCCGGAAGAGGACGAATTGTGGCGATTGCGAGTCTGACCGCAGTCGAACCGCATTCCGAACTCGGGGCGTACGTTACGTTTAAGGCTGCACTCGCGATGTTGGTCCGCACGGTGGCGCTTGAAAATAAGGACGCGGGCTTGACTGCACATGTCGTTTTGCCAGGGACTATGGATACACCGGCAAACCGCGAGGCCATGCCCGATGCTGATTTCTCGAAATGGATTCAGCCTAGAGACGTTGTAAATTTGGTTCTCTCCCTCACTGCCGAGCGCGCCTCCCAGGTCACGGGCGCCGTCATTCCTATCGGGGGCCGCGATGTATGAACGAGTCGCAACCCTGTTGGTAGACGCTCTCTATCTCTACTGCATAGCGGGGTTATTTTTCGCGATTGCCTTCGTCACCATCGG
>Ga0182033_10001677_pt1 | contig 11106 bp, 10 predicted proteins | sample tim00Cox0000000H_FD_125968 | JGI IMG/M metagenome (GOLD analysis project Ga0182033, IMG submission 125968) | Lab enrichment of tropical soil microbial communities from Luquillo Experimental Forest, Puerto Rico - timezero.00C.oxic.00.000.00H | ecosystem: Environmental > Terrestrial > Soil >...
CCCGCTTTATCGACGCACTATTCCGCTATGCTGACCCCGTATCATTCGTCAGCTTGCGCACATTCCGCGATGATATCAGCGAGGCATGGCGCCGGGACCTTTGGCGGATTGTGCCGGCAGGCGATCAGTGCGCACTCGTGGATGCTGCCGACGAACTTGCCACAGCAGCCGCCAACGCCGACGAAAAGGTCGTCTTCTGCCCGCCCATCTGCACTTTCATAACCGAGAGCGGCGCTGATACGGCAAACGTCGCCGACGGGCTGGTTCTGACGGTCGAGTGTGATGAGAACGCGGCGGCGGCACGTGAGACGCTTGAAGACATCCTCGGTCCCGCGACAGTGATCGTAGCATCCGGTGGAAGGGACGCCAATGGTGAAGCTAAGCTGCATCTTCATTGGCGCCTCGGGAAAGTCGCGCGGGACAATCGCCATGCAGATCTGAAGGAATTGCGTAGTCTGGCATGCAAGCTCGTCGGCGCGGACCACAGCGGCGTACCTTTGGTGCATCCGTTACGCTGGCCGGGGTCATGGCACCGCAAGGGCGAGCCGGTCATGGCCAAGATCGTCGAATTGAACGATTGCGCTGAGATCGACCTTGACGTGACGCTCGCCAAATTGCGGGCGAGATGTCCTGAAGATAACGTGCGACACAACGGGAATGGCGACGGCACCGCGCCGATCGAAGATATCCGCTCCGCATTCGCCACGATGACGAATGAAGATCTGCCATGGGAGGATTGGAACAGGCTCGGCATGGCCGGCTGGCGCGCAAGCGAAGGTTCGGAAGAGGGGTTCGAGGCGTTCAATGGGTGGTCGCGGAAATCGACGAAGTATGACGCCGCTGAGACCCGTGCCCGATGGGACCACTTCCCGCACAGTCCACCCAATCAGATCGGCGCCGGCACTTTGTTCCATCTCGCGCGCGAGGCTGACCCTGGCTGGCGACCGCCGAGCCTCACTGCGCAAACGGCCGCGGAGACATTCAAGGGCTACGTCGAAGCAGAGATGGCCAAGTCAAGGGTTGTCGCCGAAGAGAAAAGCGATGAACACGCGCCGAGACAACTCGTCATGCAGGACGCGGATTTCGATGTGGATGATGGGCCGGTCAACCTCGGGAAGCTTTTGGCTCGGCCATTTCCCACTCTGCTGGAACTAGTGCCCGACTGGATCGAAGCGAATATCAACACCTTTCTCGAAGGGCCGGCTCAATCTATGAAGAGCCTCAGCGCCCTGCAGGACGCCATCTGCATATCCGCGAAGCATCCGGTATTCGACCGCAAGGTGATCAAGACCAGAGCCTTGTATCTCTCGTATGAGGAACCAGCCGACGAAATTCAGCGGCGCGCGGAGAAGATCAGGAGCCGGATAGATATCGACGTATCCGGTGTCCAGATCTGGGATTTGAAGACCCACCCTCGTGCCATCTTGCAGGTCAAGGCCAATGGCGATGTGTGGTTGACCCGTTTCGGAAGCCGGTTCCTGGCACATCTGGCCGCGCGGAAGGATGAAGGCACGCTCGTGGTCTTCGACGGGATCATTGACGCCATCACTTTCGAGGGCAGCACTCGCAACAGCGATGTCGTCGCAGGGCAGGTTATCCGAGAAATCGACCGCTGGTGCATCGAATACAACTTCACGGCCCTCAGCATCCTGCATCCGAGCCGGGCGGGTGAGCGCGAGGGCGGTGGGTCTTATGCCTATGCCTGGACGAGCAAGCCGCGCGCCCTTCACACCTTCAAGAGGCTCCGCATCGATGGCGGGGCGGTGAACGAACATACGCCACCGCAGCACACTATGGTTCGCCGCACGGTTAAGAAGCGGTCTCACGGGGCCTTCGGGCACTGGCAGGATTTGAGGTACGAGCGCGGGACCGCGATGCCGTTAGACGTGGGTTCACTGACGATGTCCCCGGAGGATGCCGCTGTGAAGGTGGTTTCCGATATCACGAACGGCGACAGGATCAACCGATACCGAAAGCTGGGCGGAGCGAAACTCTCGAACGATCATTGGCTCGTGAAAGCATTTGGCCGGCTTATCGGCACCAAAGGGACGGTTGAAGGTTTGATGGCGGCTTTGGACAGCGCCCAGAAAGATGGGCGCTTGGTCTACGAAGGGCACACGGGTGGAAGGAAACAACGGGCAGCCGGCTATGCGATAGCGCCGGACGAGGAGGCGGGAGAAAAATCAGAGGTTGAGGAAGAAATTTTCTAAAAATCGCAATCGTGGGTGAACGAAGTGTTCGCGGAACGAACGGAACTTAGTTCCGCTGAAGTAGTTGATATTTCTGGATAAAATGGTGGTCCGAAGCGGTCGGAAGTATGGTCCTTCTCTCATACTCTCATCCCCAAAAGCTTCCACTTCGTTCCGCGTGAAACGCTCCACGAATGTCGCTTTTCCCATGGCCTGCCAGAGGGGGGGTGGCGAATTACTAGCACCGTCGGCCCCCACCGGCACACCGTAGCGTTGAACGGAACCACTTGGCCTCATCGCAGAACCGCGCCCAGGCGTCCATCTTTGCGGCGTTTCACGAACAATCGGAGCGGTTACAAGCCGCTGCCACCTTATCTCCCTTGGCATAGGCCAGGGCCGCCTCGGCTGGCTCCCGGCACCATGATAATCCGTATATTTGCATGATAACTTTTTATCATGAGCCCCACCAATTAGGTCGAAGAGCCGCACCAATCCCATCAATGATTTACTGGAAAGGGAACCTCGATTTCAGGCGCCCACGCATATGTGCCTTGATAAGGTCCGTAGAGGTATACGATACGCATGGTAACCTTCATCGCCCCCTATGGCCCCGAGCGCTGGCGTTCGCCAAGTTCGGAGCGAGTATACGCGCCCCAGTGTGACAAACGGGTGATCCACAGGGACAACCGCGAGAATATGCTCCGTGAGATCCGCGGCTCGCTCGAATTGCTGAAAGCACTGGGTGTCCCAATCAACCTGGAAAGCCGGTTGGCCTAAGACCGGCGTGAGCCGACACTGGAATAGCTGTGGACTAGAGCACCGCTCATGCCGAGCCCTGCCGCGCCCACGGGCCATTGACACGGCCACAAACGAGAAGAGCGCCCCGAAGGGCGCGAACCAGCGGCGCGGGAACGCCTCCCCGGTGACAACGAAGGCTATGCGGGCGCTCTTTGGAGCCTCCTGCGCCTGAGCGCGCCAGCTCGCAGCAGCGGCCGCAAGGCAGAGCAGGGCATTGCGGCGCCTTATCTGAGCACCACGTCGGCGTCTCAGGGGTTCGCGCGCGTTCTTCCGGTCGGTCTTCGTATCCGGCTCTCCCTAATGCGGCTCTTCGAGGATGTGACCGCTCGGGAGCAGCATAGCGCGGGCCGGCCCGGTCCCCAACCCTTCGGGGGAGGTTGGGTCGACCGTCAAGGCGGACGGGAGTGAAGGGCAGTCATGCGGTGGTGTGGTCCGGGTCCCGCGGCGCGTGTTCCAGCGGCTGCTCCCGGAGGCGCCCGAGCGGTGCGTCGAGGCGTACTATCTCCAACGGACCCGAGAACATCGCCGAGCGGGAGCTGGGCCGGAGGCAGTTGACCGAGGACGGGAATGTGGAGATCAGCGAGCGGGAGGTGCGGAGAGTATCGGTGAGAACCCCGCCGACAGAGAGGAGCGTCTCAAACTCGACCCTTTGCGGACCATCCGCTCCGACAGATGAAAATCAACGCTCTTTGCAAGCTCTGACTTCCCGGATAGGGGGTTTATGCGAGTTGGTGCTGAAAGAAGCGGGGGCCGGGAGGCACAATATGGAGGTTGATGAATGCGGGAGTGAGAAAGGATGTTTTCCTCATTGCCACCCTGGCTCCTGGCTCTGGTCGCCCAAATCACAGCGCAGGGGCTTACGGCTGCCGCGGCGCTTGTGGCTGCCTTTCTTGGGCCGATAGCAACTATCATCGTAGGCAGACGCCAAGTCAGAGCGAGTGTGGTCTCTGCAAACCGGCAAATGTGGATTAACGCTTTGCGCGAGGATGTGGCGGAATTTATGGAAAAAGAAATAGAATGGGGGCAGCTCTTCGGCCCTCACCAGGATGGCCAGAGCGTAATATGTAGAGATCAGGTGAAAGCATATGAGATTATGGAGAGAATTAGGTTTTTAACCTACAGAATTGAATTGCGACTGCATCCGGGTGAAAGAGATCATGATAAATTAATCAAGCTGTTAAACGAGGCTCCGACCCCACCTCGCATTGAAACACTCACTGCTGATATAAAAACTGTGACACAGGGAATTTTGAGAAGAGAATGGAAGCGGGCGGCACGGGCGAGGTAGTCAACTCACCGAAGGAGCTTACCATCATCCGTTCTGGGCTTTCGCATCGAGGGAGACCCTCTAGTGGATAACTTGCGACAGGGGTCAAGAACAGAAGAGAGGCTGACGACAGCAAGGTTTGTATTTCATAGCGCCAACGTGTTGCCTTCAATGAACGCGAGATGAGGATTACAGCGGCGCTCGCGGTCCCCGTAATGCTCGTTGCGACGCCGCCCGCCATGGCTGGCCAATACGAGGAGGAGCGATATGCAGCATTCGTGCGCTGTCTGAACGCTAACCTTGCTGCCGCTCCAATGGACAACCCGGTGAGGGGCTGCAACACCCAGTACAATGCATTTGTTGCTCAGTGTAGCGCAGATAATTGGGGGATGCCGTTACCGGAGGCGTTTTGCCGAAACTTCGCCTTCCAACTTGTGATGCAACTTTTGCAAGAGAAGATGCGCGAGAAGTTACACCATTAACACGTCGCTCTCCAGTTCGTACCCTTCTGAGACATTTGGCCCGCGGCCCTGGAACGGCAGCTTCAGGGCCAGGTGCCGCCAGGTGTCACCTAATCGGGGCGCCAGTCGCTCTGATGCCAAGGGAGAAGCACAAGCGGCGAACACCGTGGTCCTTCACCCGAATATTGTCTGCGCCCACCCACAGCGCGCCCGCGAGCACCGCCCGCGCATCTGGTCCCGTACCAGCGCCCCTGACCAGCCGCCTATGTCGCTGGCGCGTCAATAGGCGAGAATAACTGCCGCGCCTTCTTAGTCTCGCACAACTCCGAGTAGACACGATGGCGCGGCCGTGCAAACGCGATAATGTCGGCACCCGAAGGAAGGACCCGACCGAGGGCGAGGGCAGTGCTCACCAGAGACATTCTTTTCGGCATGAACCTCCTCACCCTGGCCGGGTTCGTCGTGATGGGGCTCACGCTTACCCTTATAACCATATGGAGCAGGCGGGTAAGGCTTTGAGTATCGGCCTCATGGCCGCAGGGACTGTTCTGGTCTTCCTCGGGCTGTATGCAGGGGGTTGGTCAGGATAGGGCACGCTTCCCCGCCTCGATCGGGGTTTCAGTCCGCCCAACGAGATCTCATGCCGCGGTGTGAAACTTCCTCTTGGAGGCTTTGGAGCCTGCGGCGCGCGGCCGATTTGCCGCAGGTGGGCCCCTCGCTCAAGCCTGTCGGCGGACGTTCCAAAAGAGCGGCCCCCCACTCGCGGTCAGCACGCCCGTGAGGTCGGAGCGGAAGGCTGTCGGAGTAAAGTTGATACCGAGCGGATAATATGGCGCGTCGATGAAGGCCTGCTCCTGGATCTCGGCGGCGAGCTTTTTTTGGGTGGCCAAGTCGGATGCGTCGAGCCACTCCTCTCGCAACGCCTCTATTTTGGGGCTGCTTGGTCAGCCCCACAAGGGCGCCTCCTCGCCATTGCCGCGCAGCGCACTGTTCGTGGCCGGGGAAGAAGAAACTACCCCCGTTAAAGCGCCGACGTAAGCGCTCCACCCGCCCTCACTAGGCGGCTTCTTACTGGCGCGCCGCTGCAGGCTCGCAGCCAGGTCCATCACCTGATAGTCAACATTCATGCCGGCCCTGCGCATCATCTCCGCGGCGACGCTACTCCATTCCTTGAAGAATGGTTGAGTTGACGCCAGAAATACAACCGTCTCGCCTCGGTAGCCGGCAGCCTCCACGTCTTTTCCACCTTCGCGTAGTCGCGGGGGCCGTTCAGCGCCGCCATCCCCACTTCGCTCACAAACGGCGAGCTTGGCGCGAAGAAGCCGACCGGTACCTGCCACAATGATCTGTCAGGTCCAAACGCCGCGGTCATGAACTCGGCTTGATCGACAGCGCCCATCAGGGCCTGCCTCACTGCCCGATTGTCGAATGGCGGAACCATGTGGTTCGGCCGCAGGTAAGGGCAGAAGCCGCCGGTGTAGCCCTGGATGCCAACCTTGCTGTCCTGTCGCAGTTGCGGCAGAAAATCGGGGCTCGGATATGCCCACCAGTCCATCTCACCCGCTCGCAGCGCCGCGGCGGCGGTAGCCGGATCGGGAATAACGTGCCACTCGACACGGTCGAAATGCACGACCTTTGGGCCGGAGGTCCCGTCGGGAGAGCCATCTTCGCGCGGCTTGTAGTCCTTAAATCTCTCGTAGACACGCAGCGAGCCCGGTACCCATTCGTCCTTCTTGAAGCGGAACGGGCCGCTACCGATCATCTCGGTTACCTGTTCGTAAGGATCAGTGCTGGCCAGCCGCTCCGGCATGATCGCGCACAAAGTGCCGGGCGCGCCGGTAAACTGGCCGAGCGCGATGGGCAACAGAACGAACGGCTTCTTAAGCCGGAATACGATGGTCCGGTCGTCGGGTGCGGACAGCTCATCGGTGCGTTGCATCAACGTCTGACCAAGAACATCTCGCACACCCCAGCGCTTGACGCTCGCCACACAGTCGCGAGCCAGCACCTTCGTGCCGTCGTGGAACATCAGACCGTCCCGAAGGGTCAGCTTCCAGATCTTCCCGTCGGCCTCCACAGTATGCCCAGCTAACATTTGCGGTGTCGCCGCGTAACCTCGCTCCGGCCCCGTTTGGCCGTAGAGTGTATCGAACACCATAATGCTGTGATTAACGCCACTCGCGGTCCACACCGGATCGAGCACCGCCTGGTCTACTGGAAACGGGATAAATTTCAGAACCGAGCTCTTGTCGCCGCGCGCCACGGCTGGCAGTGCGAGCGTGGCGGCCGAAGCCACCAAGAATTCGCGTCGTCTCATGGCTTCCTCCCTGTCGGCCCGGAGACGTTACGAGCGGAGACAAAGCCGATCTCCGGTGCCGCCTTAGATTACCACCTTCCTTTCGCAGGCATAAGGTTATCGAACCCCAGGTGCCGAGGTTGCGGATGACCCTCCAGACGCACCCGCTCTTCACGGCGAAGGTACTTCTGGTCTGCCATTGGAGCAGCTCTTCAAACGTATTCCGCGCGCCCGAATAAAATGGTGGCTCTACGCGCTTCTGCTCTCGACCATGATCCCGAGCCTGGTGAACCTCGTGATCGGGGGGACATCGTTGGTGCGTGGCTTGCCTGGGGTGCCCTCGCTGCTCCTGCGGTACATCCCCGAGCGCGGACAACCTCATCAGGGGAGAGGACCATCCCGGAACGCACTGGAACCCGGCGACGGTCGGCACTATCCTTGGCCTGCTGTGCCGCGCTGCGAAAAGGGCTGCCGGCGCACCGAGTGCTCTGGATGCGTGAGGTCGGGTAATGAAGTTCCCCCAGCTCCGCCAGACCGGAGGCTGCCAATGCGGGACGATCCGTTACGAGGTCACGGAGCCTGCGCAGCTCGGCACATGGATCTGCAGCGGCCCAAAGCCCGACCAGGCAACGCGAGATGCGCTCCGCGTCCGAGCCAGAACGTTGGACGACACTCCTTGGCCGCGCCCGACAGCGCATTTCTGGACCCGCAGCGCGCAGCCTTGGGTCGTATTGCCGGAAGAGGATCAGAGGTTTCGAGACGCAACCGGAGGACCTCGCCTGGATGCGAGCCGGCTCGGCGTGAGCCGGTCGAGATTTGTCGCCGGCTGAACTATGGGATAACCGGCTATTCGTGGCATGTCATCCGGCCCTCGTACTGCCCGCGGGGCACGGGCGGGAAGGCTGACCGCCGCCGAGCGATCAGCGCTCAACCAGGCCTCTGGCAAAGGCCCTCACCTTCCGGGACGCTGGGAAGCTGCAGGAGGCTCGGGAATGGGCCGTTGAACTGGTCCGGCAGTTGAAATCCCATGACCACTGACGTGACGGGTTCAATCCAGCCCTGATCCCGCTGGGGCGACGGTCACTCCTCCGGCATGCCAGCCTTGCGCAGGCCGGTGAAATAAGTGGCCTCGAACAAGGCGTGGATCTTCGGCACTCCCCATGGCCGACCGGCCTTCAGGCGGGCGATGCTCGAAAAGAGATCTTTGTTCAGCCTGCGGGCCTCGGCGAGTTCAGCGGCAGCGCGCTCAGTCTCGCCTCTCAGGGCGTAGGCGGCGGCGAGGCGGCTGCGAAAAATCGGTACACCAGGCATGGCGCTGCGCGCTTTTTCGAGCCAGACGATCGCCTTTTCGATGCGCGATTGCAGCAGATGCACGTTTCCAATCAGGTTGTAGCAATGGCCAATGCCGGGATCGCGGGGGCTGAGGCGGATGGCTTGCTCCACGAGCGGGATGGCCTCCTCTATCGACCCTGCGTAGAGCTTGCACAGGCCGAGGCTGTTTAAAGCGTAGACCGAGTTGTGATCCAATGCGAGCGCGGCTTCGTATTCGGAAATGGCCTCCTCCCATCGGCTCCGAACGCGCAACACATGGCCTTTGACGACGTGTGGAAACGTATAGCGAGGCGACGCCGCCAAGGCTTGATCGACCAGTCGTTCCGCACGTGCGATATCGAGCACGGCTGAAGCCGAGTTAGTCATTCCAGTGCCCACGCTCATCACCAATACAGCGGCCAATCGGCTCTGCGCCTCAACTGACTGAGGGTCGAGCGCCAATGCGCGCTCGTACAGATCAATGGCCTCCCTGTGGGTTTCCGGCGTCCGGGGCTTCAATAACACCGCGCGCCCGCGAAGAATGTAGTCGAGCGCATCGGGGTGCTCTTTCGGCCGAGCGGCCTCCGCAGCAATCAGCTCGACGCCGAGCGCGTTCGCGAGCTGGCTCGTAATCTCGCTTTGCAGAGTAAACAGATCGGCTGTGTCGGCGTCGAACTGCTCCGCCCAAAGATGTGCGTCAACCGCGGCGTCGATCAGTTGCGCGCTAACCCGAACTCGGTTGCCCGAACACCTAACACTCCCTTCAAGCACATAGCGCACGCCCAGCTCGCGCCCGATCTGTTTCGTGTCTATTGCCTTGTTCCGGTAGGTGAAGGCGGTGTTGCGCGAGATTACGAAGCTGTGGGCGATGCGCGACAAATCGGTCGTCACATCCTCGGTGATCCCATCAGCGAAATACTGCTGCTCTCGATCGTCGCTGAGGTTCGTGAGGGGCAGGACGACGATCGACAGGCGTGGCGCAACGGCAGGCTGCGGGATTGGCGGCGCGGACGGCACACTTGAGGCCGGCAGATCGGTAAAGCCCTCCGCGCGCAACGCATAGACCCGCACCGGCCGTGCAATGTTCTTGACGCTCTGCTCGCCTAGATCCTCGAACTGGTAAGGAAGCTTGTCTCGGATTTGGTCGCGCACCATTCGCGAGATGCAGATCCCGCCCGGCTCGGCCAGCCCCTCCAACCGCGCTGCTACATTGACCCCGTCGCCAAAGATGTCGTGCTCCTCAGCAATCACGTCGCCGACATTAATGCCCATGCGAAACCCGATCCGCCGCTCCTCCGGCACAACGGCCTCGCGTTCGGGCATCCCGCGCTGGATCTCCACCGCACAGCGGACGGCATCGACGACGCTCGCAAACTCTACCAAGAAGCCGTCGCCAGTATTCTTCACAATGCGACCGCGGTGCTCGCCGATCTTCGGATTGACCAGTTCCTGGAGATGGGCCTTGAGGCGTTCGTGTGTGCCTTCCTCATCCCTGCCCATCAGCCGCGAATAGCCCGCCACGTCGGCGGCGAGAATAGCGGCTAGGCGGCGGGCTGCGGTCATTCTGTCTCGCCCATCGCGAGCCGCAGGCCCGACAGGAGAAGCTGGCAGTCCTCGGGCTTGCGAAAGGGCAACGGGTTAGGCGGGATGACCGCGGCCATCGTGCGGAGCCGCTCAACCAGATCACGGGCCTCGGAAAGCCGCCCCATATGGGCATAGCAGGCGGCCAGATAACGGTGGGCAAACGGTGAACCCGGCTGCTCCTGGATCGCCGTTTGCAGGTGTCGCGCGGCCTCATCGAACTGACGCTTAAAAAAATACGCCTGGCCCAGAACTAACGGCTGCGAACCGACGCGGGACCGCGGGCTCAGGCGCAGCGAGATCTCCAGACGCTCGATCGCCGCATCGTGATCACCCGCCCGCGATTTCATAGTGCCGCTCAGATACCAGCCGCGGGCGAAGCTCGGATTGAGCGCCAGCGCGCGGTCGACAATCCCGAGCATCGTGTCGTTGTCCTCGCCGAAATGCGACAGGACATAGGCGGCATGGGTGAGCGTCGCAGCATCCTCCTCGCCGGCGACAAGGGCCCGGCGCGCGTAGTCCATGACGATGCTGCGATTGCGCTCGGGGTCTTCGCTCCAGCCGTTGACGTCCACAAATTGACGGCACATCGTCGCCCAGCCGAGCGCCGGGCCGTATTGCGGGTCCCGCCCAATGGCCTTTTCTAACAGGGCCAGCGCCTGAAGAATTCCGTCCTTGCCGAGCGACGAGAACAGTCGCTGCGCACGCAGGCAAAGATCGTAGACGGTGAGGTCGCTGGTTGGTTTCCGGGCCACGCGACGGATCTCGCTCGCCTGCAGTGCCGGCTCGATGACCCCGGCCACGCTGGTCGCGACCTGATCCTGCAACTCGAACACCTCTTCCAAAGCACCGTCGAACCAGTCGGCCCAGAGGTGCCCGCCGGTTTCCGCCTCGATCAGCTGCACAGTGATTCGCACCCGGCTGCCCGCCTTGCGCACCGAGCCTTCGAGGACATAGCGGACGCCGAGCTCGCGGCCGACTTGCTTCACGTCGACGGACTGGCCCTTGTAAGTGAAGCTCGAATTGCGTGCGATGACGAAGAGCCAGCGGATGCGGCTAAGCGCCGTGATGATCTCCTCTACCATGCCATCGGCGAAGTATTCCTGCTCTGGGTCGCCGCTCATATTGGAGAACGGCAAGACCGCGATTGACGGCTTGTCCGGCAGTGGCAATGTAGCCGGCGCGGTTATTGTTTGGCTGGCC
>Ga0182033_10001684_pt1 | contig 11084 bp, 12 predicted proteins | sample tim00Cox0000000H_FD_125968 | JGI IMG/M metagenome (GOLD analysis project Ga0182033, IMG submission 125968) | Lab enrichment of tropical soil microbial communities from Luquillo Experimental Forest, Puerto Rico - timezero.00C.oxic.00.000.00H | ecosystem: Environmental > Terrestrial > Soil >...
CCCGGTAGCCCGAGCCGGTAATCTCGATCGGATGGGTCCCGATCGAGATCGAGATCGGCAGCGGCTCGCCGCGCTTGAGCGCGCGTTCCACGAACATCCGCATGTTGTTCGGCGTGACCAGGTCGATGCCGGTCAGCGCCTTTTCCTTGACGATGAAGCGATAGATGCCGGAGTTCATGCCGAGCTCCGGATCGCGCGCGATCACCACGCCGGCGGTAATCATCGGCCCGCCGTCGTAGATCGACGACATCGGGATCGGCAGCTTGTAGAGGTCGACGTCGTCGCCGACCAGCGTGACCTCGCGGGCCGGCGAGGTTTTCACGTATTTCGGCGGAATCGGCTTGGCGATCGCCGCCGACAGCTTGTCCTCGATCTCGCGATAGGTCTCGGCGCCGAGCGCCATCATGGCGCGCTCGCGCGAGCGGATGATGCCGGACACCATCGGCATGTCGTAGCCAATGATGTTGTGGAAGAAGAGCGCGGTCTTGGCCTGGTCGACGAGGGTGGCAACGTGTCGGATGTCGACCGGCTGGTGCAGGTCGATGAGCTCGCCGGTCTGCCGCAAGCGGTCGAGGAATTGGCGGAAGTTTTCCTGCATGGGGCGATCGCCTGCCGATAAATTGCGCGACGAAACAGAGGCAAAACGGCTGCTCCTTGGCAGCCATAGCCCTTAAATTGCACGGTAGCAGTGAGCGCAGAGTGAAATTGAAGTCAAGGATGCCTTTAGCGCCGCCGAAGGCGGCGGCCCTTCAGGCCGTCCTTGACTTCAATTTCACTCTGCGCTGCGGTCGGCCGTGCAATTTGAGGACTGGTCCGCCGAAGATGCGGCGCTCTGAGGATTTGGAAATGCGAGCCCTCGTACTGCGTAAACACGGCGCCCTCGACGACCTCGATGTCGCGAACGACTACCCGACGCCGAAGGCCGTCGACGGCCACGTGGTGATCCGCGTGCGCGCAGCGTCGTTCAACTACCACGACGTGTTCACCATGCGCGGCATGCCGGGCATCAAGGTGCCACTGCCGGTGATCATCGGCCTCGATATGGCCGGCGAGATCGCCGAAGTCGGCGCCGGCGTCACCGGCTGGAAGCCGGCCGACCGCGTGCTGGTCAATCCGGTGAATAAGAAGAAAGGCCTGATGGGCGAGATGCTCGACGGCGGCATGGCAGAATACTGCCTGGTTGCGGCGGACCAGCTGATCGCCGTGCCGGCAGGCGTCAGCTTCGAGGAGGCAGCGTCCCTGCCGGTCGCCTACGGCACCGCGCACCGCATGCTGATCACCCACGACACGGTGAAGGCCGGCGAGCGCGTGCTCGTGCTCGGCGCGTCGGGCGGCGTCGGCACCGGCTGCGTGCTGCTGGCGAAGATGCTCGGCGCCGAGGTGATCGCCTGCGCGTCGAGCGACGAGAAGCTTGCGCGGCTGAAGGCGCTCGGGGCCGACGAAGCGGTCGATTACACCAAGACCGACTGGTCGAAATGGGCGGTGGAGAAATACGGCAAGCCGCAGCGCCGCACCTACGACGGCGGCGTCGACGTGGTGATCAACTTCACCGGCGGCGACACCTGGCTGCCGTCGTTGCGCTGTCTCAAGCGCGGCGGCAAGCTTTTGGTCTGCGGCGCCACCGCCGGCTACGACCCGAAGGAGGATCTGCGCTACATCTGGAGCTTCGAATTGAAGATCATCGGCTCCAACAGCTTTTACGACGACAACCTTGCCTCGCTGATGGCGCTGATCGCCGCCGGCAAGATCAAGCCGGTGATCGACAAGGTGCTGCCGCTCGATCAGGCGCGCGAGGGTTTGCGGCTCATTGCCGACCGCGAAGTCATCGGCAAAGTGGTGGTGACGCCATGACCGACCTCACGCTCGAGCAAGTCCAGGCGCTCGTCACCCGCGCGCCGTTTCATCAGTGGCTCGGCCTGACCGTGCTCGCAGTCGGCGACGATTCAGTCGAGATTCGCGCAAAATGGCGCGAGGAATGGGTGGTCAGCGTCGAGCGCCGCTTCACCCACGGCGGCATTCTCGCCGCGTTGATCGACCTCGCCGCCGATTGGGCCATGGTGAAACAGACCGGGCGCGGCGTGCCGACCATCGACATGCGCGTCGATTATCATCGCCCCGCCATGCCGGGCGATCTGATCTGCCGCGGCAAAGTGGTCCGCTTCGGCTCCCAGTTCGCCACCGCCGAAGCGCAGATCTTCGATCTCGACGACAAACTGCTTGCGTCTGGCCGCGGCACCTACCTGACGGCGGCGCCGGCGGCGAAGCCGGCATGAACGGATGCCGGGCTTTTCAAACCTTGGCGACCTGATCCGCCGCGACCGTGATCTTGGCAAAGTCGCCATCATCGATCTCAGCGGCGAAGCGAGCCCGCGCGAGTTCAGCTTCGCACAGCTCGATGCCGCGGCGAACGGTGTCGCCCGCGCGTTGAGCAAGCGCGGCCTGCGGCGCGGTGACCGCGTCGCGCTGCTCGCGGCGAACCGCGCCGAATATATCGCCGCCTATTACGGCATCATGCGCGCCGGCCTGGTCGCCGTGCCGGTGAATTTCAAATTTCCGCGCGCGACGATTCATTTCATTTTGCGTGATGCCGGCGCCAAGTTCTTGTTCTGCGACACGGCGCCCGCCGCCGATGGGCCGCCCGGCATCGAACGCGTGACCTTCGGCGCCGATTTCGACGCCTTCGTTGATCCCGGCCCGTTCGTTCCGATTGCGCCGAGGGAAAATGAGCCGGCGATGTTCCTCTACACCTCAGGCTCGACCGGAACCCCGAAGGGCGTGGTGCTCTCGCACCAAAGTCACATCTGGGTGGTGGAGACACGGCTTGCGGCAGGGCTCGACCGCCACCGCTATCTGATCGCGGCACCGCTCTATCACATGAATGCGCTGGCGCTGGCCAAGCTCGCCTGCGCGGCGTGCGCCACCATCGTGCTGCTGCCGCAGTTTTCCGCGCCCGCCTATATCGAGGCGATCGGGCGCTACCGCTGCACCTGGCTCACTGCCGTGCCGCCCATGATCGCCATGATGCTGCGCGAGACCGCGCTGATGCAGGCGACCGACCTCGCAAGCGTCGAGTTCGTGCGCATGGGCTCGGCGCCGGTGAGCGCCGCCCTGATGGCGGCGTTGCACGAGGCGCTGCCGCGGGCGTCGGTGAACAACGCCTACGGAACGACCGAAGCCGGCCCCGTGGTGTTCGGCCCGCATCCGATGGGCTTGCCGCAACCGGAGCTTTCCGTCGGCTATCCGCATCCGAAAGTGGCGCTCCGGCTTATCGACGGCAGCAATCGCGACGCCGCCCAGGGCGTGCTGGAAATGAAATGCCCGGCTCTGATGCTCGGCTATCACAATCGCCCGGACGTGCCGCCGCCGCTGACGGCCGACGGATTCTACATCACCGGCGACGTGTTCCGCCGCGACGCCGACGGTTTCCACTACTTCGTCGGCCGCACGGACGACATGTTCGTCTCCGGCGGCGAGAACATCTATCCGGCCGACGTCGAGCGCATGCTCGAGCGCCATCCCGATATCGCGCAAGCCGCCGTGGTGCCGATCGACGACGACATCAAGGGGCAAAAGCCGGTCGCGTTCGTCATCAAGAAGCCCGGCCGCGCCCTCGACGGCGAAGCGGTCAAGCACTTCGCGCTCTCAAACGCGCCGGCCTACCAGCACCCGCGCTTCGTCTGGTTTGTCGACGAATTGCCGCTCGCCTCGACCAACAAGGTCGACCGCGCGGCGCTGCATGCGTTGGCGCAAGAACGGATGGCGGCCGGGCGCACCTAAACGGCAGCCGGCGTGTTCACCGTCTTGCCCGGCCACTTGCACAGATCGGCGATGATGCACTTTTCGCACAACGGCCGGCGGGCGATGCAGGTGTAGCGGCCGAACAGAATGAGCCAGTGATGGGCGTGCAGCCGATATTTCTCCGGCACTACCTCCAACAGCTTCATTTCGACGTCGAACGGCGTCTTGCCGACTGCCAATCCGGTGCGGTTGCCGACGCGGAAGATGTGAGTGTCGACCGCAATGGTCGGCTCACCGAATGCAATATTCAGCACGACGTTGGCGGTCTTGCGGCCGACGCCGGGCAGCGCTTCCAACGCCTCGCGGTCATGCGGCACCTGGCCGCCGTGCTGCTCGATCAGCTGCCGCGACAGCGCGATCACGTTCTTGGCCTTGGTGCGATAAAGCCCGATGGTCTTGATCAGCTCGCGCACCTTGGCTTCGCCGAGCTTCGCCATCTGCTGCGGGGTGTCGGCAAGCGCGAACAGTGCCGGCGTCGCCTTGTTGACGCCGGCGTCGGTGGCCTGCGCCGACAGCACCACGGCGACCAGGAGCGTGAACGGATTGATGTGCGCCAACTCGCCCTTCGGCACCGGGTTGGCGGCGGCGAAGCGGTGGAACGCTTCCTCGATCTCGGCTTTGGTCCAGCGCGGCGGCTCGCCGTGGACCGCCTTGGTGTCGGCCTTGCAGCGCGCTTTGCGGTCCCTGACCCGCGCCGCCTTGCCCTTGGGGGCGGCCTTCAACCGTTGCCGGGTCGACTTCGCTGGCCGGGTGGTTTTGCGCGCCATGTTCCCCGTATAATGAGCGCCATGAACGGCGACAACCAGCGCGCCCACGATCCAACGATCGAGCCCGCGATCTTCTCGGCGGTGATCACGCCGCATCGCTCGCTGACATCGACCGGCTTTCTTGTCTTCATGTTGTGCATCGGCGCTGTCAGCTTTGCGGCAGGCGTGGTGTTTCTGATGCTCGGCGCCTGGCCGGTGTTCGGCTTTCTCGGCCTCGACGTGCTACTGGTGTACTGGGCGTTCTGCGCCAACTTCCGCGCCGCCCGCGCCTATGAGGAAGTGCGGGTGACGGCGACCGAGCTCGTCGTGCGCAAGGTCAGCCAGCACGGCAAGGTGCGCGAATGGACGCTCAATCCGGTGTGGGTGCGGCTCGACCGCATCGTGCACGAGGAGTTCGGCATCGAGCGGCTGTTCCTCGTCTCCCACGGCCGGCGGTTGTCGATCGCGAGCTTCCTCGGCCCCGACGAGAAGAAGAGCTTCGCCACCGCGCTTGCGGCCGCGCTCGGCGAAGCCAAGCGCGGCCCAACGCGCACGGTGTTCGAGTAGGTCAGATATCGGGTGGTTCGGCGCATCGCCCCGGCCTAGATGGGGGACAGATGAAGGAGGCTCCTATGCTATCGCCCGATCGTATGCAAAATCCCATGCCGCTCGCCGCCGCCGCGGCTGACTACGACGTGGTGCGCCGTGCTATCGGCCATATCCGTGGCCATTGGCGCGAGCAGCCCGAGATCGAAGCCATCGCCGAAGCTGCCGGCGTCACGCCGACGGAACTGCACCACCTGTTCCGCCGATGGGCCGGGCTGACGCCGAAGGCGTTCCTGCAGGCGCTCACCCTCGACGGCGCGCGACAGCTCCTGCGCGACTCCGCGAGCGTGCTCGACGCCACTTACGAAGTGGGCCTGTCCGGTCCCGGCCGCCTGCACGACCTGTTCGTCACCCACGAGGCGATGTCACCCGGCGAATGGAAGTCGGGTGGCGAAGGCTTGACGGTATTCTTCGGCTTTCACCCCTCGCCGTTCGGCAGCGCGCTGGTGATGGCGACTGAGCGCGGGCTTGCCGGCCTCGCCTTCGCCGATCCCGGCAAGGAACGCGCGGCACTCGCCGACATGAAGCGCCGCTGGCCGCGCGCCACTTACGTCGAGAACAGCGCCCGCACGGCGACGGTCGCGCGGCGCATCTTCGATCCGACCCAATGGCAGGCGAGCGCGCCGCTGCGCGTGGTGCTGATCGGCACTGACTGGGAAGTCCGCGTCTGGGAGACCTTGCTGCAAATCCCCATGGGGCGGCTCGTCACCTATTCGGACATCGCCGACAAGGTCCGCAAACCGACCGCCGCACGCGCCGTCGGCGCCGCCGTCGGCAAGAACCCGGTGTCGTTCGTGGTGCCGTGCCATCGCGTGGTCGGCAAATCTGGCGAGCTCACCGGCTACCACTGGGGCATTACGCGCAAGCGCGCCATGCTGGGCTGGGAAGCCGGCCAGGTCGGCTTCGCGGCTTAAGCAGGCCTGCACCCCGACCCCTCTCCCCTCCGGGGAGAGGGAGATCTTTGCCTCGATTGACGCTGCCGCGGCGATCCGCAATACCCCTTTCGGCGTTATCTGACCGAAAGGCAGCGCAAATGCAGAAACGTCGGCCGGTGATGCTGCTCATACTCGACGGCTGGGGTTGGCGCGAGGAGACCGCCGACAACGCCATCCGCCAGGCCAAGACGCCGACCTTCGACCAGCTGTGGAAGGCCGGGCCGCACAGTTTCCTGCACACTTGCGGCCGCGACGTCGGGCTGCCCGACGGCCAGATGGGAAATTCGGAAGTCGGCCACGTCAATATCGGCGCCGGCCGGGTGGTGGCGCAGGATCTGCAACGGATCGGCGACGCCATCGCGAGCGGCGACATCAAGCGCGCGCCGGCGCTCACCGACCTGATCGGCAAGCTCAAGAAAAGCGGCGGCACCTGCCACCTGCTCGGCCTCGTCTCACCGGGCGGCGTGCATTCGCACGAGGATCACGCCGTGGCGCTCGCCAAAATCCTCGCCGAGGCCGGTGTACGGACGGTCGTGCATGCCTTCACCGATGGCCGCGATACGCCGCCGCAATCGGCCGGCGACGATATCAAGCGCTTCATCACCACCCTGCCCAAGTCGGTGCCGGTCGCCACCGTGTGTGGCCGCTACTACGCCATGGATCGCGACAAGCGCTGGGACCGGGTCGAAAAGGCCTACAAGGCCATCGTCGAAGCCGAAGGCCCGCGCTTTGCCGACGCGCCGGCGGTGATCGCCGCAGCTTACGCCGACAAGAAATTCGACGAGTTCGTCGTGCCGGCCGTGGTTGGCGATTACCGCGGCGTGAAGGACGGCGACGGCGTGCTGTGCTTCAACTTCCGCGCCGACCGCGTGCGGGAGATTCTCGGCGCCATGCTCGACGCGAATTTCTCTGGCTTTCCGCGTCATCGCGTCGTTCATGTCGCCGCCGCCGTCGGCATGACGCAATACTCAGACGAGCTCGACAAGGTGATGCAGGCGATCTTTCCGCCGCAACCGCTCGCCCACATCCTCGGCGAGGTCGTCGCCGATGCGGGCCGCACGCAATTGCGCATGGCCGAAACCGAGAAATATCCGCACGTCACCTATTTCCTCAACGGCGGTCGCGAGGAGCCGTACCGCGGCGAGGACCGCATCATGGTGCCCTCGCCCAAGGTCGCGACCTACGATTTGCAACCGGAAATGTCGGCGCCGGAGCTGACCGACAAAGCAGTCGCCGCCATCGCGTCTAGCAAATACGACCTGATCGTGCTGAACTTCGCCAATCCGGACATGGTCGGCCATACCGGCAACTTGCCGGCCGCGATCAAAGCCGTCGAAACCGTCGACGCAAGCCTCGGCCGGATTGCCGAGGCGATCCAGAAATCCGGCGGCGCGCTCATCGTCACCGCCGACCACGGCAATTGCGAGATGATGCGCGATCCGGAAACCGGCGGCCCGCACACGGCGCACACCTTAAACCCGGTGCCGGTGCTGGTGGTCGGCGCGCGCAACCGTGCGCTCGTCGCCGGGGGCCGGCTCGCCGACATCGCGCCCACGCTGCTCGAGCTGATGGAAATGCCGAAACCGCGGGAAATGACGGGGTCGTCGCTGCTCGCCGATTGAGCCTGTCACCCTCCGCGGCAGCGGGCATGACAGCGGGCCCAAAGTGCAATAGATTTCCTCTTGGAATGGCGTGAAATATTCGACGAGGACATCATGGCGAAATATCTGCTCGTAAGCTTCAAGACCTGCCCCTGGGTGCAGCGCGCCGCGATCGTGCTGCGCGAGAAGAACATCCCGTTCGAGTTCCGCCACATCGAGCCGGACAACCGGCCTGATTGGTTCCTCGCCATCTCGCCGCACAAGAAGGTGCCGGTGCTGCGCATCGACGAGACCGTCTCGCTGTTCGAATCCAGCGCCATCGCCGAGTATCTCGACGAGACGATTGCGCCGCGGCTGCATCCCGAGGATCCGGTACAGCGCGCCGTCAACCGCGCCTGGACCGACTATGTGCCGACGTTTGCGAGCTCGGTGACGGCGACCGGCTATGCGGCCGATGGAACGGCCTACAAGGCGGCCGCCGAGAAAATTCCGGCCGCGTTCGCCCAGCTCGAACGGGCGCTGGAGAAGCAGGGCGCGGGGCCGTTCTTCAATGGCGCCAAATACTCGCTGGTCGACGCCGCCTATGCGCCGTTCCTGCAGCGCTACGTCTTCCTCGACCGCGTCAAGCCGCTCGGCATCATCGAAAATTTCCCGCGGCTCAAGGCCTGGACCGAGACGCTGCTCAAGCGGCCCTCGACCCATTCGTTCCCCGAAGGCGAGTTCGAGGCGCTCTATCGCGCGAACTTGAAGCGCCGCAACGTCTACGCCTCGCAGTTCATCGCCGACGTGGCGGTGGCGGCGGAATAGAACCGCGCCTGTGCGCCGCGGCTATTGCCACCGGCCGCTGCGCAGCAGCCGTATGGCCATGATGCCGGCGAAGACGAAGGCGGCCGTTCCAGCGGCGGTGATAAGAAACGAGACGATGATGGCGGTATCGGCATTCGGGTCCGCCGCCATCTTGCCGTAGACGTACGAACCGATCAGGCAAGCGAAGCCGACCGCGATCAACGCGCAGACGAAGCGTTTCGGCGATTGCGGCATCGTGGCGGCCTCGCGTTTTTAGATATCCGCAAGGCCCAGCACGTCGGCCATGGAGTAAAGTCCGTGCTTCTTGCCGCGCGCCCATAGCGCCGCGTGCAGCGCACCGCGCGCAAATATCAGGCGATCCTCGGCGCGGTGGGTGAGCTCGACGCGCTCGGCCGGCCCGGCAAAGATAGCGCTGTGCTCGCCGACCACGGTGCCGCCGCGCAGCGACGCAAAGCCGATGTCGCCCTTGGTGCGTGCGCCGGTCAGCCCGTCGCGGCCGCGAGCCGAATGCTGCGCGAGATCGATGCTGCGGCCGGCCGCGGCGGCGTGGCCGAGCATCAGCGCCGTGCCCGACGGCGCATCGATCTTCTTGTTGTGATGCATCTCGACAATCTCGACGTCGTAGTCGTCGTCGAGCGTCATCGCCACGCGTTTGACCAAGGCGGCAAGCAGATTGACGCCAAGGCTCATATTGCCGGACTTAACGATCGTGGCGCGGCTCGCCGCTTTGGAGATGATGGCTTCCTCTTCGGCGCTATGCCCGGTCGTGCCGATGATATGGACCTTGCCGGCGGCGGCAGTCATTTCCACGAAGACGAGCGTTGCGGCCGGAATGGTGAACTCGATCAGGCCGTCGGCGTCCTTCAGGAGCGATGCCGCGTCGCTCGTCACCTTGACGCCGTTTGCGCCGAGACCGGCGAGTTCGCCGGCATCACGGCCTATGACGCCAGCACCCGGCGCATCGACGGCGCCGGCCAACGCCAAGCCCTTGGTGGCGGCGATGGCGTGAATGAGCGTGCGCCCCATGCGCCCACCGGCGCCCGCGATCACCACCCGCATGTCGGCCATAGCACTGTCTCCCGTTTGCGCGGGTATATCAGAACTTCGGGCCGTCGTAGCCTTCGACGATAGCGAGGTCGAGAATGCCCTTGCCGTCGCGCAGCTTCTTCGCCGCCTGATAGCCGGGCGAATGGTAACAGGCGAGCGCGGCGTCGTAGCTCGGGAATTCCAGCACCACGATGCGTTCGCGCGCTTTCCCCTCAGGCGCTTCGCGCTTGCCGCCGCGCACCAGATAGCGGGCGCCGAACGCACCGAACGGCGCCTGGTTGGCGGCCATGTAGGGCTTGTAGCCCTCGAGATCGGTGACATCGATCTGGACGATCCAGTAGCCCTTGGCGGCCGCAGCGGGCGGCGGCGACGCGCCCTGCGGCGGTTGCGGCTGCGGGCCGTCGTAGCCCTCGGCGATGATGAAATCGATTTGCGAATGCGGCAGCCGCAGCGGCTTGGCGCGCTGATAGTCGTCGGAGGCGTAGCAGGCGAGCGCGGTGGCGTAATCGGGAAATTCGCGCAACACCGCGCGGGAGCGGACTCGGCCCTCCACCACCTGCATCTTGCCGCCGCGAACCAGCGCCTTGCCTTGATATTTCGCGTGCGCCGGTGGCGTTGCCGCCATGTAGGCCTTGTAGCCTTCCGGATTGCTGACGTCGATTTGCGGGATCCAATAGCCCTTGGCCATGACGCGCTTCCCTTACTGTTGCTTGGCGGCGGTTGCGATCTCGGCGACGATCGTCTGCGCCGCCGCCTTCGGATCGGCAGCGGCGACGATCGGCCGGCCGACCACGAGATAATCGGCGCCGGCGGCGATCGCCGCGGCCGGCGTCATGATGCGCTTCTGGTCGCCGGCCTCGGCACCGGCCGGACGGATGCCGGGCGTCACCAAGGCGAGCCTGGTGCCGACGATACCGCGGATATTCACCGCCTCTTCGGCCGAACAGACGACGCCGTCGACGCCGATGTCGCGGGCCTGCGCGGCGCGCTCGGCAACGAGATCGCCAACGGTGAAGTCGTAGCCGGCGGCGGCGAGATCGGCGTCGTCGTAGGAGGTCAGCACGGTGACGGCGAGAATGCGTAGATTGCCTTCGCGGGCGTCGGCCGCGGCCTTCATGGTCTGCGGGTAGCCGTGGACGGTCAGAAAGCTCGCGCCGCTTTTGGCCACGCTTCTAACGCCCTGCGCCACGGTGTGGCCGATGTCATGTAGCTTGAGATCGAGAAAGACGCGCTTGCCGGCGCCGACCAGGGCCGCCACGTAGCTAAGGCCGCCCGAATAGGCGAGCTGATAGCCGATCTTATAGAATGACGCGGCATCACCCAGCCGCGTCACGAGCGCCTGCGCCTCCTCGACCGAGGAAACGTCGAGCGCCACGATCAGGCGGTCGCGCGGTTGCAATGCCATGGCGCGGCCTTTCCCCTAAGCGATCCGTTGGGTGGCGTCGATCAACGCGCGCACGGCGGTCTTCAGCGACGCGGTCAAATGTTCATCCTTCAGATTGTCCATGTCGTCAAATGCCGCGTCCGCGCGCGGCACCGCGATC
>Ga0182033_10001685_pt1 | contig 11082 bp, 8 predicted proteins | sample tim00Cox0000000H_FD_125968 | JGI IMG/M metagenome (GOLD analysis project Ga0182033, IMG submission 125968) | Lab enrichment of tropical soil microbial communities from Luquillo Experimental Forest, Puerto Rico - timezero.00C.oxic.00.000.00H | ecosystem: Environmental > Terrestrial > Soil >...
GCGCCTTTCGCATCAGGTGTGGTCCAATGAGCAGCAAAACCTCGTGACCAAGCTGCGCGGACTTATCGCGCGCTATGAAGACACGCGCGATCTGCGACTCATGGGAGGTTATCAGCAAGGCCATGACAGTGAGCTCGATCAGGCCGTCACGCTGGTTCCAAAAATCTATGAGGCCATGACACAGGCGCCGAAGGCAGGACCCAGCAAGGACGCGTTCCGGGAACTCGCAGAGGTCTTGCAGGGCAAATGAATTGAAATCTCCGAGATCGACTCACATCACACACTCGAATTGATCAAGCTCGCGTTGCCGCCCGCAGCAGCCGTATTGATCGAAACGGTCTGTTCGACACAAAAGCGGCTGAGATAAAGCGGTCCGCCTGCCTTGGGCCCCGTGCCTGAAAGGCCAAAACCGCCAAATGGCTGGGTCCCAACAACCGCGCCAATCATGTTGCGATTGACGTAAACATTGCCAGCGAGGCGCCGATCCACAATATGCTCTACCGTCGCCTCGATGCGCGAATGAACCCCCAAGGTCAGACCGAATCCGGTTGCCTCTATTGCATCGAGCACGCGATCGAGATCGCGGGCTTTGTAGCGAACCACATGCAGGATCGGACCGAAAACCTCGCGTGAAAGATCGCTGAACGCGTCAAGCTCGAATATGTGGGGCGCGACATAATAGCCCCCTTGCGGCGCGCTTTCGGGCACCTGCCCAGCATAATGGACGCGCGCCCGTTCGTGCATCATCTCGATATGAGCGATAAGCTGTTCCCTGGCCGGGCTATCAATGACCGGTCCTACATCAACGGCAATATCACGGGGATCGCCAATGGTCAGCTCGTGAGCGGCCCCCGCGATCATCGAAAGCATTTTATCGGCGACGTCCTCCTGCACACAGAGAAGGCGGAGCGCCGAGCAGCGCTGCCCAGCCGAACGAAAGGCGGAGGCAATGACGTCGTCGGCCACCTGTTCCGGAAGCGCGGTCGCATCGACGATCAATGCATTGATGCCGCCTGTCTCGGCGATCAGGGGCACTACAGGTCCATCCTTCGCAGCCAAAGCGCGATTGATGTGGCGCGCCGCTTCCGTGGAGCCCGTGAATGCAACACCCGCGACATTTGGCAAGGCCACAAGCGCCGCGCCGACCGCGCCATCACCGGGCAAAAGATGCAAGACGGAGGGAGGGATCCCGGCCTCATGCAAAAGCCGCACGATTTCCACCGCGATCAAGGGGGTCTGCTCGGCAGGCTTGGCAAGGACGCTATTGCCCGCAACAAGCGCAGCGGCCACTTGGCCTAGAAAAATTGAAAGCGGAAAATTCCATGGGCTGATGCAGACGAAGACCCCGCGTCCATGCAGGAAAAGTCTGTTGCTCTCGCCCGTTGGTCCGCGCATTGTTTCGCCATGCGCATAGTGACGCCGTGCTTGCGCCGCATAATAGCGGCAGAAATCGATCCCCTCACGCCATTCGCCAATCGCATCCGCGAGCGTCTTGCCCGCCTCGACTTGCAGCAGCGCAAGCAAAGCCGGCGCAGCTTCTTCCATGGCCAAGGCCATCCGCTCAAGGCAGGCCGCGCGCTCAGTGGCGGGGGTACGCGACCAGACGCGAAAGCCGGCCTGCGCCTCGTGCATCGCCTCGGACAGAAGTTCGGTTGAGGTCTCATGCGATTCGCCGATCACAGCGCCATCGATCGGCGACCTGATCTCGTATCTCGTTGCCTGGCGCTTCGGGCCGAGAATGACCGGCATTGCCTCGCGCGGCCATCGTGCCTTTGCGATATCCGCCATGAGCGCGCTCACCGCGCGGCGATCGCCGAATTCGAGACCCTTCGCAACCTTGCGGTCAGGTGCATGAATATCTTCGGGCAGCGGCAGATTTGGCGCGCGCGCTTGATCCGGGCTCGCAATCAGCGATTGCGGACGTTGCAGAAGCTCCGCCAGCGGCACATGCGGATCAGCAAGACGCGAGACGAAGGATGAATTGGCGCCATTTTCGAGGAGCCGGCGCACGAGATAGGCAAGCAGATTTTCATGCGCGCCGACTGGCGCGTAGACACGGCAGGCGGCATTTGGATATTCGCGACGCAGGGCTGCATAAAGACCATCCCCCATCCCATAGAGCCGCTGGAATTCATAGCCTTCGACGCCACCCGCGATTTCGACAATTGTGGCGATGGTCAGAGCATTATGGGTCGCAAACTGCGGATAAATGGTCTCCCGCGCATCCAACAGAAGGCGGGCGCAGGCAATGTAATTGAGGTCGGTCATGGCCTTGCGCGAAAAGACCGGATAATCGGCAAGGCCGCGCTCCTGCGCGCGTTTGATTTCTGTGTCCCAATAGGCGCCCTTGACGAGCCGTACCATCACATAACGGCCATAATGACGCGCCGTCGCGATGACATGATCGATAACGGCTGCCGCCCGCTTCTGATAGGCCTGCACGGCGAGCCCAAAGCCATCCCAACCGGCGAGCGAAGGATCTGCCAACAGGCAGTGGACAACATCGAGCGAAAGCTCGAGCCGGTCCGCTTCTTCCGCGTCGATTGTGAAATTCAGATCACGAGCCTTCGCCATTTGCGCAAGTTGGGTAACGCAAGGCACAAGTTCGGCCATTACGCGCGCACGTGATTGCGGTTCATAGCGTGGCGAAAGCGCCGAAAGCTTGACCGAAATGCCGGGCCGATTGGGCAGCCGCTGCCTGCCAGCCGACCGACCTATTCTATCAATTGCATGTGCGTAAGAGTCGAAATAGCGCGCCGCATCCTCAGCCGTGCGGGCGCCTTCGCCAAGCATATCGAAAGAATAGCGATAGTGCCGCCCCTCTTTCGAAGTGGCGCGCGCGAGACCCTCCTCGATCGTCCGGCCCAGCACAAAATGCGATCCCATGATCTGCATGGCTTTGCGCGCAGCCACCCGAACCGTGCCCATTCCGATCCGGCGCGCCAGCGCGGCCACGACACCTTCCGCCGTTTTGCCTTTCTCAATCACGCGCGCGGTCATGCCAAGCGCCCAGGCAGAAGCCGCGACAACGAGCACATCCGAGCCGCCGGCGTGCCGGTTCCAGTGTGCCGAGGATAGTTTGTCGGCGATGAGCCTGTCGGCGGTGAGATCGTCGGGCACGCGCAACAGCGCCTCGGCCAGAACCATCAAGGCCAATCCCTCTTCCGACGACAGCGAATATTCGCGCAAAAGATCGTCGAACCCGCCGATCCGCGCAGACTTGCTCCGGGCTGCCACGATGAGACGGCTCGCCAGCCTGTCAATATGTGCTTTAGCCTCGGAGCTCAGCGGCGCCTGCGCGAGAAGCTCGGCGGCCAGGGTTTCGTCAGCCGTAGCATAAGGAGCAGCGAAAGCGTCGACAGCAAGGTTCGAGGTCATGGCGGATCTTGTCCGGTGAACTTTGATTGAACCTTGAATATAGGGCGGCGCAACGCCCTATACGAATGGTGATAGGCGTTCGTGACAGTCTCGAATTTCTGCCGGCCATTTGTGAGAGCGAACTTCGAGAAAGGATTCAGGGTACAAAAGAAAACAGAACCCGGGGCACCCTCCCGGGTTCTGTCTCACACGCGATCGACTTTGGCTCATTTCCTTGCGAAAGAAGGATCGGAATCGCTATCGCATTTTCAAACAGCGAGATGCACCTCGCCTGCCAATGCTCTAAACGGCGCCCTTCGCAAGGGAGCAAATCTCGATCACGGGTTCGATCATGGTCATGATGGACGAGATCGCGCGTCTGCGCAAATCGGCATTGGCCGGTGGTTCGAATTCGGTCATTTCGAAGCCGACAAGTTCGCTCGTGCTGACAAGCGCGCGCAAAAGGGCGCGCACGCTCGCCGGATGCAGCCCTTGTTCAACCTGATATTCAGCCGGCAGATAGAGCGGATCAATGACATCCGTATCGATATGGAACCAGACCGGCGCGCCTTTGGTCGCGTCGATCAATAGCCCCGGATCGATCCTCCCGTCATGCGCGGTTATCACACGCACGCCATGTTGCTCGATAAGATCCTGTTCAGCCGGATCAATATCCCGTTGTCCGACAAGCACGATGCGATCAGGCGTGAGACCCGCGCCAAATCCGGATTCCCACAGACCGCAAAGCGCGGTCAGCACCATGCCGCCAAGATAGCCGGTCGGCGTCGACTCGGGCGTGTTGAAATCGCCATGGGCATCGCACCACACGACCTTCATATCAGGCCTGTGGCGGAGCGCTGCCGCAATCGTCGCAATGCTCGCGCCGCAACGATTGGCGAAAATCACCGGAAGACGCCGATGGGTCATGATTTCGTCGATATATTCGACAACATCGCACAGATAAGGCGTAGCCTTGGCAAGGCTCGCCCGCCAGCCGAGATCGACAGCGGGCTCCCGATCGCCAAGTTCCTGCAATGGCGCATTGAGCCTTGCCGCAGCCGCGCGCGCCAGCAGGGACGCGCCCTGCATCCCGCCATCGGTATAGCGATCGCAAACCCAACCGCGCAAGGCGAGCACGAAAGGCTGTGCGCGATCCTCGATCGCGATATTGCCGGAGACATTCGCGGGTTTCACAACATGAAGGGTCATTTAAACGCAACTCGCGGCAACAGTTTGAGAAACATCTTGCAGGGCATCGTGGAATACACGAACGGCCTGCAGCAGATCGGCCTCCTCGATGATAAGCGGAGGCGCGAAGCGAATTGTGGTCTCATGCGTATCCTTGGTCAGAACGCCTCGCTTGAGCATGGCAAGGCACACGTCCTTCGCTTTCGCGTATGCCGGATTGAGTTCAACACCAACCCAAAGTCCCTTGCCGCGCACAGCGACAATTGCCGGATGAATAATCGCACTCAGGGCCTCGCGTAAAACCTCGCCAAGGACACGGCTACGCTCGGAGAGCTCTTCTTCTACGAGAAGGCGCATGGCTTCACGGCTCACAGCGGCGGCCAGCGGATTGCCGCCAAAGGTCGAGCCGTGGCTCCCCGGATCGAAGACTTCCATGACGCTGCGCTTGGCGACAAAGGCGGAAACCGGAAGGAGACCACCACCGAGCGCCTTGCCAAGGACGAGACCATCAGGTTTGGCATTTTCATGTTCGAAACAGAAATTTCGTCCGGTGCGGCCAAAACCCGACTGCACTTCATCGAAGATCAGCAGGATCCCGTGACGGTCGCAGATGCGGCGCAGGCTCGCGAGATAGCCCGCCGGGGGAACGATAATCCCCGCCTCTCCCTGAATCGGCTCGATAAGGACGGCGGTCGTGCATGGCCCGACCGCCGCCTCCAGCTCACCCGGATCGCCAAACGGCACCAAAACGAAACCGGGCGCAAAAGGACCAAAACCCCGCCGGCAAGACGGCTCGCTCGAAAAACTGATGATTGACGTGGTGCGGCCATGAAAATTTCCCGAGGCGACGATGATTTCCGCCTTGTCCGCAGGGATCGAAAGCCGGTCATAGCCATAGCGGCGCGCCGCCTTGATCGCCGTTTCGACGGCTTCGGCGCCGGTGTTCATCGGCAGGCAGGACTCGAGCCCCGTCAAATGGGCGAGTTCCTCGCAGAAATAGCCCAGATTGTCCGAGTGATAAGCACGCGAGACGAGATCGAGACGGCCAAGCTGACGTTGCAGCGCCGCGACAAGGCGAGGATGCAAATGGCCGAAACTTGCCGCCGAATAGGCGCTCATCATGTCGATATAGCGCCTGCCTTCGGCGTCGAAGACATAGGCCCCCTGACCATGCGCGAGGACGACCGGCAAAGGCGCATAATTATGCGCGCCGTAACGTGCTTCGCGATCAAAGAAGGCCTGGATGGACATGGGCCGAGCTCCCTATTCGACACGTCCGATCATCTCACAAGAGCGAGCGCTTTTGGCGCGGAAATGAAAAGCTTCCGCCGCAGAAAATCCGGTTTGACCCGGTTTGGGGGGAAGAATCTGCGGGCACCTATTTTCGCCGCGCCGCACGCCCTCTATTCTCCCTTGGATCGACCTCTCCGGATCAAGCGAGTCGAGACATGCCAAGGCAACATTCGGTCGATGAAACCGATTTGCGAATTATGAAGCGCCTGCAACTCGATGGACGCATCAGCAATGTGCGCCTCGCCGAGGATGTGCATCTTTCGCCGAGCGCCTGCCTCGACCGCGTGAAGGCGCTCGAAAAGGATGGGCTGATCCGCCGCTACATCGCCGATTTCGATCTTACGAAAATTTGCAGCACCGTCATGCTGCTCGTCGAGGTCGTTTTGGAGAATCACCGGGAGGCGGATTTCGAGCGTTTCCTCGCGGCGATCCGCAAGCGCGACGAAGTGCTCGAATGTTTCAAGATCGGCGGGAGGATCGATTATCTGATGCGGGTGATCTGCCGCGACATCGAACATTACAACGAACTCAGCGATTTCATGAGCCGTGGCGAATTAGGGGTCGAGAAATTCCACGGCCACGTGGTTCTCGCCACGGACAAATCATTCGAGGGCTATCCGCTGGATTTGCTGATCGAGCCACGCGGGCGAGGCTGAAGCCGCGCTGTTTGCTTTTACCAAAACGATAGTTGTTATTCCCTGAAAGGCCGAAGGGATATATGGGGCACGATGGGTGCTTTTACCCCGTTCTGCAAATTATTGCTGCATAGCTGACGCTTATACGCTAAGGACGCAGGCACTTTCCTCAAGGTTGCAGCATGAGCTGGTCTCCACAACAGGACGCGGCGCTCAAGGCCGTCGCGCAATGGCTGAAGCGCGGTGAGCCGCAAGTCTTCAGGCTTTTCGGCTATGCCGGGACGGGCAAAACGACGCTTGCGAGGCAGCTCGCCGAAGACATCGAAGGCGAGGTCGCCTTTGCTGCCTTTACCGGCAAGGCCGCGCTTGTCCTGCGCTCCAAAGGCTGCAAGGAGGCACGCACGATCCACAGCATGATCTATCGTCCGCGCGAGACCGATACGGATGAACCTTCTTTCGTGCTCAATGACGAAAGCATTGTCGCCAAATCGAGCCTCGTCATCATCGACGAATGTTCGATGGTGGACGCCGAACTTGGCCGCGATCTTCTCTCCTTTGGCAAGCCGGTGCTCGTGCTCGGCGATCCGGCGCAATTGCCGCCCGTCAAGGGCGGCGGCTTTTTCACCGAATGCGAGCCCGATGTCATGCTGACCGAGGTTCATCGGCAGGCTGCGGACAATCCGATCATTCGCATGTCCATGCTGGTACGCGAAGGCGGAAAGCTGCCACAAGGCGCCTATGGCGAAAGCTTGGTGGTGGAACGCCGCGATATAGATGCCGCGCAAGTCACCAAGGCCGATCAGGTGCTTGTCGGATTGAACCGCACACGGCGCTCCTACAACAAGAGATTGCGCGAACTCTTCGGTTACACCGATCCATTTCCAGAGGCGGGCGACAAGCTGGTTTGCCTGCGCAATGACAAGACCAAGGGCCTTTTGAACGGCGGTATCTGGATTGTGAAAACCTCTGCCGCCACGCGCAAGAAGAAACTGCAGTTTAATGTCGTGCCGGAGGACGATCCTACCCGCAAGCCTTTGCGGATTGGCGTGCTGCCCGAATTCTTCGAGGGGACGGAAGAGAGCCTGCCGCCAAAGCTGCGGCGTGATTCCGATGAATTCGATTATGGTTATGCCTTGACGGTTCACAAGGCGCAAGGATCGCAATGGAACGCAGTGGTGCTTTTCGATGAAAGCTTTGCCTTTCGTGAACATCGCAATCGCTGGCTCTATACGGGCATCACCCGCGCTGCCCGGCGCCTGACTTTGGTCGTGTAATCCCGCCAGGCTTGACCCGGCCATTCAAGCGCTTACCCTCGCAAGGGAAACGGGCTTCCTTGGAGCAGCCATTGCCGACACGCCGCGTCTTTCTCTTTGGAGCGCTCAGCCTCGCCCTCCCGCGCGAAGCTCACGCTGCGGCGCCTGTCGTGGTTGGCTCCAAGCTCGATCTCGAAGGTGCACTCATCGGCCACATGATCCTGTTCGCCTTGAACAATGCAGGCATCCCAACCCAAAACCGGCTGCAGATTGGGCCCACAACCATCGCGCGGGCTGCATTACTTGCAGGAGCGATCGACATTTGTATCGAATATACCGGCAATGCTGCATTTTTCTTCCACGACGACACGAACCCCGTCTGGAAAAGTGCGGAGGCAGGTTATGCCCGCGCGAAAAAGCTTGATTTCGAGACAAACAGGCTCGTTTGGCTGCAACCGGCACCGGCCGACAACACCTGGGTGATCGCGATCCCGCAACCACTTGCGAGCAAGGAGAGTTTGCGCACGCTTGAGGATTTCGCTCGTTTCATCCGCGACGGCAAAAGGGTCAGGCTCGCGGCCTCCGCCGAATTCGTGGAAAGCGCTGCCGGTCTTCCCGCTTTCGAGGAAACCTATGGTTTCAAGCTCCGCGCCTCGCAGCTTCTCATTCTTTCCGGGGGAGAGACTTCTGCCACGATGAAGGCAGCCGCCGACGGGATTTCCGGCGTCAATGCAGGGATGGCTTATGGGACCGATGGTGCGCTTGCCGCCCTCGATCTCGTCGCGCTCGAAGACACGAAACACGCCGAGCCCGTCTATGCGCCAGCCCCGGTCGTGCGCGCTGAGGTCCTCGACGCATATCCGTCCATTGCGCAAGTTCTCGCGCCCGTCTTCATGAGGCTCGATCTTGTGACCTTGCGGAAATTGAACGAAAAGGTAGCCGTCGAAGGTGAGGATGCGGGCGCCGTCGCGCGCAATTTTTTGCAAACGTCCAATCTGCTTGAATAATATCAAGGGTCGCAAAAGGCGACCTTGGTTCCTTTCTCGAATTTCCGCTTTTTCAAGGGTTGGCGGAAATTCGAGAGTGGCACCAACGGTCATTCTTTATGACCGTTGGTATAAGCGATGCTGTTTCGAAAGGCGCACATGCCAAAGGTTTTCGATCGCGTGCTTTTGACCTTGTGCTGCCTCGCAGCGCTCGGCGTCATCTCGGGCGGATTTTTGAATCGCGCGCCCAACCGGCTCGCAAGCAGCCTTCCCCTGGCTTTGTGGCAAGCGCCAAAACTCGAGGTATTGATCGCGATGATCAGCTTTGCGGTGCTGATCGCATTATCGTTCATGCGCCGGGAAAGATTGCGCTCCCATGCCACACTCGCCGCTGCGACGGTCATGCTCTGGGCGAGCCTCGCAGGTGCGGGCGGCCTTGCAACGAGACTGGCCAACACTGATCCGCCACAAGCACGCTATTCGCTGGGCCTCGCCTTCTGGAGTCTCATCGCACTCGCCTTTTTCGCCATGCTCGACGCTTTTCAACGGGCAAAATTTACCCTTGTAACACGGGCAGGCTTTTGCGCGGCGCTTTGCGCGGGCTTCGTCCTCATGGCAACATCGGGCCTCTTCGACAACCTGTCGCTTGCAAGGGAATTCGCGAGCCACCGCGATATTCTCTTGAGCGAGCTGCTGCGCCATCTTCTTCTCGTCGGTGTGGCGATGGGTCTTGCGCTTCTTGTCAGCATGCCGCTGGCCGCGGTTGTTTTGCGCTTTTCCTTCCCGCGCTCATTCGTCTTCTCAGGGCTCGGCATTGTGCAGACCATCCCGTCGATTGCGCTCTTTGGTCTCCTGATCGCGCCGCTCTCGGCATTGGCGGCGCGTTTCGCAATTCTGCGCGATCTCGGGATCAACGGGACAGGAATAGCGCCCGCAATCATAGCCTTGATGCTTTATTCGCTCCTGCCTCTTGTCCGCGGTTTCTACATAGGCTTCACCGAGGTCCCGGTCGAAGTGAAAGATGCAGCTTTTGGCATCGGCTTCGATGCCAAAAGCACTTTCCTTAAAGTGGAACTGCCGCTGGCACTGCCAGCCCTGCTTTCCGGCCTTCGTGTTGTCACCATCCAGGCGATCGGCCTCGCGGCTGTTGCCGCCTTGATTGGCGCCGGGGGCCTCGGCACATTCGTGTTTCAGGGCATTGGACAATATGCGCTCGATCTTGTTCTCGTCGGCGCGATCCCGATCATCCTTCTGGCGCTTGCCGCCGATCTCACTTTTCAAATTCTGCTGGGCCTCGCGCGGAGAGAATTGTGATCGAACTCGATGGCGTGACCAAATATTTCGACGGCCTGCCTGCCGTCAGCGATTTTTCATGGACAATCCGCACAGGTGATTTCTGCGTCCTCATCGGTCCATCCGGCTGCGGCAAATCCACCGTGCTGCGCATGATCAATGCGATGATTCTAGCCGACGCGGGTACGATCAAAATACATGGCAAGATGATCGCCGAGATGCCGCCGGAAAAGCTGCGGCGCGGTATAGGCTATGTCATCCAATCAGTCGGGCTTTTTCCGCATTGGACGATTGCCGAAAACATCCTCGCGGTGCCGCGTCTTCTCAAATGGAACGCTGCGAATTGCGCCGCGCGGCTCGACGAGATCACTGCCTTGTTGCAGATAGACCGCGCGCTGCTTGCACGTTTTCCGCGCCAATTGTCGGGCGGACAGCAACAAAGAGTTGGAGTGGCCCGTGCGCTTGCCGCAGATCCCGACATCATCTTGATGGATGAGCCCTTCGCCGCCCTCGATCCTGTGAGTCGCGCAAACCTTCAGACAGAATTGAGCCGTATTCATGCGCACAGCGGCAAAACGATCATCTTCGTGACCCATGACATGGATGAAGCGCTGAAGCTTGCAACCCGCATGGCCGTAATGAACAAGGGCAAGCTCGTTGAGACAGGAACGCCAGCCGAGATCCTGAACGCGCCTGAAAATGATTTCACACGCGGCTTTCTGGGCGGCGATGCGCTGGAGATGCGGCTTCTGGATGTTGTGCCTGTCGGCGCGCGCTTCACCCGCACCAAAACAGAGGCTTCAAAAACCATTGGCATCGACGCCAGCCTCAAGGAGGCATTGAACCTGATGCTGGCGCACCGATGTATAAGTCTCGGCGTGCGGGACGCGAATGGCCGTCCCATCGGGGAAATTCACATCGAAAACATTATAAAGGGCGCGTGATGCGAGGCGCGTCGCGGAAAGCGAATCTATCGCGCATGATCTGGGCGGAGCCATGTCTTTGGTTCACTCTTTTCTTTCTCGCTCTCGTGCTGCTGATCCCTAACGCCGCGCCATTATTCCGGGCTTGGTTTCC
>Ga0182033_10001696_pt1 | contig 11052 bp, 7 predicted proteins | sample tim00Cox0000000H_FD_125968 | JGI IMG/M metagenome (GOLD analysis project Ga0182033, IMG submission 125968) | Lab enrichment of tropical soil microbial communities from Luquillo Experimental Forest, Puerto Rico - timezero.00C.oxic.00.000.00H | ecosystem: Environmental > Terrestrial > Soil >...
CGGGCCATCGATACGGCCTTGCCTTTGCTGGGCCCAGGCCGCTCGCTGCGTTTCGCGCTTCTGCCGGAGGGGCAGGACCCTGACGATCTCGCCCGGTCGGGCGGCGTCGAGGCGGTCCGGGCCGTTCTTTCTGCAGCGCTGCCGCTCGTCGATCTCATCTGGACGCGGGAGACGGAGCAGGGAGGCTTTGCAACCCCCGAACGCCGGGCCGGGCTTGAGCGCCGCCTTGCCGAGATCGCCCGCGACATCAAAGACGAGACCTTACGCCGCTATTATGAGGCCGAGTTCAAGGCGCGGCTTGCCGGGCTCTTTGGCACTGGGGCGGTGACAGGGCAGGCGACGCGGCGCAATGGCTTTCGAGGCGAAGGCTTGGCCGCTCGAAGCGGGACACGCGGCGGCGCGCAGCGGGGCCGTCCGGCAACCGGCAATTTCAGGGAAAAGCCGCCTGTCAGCGCGAGCCTTGCCAGCTCCGCCCTGTTTCGCCCGAGCAGGACGAGCATTCCCGCGCGGGAAAGCCTGATCCTGCTTTTGTTGCTGGCCCATCCGTCCCTTCTCGACCGCTATGTGGAAGATATTGCCGAGCTTGAGTTTGCCGCCGAAGAGGCAAATATTCTGCGCGGGAGACTCCTGGTCCTGGCGGGGAGCGCGCTGGCAGATGCCGCCGATTTGCGGGCGCATGTCGAGCGCGAGGGCCTCGGCGCGATCCTGCGCAAGCTTGACTCTATAACGGCACACGCCTCGCATTGGTATTTGCAGCCGGATGCAGCCGATTCCGACGCCGAAGAGGTGTTGAAGCAGGCCATGCTCTTGCATCGGCGGGCGCGGGCGTTACATAGGGAGTTGCAATTGGCTGAATTGGCTCTAGGTATGGAAGCCAGCGAGGTCAACCTGGGCCGCCTCAAGGACATTCAGGAGCAACTCTCGGCGCTCGGTGGAACCGAGGCCGCGGTGGAAGGTTTCGGCGCCCTCTCCGGGCGCGAGAACAGAACGTTATAAGAATTGCATCCGCCTTGTGGTCATCCTTTGGCTGTAAAGGTTCAAGGATAGGGTCGCCAGTCTGATCTCGAGAAGTTTGGTCAATGAGACTTTAACATCTTTCGGGAATGCTAGGTATTTTCGGGATCGGGTTCGCCGCCCGAAAATGCGACGAGGCCTTGAGAACAAGACCATTTTATCCAATTCTACTGAATGGATAAGCGCTCTGGAGGTTCGGTCAACGGCATTTCGCGCGCGCGGGCGCGTCATCGTGCCTGGTTCCAAGGCAACGCGAGTGCCGCCGGTTTAAACAAATGGGCGGTCGAATTCTAGGCAAATCGCTTATAAATTAGGCGATTTGTAAACAAGTGCCTCTGAATTCCTTTAGGCGTTCGGGGTGTCCGAAGGAATTCAGGTTCGTTTCCGGTAAATCGCTGACGCGATGGCGATTTACCGGAGTTGCTCCGCCTACCCCGAAGGAACGGCGGTATATCAAGGCGTTTTCGCTTTTGATGGGCGAACTCGCGGGCAAGTTTGCAAGTTATTTTGGTTCGCAATCCGTTCAGGTTCGGAGGCCTTTATGGCGAAAAAGGACAGTGAGAAGACCGACGCGGAAGGTGGCGCGGTGGAGACCGTCGACAGCCCTTTGCTCGATCTGTCCGACGCCGCCGTCAAGCGGATGATCAAGATCGCCAAGAAGCGCGGCTTTGTCACCTATAGCGAATTGAACGCGGTCCTTCCTTCCGAGGAAGTCAATTCCGAGCAGATCGAAGACATTCTGGCCATGCTCAATGAGATGGGCATTAATGTCATCGAAAGCGAGGAACCCGAAGGCGAGGAGGCCGAGGAATCCGGCGAGGAGGAAGAATCCGAAGGCGGCGGCGGCGACCTTGTCGAGGTTTCCCAGTCCAAGGCCGTCGCTGTTCGCTCCTCCGAGCCCGCCGACCGCACCGACGACCCTGTGCGCATGTATTTGCGCGAGATGGGCTCCGTCGAGCTTCTGTCGCGCGAGGGTGAAATTGCGATCGCCAAGCGCATCGAGGCGGGGCGGGAGGCGATGATTGCCGGGCTTTGCGAGAGCCCCCTGACGTTCCAGGCGATCATCATCTGGCGTGACGAATTGAACGACAGCAAGGTTTTGCTGCGCGACATCATCGATCTCGAGGCGACCTATGCTGGTCCCGATGGCCGGAACACGCCGAAGATCGACATGACGGACCCGAGCGCTGTTGAAGCTCTCGCGGCGCGCGAAGCCGCCGCGCCTGCGACCGCGCCGCTCAATCCGCCGGCGCGCCTGCGTCCTGCCGGCGACGAGGGTGATCTCGAAATGCCTCTTGCCGAGGACATTTTCGACGAGGAAGACGACATGGAAAATTCCGTGTCGCTTTCGGCCATGGAGGCGGAACTCAAGCCCAAGGTGCTCGACACTTTCGACCGGATCGCCGACGCCTATAAGAAGCTGCGCCGCCTTCAGGATCAGAATGTCGAGAATAAGCTCAAAAACGAGACGCTGAGCCCGGCTCAGGAGCGCAAATACAAGACGCTGAAAAAAGAGATCGTCACCGATGTCAAATCGCTGTCGCTCAACCAGAACCGCATCGACGCGCTGGTCGAGCAGCTCTATGACATCAACAAGCGGCTGATCTCGCTTGAAACGCGGCTTTTGCGCCTTGCCGAAGGCTATGGCGTCAGCCGCGAGGATTTTCTGAAGAATTATCAGAATTCCGAGCTCGATCCGAAATGGCTGCTGCGTGTCTCCAAGCTCGGCTCGCGCGGCTGGCGGGATTTTGTCGCCCAGGCCAAGGACACGATCAAGGATCTTTTGGGCGAAATTCATGGGCTTGCGACCGAAACGGGTCTCGAAATCCAGGAATTCCGCAAGATCGTCCATATGGTGCAAAAGGGCGAGCGCGAGGCGCGCCAAGCCAAGAAGGAAATGGTCGAGGCCAATCTGCGTCTCGTGATTTCGATTGCCAAGAAATATACCAATCGCGGGCTGCAATTCCTCGATCTGATTCAGGAAGGCAATATCGGGCTGATGAAGGCGGTCGATAAGTTCGAATATAGGCGCGGCTATAAATTCTCGACTTACGCGACCTGGTGGATCCGGCAGGCGATTACCCGCTCGATTGCCGATCAGGCGCGCACGATCCGCATTCCGGTTCATATGATCGAGACGATCAACAAGATCGTGCGGACCTCGCGGCAGATGCTGCACGAAATCGGCCGCGAGCCGACGCCCGAGGAACTGGCAGAAAAGCTTGCCATGCCGCTTGAAAAAGTGCGCAAGGTGCTGAAGATCGCTAAGGAGCCGATTTCGCTCGAAACGCCGATCGGCGACGAGGAGGATTCGCATCTCGGCGATTTCATCGAGGACAAGAATGCGATCCTGCCGATCGACGCGGCAATCCAGTCGAACTTGCGCGAGACGACGACCCGCGTCCTTGCCTCGCTCACGCCGCGCGAGGAAAGGGTGCTGCGTATGCGGTTCGGGATCGGCATGAATACCGATCACACCCTCGAAGAAGTCGGCCAACAATTTTCGGTGACGCGCGAACGTATTCGCCAGATCGAGGCCAAGGCCTTACGCAAGCTGAAACATCCCTCGCGCTCGCGCAAATTGCGCAGTTTCTTGGATAATTAGAGCATTTTCAGGCGAAGTGGATGCCGGTTCGCCCTCCGAAAATGCGATAACACAAAGAAGTAGAGCGCCTTTCCGTTCAATCAGAATGGAAGCGCTCCAATACCAAGGATCGCCAAAGGCAACCTTTGGTTCCTTTCCCGAATTTTCGGAGCCGAGAATTCGATAGTGGCGCCACAGGTCATTCCTTATGACCTGTGGTAGAGGTCCAAGTTCCGCTGTTTTTTCGTGTTTTGCTATGCTCTCGGGAGGCGTCAGCTTGGGCATTTTATGCTCAAGTTCGCGCCTGCTCGCAAGAAATGCGATTCAATACAATGCCTGGATCAGTGGCTACTCGTAGGAGGAAATATGAGTATCAAGCGGAACTTGGGCAGAAGTATAAACAAGTTTCTTCACAGCTTAGGCTTTCAACTCACCAAGATTGATCAGGATTTTGATGCGCGGTTGACTTCGCCGAAACATCTTGACCGCATGTTTCGAACAATTGGCGAAACAGCGTCAAATTATCTTTCCAGCCAGACTGTCTTCAAAATCAACAATCACTTCGATGTAGAAAAAGAAGTCAGGCGCTTTTACGAAGCTTATCTTGACACGCCCTTCCGTGCTGCTGTGGGTGGCGGCCGTTTTGGCAATCTGCTTTGGCTTGATCTGATCGCGAAATCGATCCAGCCGGACGTGATCGTAGATAGTGGAACTCATATGGGCGGCAGCGCCTGGGCCTTGTCGCAGGGCGCCCCCGATGCGCGCATTTTCAGTTTCGATATTGATCTCACACGGCTCGCGCTCAAAGCCGAGAATGTTCAATATGTCGAACAGGATTGGGCGAGTTTCGATTTCGATAAGATTCCGAGGCAGACAAGCATCTGCTTGTTCGATGAAATGCTCGACCACGGCAAACGCTTGAGCGAAGCCGCGGCGCGGAAGTTTCAACTTGCGATCTTCAGCGATGATTTCGCGGTTTTCGATTTCAGAATGCTGCACGGCGGCCGGGCTTTGCCGAAGATCTCCTATCTCCTCGACAAATCCCTGGAGGATGGCGAGGTCATCGAATGGGTTGCCCAAGGGACGAAATATAGCTGGAAGGTCGATCGCGCTCGACTCGATCAGCTGGCGACGCTCATTGGCGCGATCGACAGGCTTCCGAATCTGGTTGCTCCCTTGGGGATCGAGCAGCTTCCCTATCGAATCATCGCGATCAACAATTTTGCGCCGCAATCCGTTGACCAGGCTGCCGCCGCGTTTGCTCAATAGACGCGGAATAACATAAGGCGCTTCGCAACATTTCGCGCTGGATCCCGGATTCCCTACAGGGCTCCGGGAAAGGGAAAGGATAGGCGGCGGTTGATTGACTTCATTTGCCGCTTGCCTCTATAAGGCCGAAGATTTTCGGCGTGGCTTGATGCTTATCCGCAATTGCTCGATTTGCGATATGTCCGTGACGCCAGCCGGGGAGTATTCAGCGGGAACAAGCGGTGGCAAAGGCGAGCCTTCGAGGCCCGGGTCATGCGCGTTACCTGAAATTCGTTCGAGACGGGAGCTAAGACGTGAAGCGTACCTATCAACCGAGCAAAATCGTGCGCAAGCGCCGCCACGGCTTTCGGGCTCGCATGGCCACGGTCGGCGGCCGCAAGGTTATCGCCGCTCGCCGCGCACGGGGCCGGAAACGTCTCTCCGCGTGAACCGTGGTGCTGTTTCGCCCGCAGGCCGGATAGCGGCTTGCAGGTTTTTTTGAAAACATCTTTGGCCAGCGTGATAGTGTGAATTGCGCCGAAGCATTTTTGCGCGAAGGAGCGCTTCCACCTCTTGCCGCGCCAATTGCCCGGCAGAAACTTCGAGTCTGGAACCCTTGTCCATCTCGCTTGAAAATGCTTCGAGAGGAGCGCCTCCCCGCTTGAAACGGCGGGGGGAGTTTCTGCATGCGGCCAAGGGCAAACGTTTCCACGCCCGTGCCTTCAGCCTGCAAGCCGCCCGGCGCCTTGACGAGGCTGCGACCAAGGGAAGCAGCGAGGCGGATACGGCGTGCGAACATGCGCGGCCCCGATTCGGCTTCACCGTCACGAAAAAGACGGGCCATGCGGTCCGGCGCAACAGGATCCGCCGTCGCTTGAAAGAAGCGCTTCGGCTCATGGCCGATCTACCGGCACGCGAGGGGCATGATTATGTGATCATCGCCAGGGCCGAGGCGCTTGGCGCTCCATTTTCGAGCCTCCAGACTGAACTCATGCGCGCGTTGGGCAAGATTCACGAGCCGAGGAGCCATGAGTCAAAGCCTCGCCGGCGGATAGCGAATGCCGGCGGGGATGTTCACGCTTCGCAAAAACTGAGCGAGATCCTCAAGGACTAGACCCGACCCATGAAGCAGGACAGTTGGAACCTTTATCTGGCGATTGGCCTGTCGATTCTGGTCATCATCGGCTGGAATTTCTTTTACAACGCGCCGCAGCAGGAAAAGGCCCGTCAGGCCCAATTGCAAAGCCATATGGCGCAAAAGGCCGAGTTGAACCAGGCGCTGCCGGGTTCGCCAAATCTGGGGGCTGGAGGCGCCGTCGCGCCGTCGCAGGGAGGCCTGCCGGAAGTTCCGGAAACGCGCGCCGAGGCGCTCGCCGCAGGCCCGAGGATCAAGCTCGATACACCAAGCCTTTTTGGCTCGATCAATCTGCATGGCGCCCGGATCGACGATGTTTCGCTCAAGGCCTATCGTGAAACGACCGATGCCAATAGTCCCAATATCACGCTTCTCTCGCCCTCAGGCTCGCCAGCGCCTTATTATGCCGAGGCCGGATTCGTGGCGCAGCCGGGGAGCAATATAAAACTCCCCACGGCCGATACGCTGTGGACAGCAGATCGTGACACGCTGACCCCAGCGACCCCGGTGACGCTCAGCTATGACAATGATCAGGGCCTTATATTCCACCGCAAGATCGCGGTTGACGATCGCTATATGTTCACGGTGACGGATGCCGTCGAGAACAAGTCCGCCGATCCTGTGACGCTTTATCCCTATGCGCTGATTTCCCGCCACGGGACGCCGCCGACCTCAGGCTATGCGGTTTTGCACGAAGGCATGGTCGGCGTGATCGGCGATTCGGGCGTGCAGGAAATCACCTATGCCAAGATTGAAAAGGAAGACCACGAGACAAAGAGCTTCAAGGGGACCGGCGGCTGGCTCGGCTTTACCGACAAATATTGGGCGGCGACGGTCATTCCCGATCAGGATAAACAATTCGACGGCAGCTTTTCGGCGCGTGGCACGGTCAACAAGATCTTCCAGGCCGATTCGCTCGGGGAAGCCAAAGTCATTCCCGCCGGCAGCTCGGCGGAAGTGACGACGCGCGTTTTCGCGGGCGCCAAGGAAACGTCGATCCTCGACCATTATCAGAACGATCTGGGGATCAAGAAATTCGATCTTTTGATCGATTGGGGATGGTTCTATTTCATCACCAAGCCGATGTTCTGGCTTCTCGACCAGATCTACAGAATCGTCGGCAATTTCGGCATTGCGATTCTCTGCATCACGGTGCTCATCAAGGCCCTCTTCTACCCCCTCGCCAATCGCAGCTATCTGTCGATGGCGAAGATGAAGGCTGTGCAGCCGCAGATGACCGCGATCCGCGACCGCTACGCCGACGACAAGGTCAAGCAGCAACAGGAATTGATGGAGCTCTATAAGCGCGAGAAGATCAATCCGGTCGCCGGCTGCCTGCCGATGCTCATCCAGATCCCGGTCTTCTTCGCGCTCTATAAAGTGCTCTTCGTCACGATCGAAATGCGTCAGGCGCCCTTCTTCGGCTGGATCAAGGACCTCTCGGCCCCAGACCCGACCAGTGTCTTCAATCTGTTCGGGCTCCTGCCTTTCGATCCGACCCATCTGCCCGTGTTCGGGCATTTCCTGGCGATCGGGATCTTGCCGCTGATCATGGGCCTGTCGATGTTCATTCAGATGAAGATGAACCCGGAGCCCCCGGATCCGGTGCAAAGGCAGATGTTCACCTGGATGCCGGTGATCTTCACCTTCATGATGGGCACCTTTCCCTCCGGCCTTGTCATCTATTGGACCTGGAGCAATACGCTTTCGGTTCTCCAGCAGACGCTGATCATGAAGCGCGCCGGGGTCAAGGTGGAGCTTTGGGACAATCTCACGAATATGTTCCGCAAGAAGGCCACGACGTGAACGACGCTGCGCTTGCTGCGGCGGCGGGCGAGGCGGATTATGATGAAATCGGCCGCAAGCTCTTTGCGGCCGAATGTAATTTCTTTTGGGCCGCTGCCAGCGTCAGCCAATTGCCGCCGATTGGCGCGCCGGAAATTGCCTTCGCGGGCCGCTCCAATGTCGGCAAAAGCTCGCTTTTGAACGCGCTCACCAATCGTAAGACATTAGCGCGCACCTCGCACACGCCGGGACGCACGCGGGAGCTCAATTTTTTCGCGCTTGGGCCGAGCGTCGAGACAGCGCGGCTTCGCCTCGTCGATATGCCGGGCTATGGCTATGCCGCGGCCTCCAAGGAAAAGATCAGCGCCTGGACGAAGCTCTGCCAGGATTTTTTGCGCGGGCGGACGAGCCTCTTGCGTGTTTTTGTTCTGATAGACGGCCGTCACGGCTTGAAGCCGATCGATATGGAAACGCTCGACATGCTCGACAAGGCCGCCATGTCCTACCAGATCTTGCTGACGAAGCGCGATGAAGTGAAGGTGGCCGAGCGGGAGAAGCGCGTGGCGGATACGCTCGCGGGGCTCGCCAAGCGCCCTGCCGCCTTTCCCGAAGTGATTTTCACCTCCTCGCAGGAGGGCGCGGGCATCCCCGAGCTTCGCGCCGGGATAGCGCAGCTGCTCGCCGACCATGGGGCGTGATGAGAGCAGCTCTGTGCCGCTCGGCCGGCTTGGCATTATTATTTTCTCTGCGTTGAGCTTGTCACAATCAGTTGCTACATAAGGCTCCCCTTGCAGCACATAGAGCCCTGATGAACGACGCAACCACGGCAAGCCAGCAAGAAAAAGCGGAAGAAGCAAAAGCGCAGGAGCAGGCGGCGATCCTGATGCAGGCCCTGCCGCATATGCTGCGCTATGACGATGCCATTGTTGTCGTCAAATATGGCGGCCATGCCATGGGCGACGATAAAGTGGCGCGCGATTTCGCCCGCGACATGGTTCTGCTCGAACAATCCGGCGTCAATCCGGTCGTTGTGCATGGCGGGGGTCCACAGATCGGCGCCATGCTCGCCAAGCTTGGCATCAAGTCGCAATTCGCCAATGGCCTCAGGATCACCGATAGCGCCACGATGGAAATCGTCGAAATGGTGCTGGCCGGTTCGATCAACAAGCAGATCGTCGGCTTCATCAATGCGGAAGGGGGGCGCGCGATCGGACTTTGCGGCAAGGATGGCAATATGGTCATGGCCAGCAAAGTCGCTCCGCAAAATGACGAGCTCGATCTTGGCTTCGTCGGCGAACCGGCCAAGGTCGATACGACCGTGCTCGATCAAGTGCTGGGGCGCGAGCTCATTCCGGTGCTGGCGCCCATTGCCCAGGGCCATGATGGCGAGACCTATAATATCAACGCCGACACTTTTGCCGGCGCCATAGCCGGGGCGCTGAAGGCAAAACGCCTCTTATTCTTGACCGATGTCCCCGGCGTGCTCGATCGGAACAAGCATCTGATCAAGGAATTGCGGATCGACGAGATCCGTGCGCTCATTGCGGATGGAACGATTAGCGGCGGCATGATCCCCAAGGTCGAGACCTGCATCTATGCCTTGGAACAGGGCGTCGAAGGTGTTGTCATCCTCGATGGCAAGACGCCGCACGCTGTCCTTGTCGAGCTGCTGACCGATCATGGCGCGGGCACTCTTATTACAAGGTAAAAGACACGAAAAAACTCTCGGACCATATGAGTGAGACAGCCGGTTCTGCCGCCCTGGACCGGAAAGCCTCCACGCATATCACGAGTTTCGATCATATAGAGACTTGGGTCTTCGACCTCGACAATACGCTTTATCCCTCCGATAGCGATCTCTGGCCCAAGATCGATGCGCGCATTACTTTGTTCATGGCGCATTTGTTCGGCCTCGATGGCATGTCCTCCCGCGCCCTGCAGAAATATTATTACCACCGCTATGGGACGACCTTGCGCGGGCTCATGGATGAAGATGCGATCAGCGCCGAGGAATTCCTGGCCTTCATCCATGATATTGATCGCTCGTCGTTAAAGCCCAATCACTCATTGGCGATGGCAATCGCCGCTCTGCCCGGCCGCAAGCTGATCCTGACCAATGGTTCGCGCGACCATGCCTTGCGCACGGCTGCCGCGCTCGGCCTCGATGAAATGTTTGAGGATGTTTTCGACATAGTCGCGTCCGATTTCGTGCCGAAGCCGCAGCCCTCCGCCTATCAGCGGTTCTTCGATAAGCACGCGGTCGATCCAAAAGCCGCAGTCATGTTCGAGGATTTGGCGAAAAACCTGATCGTGCCGCACGAGCGGGGTATGGGGACGGTGCTCGTCGTGCCGAAGCCAGGCCAAATGGATCATCGCGACGCGCTGGAAATCACGCGCGATCCGCCGCCGCCGCATATCGACTTTGTGACGAGCGATCTGGAGGGGTTTTTGACCGGTCTCTCGCGGCAAAAATAAGCCACTTCCCCGGCCACAGCGAAGCGGAGAGCCGGGGCCCCAGGGGCAAGGGCTTCAGCTTAAGGCGCTTCGCAACTATTGCGCGGGATCCCGGATTCCCTTCCGCTCCAGGCCTTCGGCCCTGCGCTCCACGGCTCCGGGAAAGTTCAAAGCCCCATTGACTTCAAGCGCGGCTGCGACGAAACCTCCCCGCGACGCCATTTTTGAAAAGGTTTTCCCCATGTCGCACGCCGACCTCGAAAAGATCATCGACGCCGCTTTCGAGGATCGCTCCAATATTGGCTCCTCCACACAGGGCGAGGTGCGTGACGCCGTGAACGAGGCCTTGAACCTCCTCGATTCCGGCAAGCTGCGGGTTGCTGAAAAAATCGAGGGCGCGACCGGACCACAATCCTGGAAAGTCAATCAATGGCTGAAAAAGGCCGTGCTTCTTTCGTTTCGTTTGAATGATATGGCGCCAATCGCGGGTGGCCCCGGCGGCGCCACATGGTGGGACAAGGTGCCCTCCAAATTCGAGGGCTGGGGTGCCGCCGAACATGCGGCGGCGGGCTTTCGCTCGGTGCCCAATTGCGTGGTGCGGCGCTCGGCCTATATTGCGCCGGGCGTTGTTCTCATGCCCTCCTTCGTCAATCTCGGCGCCTATGTCGATTCGGGCACAATGGTCGATACCTGGGCGACCGTCGGCTCCTGCGCCCAGATCGGCAAGAATGTGCATCTCTCGGGCGGTGTCGGCATTGGCGGCGTGCTTGAGCCTTTGCAGGCCAATCCGACCATTATCGAGGATGATTGCTTCATCGGCGCGCGTTCGGAA
>Ga0182033_10001697_pt1 | contig 11051 bp, 21 predicted proteins | sample tim00Cox0000000H_FD_125968 | JGI IMG/M metagenome (GOLD analysis project Ga0182033, IMG submission 125968) | Lab enrichment of tropical soil microbial communities from Luquillo Experimental Forest, Puerto Rico - timezero.00C.oxic.00.000.00H | ecosystem: Environmental > Terrestrial > Soil >...
CGTGATGGTCATTTCTGCCAACGCTTTCAACCACTTATTCATCTTCCCATCTCCACTCCTTATGTGCCGCAATATACGCCACACTTTCCTTGTAGTAGCATTCATCACATAGCCACATATTTTCGCATGCATGTTCTGCGGGCTCACCGCAGAAATCACACTTTTCAAGACGTGAAAGGGCTTCGGTTACCATGACATTCTCCATTGATGCGGAAAGTATACCACACCGGCGGAGTGGGCGCAACCCACAAATTCGCATAGCAGGGTTGCGCCCAACGCATCACAAGGGAAGGCATTCAATGTGCCAGTGCTGCACCCGAATGTCCTTGCCACCAACTCTCACCCTTACGTGTATATATGCACGGCCAATGGATATCTGCTTACCACAGCCATCACATACATAGTTTGACGGTGACTTCTTCCGTGTAGCTTTGTCAAGGATGATAACCTTCTCTTCCTTCATTGGATACTCCATCGATTCCAAGAGTCTATCCCAGTCTGACATTACGTTTCCTCCAATAGAATGTAAAGCCACACCACTTACACATTATGTGGTGTAAACCGCCAACTTTACGATATGTCATTGTAACCTCCTACGGAACTCCGCTTTGATTTGCTCCTCTGTCATCACACTTACCATTTCATCAATGGCGGGCTTGATGGTAGAGGCGGTGACGGTAGATACGTCATACCCACGAACACACAAGTCATGGATAAGGACGTGGAAGGCATATTCTCGAATGTCCATGACACGCAAATATGCCCCGGTTATTAGCCGGGGCATATTCCTTTGAGGTTAGGCAGTTTCGACGAAGGAAGGCGTCCATGCCTGCGGGTTAAGGATATTGCGAAGCTTATCCAACTGCGTGGTTAACTCCGCAACTTTGTTATTGGCAGTCTGGCAGTCTGCCTTCCAACCCTCCTTTTCCTTCGTTACTTCCTCAAGCTGAGTACGAAGGTCAGCCAAAAGGATATCAAGATCAGCATTCCGGTTGCGTTGAGACTGTAGGTCAGCAACCGTATTGTTGTAAGTAGACGTCGCTTCAGAAAGGCGAGTTTCCAACTCCGTGACTCTACCGTCTCTAGAGACGATAGTTTCACTGAGGGCACGGGTGTGTTCACGAGAGTTTTGTAGTTCAAGTTCGAAAGCTTTACTCTCCTGCTCTACCTTCCTTGCGTAACCCCAAGCTTCGTCCAGTTGTGTACGAAGATTAGAGTTGTGCATTTCTAACTCAGATACACGTTGAGTCAGCTGCTCTACTTGCTGTGTAAGGTTATCCACTCGCCTTGCTGCTTCATCAAGGCCAGTGAATTTATTGACAATATCCGTGAAGAATTCACGCATTGTTGTCTCCGTGACTTCCATTGTATTCACCATGGTGTTGTGGCTGGCATTACGTGATGGTAATGCCAGCCGAGGTTACACTACGTTAGTTAGTAGGAGTGGGCCGTGCACGCTGCACAACCCTTGCCGCCTGGTTGGCGGATAGTGTTGCGTCATCCTTTCTCTTTTTCGCGGCCGCAACCTTTTTATCCGACACTCTAATGCCGGAAATGTCGATCTTGGACTTCCTTGACGATATACGTTCTACCTCCGCTTTTGCCATTTCAAGGATTTCGGGATCTGTGGTAAGGAGGGCATTGGCCGCTTTGGTGATATCCTTGCCGTCGACATAGGAAATCTTGTATCCTTCGTCTTTCAGCTGTTTTTTCACCAATTCCTTTGCAATTCTCCGTGCTTCCTTCATCACTTCACGGGAGGCCTTGCCCTCCTTTTGCACGCCACGTACAGCAACCCTTCCTGCATACAGGTCTTCAAGGTTTTGCTGTGCGATTTCCAGAGCCCTAGCCTTCAACTCCTCTGGATCGGGGTATGCCGCCTTTGTAATCTTCGTCATATTGCGGCATAATTCCTGCTGACACCCCTTCCGCCAAATCTGCTCGTAATTCAGCATCGGAACTTCATCAGGATACACGTCGAGTTCAATACCTGCTTTTGGTATCTTTACTCGAATCACCGCTTTCTGCGGCTCAGCTTCTACTGTAGTTTCCATTGACATGTTCATAATCCTAGATTGCGTTGGTTCTCAAGGTTGAACTTGGCAGCCTTGAGGAAGATGTCTTCGCTATTCCACAACACAGTAGTGATTGCATTCTCCTTTTCCACGGGAGAAAGGTGTCGTGGGTCGCCTTTGTACTCTTTACAGAACTTTTGCCATGCCAATCTGCGAGCCTCTGTCCTTATAGGCCCAGAGGACCACAATGCAGCATGGTACTTCGGCCGTTGATATCCACGGAATGGTTGTTTGCGCATATCACCTACTCATGACATAGTTGTTTGGTATACGATTGGCTTTCACCTCCGTCAGTTTATTGACCAATCTCCTACACTCCAGTTCCAATGAACACAGTGCCTTTACGCAAGCTTGCTCCTCTTCCATTGTACCCGGAATGTAAACTCTATTTGATGCCGCTTTAAGCAGCAGTAACGAGCGGTGTACCTGCTGATTGATGCTCTGTAACGTTACATGTATCTTCATATATGCCTCTCGCCACTGTCCCGAATATACTCCTCTCGCGGCCCAATGTCAAATGTTATTTTCGCATGGCTGGTATGCGCCCAGCGCATAGCTCAGGTATGCATCTGGCGCATGGCAGATATGCGCCGGGCGCATAGCAATGTCATTTCGACAAATTTTGTGCTTGACATAAAGCCCATTTTGTGGTATAATGGTAGGCATAATGGGAAAGCTCTAATGACCCTTGACGAACTCAAAAGAATAGCGGAGGCCAATCTACAGCGGGCATATGACATTCTCGGCGCCCGCCCTGGCCCCAGCTTCGATATCGAAATCGTCCCTGCTTCATATCCCCTTGACGGTCAATGGGTTGCCACTCCTCTCACAAAAGCAGGCGAACTCTTTCTCCACAAATTCTACAACGATCCTCTTCTACGAAGCAATAAGGAAATGTATCACCTTCGGCGGCACATAACGGAATGGGGGCTCTCCTACAAAGTGACGGTGCAATATGAAAGGATCACGGAATGAACAAGCCTAAACTCTTCTCAAGAGAGCCTGTACAAATGGACATCAAAGGTTTCCTAGATGGATTGGTAAGTAATGCTCCAGAGGTAAAGGAAATGCGAGAGGCCCTGGAGCAGGCATATAGGGATATCACTTCGAAGGACGAAAGGATAAAAGTTCTTGAGCAGAATAACCGCCGAAGTGAATTGTCAATGCGAGAATGGATGCATGTGGCCACGGAAATGAAAGTACAATTAAAGGTGATGGCGAATACTGCCGCCACTTGCGCCGAACAATCCACAAACGCCGCCATTTCCGTTGCCAATCAAGCAAAAGACTGTCTACAAAAGGCTGAAGAGCGCCTTGCTCGGAGTGGTATGGCGATGGTAGAGCCCGCTGCTCTTTCCACAAGGGCCGGTGACGAAGGGGCAAGAAAGATAGCAGAGACGTTCGCACCGAGGAAAGACGATGGCAATTTATAATATGAAAGGCGGCAACGATCAATATCGAATAACAAAGTTCGACAACGATCTTAATGTGGAGGCAAGCTATGCCCTTAAAGGAAACGACTGCGAATGTCCTGCTGGAGTTCACGGCAAGTGGTGTCGTCATAAAGGAATGCTCCACCAGTTTAAGGCACTTGGAAGGGTTAATACTTCGTGGTTCTTTGACCATGAGAGAGGCGAGTGGGTTAATTTCGATTTCAATCGCCTCAAATGCAATATTGAAGAAAGACCTTCGTGGAGAAGACTATAAACCCAAATCGTCAAAAGCGGAGCAGCGGGAAATATTGACGTCTCTTGGAGTATACTCAATGGCCGCAAAAAGACCAAGGGAAAAGCCTAAGTTTTCTGCGCAACAAGAGTCAAATGCACGGGATGTGCTGCGAAAAATGGGAATAATATAATGCAATATCTCATCCTACACAAAGTTCGTGGGGAACCATCCTTTGACGTTGCTGAGAAGACAACAATAGGCGATGAAGAAGGATGGATACTGTCCACTTGCGGGCATAGAGCATATCCATATTGGTACACGCCGTTCTCTGGCTGGGTAGTAGAGCTACCGGATGAAAATGACCGTAATCCGCCAAGCAATTGGCCCGACCACTATCAGCAGCCAGTGGAAAAGAAGATGCGCATTTCTATGCGCATGTTCGACAAATTCTCCAAAATGACTCGTCGTTTATGATTGTCTTCTATCTCATCGTGCCCATTGCCTTTAACTATTACTATTCCATTGATGAATGTTTGGAAATAGGGGAGAAATGGGGCGATTTCGGAATTCAATGGGACTGTACCATCGGAGTAAAGGAGTAACAAAGTGACCGTCCCCACCGCCGGCGAAACCTACACCAAACTTATGGAGCACCTTCGTGAAGTTCAAGAAGGTGCTGCCATAATGGCGCATTTGGCAAATGCCAATGACCATCGTGACATTGCGCAAATGTGGTTGAAAGTTTCGGAGAATTTCCGCAACATTCAACACTCTATAACAATGTTGGCAAAGAAAGGACTGCAATGAGTGCGGGAGATATAGACGACAGCGAAGAGCCCGCTTCCACCCTCTATCGCCTGCGTGCAGAGAATAGAGAGTTTGAGGACTACCTCAAATGGGCATGGCAGCTTAAGCCAATAAAGCTCTTCTTCATCCCCTACGCCGCCGGGATAAACGAAGAAGGGACAATGGTCTATATCTCCCACGATATCACCACATACTTTGAGGGCATAGAGCTAGAAAACGCTCTTGTCCGACACGAAACAACGGAGTGGGCTCTCCGTTACTACCTCGGTATAGGAGAAGAATACAGTGACGATCCTATTGGTCATCGCATTAGCAATAACGCTGAATTTGACCGTGTTAGGGCTCTTCTTGATCGCCCTAACGCTATTGATCTCTATGAGGAATGGATAGACCCTCAAATACATACAACGGAAAGGACTGACGTCAAAGATAAACCAATCCCAAGGGATCTAGCCCTCTACCCTTATGAAGATGATATCGCCCTCCTCGATGAACTACAGGAGGAAATGTATAATGATAGAAGTATGGAGGAGTGGGGGAAGATACATCCCGAAGATGTTGAAATGCCACCAAAGAAGGAAGAGCCTGATGCAAGAGGAAAGACTAAAGTCGATCGTTCAGCTTTCATATACCTTGACCCGAAACCTCCGGAAGACTCTTTTGCTCAATGCGGAACTTGCAGAGATTGGGTGCGAACCGGACTGTGCGTTATACACGGACCAGATGTTAACATCACTGCGGGTATGTCATGCGCATTGTACGTTAATGGAGACCCTTCTCCTGGAGGCACGGAAACTTACCCCTTTGTCACGCCAACCGAAAGCGGGCTCGTTGACAGAGAAGTCAGATGTGAAAATTGTAGATGGGGAGGAGACAACTGCCAACTCTTCACAATGTTAAACAAGGAAATGCCAGATGTCTTTGCCCTTGAAACGAAGATCAGCCCCAAAGGCTGTTGTAATGCACAACAGCCTAAAACCAACTGAGGAAGGGATACAAATACTCGACGCTTTAACAAAAGCCGACGGCCACATCCTTATCAATGCCCTTGCGGGAACCGGTAAGACAAGCATGCTACAGTTAATGGCGCCGCTCTCCCCGCAAAAGCCAATCCTCTATTGCGTGTTTAATAAGGATGCGGCAATGGATGCGGAGAGTAGGGAGTGGTCATGTCCAATCCTTATCAAGACACACAACTCTCTTGGTCTACGGTGTTGGGCCGATGCCATTGGACAACCGGTAAACAAGATCACAGACCCAAGGAAGATGATTAACATACTAGGACAGGTGATAAATGACCTTCACAGTGATGACAAAAAGGAAGCCATGGCGTCGTACTGGGAAATATTCGAAGCCATTGGGATGGCTAAAAACCTTGGCTACGTCCCCGACAGTCTCTTTCCCAACGCCAGACGACTGTGTGACAGAGAAACGCTCTCTCAAAGGATCGAAAGCCAACTCTCAGACTTTGCATGGGAAGTCGTCGATAATACCCTCATGGTATCAATACAGACTGCTTACAAAGGGTGCATTGATTATAACGACCAAATATATATGCCCGCACTGTTTGGGGGTTCATATCCACGATTCCCCCATGTCCTCGTTGATGAAGACCAAGACTTATCGCCATGCAATATTGCGCTGCTCGAAAAGCTCGTTACCGGTAGGCTCACTGCGGTTGGAGATAGATGGCAATCAATTTACGGTTTCAGGGGTGCTGAGACGAACGGAGTCGACAAAGTAAAGAGTTTGTGGAGCATGGAGGAAATGCCACTCTCCGTCTCTCACCGCTGCCCAAAGGCCATTGTCGAGGCTGCTCGGTGGAGAGTCCCACATTTCCAATGGAAGAAAGATGGTGGCACGTATGAAAAGCTTCAGTCGTTGGATCCCTTGGATATCCCCGATGGGTCAGCCATACTCTGTAGAAATAACGCTCCATTGTTCGGCGCCGCATATTCTCTCCTCGAAAGAGGTAGATCAGTATCTGTGGCCGGAAGCGATATCGGCCCTAAAATCGTCCGACTTCTTCAAAAGATTGGAGACCCTAGAGACAGTCAAGAAGACCTCCTCATAAAAATAGAGGGTTGGAGACAAGGCAAACTCTTAACCACAAATGTTCCTGCGACAGTGAATGATCAAGCAGATTGTATGGTAACATTCGCCTCGTGGGGAGAGAACCTTGGGCAGGCAATCGCATATGCGCAGGATATATTCAGAAAGCAAGGCACAATAACCCTCTCCACCGGTCACAAAGCCAAGGGCAGAGAGTGGGATGTGGTATACCACCTTGACCCTTGGCTACTCCGTGACGATGACCAGGACCTCAACCTGCGGTATGTAATACAAACCAGAGCGAAGAAAGAGGCGTATGAAATCAACAGTAAGGAGCTACAATGGGAATGAGTACATCACGGCTCGCTTTCTCTGACTGCTACGAATTGATGGAGAAAGCCCTTCTCGATCCGAAGGGAATACGGATCAAGTTCGTTACAGAGGATGATGCCTTCCACTATCGTCTCCGCCTGCATAACGCACGGAAGATTGACCGCCATGATAACTTCCAGCTCTACGAGGAAGGCCATCAAATGCACGGTAAATCCCCTTATGACGTCCTTATCATGCGAATGCAGAGGGACGACGACGGTGGAATGTGGTTGCGGTTGGAAAAGCTTTCCACAGACGGGCTGCAAATAGAGAGCCTATCCGAGGGAGAGGCGGATAAACTTGCAGAAAAGATGATGAAACCGCCGCCCCTTCCAAAAAGGCCCCTTCCTATCCCCGCAGTGGTTCGAGTCGAGCCTCTGCCCTTCCGTAGGAGGCTATAATGGCGTCAACCTCTGCTGTAGTTGCCATCGTCGAGAGGATGATGGAGCGCCTTCGTAAAGAGCACCCAGAAAAGGATTACAAAAAGAAACCTCCAAAGCCGAAGAAAAAGAAGAAGGAGAAGCTAAATTGATAGATATGGGCCTTTCAATTCTTCACAATTTTTGGGATGCTGCATTGAAAGCAGAGGTTGGCATTGCCATCCAGACAGACAATCGCGGCCTTCTCCGTCAACACCTTTACCGTTGCCGGGCGGAGTTAAATGACCCTAAACTCGACAAACTTTCCATTCTTCTACCAGAGAAGGAAGATGAACTGTGGATAGTGCACAATGAGAGTACCGGAGGAGCCCCTAACCAAGGTTACCCTAAACTTATTTACCCGTGATGTTGACTGGTTCAAACGGGAATACGAGTACGGGTATACCGAGGCCATTAGAAAGGCCATTCGTGCCTACATCAAATACAAAGAGGAGCTACATGAATACGATCAATAAACTTAACGATATCCTACCAGAAGACACAGACGATTGGACAGACTTCCACATCGAGGAGATAATCAAGTGGCAGCAGCAGGAATTGGCAAACTACGAAGCTGGAGTGAAGCCAAAGCGGCTCACGAAAGAAGAGAGAGTGGAGCAGCAGTCGGAAGGAGTGAAGAAAGCATTAGAGAACCTGATCCAGTCCCGGTCGAAGGCGAAGGTAACGACATTCAAACGACGGATTTAAACCCCTTCCTTCCCAATACCAACGTACAATATGCATGGGATGCAACTTCCATCGGCCTCTTTAAGCGGTGCCCTCGCCTCTACTACTACGTTATGATCTGTGGCTATAAGCCAAGGGTGGAGAGCCCGCACCTTCGGTTTGGCATAGAGTTCCATCGTGCGGCGGAAGACTATCACAAACTCATAGCCGATGGCATTGAACATGAAGAGGCCATGTTCCATGTAGTGAAAGGGCTTCTCTATCGCACAGTGGATTGGGATAGCGAGCACAAATACAAGAACCGTGAGACTCTCGTCCGCACTGTCGTTTGGTGGCTGTTAAAGCGGCCAGAGGACAATACAAAGACCCGCATATTGGCAAGTAGCGGAGCGCCTGCCATCGAACTCACCTTCAATTTCACCCTTGACTCCTTCCCACTCGCAGGGGAAGGGCAACCCTACATGCTGTGCGGCCGCCTTGACCGTCTAGTAGAGTTTGATGGTGATATCTTAGACGAAGACTACAAGACCACAACAACTACCCCTGGTCCTTATTATTGGGGTACCTTTGACCCTGATAACCAAATGAGTATGTATACATTAGCGGCGAAGGTATGCTACGAGTCAGAGATTAAAGGCGTCCTTATCACCTCCGCACAGATAATGTTAGAAGGCACTCGCTTCACCCGTGGCATAACCTACCGTACACAGGAGCAACTTGACGAATGGATCAAGGACTTAGAGATCCATTTACATGAGGCTAGAGTATATGCCGAGAGGAACTATTGGCCGATGCGTGACACTTCCTGTGATAAATACGGCGGCTGTATGTTCCGTGGTGTCTGCTCTCAATCCCCTCAAGTAAGGGACATGTATCTTAACGATGGTTTCGTGAAGGGTGAGAAATGGAATCCGCTGAAAGTCAGAGAATGAAAATCTTAATGGGAAGATATCCAATCGTCGACTTCAAGATTGGAGGTATAACAGTGGACTTAGGCAAGGGAGTCTACGTCCACTTTTATATTGGAGACTTCCCACACTCCCTTAAAGTAGGTGACAAACTTCCACTCTATACAGAGGTACCATATGCCAAGTCTAGATCAACATCAGAGCAATGAATACACCAAGATGCTAGTAATGGGAGACCCCGGTACAGGAAAGACCGGCGGGCTCGCCTCTCTTGTCAAAGCGGGCTATTGGTTAGGGATACTTGACTACGACAATGGCCTTGACCCTCTCAGACAGTTTGTCGAGAAGGAGTGTCCGGACAAGATAAAGAATGTAGAGTATCGCAGTCTTAGTGACAAATTTAAGACCGGCCCCGATGGCCCTGTAGTTGATGGCAGTGCCACAGCCTTCAGAGAGGGCCTTCGCATGTTAGATAATTGGAAGTATGGAGAGACAGATTATGGCAACCCAGCAGACTGGGGGCCGGGAAGGATACTTGTAGTTGATAGCCTCACCAAGATGTGTAAGTCCGCCTTCGATTGGCGAGAGCAATTAGTAATGGGTAAGGCGGGCAAGTATGACCAACGTGCCGTGTATTATGATACGCAGAAGCAGGTAGAGAAGGGTGTAGTGGCCAAACTCTTCTCTGAGCAGTACAAAACTAACGTGATAATCATTACGCACGTTCACTACATCGAGGATGAAGTAGGTGTAAGGAAGGGTTACCCCCGCACTATCGGCTCTGCCCTTTCTCCTATAGTAGGCATCTACTTCAACTCTCTTATTCAATTCGAAACGAAAGGAGGTAAGCGAACTATACGTACAATACCGTCTGCTACTGTTGACCTGAAGAACCCAAAGCCATTCGCCATGGCCCCTTCTTATCCAATAGAAACGGGCATGGCAGACATCTTTGACGTTCTTCGGGGGAAGATCAAACCCAAAGCGCAACTTAGGAGAGTATAAATGGCAAAGGTAGAGGTAGAGGTAGAGGACGAGGAAGTAAATCTCAGTGACATCCTCTCTATACCAATCGAAGATGCCAAGCGGCCAAAACCTGCCCCTCAAGGAACCTACGTTGGTATGGTTGTAGGTCACCCTAGAAGGGACAAGTCCTCCAGGAAAGGCACAGACTTCTCTGAATATACTGTGCAGCTGATGGAGGCATGCGACGATGTTAACGATAAGGACCTCGAAGAGTTCCTTGATGGTGAGCCCCTGACAAGGAAGAGTGTAAGGGTAACCTACTATCACACAAAGGATGCTCGCTACAGACTTGGCGAGTTTCTAATCGCCCTCGGCATTGACAAGACGAAGTCCATCGAAGAAGGGATACAGGAAGTACCTGGAAAGACAGCGTACTTCCACATTAAGCATCAACCCTCTCTCGATGGCACTGGCGTCTATGCCAATGTTGACCGTGTCCTGAAGCTTTAACCGATAAGGCCCAATGTCTAACATCGCCTTCGTAGGTGAAGCGTGGGGCGAGGTGGAAGCCTTCGAGCGGAAGCCATTCGTTGGGCCTACCGGTTACGCCTTCACTAAGATGCTTGAGGAAGTGGGCATTCAACGCAATGCCTGCTTCCTCACCAACGTCTTTAACCTAAAGCCGCCCGCAAACGACATGAAATATCTATGCGGCCCAAAGAATGATGCCATTGTGGGTTACCCCGCATTGATAAAGGCGGGCTACGTTTCCCAAAAATATAAGAGAGAGCTTGATCGCTTGAGGGACGAACTTGAAAAGGTGAACCCCAATGTCGTTGTCGCCCTTGGCAACGTGGCAACGTGGGCGCTTTTGGGAAAGACAGGTATAACAAAGCTACGTGGCGTAACGCAACTGTCCACGCACACCATCAGCGGCTTCAAAGTATACCCTGCCTTCCACCCCGCCTATGTTATGCGAGACTACTACAATCGCCCTACGTTTATCGCCGATCTCCGCAGGATAAAAAAGCAGAGTCGCTTTCCTGAGGTTATTCGCCCCTCTCGCCGTATATGGATCAACCCGACACTGGAGGACA
>Ga0182033_10001699_pt1 | contig 11043 bp, 13 predicted proteins | sample tim00Cox0000000H_FD_125968 | JGI IMG/M metagenome (GOLD analysis project Ga0182033, IMG submission 125968) | Lab enrichment of tropical soil microbial communities from Luquillo Experimental Forest, Puerto Rico - timezero.00C.oxic.00.000.00H | ecosystem: Environmental > Terrestrial > Soil >...
CGCCGCCGAGTCGCCAGCTTCGGCCCAGACGCGGCCCGTTTCGGCCCGCCAAAGGACGATTGCCACGAGAAGCAATACCACTCGAACCGTTCTTGCCTTCATCGCCTCGCTCCTGTCCTCAAGGGGCGCCACGCCCCGTCGCAGGAGCTGTGACCCGGATCCTTTAAGGCAATGTTAACTGTTTCACGGTGAGAGCTCATTAGAACTGGTCGGAAGCATTGCTCATCCGAGATCGCTTCGCGCCGCCTCTGGCAAAATTGCTGGAACACGGCTTCTCGAAGCAGGACTCTCGCTGCTTTGCTGTTTTTTGCAGGAAATTTACAGCGAGTGAAGTTTCTCCTCCGCAGAAATCCTGGCACGCCGACGATGTCACGATCCAAAAAAACGGCGGGCCGGAGCCCACTTGTAGAGCCGCCAAGCGACTATGAAATTATCGTAATATTAAAATCGCCACCATGCCACAATCTCACATATATTACAATTTGTCAAAGTATAAATGCCAACATAGGAAGCTCAGGTTGTCGTCCCACCTCGCTGGCGTCGGATGGCGGGCAGCCAGGTAATGCATTAAAACGGTGTTGTCTTGCCGACGCGCGGTTAGGCCCGCTCAGCCCGAAGACCTCGCCCGCTCGAGACGTCGGCTGCGTCTCACCGAAAGCTTTGCCATTCCCCGCACCGAGATGCCCCCAATATCACGACGTTCCGGGCCGCCGGCCGGGACCACTGATGACTGGCGCCACCTCGAAACGGTCGTTCGTGAAACCACAGCAAGCGGCTATGCCGCTCGATGACGCTTGCTGTCGGCGTCGGCTTGGCGGTGCCGGCACGATTCGTCGGCGGGCCGTAAGACTGCCTTAAACCAGGCGATCCAGTAGATTGAGCTCAGCGGAGGCGAGCCTTTGAGGCTATTAATAATCGAGGATGAAGATCGGCTGTCCGGCATATTGAGGTCGAAGCTCGGCGACGCCGGGTTTGCCGTCGACATTGCCGGCTCCGCAGCGGATGCCGAGGCCGCGCTCGAGCTGATCAATTATGATTGCGCGGTCCTTGATCTCGGTCTGCCCGACGGCGATGGTCTCACCGTCTTGGCGGCCGTACGGCGGCTCGGCAAAACGCTGCCGATCCTGATCCTGACTGCCCGGGATGCGGTCGAGGACCGGGTCGGAGGCCTCAATGCCGGAGCCGACGATTATCTGACCAAGCCCTTCGCGATGACTGAGCTCATCGCACGGATCAAGGCTCTCTTACGTCGGCCTGGTGGTGCGCTGGGAATAACGCTCGACGCCGGCAATGTCAGCCTCGATACGGTCGGACGGGAGCTTGCAATCGCCGGGACGGCCGTCCGCCTCTCCCGCCGGGAATTGGCGATCCTCGAACAGATGATGCGGCGGTTCGGGCGCATCGTGCCGAAAGCCGTGCTGGAGGAAAAACTCTATGGCATGGACGAGGAACCGGACTCGAACACGATTCCGGTGCATGTCCACCACCTGCGTCGTCAGCTGCAGACCGCGAAAGCCAGCTTAGCGATCCATACGATCCGCGGTGTCGGTTACATTCTTACCGAAAACAAGGAATGAGCCGCCACATCAAGTCGCTCCAGTTCCGCCTGATTATTGAGCTCGCCGCCCTGTTCCTGGTCGCGAGTTGCTTGGCTATTGGAGGGCTGATCTACAGCGCGTCACTGACCACCCGCTCTCTGGCCGACCGCGAGCTCGGACTGCGCGCCGAGGACTTGGCCCGTCATGTTTCGCTCGACGAGGCCGGCAAGCCCCGGCTCGAGCTCCCGTCCGACTTGAGGGACGCCTATAACGCGGCGGCTCAGCAATCGGTCTTTGCGATCCGGGACAAGGAAGGGCGCCTCCTCGAGGCGTCCACTCCAGAGCTGGGAGCGACGGTCGCCCGATGGCCAACCGCGGATACCGAACCGAGTTATTTCCAACTGAGTAGGTTTGGGCCGTCGGGGCGCGACTATTCCGGCATAAGCGTACAACTAGACAGTGCGGCCGGGTCACTATCCGTGCTGGTCGCCCAGGTTTCCGGCGGCAACCAGCTGGTTCACTCGATCTTGCGGGAATTTGTATTCGATGTCGCGTGGTACGTGCCGCCGTTCGTCGCCGTTGCTTTGCTGCTCGCCGCCTACAGCGTTCGCCGGAGTCTGCGGCCCTTGCGGAAAGCATCCGCCAGAGCCAGCGCCATCGGTCCGGGATCCATCTCGATCCGCCTGCCGGAAGCCGATGTGCCGACCGAGGCACTGCCGCTTGTTGTTGCGGTGAATCATGCGCTCGACCGGCTCGAACAGGGCTTTGCCATCCAGCGCCGATTCACCGCCAACGCGGCGCATGAGCTGCGAACGCCACTGACCATCATTACGGCCCGGCTCGACTGCCTGGAAGGCAATGGCCAGCTGTCCGCGCTGAGGGAAGAGGTCGCGCGGATGAACCGGCTGGTCGAGCAGCTCCTCTGCGTCGCACGTCTTGACTCGGTGGCGCTGGATGTCTCATCGCGGGTCGATTTGCGCGAGATCGCCGAAGAGGTAATCGGCTCTATGGCGCATCTGGCGCTAGCCACCGGTCGGACGATTGCACTGGTCGGCGCCGACAAACCCGTCGTCATCACCGGTAATGCTGCCGCGATTGGGGACGCGCTGCGCAATCTCGTCGAAAATGCGCTGACGCATACGGCACCCGGAAGCGAAGTGATCGTTGAGGTTGGTCCCGACTGGGCGCTCAGCGTTCTGGACAGTGGACCGGGCATACCAGTCGAGGACCAACCACGCATCTTCGATCGTTTCTGGCGTGGTCGAGGGGTCAGATCCGAGGGCGCGGGGCTCGGATTGGCGATCGTCATGGAGATCGTCAGGGCGCATGGCGCCAGCATTGCCGTAAGCGACCGCGTTCCGAGAGGGGCTCGCTTCGAACTTCGCTTCCGACCCGCCTGACACCGCCGACGAGAAACAAGATGCCTCCGACGCGCGAGACATGTCCGTCTGCACCGGTTAGAGTTCCTCGTTAAAAGATTAGGACGGTTATGACCCAGACCATAGAGTTGGGTAGCAGCATCGAACGAGTCACACTGGCAGCGCTGTTTCTCGGCTTTCTCAAGGTCTCTCTTCTCGGGTTCGGCGGTGGACTCGTCTGGGCACGACGCATCGTCGTCGAACAACGGCGATGGGTGGATGATCAGGAGTTCGCCGAAATCTTGACCCTGTGCCAGTTCATGCCGGGACCGAATATCGTCGGCATAACGACTTGCGTCGGATCGAGGCTCCGCGGGGCGGTCGGGGCAATCGCCGCCGTAGCGGGTTTCATTCTGATACCTTGGACAATCGGTTTGTCGCTTGGCGGCCTCTATCTCCGCTTCGCTCACCTCGCGGTCCTGCGAAACATCCTCGGCGGGCTTTCCGCCGCTGCGGCAGGCCTGATGATCGCGACCGGGATTCGCCTGCTGATGCCGCACCGCAATCGTCGGGCGGCGTTGCTCTTTGCCGCCCTCGCGTTCGTCGGCCTGGCGTTTACGAAACTATCCCTCCTTGTTGTTCTACTCGGCTTGGCGCCGATCAGCATTGCCGTCGCCGGTATTGCAACCGCAAGAGCGTCATGAGCAGTCGTTCCGCATCAGTTGTCTTGGCCGCGCATCTTGCGCTGCTCTCTTCGATCAGCTTCGGCGGATTCCCGTCGGTTCTTCCCGATGTGCACAACTTCGTCACGGCCAACGGCTGGGTGACCGACCGGGAGTTCGCCGATTTTTTCGCGATCTCGCAAGTCGTGCCCGGACCAAACATGATCTTGATGATGAGTTTTATCGGATTGAAGGTGGGCGGGATACCGGGTGCGGTCACCAGTGCATTGGCGACCTTCGGGCCGCCCTGCGTTATGTATTACACCGCTTACCGTTTGTGGGACAGGTTCCGCGATCGGCCGTGGCAGCAGATTGTGCGCCGCGGCCTTGTGCCATTGACGATCGGGCTCGTTATCGCGGGCGGCTATGTGATCGCCCGAGCGGCGGATATCGGGTGGCAGAATGCATTGGTCACTGCAGCCGCGATGGGCGTGATGTTAGGGACGCGCCTCAATCCACTGTGGGCTCTGATGGCCGGGGGAGTATTGGGCGCCATCGGCTTCCTCACTCCAGGGGAGTGATTGCAATCGCATCGAAATAGATCACGCTGTCGGCCTTCGTCCAGAGCCCCACTCTGCCTGCGCCGGAAAACGTATCGTCCTGGGCCGTGTAGAGTTGCTTGCCGTCGAAAGAGACCGTGAACCGGTCACTCTCGGCCCGCAATTCCAACGTGTGCCATTCATGGGTCGCGACCTTGATGTTGGCGCCCTTAAGCTGCTCTCGCTTGCCTTTTACCACGCGGTAAAATCGGACATTGTCTTCGAGAGCATTGGCCCGGACCACATAATAGTCGTCCGGCGTGGTCAGCCGGATGACGATCCCGCCCGCTTGGTCCACTTTTCCGCCGACCGCCTTGAACCGCATCCTCACATCGACGTTCTTCGCCGAAATCCGCTGGTAAACGGCGAGTGGAAAGCGGTAGTCCGTCGTGTCTGTGCTGATCTGTGCGATGACGCGACGACTGCTCACGGTTGGGTCATCGATGACGCGCCATTCCCCGACATCGCCGCTTCCGGTCCGCGAGAAGGCAAAATCTTCGGGAGCGATCCCAGCCTTCATTCCGGAAAGGTCGATCTGCATCGTTGCACTACGCGCAGGAGAAACCGTGGACATTACAGCGCCCCCAATAGCCAACAGAAAGACGACGGTAGGCGACCAAGGCCTATGCATGTGTAACTCTCCCACTGCCTAGAAGAGCAGCGTGACGCCCGATGCCAGCAGCAACACCAGCACAACCTTGCGAAAGCCGGCTTCGTCGAGACGTCCGAACAGCTTCAGCCCGGCCCAAGTGCCTAGCAGCAGGGCGGGCAAGCCGATGATGAACAACCAGACGATATCCACGGAGAGCGATCCGCTGGCGCCGAGCCATAGGGCGCTCATTGCAAAGATCGCGACACCGATCGGCTGAAAGACGGCACGCTGCTGATCCCTCGGCCAACCGCGCAAGCCGCACCAGATCGTGGTCAGAATGCCCGCAAGACCCGTCAGGCTGCCGAGAATGCCGTTGGCAAATCCGACACCGGCGTCGGCCAACGCCCCGCCCGCGGTGAACGGCTTGATCGACGGTCGAGCAAGGCTGTAGGTGCTGAAGAGGATCAGCAAAACGCCCACCCCGACGCGCACATGATCGGGGCGAGCCCAGCCCAGAACAGCGACGCCCAGCGGCACACCCAACGCCGCGCCAGCGAGGAATGGCCACAGCCTGCTCCAACGCAGCGCCTCGCGCAATTTCCACACCGATACGCCCTGCACCACGAGACCGAACGCGATGATCAAGGTCGCGGTTTGCAACGGCGAGAGGATATGTAGCCAGACTGCGGCGGCAACCAGGCCGAAGGCAAAGCCCGCCAGTCCCGTTATGAGTGCCGCGGCGAAAGTCGCAACGAGAAAAATCGCGATGTTGAAAACGCCTTCGTCCATCAAGTGTCCCCCAGGTTTTGGTCGCGATTTTTGGGTCGCTCGTTTAACGCAGTATTATGCGATCCCGAATTTTGCGAACCTTCACACGTCAAAGAGCCAGGACATGGCCCTAACGTACGCGCGTCCGACGTTCGACCAGTTGATCGCCGCCATAAAGGCATCGACATAGGCAGCCGCTCTCGCGCCGTAATCCATGTGATAGGAGTGCTCGTACATATCGAGCGCCAGGATCGGACACCCGCCGGCTAGTGTCGTCGTGTGGTCCATCGCCCATTGATTGACGAGCTTGCGATCGCGGCGAGACCAGGTCAGCAGTACCCAGCCTGATCCGCCGCCTTGGGCTTTCCCCATCGCGGAGAATTCGGAACGCCAGCGATCGACGCTGCCGAAATCGCGGATGAGGGCCTCCCGCAATTCACCCTCGGGTGCGCTTTCCTCACCCAGCGAAGCAAAGAAAAGCTCGTGCAGAATCATCGAATTAGTTGCAATCAGTTCCTCGCGTTTCAGGCCGTTGATTACAAAGACCGGGGCGGCGGCAAAATCGAGATCGGCGAGCTGCGCCGTTATAGCGTTGAGGCGATTGACAGCACCTCCGTAATTGTTTTCGTAATGGCTGACGATTAGTCGCTCGGACATGCCCTTGATCCGCGTCGGATCGCAGGCGAGCGGTTTCATGGCGTAGGTCATCGTTCCTCCTGCGCGATCATATCGCTGTTGCAACACCGGCAGCGAAGAGCCTGGTCATTGAGGAGCCCATATCTGCAAGCTCCTATTTGACGAAAACCCAAGCGGGCTGCAGCAGCGGGAAGGCGATCAGCCCGATCACCGCGGTCGCCGCGACGAGCAACGGGTTGATGACCTTGAAGCGGAACAGGACGGCAAGGCTGCCGAGCCCGACGAGCACGGTAAGCCAATCGCCGATCGCGATCTTGCCGAGCAGGATGCAGGCGCCGAGGATCGTGCCGATAGCGGCAGCGTAAGCGCCCTTGACAAAACCCTGCACATTAAGGTTGGCGCGATGCCGGATGAGGATCGGAGCGACGATCAGGATCAGTAGGAACGAGGGTAGAAAAATGCCGACGGTCGAGACCAGCGAGCCCAAGAACCCGGCCACGAGGTAGCCGACGAAGGTAGCGGTGATAACTACCGGACCAGGGCTGATCATGCCGACCGCGACCGCCACGAGGAATTCGCGGCCGTCGAGCCAGCCGGTCTGCTGCACCAGCCCCTTTTCGAGAAAAGGCACGATGACCAGCCCGCTGCCGAAAGTGAGGCTGCCGGCTTTGAGAAAGAAGGCGAGCAGCTTGCCGAGAATGTCAAAACTTGCCGCCTTCGTGCCGATGCCGAGAGGTGCGAGCGCCATCATCGCCCCGGTCGGCGGTTTCCGGCCGCGCAGCAGCGAACCGTAGTAAAGGATCCCGACGACCCCAGAGATGATGAACAGGATCGCCACCTCGGCCTCGAGCCAGACGGTAACCACAAAACAGGCGGTGGCAACCACCCATTGCAGCCAGTCCTCCATGCCGAGCTTCGCCAGGCGGTAGCAGGAATGGAGTATCAGGGCGATAACTGCGGGGCTCACGCCGTAGAACACCGCGGTCATCCAGGATAGTCCGCCAAAATGGACATAGAGTGCGCCGAGCGCTGCGACGATCAGGAAATTGGGCAGGATGAAGGCCCAGCCCCCGGCCCACGCGCCCCAGAAGCCGCCGCGCAGATAGGCGATGAAGATGCCGACCTGGATCGCCAGCGGCCCGGGCAGCGACTGGCTGACCGCAACGGCGTTGCGCATCTCATCTCTGGTCAGCCACTGGCGTTCCTGTACGAGCTCCTTTTCCATCAGGCCGACAAGCGCCACCGGTCCGCCGAACCCCAACGTGCCGAGGCGCAGGAAATAGGTGACTATCTCGCTGAGCGGCCGGCGTTGTGGGGAGACAGGAGCCGATCTCTCGGGCGCAACCACGAATGCGCTCCTCTGTTCTGCGTCATGCTCCCGGCACTCGCGGGGTCCAGTTGTGAGTCTCGCCTTGACAGCTCCGGCACCACGCGTAGAGGGCGTCGTACATGACTAGGCCGTGCTCGAGCATGGCGTGGTCGTCCGGGAAATTTGCCGAGAGTCCGAGTGACAGTGCGAGCAGGCCTGCGGACTGCGGGGCCAGATCCAGCCGCGCCGTATCGGCACCCCGCACAATGACGGCGAGAGTGTCGAGAGCGGCATCGCGGATTTCATAAACCCGCAGAAATGCATCGAAGCTGCAAAGCTCTCCATCGTGCGAGAAAGGCTCGGCGCCCGGGATGTCGTAGGCGGTGGCGCCCGCCGCCGCGGCCACGTCGAAGACCCGTTCGGTCGGCACGTAGAGAAAGCTTGCTTCCGGGTCGATAAAACGCCGGATCAGCCAGGGACAGGCGATTCGGTCGATCTTCGGACGCTCCCGAGTGACCCAGCTGGTTGCGGCGTCGACGCCTTTCTTGCCAAGCGGCAGGCCGAGCTCAGCCCAGCCCGTTATGCCCCCTTCGAGGTAACTGGCATCGATTCCGGCGCCCCGAAGAGCTGCTGCCGCTTGCTGGCTCACTTCGTGCCCGTGGACGCAGTAGATCACAACCGGACGACCCTTCGGCAGATCGCGCCCCCACGCCCCGACATCTTCGGGAGGCAGGCGCCGCGCGGCGACGATCATCCGGTCATCGGCATCGAATGCCGCTGCACGGCGGGCATCGATAATGGTCGGCGCCGACGACGTGCCGATAATAGCGTACAGTTCCTGAGGGGAGATCGAGATTTGTCCGTCCATCAGCGCGCACTCCTCGCGTCGCGAGTTGCGCAGAGCTTGGACGAGGACCGTCTGACGGGGCGCCTGCACTGCCCCGGTGCTCGTCTACTTAATACGCCGCAGGATGATCTGCAAGGCCCAATCGCGACGAGCCGAAAATCCCACTACACCGCGGCGGGAACGCTCACCCATCCCTGCCAGCCGATATGAAGCCCGAGGCCGATCATCACGATGCTGGATAGATAGGGCAGGCGTTGCGCGAGTTCGCCGAACCCGGACCAGCGGCGCGAAACATGCCGCATCCCTATTGCGGTGATCACCCCGGCCCCTATCAGCATGATCGCGAGCCCCATGCTGAAGCACGACACCAAAGCGATGCCGAGCCAGATTCGACTCACCTGAAGGCACAGCACCAGCACTGTAATCGCCGCCGAGCACGGGACAGCCCTCCCGAAAGCCCGAAGACAACGATCTGACCCGTCGTCGCATTGCCGGAGGCAAATCGGCGCCGGACCTCGTCGGCATGGACCAGCTCATGGGCATCCCGGCGTGCGTGATGTGGGCAAGGTCATGATGATGGGCATGCTGACCCACTGCGATGCGCATCCGCCGTTGCCCGCGCCAGGTTCGCTGGAGCATCCACAGAGTGATGGCGATAATCAGGACGGCCGACGCCAACTGGAAATAGGGTCCAGCAATGTCGCCATCGTATTGGCTACCGAGATGCGCGCCACCAAAATTTTTGGCTGAGCGGCAACAAGCCCTACCAAAAGGTCACAATAACGGTTCAGGCGACTGTCATGGCCCGCTGCCGCGCCCGCTTGCGATCTCCGTTCATATATTCGCGTAGGTGCTCGCGACCGCGCGACAAGCGTGACATCACGGTACCGAGCGGGAGCCCGAGAACGCGTGCTGTCTCCCGATATGAGAAATCCTCTACGGCAATGAGCAACAGCACCGCGCGCTGCTCCTCCGGTAATCTTGCAAAGCCCCGCAGAAGATCACGGTGAGCGAGCGCCCCTTCCTGCCCGCCCTCGACACACGGTTGCTCGGCGTTCAAGATTTCCGTCAACGACCTGTGCCCGACGTCGCGCTGCTGGCGGCGGCGGTCGGTAACAAATCGATGGTATAATATCGTGTACATCCAACCACGTAGGTCTCCATCGGTACGGCGCTGATGCCAGCAAGCGAGCGCGCGTTCGAGGCTGTCCTGAACGAGATCGTCGGCACCGTCTCGGTCACCGCGCAACAACGCGTACGCGTATCGGCGCAGTCCGGGGATGTGCGCTTCGAGGAGTTCGGCGGCGTGTCCGAGTGCGCCCGCCGCAGGCGAAGGGCTGCCATTCATCGGACGACCTTGGACGCCGGATCTGCTTGTGGCATCGCAAAGTGTTCTCAAGCAACGACAGATTAATCGCCCGACCAGTAAGCATGCCCCCTTTGGCCCTCAAATTAATTTAGCGTTAATTTCTGACTTAAATGTTACTTTTCGTGCAACAGCAGAGGGTATAACAAGACTTTTCAAGCAGGGGTCCGGAGTTCGAAGGCTATGGCAGGCTATGCGCGTCACGTACTTGTGATCGAGGACGACGCAGAGACGGCCGATCAACTGGTGGATTGCCTGAAATCGAGCGGCTATCAAGTCGATCTCGCGGTCGACGGCGAGGAGGGGTTGCGGCTGGCTTTGGCGGCCGATTATGTTGTGATGACCGTTGACCGTATGCTGCCGCGGGTCGACGGAATTGAAATCATTCGCCGCCTGAGGGAGCAGGGGATTGTCACGCCGGCGCTGATCCTCAGCGCTCTTGGTGAAGTCGACGATCGCGTGCGCGGCCTGCGTGCAGGCGGCGACGATTACCTTGTCAAGCCGTTCGCATTCCGCGAAATGCTGGCCCGGGTCGATGCACTCGCCCGGCGGAGCGGAACGACGGTCAAGGAAACAATATTGCGCATCGGCGATTTGGAGATCGATCTGCTCACGCGGATCGCGCGCCGCCGCGGTCGCGAAATCGAACTACTTCCGCGCGAGTTTCGACTGCTAGCGTATCTGGCACGTAATGTCGGTCAAGTGGTTTCGCGCACCATGCTCTTGCAGCACGTATGGGATCTGCATTTCGATCCGACGACCAACGTTATCGATGTCTATGTCGGCCGTGTCCGGCGTAAGATCGATAGCGGTCAAGACTATCCGCTGATCCATACCATTCGCGGCATCGGATTTTGTCTCCGTGCTCCTGAGTAAGACGGTTCGGTCCTCCTCGACCCTCAAACTGGCGTTCGTCTATGTCATCGCCTTTTGCGCGGCGATATTCGGCCTACTGGGTTATGTGTACTGGTCGACCGTCACTTACCTTCACAAAATTTCCGACCGCGCCATATCGATAGAAAGCGACCTGTTGACAAAGGCATACGAGTCCGGTGGTCGCGATGGATTGGTTACATTCATCAACCGGCGACTGGCCGATGCACATTTCAGCGAATGGGCATACCTCTTGGTTGACCACTCATTTGACTACGTCGCCGGCAATTTGAAGGGCTGGCCTGCTTCATTCAGTGGTCAAGAAGGATGGAGCACCCTTGCTTCAGTGGATTGGCAGTCCGAGCCAGCAAGACGACCACCAGTGCGTGTGAAGCACCAGCTCTTAGCGGACGGCAATCGTCTGCTTCTCGGCCGCGACAACGAAGATCTCGACCGATTTAGCGAGAGCGTTACGATTGGTCTCGCCTCGGCCGC
>Ga0182033_10001700_pt1 | contig 11042 bp, 8 predicted proteins | sample tim00Cox0000000H_FD_125968 | JGI IMG/M metagenome (GOLD analysis project Ga0182033, IMG submission 125968) | Lab enrichment of tropical soil microbial communities from Luquillo Experimental Forest, Puerto Rico - timezero.00C.oxic.00.000.00H | ecosystem: Environmental > Terrestrial > Soil >...
ACTTTCCTGTTCCTGATGCTTGCCGTGATCACCATTGCCTATATCAACCTCTCGCGTCTCGATCTCGAAGGAGGCCGCTGACATGATGAAGGCTTTGAAGCTTGGCGGCTTCTACCTGTTGGTTGGCCTGATCGTTTTGCAGGCGGTCTTTCCGCTCTATTATGCGATCCTGACCTCTTTCAAATCCGGCACCGCTCTCTTCCAGATCGATTATCTGCCGGGGCGTTTTTCGCTCACGAATTACGTGGCGATCCTGCAAGGATCATTCGTTCGCAATATCTTCAATTCCGTCTGGGTTACGGGTCTGACTGTCATCTTATCCCTGTTCCTGGGCGTGACGGCAGCCTTCGCCTTGGCGCGTGTGCGTTTCCGTGGCCGCAAACTTTTGCTTCTGACCATCCTGTCCGTGTCGATGTTCCCGCAGATCGCGGTGCTGGCCGGCCTGTTCCAGCTGATCCGCGCGATCGGGCTCTATAATTCGCTGTGGTCGCTCATTTTCTCCTACATGATCTTCACTCTGCCTTTTACGGTCTGGGTTTTGACCACATTCATGCGCGAGCTTCCGATCGAGATTGAAGAAGCCGCTATTGTCGATGGCGCATCGCCTTGGGTCATTATCACACGTGTGTTTCTGCCTCTTATGTGGCCCGCTTTTGTGACAACGGGTCTTCTCGCCTTCATAGCAGCGTGGAACGAGTTTCTGCTCGCGCTGACATTCATCTCGAACGATGCGCTGCGCACCGTGCCATTGGCGATTGCCTTTCTGACGGGTTCCACAGCGCATGAAAGTCCCTTTGGGGCCATCATGGCGGCATCTGTTCTCGTGACGGTGCCGCTCGTCATCCTCGTTCTCATCTTCCGGCGCAAGATGATATCCGGCTTGACCGCCGGCGGTGTTAAGGGTTGATCCATGAATATTGCGATAGAGACGCGTACAGCAAAGCAAGCCAGTGTTCACGACCCCGAATGGTGGCGCGGCGCGGTGATCTATCAGATCTATCCGCGTTCCTTTCAGGATTCGAATGGCGACGGAATCGGCGATCTGCCGGGCATAACCAAGAGGCTCGCCTATATCGCCGATCTCGGAGCCGATGCAATCTGGCTGTCGCCGTTCTTCACCTCGCCGATGAAGGATTTTGGCTATGACGTCTCAGATTATCGCGATGTCGATCCTATCTTCGGGACGCTTGCCGATTTCGACGCGCTCGTTGCCGAGGCGCATCGGCTTGGCCTCAAGGTCATCATCGACCAGGTCTTGAGCCACACCTCGGATCTGCATCCCTGGTTCAAGGAGAGCCGTTCGAGCCGGACCAATCCGAAGGCGGATTGGTATGTCTGGGCCGATCCAGAGCCCGATGGCACCCCGCCGAACAATTGGCTATCTGTCTTTGGCGGCCCATCCTGGGAATGGGACAGCCGGCGCCGCCAGTTCTACATGCACAACTTTCTGATTGAGCAACCCGACCTCAATTTTCACAATCGTGAAGTACAAGACGCGCTCCTCGACGCAGTGAAATTCTGGCTCGATCGCGGGGTCGATGGCTTCCGGCTCGACACGGTCAACTTCTATTTTCACGATCAGGAATTGCGGAGCAATCCGCCCGACCGGGAGATGCAGAGTGTTGCAGCCGATGGCGATACGGCCTCGGATCACCGATTGCACACCAATCCTTACAATTTCCAGGACCATGTCTATGACAAGAACCGGCCGGAGAATTTCGGCTTCCTGAAGCGTCTGCGCGCGCTCCTTGAACAATATCCGGGCGCGGCGGCGGTCGGCGAGGTCGGTGAAGACTCGTCGCGCTCGCTCGAAATCATGGCCGCCTACACGTCGGGCCGCGACAAGCTCCACATGTGCTACACGTTCGATTTTCTCGGCGGCAGCTTTTCGGCCCGGCATTTTCGCTCGACCGTCGAGCGGGTTGAGGCCGAGGCCAAGGATGGCTGGCCCTGCTGGTCCTTCTCCAACCATGATGTCACCCGCTATGTCTCGCGGTGGGGCGCCTATACTTCGGACCCGGCTCGTCTCGCCAAACTGATGGCGTCCCTGATCCTTTCGCTCAAAGGGTCAGCCTCCCTTTATGAAGGGGAAGAGCTTGGCCTGACCGAGGCGGATATTGCCTATGAGGATCTTGTCGATCCGTCCGGCATTCGCTTCTGGCCGGATTACAAGGGCCGCGATGGCTGCCGCACGCCGATGGTCTGGGAGAGCAAGGCGCCGAATGGCGGCTTCACGACGGGCAAGCCCTGGCTGCCGATCCCTCCCGAACATCTGCCGCTCGCCGCCGACCAGCAGATTGCGGCGCGTGAGTCCATCTTCCAGCATTATCGCCGTTTCCTGCATTTCCGGCGCACGCAACCTGTATTGATCAAAGGCTCGATAGATTTTCTTGAAGCTGCTGGCGAGGTCATTGCCTTCCGGCGCGATTTCGAGGGCGCGGCCATGCTCTGCGTGTTCAACCTTAGCCGGGAGCCAGCCACCTTCGATCTGCCGGCAGGGCTTTTGGCCGAAACGATCAAAGATCTCGGCTTTGCGGGCAAGATCGAGAATGGCCGGGTATCACTCGGCGGACAGGAGGCGTTTTTCGCCAGGCTTCGCTGAAGAGGCTCGGCAGTTGCCGAAGACTGCCGATCCTTAACGAAGGTCGCGCGCTTCATTCAGCGGTGCCTCAAAATACAGAATAAACCGGAGGAGGCGCGATGACCGAGCTTAAGCTCTCCGACGTAAGAAAATCCTACGGCACTTTCGAAGTGCTGCACGGGATAGATCTGCACATAGAAACCGGCGAATTCATCGTCTTCGTCGGTCCCTCGGGATGTGGAAAATCGACTCTTCTTCGCATGATCGCGGGGCTTGAGGATATCAGCTCGGGTACGCTGGAGTTCGATGGCAAGGTCGTCAATGCACTCTCGCCCTCCGATCGCGGCATTGCGATGGTGTTCCAGTCCTATGCGCTTTATCCGCATATGACGGTTTATGAGAACATGGCTTTCGGTCTGAAGCTCGCCAAATCGAACAGGCAGGAAGTCGATCGCCGCGTCCGGCAGGCGGCCGAATTGCTGCAGATCACCGAATATCTTGATCGTTTGCCAAAGCAGCTTTCCGGCGGCCAGCGCCAGCGTGTGGCGATCGGCCGGGCGATCGTGCGTGACCCGAAAGTCTTTCTGTTCGACGAACCCTTGTCCAACCTCGACGCGGCGCTGCGGGTCGCGACGCGTATCGAAATCGCCAAATTGCATGAGCGCATGGCGAGTACAACCATGATTTACGTGACGCATGATCAGGTCGAGGCCATGACTTTGGCCGACCGGATCGTGGTCCTCAATGGAGGCTGTGTCGAGCAAGTCGGTACGCCGATGGAACTCTACCACAATCCCGCTAATCTCTTCGTCGCGCAATTCATCGGATCGCCCGCGATGAACATTCTGCCTTGCACGTTCATCGAGTCGGGCAAGGTCCAGCTTCGGAGCGGCAATATTGTTTCGATCACCGCCGATTTTTCACAATTGCATCCGGGAACAAAAGTCAGTCTCGGTGTGCGGCCGGAAGATCTGACGATTGAACCGGCTGGCAACGGGATTTTGCAAGGCATCGTGTCCGTGGTCGAGCAGCTTGGCGAGTTTCAGCTTGTTTATGTGGGCAGAGATCAAATCGTCGCGAAGATCGACGGTGATATCGCTGTCAAGAAAGGCGAGACCATCAATCTTTCCACGCCGGCCGATCGCATTCACCTCTTCGATTCCGAGGGCAGGGCGGTTGCGGGACGCTTGCGATCAGCGCCCAGCGTCGCATCGTTCACCCCGAAATATACCGCCGTTCCTTTGGGGTAGGCGGTGCAACTCCGGTAGTAACGAATATCCGATGGGCCGTGATCTATCCGGCAGCTGCGGCGAGCGGCGCGAGGTCCCAGAGGTCAGCGCACGCGAGCAGAGCTTTCTCTGTTTCGAGATGCACGGCTGAGATGGGCTCGTCGCTATCAATGCGTTTCGTCGCACACCACTTCCCGTCATCGACGAAGATCTCGACAAGGCCAACATCGACGAAGATGTGGAGCCTTGTGAGATCGACGTCTTCCAGCCGGTAGCGGGGCTCGGGGCGCTTGCTTGGCGGCGGCCGATAGAGGAGTTCGAGCGTCCCGCGATCATAAGCGAGTGTGATTCCAATCGTCGAATGTGCGAAGTTGAGCGCAAATGGTACTCCTGATCGGACAAAGGTAATACCGAGTTCCGCGAGCCCATCTTTAAGCGGCAGGGGATCGCTGCTTGAGCGGAGTTCCCGTGGCGTCGAATGGGTGCGAAGGCGCGTAAGCGCGGGACAAGGCGGCGTCAATAATGTGCCTGACCGCCAGACGAGCTTACGCGCGAAGGTCATGGCGGTCACAAAATCCTGCTCCTTGAAAACATCCGTCCAATTGGCTGCCCAGCCGATACCATAGGGGCCATCCTTCGTTTGGAAGGCTTGGAAAGCATAGCAGTCGGTGCCGAAGTCCAATTCGCGCCGGGCAATGGGGGCGAAAATACGCCCGTCAAAAGTGCCGGTGATGGCAAAGCTGATGTTGCGCCGCCCGGTTTCTGCCTCGCGCCAGCCAACGAGACCGTAGATGAGCGCCCAAAGTCCCTCACCTTCTCCGTCGAGAGGAACGAGGCAGGGACATTCCGCCGTGTGGCCGCTGCGCAAGGGCTCCCGATAGACCACATCGACAAAGCGCCAGCCATGCGCCGCTGTGGCATCATCGGTCTCGTAAAGAAGGATCAGTGCGTCCTGACGGTCGTTGCCGCCAATCAACATCTTGAAGCGGCCGTCCGGTCCGCGCAAAACGTAAGGGTCACGAAAATCCTTGCGATAACCGGGGATTGGGGGCCGCTCGGTGAGCACGGCTTCGGAGGGGCCGGCCGCTATGACATCCGTTGAGACAGCGGTCATCTGCCATTCCCACTCCGGCTTCCGGTTGTCCTCCCGGTCCGTGTAGAAGACGCGCAAGGTTCCGTCGGGCATGGGCACGCCAGAACCTGAAAAGGCGCCACCTTGCTTGTGTTTGTCGCGGGTGAGTTCTTCGCGCGGCAACAGAAAAATCGGCTGGTGGACCCAGGTGACCATGTCGCGGCTAGCAGCATAGCCACAGTGGCTTGTGTTCCAAGGGCGAGCGTGGGGATAGTGCTGATAGAAGAGATGGACGAAACCCTCGATCTCGCAAATTCCGTTGGGGTCGTTCATCCAGCCCCACGGGGCCTGGAAATGCAGGCGATAGCAGCGGTTGGGCGCACGGTTTTGCTCGCTTGTCCATAGGAGTTTGACGCCGCTCTCGTGAACATTGCCAGGATCAAAGGCATAGGCCAGCGATACAACGGTGGCGGCATCCTCCCACACGAGACGAAATGTGCCATCCCGATCGGCCTGATAGATCGCGCGCAGGAAATCGTCGCTTGGCATGGTCCTGAGCGTGGCAACGGGCGCCTCGCCGCAGAATAGTGCAACCGAGGGCTCTGCCTCCGCCTCGCCAACGCCTTTAAGCCAGATGTGCAGCCTATCGCCTGCCGCAAGCTGCGTTTCCAAGGTGCCCATGGTGTTCCGCTCAGCGTTGGCCGCGGGCGAACCAACGAAATCCTGCTTAGCACGAAGCGCGTTCGACCAGATGAAACGGGATTTCCTCCACGAGCCCTTGCGGTTGGCGGTTTCCGAGCAGGATCTCGGCGGCGATGCGCCCCATGGCCCGGTGCGGCAAGGCCATGGTGGTGAGCGGCGGATCTAGCCGCGATGCGATATCCACCTGATTGTCGAAACTCGCCACCGCGATGTCATCGGGGATCGTGAGACCAAGCCGCCGGAGGGCGTTGTAAGCTTCAAAGGCCACGCGGTCATTGCCGCAGATGATCGTATCGGGCCGGACGGGACCGGCCATCAACTCTTCCAAATGGGCGGCGACGAGACTATGGGCGCGGTCCGAGTAGCTCTGCTTTGTCGCCGGGCGGATCCAATCTTCGCGCAAGGGGATGCCCGCGGCGGCATGGGCGGCACGAAAACCCTCGGCCCGCAATTCGCCGGCGAGGAGACCCGGCAGATTCAGGAAACCGAGCCGCCGCCGTCCCCGCGCGAGGAGATGGGTGACGAGGGTTGCGGCCGCCGCATGTTCTGCCGGGACGACTGAAGGGATGACGCCTTTCGCGTCCCGGCAATCGATCATCAGCCGCACGATCCCGCGCGCCCGTTCCGGCATGTCGACCACTTTATGGTACATGGCGGCATAGGCGATGGCGCGCGGAATGAAGCGCTCAAGCTCCGACACCGCCGTGTCGATATCGCGGTCGCCGCCGATGTTGTTGGCAATCACACTCATGGAACCGGCGCGGACAGTGGTGTCGAAGCTTCGCATGATGTCCGTGGCATAGGGCGACGTGAGCAATCCGTCCGAGACGATCCCGATAATCGGCAGAAATCCCTGCCGCATGGCGCGCGCCGCGAGATTGGGCACATAGCCAAATCTCTTGCGACCGAGTGGATCCGCTCCCGTGTCTTGGCCGCCATCGAGCCGCCCTTGCCGTGCAGGGCGCCCGAGACGGTCTTGACCGATACTCCTGTCGCGTCTGCAATGTCTTGCAGAGTTACCTTCATGCGCGAAGACCGTAAACGTTAACCTCGTGTGATTTTATCATCACATGGTTGTAGGTCCAGTGCTGCTTGAGTCAAGCTTGGGTTACCACCAGGTCTCCGTCTGGAGACCGAAGGTCAAAGGGGTGGCGAAGGGCCTCTGCTGCCATTCCACAGGGCTTCGCCCGGCGGAAACTCGACCTTGATTCGTTTTTTCGAATTTCCGCCCGTTGGTATTAATACGTAAACAGAAGTAATTTTCTAATTTGAGATCGAACACCCTTGTCCTTTGGGTGTGTAGCGCCAGCGCATGGGCTCTTCGCAAAGATGCTCGACGACCCGGCGCCGAGGGCCGCGATCAGGCTGCTTCGATCGCGAGCTTCAGCATCAAGGCGCGATCGGGGGCAAAATTGGCGTTAATCGGCATCAGGCCGGCGCCGATGACGCTGGCATCAGTGCCGAGGGTGCCGACGGCCAGCCGAGGCCGGATCAGGCCCGTGAGGTTCAGCCTGTCCAGCGCCTGGTCGGTCCGCTGCACGAACCGGGCAACCTCGTGACCGGGCAACGATCCGTCGATCACCACCAGCGGAAAGTCGAAAATGCTGATGGCCGAACCGATCGCATAGGCGAGCGTCTCCACGGCCTCCGTCTGCCAGGTCTCGTAAATAGCAGCGGCTTCGGGCGCCGGTCCTTTCGGATCCCACAAATGTTCGAGGTCGAAACCGGCGGTCTCCAGCTCACGCTCGAGGAAAATCAGTGAGGCGCGCCGGATCAGCTGTTCCGGCTTGCGTCCGTCCTTCATGTCGTGAATACCGGAGACGGGCAGGGAACCGATGGCGCAGGCATTGCTGCGGGTGCCGGTGTTCAATTGCCCGTCGAGGATGAGCCCGCCGCCGACAAAGGTCCCGATGTAGATGTAGAGACAATGGTCGGCAGTCACGGCAGAGCCGAGGGCGAGTTCGGCGGCGGTCCCGGCCGCGACATCGTTCATGAAATGAACAGGCAGGGACGTCAGCGCGGAGACTTGCGCGGCGATGTCGATATTGCGCCATTCGGCAAGCTTTTCCGGCGGCGCCTCGAGCTCCTCGGCCCAGCCATCGAGGCCGGAGGGAGCGGCGATGCCTATGCCTTTCAGGCGTTTGCGCTGAGCGGCATTCAGCTCCTCGCAGACGAAGTCGATGCCGCGCGCGATTTCCCGAAAGATGAACGAGGGAACCGGGTATTTATAGGTATGGCGGACACGCCGCGAGATGCCGCCGTCGAGATCCATCCTCAGGATGTCCAGGCTGCGGCGGCCGATACTGACCCCGACCGCGAAGGCCCCCTCTCGATTGAGCTGGATCACGGTCGAGGGATGGCCAACCTTGCCCTTCAGACGGGTCGTCTTGACGAGGAGGCCTTCGGCGAGCATGCGGTTGACATTAACGGAAACGGCTTGCGGGCTCAGGCCGATCATGCGAGCGATCTCGGCCTTCGGCAGGCCGCCGGCGCGCCGGATCACGTGCATGATCACGCGCTCATTATATTGGCGCAGCCCCGACCGATCCCCTCCGCGCAGATCGGCGGGGCTCAAATCCGGCTCGTTCCCATTGAACTGCATGACGATCTCTTGCTCGCGGCCGTTTTGCCGGCCCGAGCCATCTTGTTTACGAACGAAAACACGTCAAGCGAGATAAGTAAACGAGAGTGAAGAAAATTTGAAGACAAAAGTAGCGGAATCGGGGTCCACCCCGCTGCTTTGTCCCCGCCTATGCGGCAATGATGACTTTCAATGCATGCGTATCCGCCGCGCGCGCGAAAGTATCGTAAGCGTCGAGAATCTGATCGAGCTTGAAACGGTGCGTGATCAGCCGCGTCGGGTCGAGCTTCTTCGACTGCACTGTCTTCAGAAGCATGGGAGTCGTGACCGTATCGACGAGCCGGGTCGTGATCGCGATATTTTGCGACCAAAGCCTGTCGAGGTGAAGATCGACCTTGGTGCCATGCACGCCGACATTGGCGATGATCCCGCCTGGACCGACCAGATCCTGACAGAGCAGGAAAGTCGCGGGGACGCCGACGGCCTCAATCGCCGTATCGACGCCGCGCCCGCCGGTCAGCGCCTTCACGGTTTCAGCCGCCTTTCCATCCATGCTGTTGATCGTCTGAGTCGCGCCGAACTGCCGCGCGAGCCCCAGGCGGTTGTCGTCAAGATCGATCATGATGATCTCGGCTGGCGAATAGAATTGTGCCGTGAGCAGGGCGGCGAGGCCGATCGGGCCTGCCCCGACGATGGCGACGGTCGAACCGGGTGCCACTTTTCCATTGAGCACGCCGCATTCGAAACCGGTGGGCAGGATGTCGCTCAGCATCACTAGCGCCTCTTCATCGGCCCCTTCGGGAATTGGATAGAGGCTCGTGTCGGCATGTGGTGTGCGGACATATTCGGCCTGGGTTCCGTCGATTATATTGCCCAGGATCCAGCCGCCGGTGGTGCAATGCGAATACATGCCGCGCCGACAATATTCACATTTTCCGCAGGATGAGATGCAGGAAATCAGAACGTGGTCGCCGGGGCGGAAGGCGGTGACGCCGGCGCCAACGGACTCGACGATCCCGACGCCCTCATGGCCGAGGATGCGTCCGGGCGCGCAAGTCGCGACGTCTCCTTTCAGGATGTGCAGATCGGTCCCGCAGATGGTCGTTTTCACGATCTTCACGATCGCGTCACCGGGGGCCTCGATCTCGGGTTTGGGACGGTCCTCGATCGCCTTCAGGCCGGGACCACGGTAAACGAGCGCTTTCATGGGCGCCTCCTGTCGATGAGCTGCGGGTAAGGAGCTTCACCAGAAGGGGGCGCGCGGCACCTTGAGCTGGATCAACTGGAGCAGGGATTCAAAGTCATGGTGCTGCCAGAGAGGATCGAACTCTCGACCTCTCCCTTACCAAGGGAGTGCTCTACCACTGAGCTACGGCAGCCTTTCGCCATTTGGCGCGCTTGAAAGAGGCGGGGCATTCTTGCCATAGGCGCGCCGGTTACGCAAGCGGGCTTGCTAACAAGGACATGACAAACGCCTTCGGGCTTGTCTCCTGCGGCCAAGCCTTTTACAACGTTTTTATGATTTCCGGGCAGGATTGGATGGATGCACCGACCCAATCTTGGCTATGGGAGTCTTTGATTCCGCGTCAGTTTCTCCAAAATGCCTGGTCCGCAAATGGTCCATCGCGATTAGTTAGGTCCGTGGGAGCCGGCAGGATGTCATCCAGCAAGGATGAGGCGGACAAGGGCGAGGCATCGCGGGCGAAGGGCCCGGCGGAGACTTCGCAAGACGCCGTAAAAGCGGCGCAAAAACAGCGTCTGGCTGCGGCGCTGCGGGAGAATTTGAGCCGCCGCAAGGCGCAAATCCGTGAACGCCGCCAAAAAGACACCTTGAGCGATCAGGGCCGGGACGCGGATCGGAAATAATTTACCCTGAGTCGGCTAAGGATACAGGGTCTACAACAAAGCTCTTAAATAATCGGAGACAGGATGGATCGCATTCGAATCGTCGGCGGGCAGGCGCTCCACGGCAGCATCAGGATTTCAGGGGCGAAAAACGCGGCTCTGCCGCTGATGATCGCATCAATGCTGACACCGGAAACGTTGACGCTTGAAAATATTCCAAGCCTCGCCGACGTGAATATGCTTTTGCGCATTCTGGGGCATCATGGCGTCGATTATTCGGTCGATGGAAGGCGTCCCGGCAGCGATCCCCACGCGAGCCGCGCCATTCATCTCAGCGCGCGGTCCATCGTCGATATCATGGCGCCCTATGAACTCGTGTCCAAGATGCGGGCGAGCTTCTGGGTCATCGCCCCGCTTCTGGCACGGATGGGCGAGGCGAAAGTTTCCTTGCCCGGCGGCTGCGCCATCGGCACGCGCCCTGTCGATCTTCTCATCATGGTTCTGGAAAAACTCGGCGCCAGTGTCGAGATCGAGGCTGGCTATGTCCATGCCAGGGCGCCGCAAGGGCTGCGCGGCACGGAAATCACCTTTCCCAAAGTGACAGTCGGCGGCACCCACACGGCTTTGATGGCGGCGGCGCTGGCGCAAGGCCATACGCTTCTTGTCAATGCGGCGCGCGAGCCGGAAGTTGTCGATCTCGCCGATTGCCTCGTCAAAATGGGCGCGAGAATCAAGGGCGCCGGGCAATCGACCGTTGAAATCGAGGGTGTCGGCAGCCTGGGGCGCGCGACCCACAGGGTTTTGCCCGATCGCATCGAGGCCGGAACCTATGCGATGGCGGTCGCCATGGCAGGCGGCGATGTCACGCTCGAAGGGGCGCAGCCGCATGTTCTGCAAAATGCGCTCGACAGGATCGAGGAGGCCGGCGCCAGTATCTCGGCAACCAATGAAGGGATAAGGGTCAAGCGCAATGGCGCCGGGATTTCGCCGGTCGACGTGACCACCGAACCATTCCCGGGCTTTCCGACCGAT
>Ga0182033_10001701_pt1 | contig 11039 bp, 8 predicted proteins | sample tim00Cox0000000H_FD_125968 | JGI IMG/M metagenome (GOLD analysis project Ga0182033, IMG submission 125968) | Lab enrichment of tropical soil microbial communities from Luquillo Experimental Forest, Puerto Rico - timezero.00C.oxic.00.000.00H | ecosystem: Environmental > Terrestrial > Soil >...
CGCTGGCCTGGGATGAGCTAAAGGGCCTGAAAGTGGCTAGCCCCGACACGCTGAAGACACTTCCGCTCCGGCTCAAGGCAAAGAAACGTGACCCCTGGGAAGGATTTTTCTCAGCCCGCCAATCGATCACGGCGAGGGCGAAAAAGGCGCTCGGACTTGACTAGTCGCGCCCCTAGGGACCTGTTTTTTAAGTTCAGCGACCTAATCGATCCGTGTAGCTTTTATGCAACGCCATCTTGACTTATGACGTCGAGGTTGCCCGATCTTCGCCATGGTTGCCGATCCTACTGTTAACGATCGCGCAAGCTGGAGGGAAGCTGGCTGCACGACCGAAGCGGGGGAGCTGCCGGGGGCATGCTCTCCTTTTTTGGTAGGCGCGCCTTTAGGTGCCTCGTACTTTTTCAGCAGCTCACGCAGCATAGCTATGTTGGCTGTTATCCTGCGCGTCTCCATTAAGCGGCGTCGTTTCTGCAGCAACGTCAGGCCACTGAACAACATAACGATTTTGGATTTGTGACCTCGCGAAGGGGCGCGTCGGCTTCAGTCAAGCGCTTCCTACTTCCCGCCTCAACTGCTGAATAGCGTGCAGGTCCTTAACTGACGGGTCGGTATGCCTTTTTGTTTTTTGGCGTTCCGGCCGCCGAAAGGGTCGGAGCTTTACTGCTGGGCTCCGGCCCTTTCCTTTTGCTTTGACCTGGCATCCGAATCACTTGACGCTTTGAGGTTGTTTAAATGACAAAAGTCCTTCGCTCGAGGTTCCGAAACTTGACCTTCGGAAACTCGAACTCTCGAGGTTTCCCGAGACGATAACTACACCAACGCTACCATCGGCCAAATGGATGTACTTGAGTTTGAGAAGGAGAGCATGCCCCCGGCAGCTCCCCGCTTCGGTCGTACAGCCAGTTTCCCTCTAGCCTGCGCGATCGTTAACAGTAGGATCGGCAACCATGGCGAAGATCGGGCAACCTCGACGTCATAAGTCAGATGGCGTTGCATAAAAGCTACACGGATCGATTAGGTCGCTGAACTTAAAAAAACAGATACCTAGGGGCGCGACTAGTCAAGTCCGAGCGCCTTTTTCGCCCTCGCCGTGATCGATTGGCGGGTTGAGAAAAATCCTTCCCAGGGGTCACGTTTCTTTGCCTTGAGCCGGAGCGGAAGTGTCTTCAGCGTGTCGGGGCTAGCCACTTTCAGGCCCTTTAGCTCATCCCAGGCCAGCGGGCAGGCGACCGATGCGTTCGGCTTCGACCGCGTGGAATAGTTCACGATGGCCGATCCGCCGCGTTGATTGCGTAAATAGTCGACGAAGATCTTGCCCTCGCGGGTCTTCTTCAGCGGGTTGGCGGTGTAACGATCGTCGCGGACGCTGACGAGCGTGTCGGCAATGGCTTTGGCAAAGCCTTTCACCTCGTCCCAGCCTAGCTTCGGCGCGATCGGTGCCACCACATGCAGGCCTTTGCCTCCTGTCGATTTGAGGAAGCTCTTCAAGCCGAGATCGGCTAAGAACTCGCGCACCTCAAGAGCAGCGGCCTTGAGCACATCGAATTCAAGATCTTCATCCGGATCGAGATCAAACACTAACCGATCGGGCTCGTAGAGATGCTTGAGCGACACGCCCCAGTCGTGAATTTCGAGCACGCCGATCTGGGCAAGCCCGAACAGACCTGCTTCATTTTCGATATAGAGATACTTCTCCTTGCTTTCTCCGCCGCTGATCGCAACCTGCTTGATCGCATCGCTCATGCCCTTCATGGCGTGACGCTGGAAAAAGCAGTCCTTGTTGCAGCCCTCTGGGCAGCGCACGAGGCTGATTGGGCGGTTGACAACGTAGGGAAGAATGTACGGTGTGATGGTCTCGTAATAGGTCGCAAGGTCAAGCTTGGTCACACCGACATCGGGATAGAGGAGTTTGTCCGGGCTCGTAAGCTTGATCCCCTCAAACACCGGATCGCCCTTGGCCTTGCGCTTGGGGCTGCTCTTCTTTTGAGCCACATCAGCCTCCTCGTCGATCGAAGCATCGCGTCCCACGTCAATTGCTCTCTTATCCTCACGCAGTCCCAGAAAACTCGGATGACGCAGACGGCCATCCTTGGTCCACTCGGTATGTTGAACCTCGCAGACAAGGCTGGGCTTGAGCCACACAGCGTCGCGCGTTTCGATCTCCGGCACTTCGACGAAGGGCGACCTTTTCCGCTCCAGCGGCTTGAAGCGCCTGGCAAGAGCAGTGAGATCGCCGCTTGAGAATCCGGTGCCGACCTTGCCTGCATAGATCAGCTCACCGTTTTCGTAGGTGCCAAGCATAAGCGATGAGAAAAGCCGCCCCTTCACGCTCGAACGGCCATAGCCGCCGATCACAAGCTCGGCGCGCTTCTGGCATTTGGTCTTGAGCCAGCTTTTGGTGCGGCCAGACACGTATTTGGAGTCGGCAAGCTTCGACACCACACCCTCAAGACCGGCGCCACAAGCTTCACGATAGAAGTCGCGCCCAGCCCCGACCACGTGATCTGAATAGACCAACCACTCCGGCAGACCTTCTTCGCTCAGCAATTCTCGAAGCCGCTCCTTGCGCTTGGTCACCGGCTTGTTGCGCCAGTCCTTGCCGTCGAGCGACAACAGATCGAACAGGAAATAGCGAAAGGCAGGGTGTGGCGTGTCGATGTGTTCCTGTAACAACTTGAAGGAGGTTAGCCCTGATGGAAGTACGAAGGCGATCTCACCGTCGATGAGCGCCCTCTCGCAAGGGAGGCTTTGCAGCGCTTTGGTGATTGTGGGGAAGCGCACCGTCCAATCGAGCCCGCTCCTGCTGAATAGTGCTATGTCGTCGCCGGCTTTCCGCGCGATGATGCGGTAGCCGTCATATTTAACTTCGTGCAACCACCGGGGGCTCTCGGGAACCTCGTAGACGAGCGTGGCGAGCTCCGGCGCAATGAACTCTGAGGCTACTGCTTGGCGCGTTTTCGGCGGCCTTTTGCCGTGCCAGCGGAAGTTTTTGTCGTTTGAGTTTTTTTTTGAGCCTTGTTGGAGCTCCAAATGGCCGACTCGCCGTTCATGATCTCATCCATGGTGCGGCCGCTCTTCACGCTTGTTTCGTAGGTGAGCGTGGGCTCATCGCCGTCACCAGCAAACTCGTCTCTCTTCTTGATCAAGAGCCAATTCTGGCGACCGCGATCCTTATTCCGTGGCTTCATTCGCACAAGCACAAAGTCACCGTTGAGCCGGTCGCCATGCAGCCTGAATTTGAGGTCGCCCTCGGCCAGCCCCTCGTCGGGATCGCCAATCGGCTCCCAGGTGCCGCGGTCCCAGATCATTACCGGGCCACCTCCATATTCGCCCTTGGGGATCACGCCCTCGAACTTGCCGTATTCGAGCGGATGGTCCTCTGTCATAACCGCGAGACGCTTTTGTGCCGGATCCAGGCTCGGACCCTTGGTCACGGCCCAGCTCTTCAACACGTCGTCATGCTCAAGCCTGAAATCGAAATGGGCGCGCCGCGCCGCATGCTTCTGGATAACGAAGCTGTTGCCCGCCCTTTTCTTCCGCGCCGGCGGCGGCTCCGGAGTCTTGCTGAAATCGCGCTTGGCGCGGTAGGTCGCAAGCGGATCTGAGGCCTTCGTCCGCGCCATGACTTAGGCCGATTTTCTCTTCGGTGTGGCGCGCGAAGTTTTCTTGGCGGCCGAGCGCGATGTAGCGGCGCGCTTGCCCTGTTGGGCTTTACTCGGAGCGGGCTGCTTGCCTTGCGCCTTCACGCTCTTCTTCAGCGCATCCATGATGTTGATCACCTTGGCGCTTGGCGCCTCTTCGGTCACGACCGTCGGCGCGCGATGCTCCATTTTGGCGTTGATCAGCTCCCACACGGCTTCAGTGTATTCGTCCTTGAGCTTCTCGGGCTCGAACTTGCCCGCTTTGCGCTCGATCAGCTCCACAGCAAGCTCGAGCGCTTCCCTGTCCACTTTCACCTCGGGCACTTCCTCGAAGAAAGCATCGGCCGCCTTGACCTCATCGGCGTGGCGGAGAATCTCAAGCATCAACCCGCGTCCGCAAGGCTCAAGCGCCACGATGTTGCTTTGACCACGCAAGATCAGTTGCCCGATGCCGACCTTGTTAGCCTGCGTCAGTGCCTTCTGCATGATGACATAGCCTTCCTCGCCGGAATCGCCGTCAGGCAGGAGATAATAGGGCCGTTCGTAGTAGCGCGGGTCGATCGCCGACGGCTCGACGAAGCGCACGAGCTCGATGGTCTGCTTGCTCTCAAGCTTCAGCTCGTCGATCTCCTTCTGGTCGAGCAGGACATATTTGCCCTTTTCGTATTCGTAGCCCTTGATGATCTCCTCATTCTCGACTGGCCCGACGCCGGGCGCCACTTTCTGATAACGAATGCGCTTACCTGTAGGTTCATGAATCTGATGCAGCTCGATCTTCCGTTCGCTGCTGGTGGCGGGATAAAGCCGTACCGGGATGGTGACGAGCGAGAGCCGTAAGTTTCCAGTCCAAAAGGTGCGGGGTGCCATACGCAAGAGCTCCTCTAGACGCGCGCGAGTGGGAAGTCCGCAAGGTCAGGGAAGAGTATAACCTGGAATGGCGCGCCCTGGATCGCGGTTCCGAGACGCAAGGGCAAAGTTCCGGCCGATCGTTCAAATCCTAACCCCAGTCTCGTTAAACATAGGTTCAAACGTGCCAAGTCCTGTCCTCAGAAAATCCAAGCCACAAAGTCCCCGATTTCGGATGATTTCCGATGGCAATTGCTGCTCGCGCGGGAAGGTGCTCTTCGCGTATTGTAAGCCCCGATAACGGTCGGGCTTTCCACTGAATTGGGCGTATTTGGAACGCGAAACTGGGTTCGGGGCTATGAATGATACCAATCTCACGTCTGATCCCAGTCTGGCATTGCCGGCCGTGGTTATCACAGGAGCGACCGAAGGCATCGGCCGGGCTCTCGCCGACGAGTTTGCAGGCGATGGCCACAACCTCATCCTCGTTGCGCGCAACAGTGCCAAGCTCGCGCGGACAGCGGCGGAGTTGTCTCAAGCCTATCCCGTCGAGGTCAAAGCGACCGCCCAAGATCTGACGACGCCGGAAGGTTGTGCCGGGGTGGAGCAGGCGGTGCGCCAGTTTGGCTTCTACGTCGAAGTGCTTGTGAACAATGCCGGGGTGATGTCGTCAGGCTTCTTCCAGGACGAAGACCCTGCCGCCATGCGCCGCATGATCGACCTAGAGGTTCGCGCAGTCGTCGATCTCACGGCTCGCTTTCTACCCGGAATGCTAGCGCGTGGGCATGGCGGGGTGCTCAACCTCTCGTCCATGATGGGCTACATGCCGGTGCCCTACCAGGCTGTCTATGCGGCCTCGAAGGCCTTCGTGCTGTCCTTCTCCAAGTCGCTCGCTTACGAGACTATGGGCACCGGCGTGAAAGTGTCTGTCGTGGCGCCTGGTGTCGTGTCGACTAGGTTTCATGACAAAGCCGGCACCCTGAATTCTCGCTACCTCCTCTGGTTCCCCCATTGGACGCCCGAGCAAGTGGCAAGCCTTGCCTATCGCCGCTTCAAGCACGGTTGGTCTGTGACCATGCCGGGGATCACCAACAAGCTTGGCGCTTTCGTCATGCGCTTTGTTCCGGATTTCATGCTCATACCGTTGATGGGATGGTTTTTCCGATTGCGCGATGACCAAGGCCGCGCGTTGTGGCCTCGTCCTGTCGCCAATCCGCCAGAAAGCAAGCGCGCTCCGGACGCGGCACGGTTCAACTAGGCGCCTCTTGCGCGCCGGATGGTGCCGCTGCAGTACGATCCGCGCGAACTCGAAGCTGGTGCGGGGCGCTTCTAGCGCACTAGAAGCGCGAGAATGGCCAGCAGAACCGAAAGAAAGAACGCAAGTGCGGTGGCAGTGTCAAATTCATTCATTATCTATTTGCCATGATGGGTGCTGCCACCGCCCCTGCACCAGCGCCCACCGCTGCTCCAAGGGGGCCGGCAACCACCGCCCCAGTGACACCGCCGGCAGCGGCACCGGTCACGGCCTGTTGGGTGTGGGTGCAGCCCACGACTACGAGGACTAGAGACGCGATAATCACGAGCCTCATTGGACCCCGACCCTTAGATCTCGATTGAGCGGGTTCGTTGAATGGTCCCATCGCCCGTCGCCGCGTTGCCGATTGCAGGCTTCGCGGTCACGCAGCCCGAGGCCGCGAGCGACAGTGCCGCGGCAATCAGAAAAGCCAGCGACCGCATGGAAAAGTCCCCCGAAGAGGAAAGTATCGGCGGCAATTTCTAACGGTTGGTGAATCGCGAGAATCGCACGTTGGCAAAGCGCTTCCGTGGGTGCTGAGCCATGCAACCAAGGTCTTTTGGCTTTGCGCCCTTCTTGACATCGTAAGCGCAGCACAGCTCATTGCTGGATTCCACAGCGACGAGCAATTGCCGTGTGCTAACCTACTTGTCGGGGCTGTCAACGGGAAACTGGGGGAGCCGTTCTGCCGATAGCTATGACGCGATTCCTGAGATCACTCAGCAAAAAAGAATGGATCAGCCAGGCGACCGTTGTCTCGCTAGTAGGCACTCTCACAATTTTTCGCCTTTGGGCCGCGGCGCACGCTGGCCTTGCTCCGGACGAGGCGTACTACTGGCTTTGGTCTCAGACCCCAGCTTTCGGTTATGCCGACCATCCCCCCATGATTGCATGGTGGGTTTGGCTCTCAACCGGGATCCTAGGTAACACCCCACTCGGCATTCGGATGCTGCCGGTCCTCTCCGCGCTATTGGCCTCAATTGCCGTCTATGGAGCGGGGACGCAACTTTGGAACCACTCCGTCGCTCTGCGCGCCGCGCTTTGGTTCAACGCAATGATCCTCGTCAGTGTCGGGGCTATTCTCAGCACGCCGGACGCGCCGTCGACCATGTTCTGGTCCCTCGCGGTTTGGGCCCTATCGGCGATCTTTCGCACCAAGCGCTCATGGCTCTGGATCGTGGTCGGATTATTGGCAGGGCTTGGCTGCGTCTCCAAATACACGAACCTGTTTCTAGGCCTTGGCGTTGTCGCTTGGCTTTTAGTCGACCCGATGAACCGACATTGGCTTCGTAACCCCTGGCTGTGGGCCGGAGGACTGATGGCGTGTCTGGTGTTTTTGCCGGTGTTCCTGTGGAATGAGCAGCACGATTGGATTTCGTTTTCTCACCAGTTCGGTCGCATGAGCGTGCAGCATGTAACACCGCGATATCTCGCTGAGTTTTTTGCCTCCCAACTCGGCCTGGTCAACCCGTTGATCGCCTATTTCGCTCTTGTGGCCATGGTCGCCGCTTTCAGGGAACCTAACGACTACCGATCAAGTCCATCAACGTTTCTGATTGCGATCGCCGCCCCTCTGGTCACGTACATGGTTGTTCACGCCTTCCACGATCGGGTTCAGGCGAACTGGCTCGCACCAATCTATCCGCAGCTTGCGCTTCTCGCGGCAGCAGCAGTGGGCGATGAGTCAAGTCCAGCGTCGGGACGTCCCGCCCTTGCAGTTGTTCCTTTGGGGTGCGCCATATCCATTACAGCGCTCGTGTACCTCGCACGGCCCTTCGACTTGCTGCTCCCCTTTTCCAACCCGGCGGATCGGTTGGAGGGATGGCAGGACTTGGCCGCAAACGTTGACCGACTCAGGCAGTCAACCGGCGCGAGTTGGGTTGCGACAGCGAGCTATGACGTTAATGCGGAGCTCTCGTTCTACCTACACGAATGCGCGCCCGTTCGACAAATTACCGAACGCCAGCGTTACAGGCCTGTACCAACCGATTCAGACTTGGTAGCTCGACGTGCCCTGTTAGTCTTATCCGTTGCCGACAGCAGGACGGGTCGGTTGAAGCATTGCTTTGAGGTGGCCGAACCGATCTCTCTGATTTCTAGAGAAGGGCCGGCAGGTCCACTTGATCGCTTTGTTGTAGAAACGGCCATAAGCGCACAGCCCAAAATCATGAGCGCGGGATGCTCCTTCCATAAAAGAGATTTGACTGCCGCCAGCGCGATATCGCCTTAGCGGGGTGAGTTCGAGACGAAGAGGAGCACAAGACAGTGGACCACTGGGGCTTTGGCGTTTGGGTACTGCCTCTCGCCCTCTCCGCCGCGCTCTGCTTGGCGGCGGCAGAACGGCTCGCACCACCGTCTGCGAGCCCGAAACACGCACCCGGTTGTCGGCTTAGGGGTCACTTGCACACATAGCGGTGAGGAGCCGACTTGGTCCGCTTGGTGCGAACAGCGGACCTCGCAAGCTCGCGTTTCGCTTCGCGAGAACCGCTAAGGTCAGTGTTGCGAACCTAGGATTGCGCTCGTCGATACTTGGGTGCGCAAGTCCCGCATGGTTGCCCAACGCACCCCGCATGTGACGTACGGCAAAGATGCGCCTTCATAGCGATGGTCCAGAACATCGCGCCTGAGTGTGAGCAATGGCACTGCGCTCCACTAAGTGCCATTATTCCATTACGTCGGGGTGTCTAGGCCATCGGGTGCATTTATGTACGTGCGTTTTTGGGGTACGCGAGGCTCCCTACCCACGACAGGTCGGCACACTTTGCGCTTTGGCGGCAACACGTCATGGGTCGAGGTGCGAACCGTCGACACGCTCGTCATCATCGACTGCGGCAGCGGTCTACACAATCTCGGACGAGCACTCGCACAGTCCTGCGAGTCTGTGAGGGGTCACATCCTCATTACCCATACGCATGCTTTGAATGCGACATGTAAAACGCTTATCAATGAGTCTTGATGTACCAGTCCTCGACCTTTACCACGGCGGGGTTCTCGCCCTGGTCGAACGGCCAGCGATCAACAGCATATTTCTGGCCCGTCGTATTGTCCTTGATGATCGCCGACCAATGCGGCCAATATTTCACTGGGTCCAACGCGGCGAAGCCCTTAGCGAGATTCTCCTTCGACATTGTACTGTCGACGGTGTGATATTTGAGCAGGCCGTTCGCCTGCATGACAAGGAGATAGCTCAGAGTGTTGGTCGAGACGTCAACACAGTCCTCCTGAGTGGGATCCCCAGAACCTGAGAACTGCATGCCGGCTCTGTCGTGGATGCCTAGCTTGTTGCCGACCTTCACGTCGATATTGGCGATAGCGTAGGCAATCGCGCGGCGCTCCTCGAACGGCGTATCGGTGCGCTTAGTCTTGGCCATGACGGCCTGGATCTCGGCGAGATCTTGCTTGCTAAAGGTATAGGGGCTCTGCATTTTGCAGGTATAAGCGTGGCAGACCGTGACCCGGTTGCCTTGTGGAGGATCCACGCCAAACGTCGCATAGTGCATGCGTGGGTCGCCTCCACCAGCGTACACGCAACCGGGTAAGCCTGCGGCGAGTAGGATAACGAGCAGGCGTGTTTGCAACAGTACTGTCCCCCAATTTGCGAGCGCGTCACTTGCGGGAGGAAGGAGAACTTGGACTTCGGCCCTCTCCCCGTCTCGTCGCGCAGCTTTCCCTTCTCGTCTGGCGGATCTCAGGCAATCACGCAAGAAAATTTCCGCGTTGCGGAAAAATCACACAGGTGACGATTTTCGCCTGCGAGCGCCGATAAGCCGGCGTGACCAGAGCACTCTAAGGGCTCGTTCCACGCTCTCAGTCAGTAGCCAGTCCCTCCTCTTCATCGATGGGTTGGTCTAGCCAACGTGAGCTGATCTTTCCGCTTAAGCGACGAGGTTAGAAGTCTGCGACTTTAGAGATTGATGGTCGTCCGAAGTCACCACAGCCACGCTCATCCATGACAGGGATATAGGGCCCTTAATGCGGCCAATATCCCGTCGCGCTGTTCCATTTTATATGTCACGGGGTGGTCCCTAAGCCAGCCAAACACTGCCGCAGTTTCTATCCCGGGAGAGTTTCGTGGCGGACACGATTGGTGAGCGCCTTTCGGATTGAACTCATCGTCAAGGTCGAGGGTCGATATCGTGAAAGAGCAGTCTGACCACGTCACGCTGGTCTGAGCACACGCCATCAGGAAATCGGCTACTGTCGGATCTGTTTCAGCCGAGGCCCCCAATATTGAACTTCCCTGCAATAAAAGCGTGAAGGAGGCTATGGCGATGGCATAGCGCATACCAATTCCCCAAGGCGAATCATCCAGATCCATAGTCGCAAAAAGCTAATCTCAAGGATATCTGCCTTTTTAACGCACCGGAGTCCGCAGTTCGTCGAATGACGAACGTCCGGATGGGTCAGAAGCGCAATCGTTTGCACAGTGCAAAGTTGGGACGCGATAGGTTTGTAGTGCCTCGATTACGCTATCGAAGATCAGAGCAACACCCATTGCCGAGACGAAGAAGCCAACAATGCGGGTGATGGCATCAATCCCCCTCGCACCCGCCGACAATACGGACCATGCTTAGCGACACTCCAAATAGACGCAGGATCAGGGTTTCAAAGACCAGAAAGAAGTCTGATGGCAGCGAGCCCAAAGGTAGGCTGCGGGAACCCACAGACGCTACGCGTCATCTAATACTGGAGCCTTGACAAGAGGCTGTTGTGGCCCTGTCCCGATCCGACCGATCGGCGCTCCGGTTCGCGTGCCCTGCCGTACTTCCTCGGCGTGCTGCTGGTGGCCTTGAAACAGCTTCAGACCGGTTTGAGACCAGTGATGTCCTGGGTCATGCGCGGGTCACACACCAAGCAGCAAAATCAGTGTGGTAGGTTCACACACAAGCACTAAAGTGCCCTTTGAGGCACAAGGATATTCTGGCGCGATCGCACACACTCGGGGGGATCCGCCGCCTAAAAATGCGAACCGCGTCTTCCACGAGGCGCGAACGGAGTGGTGCCGAAGGCGTGAAGTGGAAGCCGCTGCGGCGATCTCCTCTAATGAGGAGGCGACCGCGTGATGGATGCTTTCGTAAAGCGGTGTGAGCACTGCAAGCAACGAGCCGGTGCCGGAAACGAAGCGCGGTCGTCCCCAACGATTCTGTTCCGACGCACACCGCCAGGCGCACCGGAAAATCCTGTCCGCTTGCCAAAATGGCCTGAGATACCGAGCAGGCCGACCAAAGCGAAAAGTGGCTTCGCAAGACTCTGATCTA
>Ga0182033_10001704_pt1 | contig 11028 bp, 19 predicted proteins | sample tim00Cox0000000H_FD_125968 | JGI IMG/M metagenome (GOLD analysis project Ga0182033, IMG submission 125968) | Lab enrichment of tropical soil microbial communities from Luquillo Experimental Forest, Puerto Rico - timezero.00C.oxic.00.000.00H | ecosystem: Environmental > Terrestrial > Soil >...
CCTCTTTTAAGTCGGTTTCAGTATAAATCAAGCAATTTCTATCAGGGGTCAGCCTGTCTATTGTACAGGGGTTTGGTCTAAATAAACCTCAGTAAATTTTAGTCTTGCAAAGTTTACCAAAAGAGCGAAAATTATTTTGCATGGAGTATGCAATCACATCAATGGAAACAGAACCTTTACCCATGCCGGATTTCCTTACCGTAGAGGAATGTCAGAAGATTTGCAGGTTTAAATCACCGGCACCTATTAGACGGGCCATAAAAAGGGGCGACTTGCAAGGAGTTAATCTCCGTCAACATCATTTGTTGGTGCAACGCGAGGCACTACTTAAGTGGATCATGTCACACCAAACCGGCCCTAAACCAGAGCCTCTCCCGATCAAAGCCAGAAGGAGGACGCATGGAACCGCTTCTTGACGTAGCCGCTGTCGGGATCGGGTTGTTGCTGATCATTTTCGGCTGGAGTCTGCACGCCGTTTACACCACGGCCCGACGTAACAGGGAGCATAAACGCTGGCTTTCCAAGGCCCGGGCTTTCGCCCCGGAAAGGACATCTAAACAATGAAACAAACGATCGGCAAACTACTGCAAGAGGCACGGATCAAGGCCGCCAAGGAGATCCTGAACAAAACCCTTCAATGCCCGGAAGCCGTCGAACAGTTCGACACCGTGATCAACGACCCCACCTATGAGCGTCGCCAGCTTTTCGGCACCGGGTTCGTGGTCGGGGCGATGGCCACCATGAACTCTATCGAGTCCGGGTTCGTCAAATCAATTGAGGTCGTGGAAGGCGAGGACGTTTTAGACGCCTTGGTGGAGGCGGTGATGGAGCTGAACCAGAAGCGTATGAAAGTGAAAACCCCCAGTAAACCTCAGAATAATTAAATCAATGGAAAAGCCAACCTTACGAGATCAATTGTCCGTGGTGCCGGTCGGGCATCGCGGCATCGAATTAAGTTCCATGGAGGAGCTGTTTCGCTTCGCGGAAGCCGTCTCCATGAGCCAGTTGTGTCCTCCGGGATTCAGCAAAACGGACATCTTCCTCATCATCCAGAACGGCCTCGAAGTAGGAATGTCGCCGATGGCGGCTCTGTCCAGCACTTATATCGTGAACAAGCGGGCCACCATATTTGGGGATATGCCGCTTGCGCTGGTGCGCCAGAGCGGTCTCTTGGAAGACTACAAGCAGGAGTACAGTGGGACCCCGTACAACGACGATTACACCTGCACGGTGACCACCATGAGGCGTAACACCAAAACGCCGATCACCGTTTCGTACTCGGTAAAAAACGCCAAGACCGCCAGACTCTGGGGCAAGGAAGGAGCTTGGACGAGCACCCCGGACAGGATGCTGCTGTATCGTGCGCGAGGTTTTTGTTTGAAGGACAACTTCCCGGACGTGCTCCGGGGCTGCTCCATTGGCGAGCTGAACGACGAAGTTCCTTCCGGGTTTGAGAACGCCAAACCAGCCACGGTGCTTAACTCGGTCAGGGCGCAGATCCCGCAGCGGCAGGCTGACCCGGAGCCTCTCCCCGAGGCGGAAGCAAAAGCCGAGGAGCAGCCCGCTCCGCCTCCCGAGCCGCCCAGGAAGCGTTCCCATCAGAAGAAGCCTGCCCCGGCGCCGGCGCCCGAGGACATGGCTCACGTGGAGGCCGAGGACGTGCTGTTCAGCCAGGAAGCCGGGACCGACCAAGACCCGATCAAACCCAACGACCTCGCGGTGCAGGTGGTGACCCTGCTGCACAATGCCGGGATACCGGAGAAGGTATTTATTTCGTGGCTCAAAGAAATAGGCTGCGCCTCTAACGACGTGCAGTCTATACAACATGTTAAAGATAAGTTTCTTAAGGACACGGTTAATAATTGGCCGGCTAACCTGGAAGTGTTAACTGTCTACCAAGCTAACTTGGAGAAACCTCATGCCTAACAGTAAGAAGCAAGTACTAGACGTTAAGGCTTATCCTCGGGCCAGCTCCTTCTACGCCCTTGATAACTGCGACCTCGCCTACCGGCTTTCCAAGGCCAGTGGCGAGGAGCCTCCTACTATCTATAGTGATCGCGGCAGCGATGTTCATCAGGTGATCAGCGGGCAGGCCCGTAACGTGGATAAGTTAGACTCCGATGTTATCGATCTGGCTAAGGAACTGTCCCGGCAGCGCAGCCTGATGTTAGAAAAGTGGATGGGTGAGAGCACCGCCCCGATCAAGGAATATCTGGAGCGCCGCCTATGGTTGCGCCAGGGTTTGATCCCGGTCTACTCCGGCCAGCCCGACAACTGGGTACTGCAGGAGGCGCGGGTCTTCCTCTCCGATTACAAAAGCGGCTGGCACCCCATCGATCATTACGTGGCCACCAATGCCCAGATCAGGGCCTACGTGCCGCTGATCGACGAGGAGTTAGACCACCGTATGGAGGAGGTCACCGCGGCCATCCATAAACCGGGAAAGAAAAGCCCGCCGGCTTTGTTCGGCCGCGTCGAAATAGACGAGGCGCGCTCCTGGGCTTTGGACGTGGTGGCCCGCGCTAAAGACGCCGCCCGCCAGAAGCCCAATCCCGGCCCTTGGTGTACTTACTGCTCCGGCAAGGTTTTGTGTCCGGCGTGGCAGGACCGGCTGGTTAACCTCGGGGAGCTGGTCAGTTCCCCGATCGCTGATCTGCCGGATCTGGTCTTGCGCGATCTGGCGCCGAAACTTGAGATGGCCTCGACGGTGATCGACAAACTTTCAAACCGCCTCTACGAACGGGTAAAGGCGCGGCCCGACTTCTTTAAAGACTGGCGCTTCGATAGCGGCGACGAACGCCGGGTCATCAACTCGGTTTCCAAGGCGTTTGAGGCGCTGGTGGACAAGGATGGCTCTTTAAGCACCGAAGCGTTCCTGAAGGCTTGCAGAGCCAATGTCACCGAGCTGGAAGCAGCCGTCAGACAGGCCAAGGGACTGAGCGTCTCCGGGGCGCGGGAGTGGATGCTCAAAGTCCTGGAAGGCGTGCTGGAAAAGAAACGAAACAAGGACAAGCTGGTCTACGATCCGGGGAGGAACGGTAAATGAGTGAACTAATCACCGAACTGCGGGAGGCGAGCAAATGAGCTTGCTTATAGAGGATAGCGTTCCGCTCCCAGAGCCGGATTACGCCCGATTGTGTGATGCCTTCCGTGAAATGAAAATTGGCCAGTCCGTCGTCTTTACCGGTAGTCATTGTTACATCCACGCCCTGGCCGCCAATTGCGCCATACGGATCAAGGTCCGGGCCCTCAGCGGCAAAATCGCCCTGCGCGGCCTCAAAGAGTACCGGATATGGAGGACCGCTTGAGCCATGACCCTCGCCCTCGCCATCGCCATCGCCTCCCTCCTCTTCTGGATCTGGAAAACTTCCTGAACTCTTATGCCCCACGTCTCCAAACATAAACCTCGACACCAACGCCCTCATAACCCCTGGGATTTTATCCTCAACAAATCCAAAAAAACTAAACCAAAAAAACGCCATAACCCTTTTACTAAAACCTTCCTCTCCAATCTAGACCCGTCTAAAATTAACTCAGCTTTATCCTGGAACGCTAAAATATCCCATGGGAATCAATCCGAACGATCTGCCAGAGCGTCTCTATCGCCGCCTCCCAAAAAAAGAGCAAATACTCTACGCCACTTCCCAAACCTCCATGCTTGGCCAGACTGAAAAAGATCACCAAGCCAACTTCAAAAAAGAATGCGACTCCCGTAACTGGGTCGCCATCTGGCACAATACTAATAAAAAATCTACCGCCACCACCGGTACCCCAGACTTTATCGTCCAAGCTCCTCCAGGCCTTACCTGCTGGATTGAACTAAAACTCCCTAATTCTATCCTCTCCCCTCCTCAGGTTGCCTTAGCTAAACTCCTCCGCGCTAATGGCGCCAATTATACCGTCGCCCACTCCGCTCAAGACGCCACCAACTTCGTCCTCTCCTGCATCAAAAAAAATGCCAAATAGTTTCCATGGAGGGGCCACACTCCATGGACGGTATAGCGGCGCACGACCCCCCCTCCGCGTCGACCAGACCCGGAAGGGGTGGGACGGTCATCGTCTGGCAAGTGAATTCCTTTTTGTTGTCTAGACGCCGAATTCACACCTGGCGAGACAAGTCGTTGCCGGTCAGCTTGTTAGACGCGATAGTTTGCAGCTATCACGTGTCCATTAACCTTCTTACGGATCTCCCGTAGAAATGCCAGCTTGTAAACGCCTGTCTACCAGTGAGTTGCAGATAACATCACACAAGCGTAGTCATATCTAATTCGAATAAGCTTGACATGATATGTCATCGTCCCCCCCTATAGACCAGCGAGCGCGTGGGAGGTTCCCCAAGAACCGACATGCGCGCGAGCGATAGACCAGCCGTTCGTTATATTCCTTTGGTCTAAGAGTTTGGAATCGGTCTATTGCTTTGGTTAAGGTTTAGCGGAATCGGCAATTGGCAAATGAGCCACAGAGTGAGGGGGCCGATTCGCGGATGAGCCTAGCTCCCCGCTCAAATCACGTGTGTTATCGGAGTTGGCCATGATCGGCTGATTATCGGCGAGTTTGCGTAGTTGGTCAGGGGTAGTGTTGATAAGCGCCAAGTTGATAGCATTGCTGAGTGGGGAAGGGTTGTCTATTGATGACATGTCTACTCCGGGGCGGGAAGCGGCTGCAGGCCACGCGAACAGTCTTGCGGCGGTATTGGTGAGGACGGCTAGTTTGGTGATATCGTCGTTGGTGAACTCGGCTTTGGTGGCCATTGAACGTGCCATGAATTCCAATGCTTGGACCAGATCGCAATGGACACGTTTTGAGGCCTGTTTGATATCGAGGGCGGTACGGACGCCGCCGTCGACAGTTTCCCAGGTGAGCATTTTTTCGCGGATACGCTCTTCGCTGACGCGGTAGGCGATCGAGAGGGATTTGATGGAGCGCCCGCGTTTATGCTCTTTGAAGAGCAGGAACCACGGGACGGCGTGACAATCGGCTTTATCGGCTTTGAGAATATTCTTATCCATAATTTTGCACCAGGGTGCTAAATGGCGCGGTTTATGCACTTTGTCTAAATACTGGAATTCAGGCGAGGCTAATCTCCGGGTGTCAAACACGGGCGTTTTCTGGCTTATTTTCGGCTGATCCCCGAGCTGCGTTTTTACGTAGGCACGCATTGCGCTCTGGATTGGTCTCTCTCTGCTGGCTGACAACGTTTTAGACCGGACGGGGGCAGCACGTTTTTACGCTTCACGGTTCGATGCCTGATATACTGACTAAGATATACTCCAGGTATATTCCATTTGACAGAGTTTCATTGTGAGTGTTTATATTAAGCTTGCAGTGTTTTTGATTATCTAAACCAACCTAAAAGGTATCTGACAATGAACGATTCGAGACTACCAGACCAGTTTGAAGTGAACGGTAAACTGTGGAAACAGGCCGAAATTGACCGGCCTTTTCTGCGGCAATTTCCGCGTGACGATATCCGCGCCCTCGCCAAATACATCCATAAGGTACGGCAAACGACCTTTCCGAGCCTGTCATGGATCGGCCAGAGCGCCACGGTTGAGGGCCTGATCACCTACATTCTCGGAGAGGAGACTAAAACAGACCAGAACACGCCGCCGGTTGAAGAGCCGGTGACCCTTCCTGTTTCTCCTGTTTCAAGCCCGGTTGAGACCGTGATGGCGTCTAACGGAGAAACCAAAGCGGCTTTAGACGAGCTGAAGAACGTTTTCGGAAAACTCGGGCTGTTGAGCTCGGACGTAAACAGCGCGGAGGTGGAGACGGTTGTAGACCAGAAGTTGGGCGCTTTCCGGGGGCAATTGATCGCCGATGCCGGAACCAAGATAACGGAGGCGAGCACCAATCTGCTGGATGAAGTGAACGGCCTGAAGGACGAATTCGCGCAAGTATTGAGCCGGTCAACTATCCGCGTGGAAATCATCACCCCGTCTAACGTTGTCGTTCCCTGCGGTCTGCAACATAAACAGATGCCGCAACTCCTGTCGTTGCTTATGGACAGGTTCCATGTCGCTTTAGTGGGACCAGCCGGTTCCGGCAAAACACGCGCGGCGGAAGAAGCCGCAAAGGCTTTAGACACGCCATTCTCAGCGGTCAGCGTAGGCGAGGAAACAACCAAAAGCGAGTTGATGGGCTACATGGATGCGAAGGGCAGCTACGTGCGCACCGCGCTCCGCGAGCGCGCCGAGCACGGGGGCATTCTGTTGCTCGATGAATTCGATTGCGGTAACGCGAATGTCGCTACGTGCCTGAACGCCTTGACCGCGAACGACAAGTGCGGATTCCCTGACGGCGTCCTGTTAGACGTATCCAAAAAGTTCTCGGCAATCGCTTCTCTGAACACCTACGGAACCGGGGCTGACCGCGTCTATGTTGGCAGGAATGAACTAGACGGCGCAACCAGAGACCGGTTCATATTTCTGGACTGGGGCTATGATGAGGCGCTCGAAAGGGAGTTGGCCTTGCGTGCGTTCACCGAATGCGGCGGGAAACGAGACGAGGAGGGACATAATTGGGTCTCCTATGTGCAGAGTGTTCGCAAGGCGTGCGAAGCGCTTAAGCTTCGCATCATCGTCAGCCCGAGGCAATCCACCGCAGGATGCAAGCTTCTGGGACGGGGCGTGTTCAGCCGTTCACAGATTGAGAAGCTGACCATATGGAAGGGAACCGCGAAAACGGAGATCGACAAAGTTTCGGCATGGTTAACCGCCAATCCAACCAAGTAAACGCGGGAGAATCCATATGGCACTGAATTTTGAGCGGGTAACGTTTGAAGAGTACCTAGACCGTGCGCTGAACGGCGAGCCCCCGGAAGGTTCCCGTGCGCGGGGGAACAGGAGAACGCGGAGATCCGGGGAATCGAGTTTCTACGGCGTGCGGTCTTGGGCAGAGGCGACGAAGCTGGTCAACGATGGATGGGAAGAAGGAAGAGAATACGTAGGGAAAATTCTCTCGGATATCCAGGTTGCCGACAATTATGTTAACAAGGCGAAGGTCGTCCATGACGTAGTCGGCGCATTTGTGGACATGGGGGCGTTCGTATCAGGGGAACCGGAATGCATGATGCGCCGCGTGAAAAAGCCGGTTAAGCGCAAGGTGCCGCGGATTCTGGTAGGCCTGAGCGCTTCTTGCGCCATAAGCGCAGAAACACTCCGGTGGAGAGGTGCTGCGGCCCTTGCGCTGATCGAACGATTAGAGGAGACCGGGATAAGGTGCGAGGTTGACATGGGCCTGTGCAACCATGTCCGCGCATCCTATTGGACGATCGTCGCCAACGTAAAGGGAGCCTCCGAGCCACTGCACCTAGACCGTATGGCGTTTCATCTGGCGCATCCAGCGAGCCTTAGAAAAATAATGTGGAGTTTTGCTGAGGCGAGCGACGCGAAGCTGGCTAATCAGCATTCGTTTAATGGCAACGGACACTACGGAATGCCCGTCTCGGAGATCGGACAGCATTTACCGGAATCCGAACAGTACGACTTAGTGGTTCCGGGCTTGCAGTTGCGAACCGTGGAGGAGGCGATCAAAAAAATCGAGGAGATGTTCGCCATCGTCTGCAATCGGACCACTCTCTTTGAGAGTGGTCCGAACCGGGAAACCGACGACGACTTTGATTTCTAATCGCGCAACGCGCACGACAACCGACCGGCTGGATATTCCGCCAGCCGGTCGGTTGTCCAGGCTACCAGGCTACCAGGCTACCAGGCTACCAGGCTAACAAATTAGACGAAAATAGACGGCTCCAAGACGGCTGAACTGGAGCGCCTCAACGGAGCGCCGGACGGACACGCATGGTTACCTCAGACGCGGCCTCGCCGCACTTTGAAGGAAATTACCTCTTGACAGCTTTAATGAACTAAGCCATCCTGAGAGAGGCGAACGATAACCGAGCGCCTCTAAAACCAACCAAGACCAAATGAAATATGAGAACCGCAGTATTCCATTACAACCGCGAACTGCGCGAGTGGACCTCCCGGCCTTTCCAAGGCTGGGAGTACCGCATCATCCGCTTGTGGCTGAAAGGCTACGCGCTTTACTTCAATGGACGGTATCTCGCAGGGGATACCAAGATTCGCATTCTGATCCATGTTGCGAGGAAACATCTCGCCGAGAACCACTTCGTTAAGGAGGTAGCATGATCGCCGGATGGGAAAAGCAGATTGCCGAGGCGCAGCATGTCACACATTACCGCATCGGTAGAAAGCGGTACGCGAGAATCGCTTACGGTCAGGAGCAGGACGGCTGGGGGGCCGAGGAGGGATATCCTTGCCACGATTGTGCGGTGCAAGCGGGGCAGTACCATGTTCCCGGCTGTGACGTGGAACGTTGCCCGAAATGCGGCGGTCAGGCCATAAGCTGTGATTGCGAGGAGGAATCATGAATCTGTACCAGCTGATCAGGATTCACTGGTCAACATGGGCGTGTCAGGTCTGGTACGCCGTGATCGGATTCATCGTGATCGTGCTGGCGATGGAAGCATTCCATCGCAGCGACGACGATGACGCGGGAGGCTCAAACCTCCCGCTGAGTGCAGGAGAATAAACCAAATAACCAACTAAGACTAAATGAGAAGAGACGAACAAAGATTAGACGAGGCGCCAAATCAGGCGCCGGAAACCGAGGAGCAGACCGAGAGTCTGCAGCCTATTGTCATGACGTTGCAGGTCATGGCGGAACAGCTTGCCAAGATTGGCGAGGAACTGAACCTGATACGCAGGACGGTACAGAAATTCGACACGGACGGTATCGTGACCATTCCAGCTAAGTACCCAAAGAAATGAACTCCGAAATGAACTCCGATTACACCTACGACGAGATAGCCAGAAGCTACCGGCTATGGAGTCAATACGTAGATCCTCACGGGATCATGACGCAGGAGGAATTCGATTCATGGACGGTGCAGCAACGGCTGGTTCATATGGAAGCCTGTTTCGGCGTGGAGGAAAAACAATGAGACCGCTTATCTCGGTTTTGTTCATAGATCCCTACAAACAGGAGGCTAGGCCGGTCTCCTTGAGGAACGACATATTCATCTGGCACAAGGCACTGCAGTGCGATTGCTGCGGGGTCAGCGCCGTGGCCGAGAATTCGCGCACGAGGCAGCAGGTTGATCTCTGGTATGACGATGAGTTCCTCCTCCATGACGTGCTGCCCCCGGCGTTCAGGTTCAAGAATCCCAAAGGGGAGTATCTTGAATTCCGAGGATACGCCTTTTTGGCCGAGGCCAACGGCAATGGCGACACGGTTTCGCTCAACTCCAAGGCGATCCAGAACCACAAGGTTTTTAAATTTCTGATCGGTCTGGAGTGGGAAGACTTGGAAAAACGCAAAGTGGTGCCGGAGTACATCAACCAACAACTCCGTACACCCGAGCTTGAAATGGACGGCGATTTCAAGTACCTGTCCGATTAGTCTGGTTGGTTAGATAAAAACAGCACGCCCGCGCCCAGTGGTCAGATACTGGGCGCGGGTTTCTTCTTTATGACGATTGAATTTACCCCCTCAGAACGCAATACCGCCCTCAACCTGTTATACGAACGGCTGGCTAAACTGCAGGCCGATTACGAATCCGCCGACCGGCGAGGAAAACAGGTTATCAGGGCCGATCGAAAACGGATCGGCACGATGATCGGCAAACTGGAGCGGCGGCAGTGAAAGCCGGTCTATTCTGTAAATCCTGCGTCAAGGATCTGGCTTGGCTGAAACAGGCCATTAGGTCTATTCAGACCAACTGGAAACACCCGTGGCAGGATACGCAATGGGTGATCGCCATGGACTCGGAAGCGTACCTCTCGCCAGGAATGCAGGAATTAGACCGACGCCATATCGAGTTCCGGTACGTGGAACCGTGGCCGGATCGGTACACGCACGCGATGGCGATGAAAGCCTGCGCCGACCTGTTCTGTCACGATGCCGAGATCATTCTGGTCTTTGATTCCGATATGGTGCTGTCACGGCCAACCGACCTGACGGACCTGTTAAGATTAGGCAACGGTAGACCGGCGCTGATGTTTGAGCACTGGCATTCCGAACGCGACCCCGCAACCAGGGCGATGGCGCAGATGGTATGGGGAGCAGCGTCTATCCGGTCTACCGGGATCGTGCTGGACCGGGACTGGATGGTCTGCCCGACGTGGCTGTTCTGGCCGTCTACTTTCGCCGGAGCCAGGGGATTGGTGGAAGTTCACCACAAGATGCCGTTTCTGCAGGCGGTCTACTCCAAGATGGTCTACGATTATCGGTTGTTTCCTTCGCATCCGATGACCTTCTGCGATATCGAGAACCTCGGGATCTACGCCAGCAAATTCGAACCGCACCGTTACGAGATCACGCAGATGGGTTTGACTGACTTTGATGGAGTGGTTGTTCAGCGTTGGAGTTACGGCGACCTCTAGGCATCCGTCCGATAGGGATGGTCTCGTCTAACCTGCCAGCACGCTGGATGCGATCGTAGTGCGCTTTGCACAAGCCTTGGGTAGACGATGGCCGCGTGCATCCGCTGACCGAGCATTTCTTCCATCTGCTCATCTGTTCCTCATTCGGACCACGGCGGCGTCGCCAACCTCTCGGGAATCGCGCTCCAGATCCTTGACCGCCATGTTCTGAATATCCATGGGCAGCGAGGTGAAACTCGGATCGGCGATCAGATGGGCGAGTTGCTCCTTGATGAACTGCCCTCGGGCAAGGTGATACTCATGCAGTTCCGCCGGAGTGGCTTGGACTCCGTCTACCTTGGCGCTGTTACCGGGGAGCTGCAGGGTTAGACCGGAGTGGGCGATATAATTCCAGACCGGGTCTTCCGGGACCGTGGTGGGAACAAAGACGTTCCGGTTCCACGGGTTAGACTGCACCGGCTCGCCGAGCACGTTGAGCTTGGGCTGGAGGATGCCTTGCTGCGCTGCCCACTCGTTGACCACCGGGATGTTGCGTAAAAATTTGGCGCTCCAGTCTTTAGCAGGGGCCTCGTACTCCTTTTGGTTTACGAAACCGCGGTAGGTCTGGCGAACCAGCGTTCCGCCA
>Ga0182033_10001706_pt1 | contig 11021 bp, 6 predicted proteins | sample tim00Cox0000000H_FD_125968 | JGI IMG/M metagenome (GOLD analysis project Ga0182033, IMG submission 125968) | Lab enrichment of tropical soil microbial communities from Luquillo Experimental Forest, Puerto Rico - timezero.00C.oxic.00.000.00H | ecosystem: Environmental > Terrestrial > Soil >...
TCGAAAGAAAATTTAGTGGACACCTCCAGGCCGCCGGGCGAGTGGCGGCCAGCGACTGTGGGTCAAGAACTGATCGTGCACGATCGACTGCGAACGGGAGAAGATAGCCGGGCGGCGGTGCAATTTGGCGATTCGAGCGTCCTGCGGATCGACGAATTGACCGAGGAAGAAATCTTACCTCCGCAGGTCGCCAACTCCAAGCCGACGCTAAACCTCAAGCAGGGCTCCGCTTATTTTTTCAGCCGCGAGAAGGCACGTGAAATACACGTACAAACTCCGGCTGCGAACGGCGCGATCCGCGGGACTGAATTTGTCGTAGCTGTAGCCGCGGACGGCTCGACTACGTTCACGATTATCGATGGTGAGGTAGAAATCTCGAACTCGCAAGGGTCGGTGTTGGCGCAGAGTGGCGAACGCGCAGAAATACAACCGAGCGGCGGGCCGACCAAGGCCGAAGTGACCGATGCAATCGATTCGGCCCAGTGGTGTTTTTATTATCCCGGCGTCCTCGACTTAAACGACCTGGCGCTTTCTCCATCCGAGCAGGACGCGCTGCGAGGATCACTCTCGGCCTATGCCCAGGGCGACATGCTACGGGCGCTTGAAGACCATCCGCACAATCACGCGCCTGTTTCGCTTGGAGAAAAGGTTTACCGCGCGGGATTATTCCTGGTCGCTGGTCAGATCCAGAAAGCGCAGGCTCTACTGCAGGACGTGAACCAGGATGCTCCGGGTCGTCAAGCGCTTTCCACCTTGATTGCGGCAGTCACATTGAAGGAAAAATCAACTTCAGCGCCACCGCAGACCGCGACGGACTGGGTTGCAGAATCATATTACCGGCAATCGAAGGCCGATCTCCCTGGCGCTCTACAAGCGGCGCAGCGCGCTACTAGCCTGGACGCGAACTTTGGCTTTGCTTGGACGCGAGTTGCCGAGTCGGAGTTTAACCTCGGTCGGGTGCCGGAGGCAAAGGAGGCACTCGAAAAAGGTCTCAAGCTTGCGCCGCGCAACCCGCCCGCGCACGCGTTACGCGGATTTGTCTTGAGCGCCGAAAACAACCTCATGGATGCCAAACATTCTTTCGAAACCGCAATCGCCCTCGACTCCGCACTGGGCGATGGATGGCTCGGCCGTGGTTTGTGTCTGATCAAGCAAGGTCATGTTGAAGCCGGCCGGCGTGATCTACTCGTAGCGGCCGCGTTGGAGCCAAATCGCGCCATCTTTCGCAGGTATCTAAGTGATTACTTTAGCGCCCTTGACAGCGGGGCAACAACGGCAAAGAAACGCACTTCGAGCGGGGAGAGAACCGCGGCGCCGAAACGGGGCAGCGCCCAAGCCGTCCCGACGTTAGGTGCGGGTGGAGTAACTGGAGGCACTCAACCTGTGCTGCCCCCAAGGCTTGGTCTTCCGATTGTCGGTGTGGGTGTGCCATCCGGAGGCGGCCAGGCTGTGCCGACTCCAACGGCTAGTCTTCCTCTGCCTACTCCAACGCCTCGTCTTCCTCTGCCTACTCCAATGCCGAGTCCGTCGACTCCCGGTGTCGGTGTGTTATCTGCAGGCGGCCAGCCTGTGCCCAGTCCGACGCGTGGTCCTTCGATTCCAAGTGCTGGTGTAGCACTCGGAGGCGCCAAAGCTTCCCCGACCCCAACGCCTTCGACGCCTCAAATAGCACGAAAGAAAGCTGGCCCAAAGCCAAGGCAAACCCCGACGCCAACGCCCCCGTCATCACGAGTGTCACGAAAGAAAGCTGCCAAGGGCGCCGAATTAACCGCCGCCCCGAGACCACGCCGCACGTCTCCTTCCCCGCGTCCAAGGCGCCCCCAGTACCCGCACCCCAGCGCGACACCGCGCCCTACACGCCACGGGAAATCTGAGAGGCGCTCGTCGGTTCCTCCGCCGTTCCATTAGCGATGCGCATTGGGTCAGAGATCTCACGCCCCTTCGTTTACAGGGAAAGGTTCAAAGCTGGGGTCGATAATCAGTTGAGCTAATGCAGACTCGTCGGACCAAGCACCTGATTCGCGGCTTGGTGATTGCGGGCGGCGTTCTGGCGACCATAACATTGGGACTTGCCTGCTTGCGCTATTCATTCGCAGAACCTCTGGTGCGATTGAGCTACGATTTGCCCTTCCTCTGGCGAACCACGCTCGACACCCATGACATTGTGCTCGTTTACCTTGACGAGTATTCGGCCAAGCAACTGAACCAACCGCTCGACGATGTCTGGAACCGCGCGCTGCACGTTCGCTTGCTGGATCGTCTGACGCAGGAGAAAGCGCGACTCGTCTTCTATGACATCGTCTTCGACGCACCGGCCCCAGATCCCGCTGCCGACGCGGCTTTTGCAGAATCCATTCACAGGCACGGAAAAGTCATTCTCGGCGCGGCTCTCGACATTGTAGAACGGGTTGGCAGCGTAAGAGAGGAGAGAGTTTCCGCCCCGACAAAACTGCTGCGCAAGGCCGCTGCCGGATACGGACTTGTCGCCTTCAGGCCGGTGGACCCGGATTACGGCGTGCGTGAGATGTATTTGAGAGGAACTAGTCTTGTGCCGACGGCGACATGGGTCGCCGCGGAAGCGGTGCGAGCGAACGTCACGCACGAACCACGGGAGAAGATTGGCCCGCTGTGGCTCAACTACTATGGACCGCGAGATAGTTTTTCCTCGGTGAATATCGCGCAGGCGCTTGCTCCGGACGGAATTCCTCCCGGCTACTTTAAGGATCGAATCGTCATGGTCGGACCGCGCTCAGCGGTCCGTTATCTGGGACTCGGGAAGGACGAATTCGCCACGCCGTATTCCAGGTGGAGCCGCCAATTTTCTCCTGGCCTCGAGGTTCATGCGACCATTCTGCTTAATCTGTTGCGTAGCGAGTGGCTCACTCGAATGCCACTCAATTGGGAGACTGCAGTGATCATTTTCCTTGGTTTCGTCGCCGGCAGCCTTGGTTTCTTTCGTCCGCCTTTAGCGAGTGTGCTGGCGGTCATAATTTCCATGGCAATCGCATGTGGCGCATCCTGGCTCGTATGGTACCACCGAACCTGGTTCGCCTGGCTAATTCCCGCAGCCGTCCAGATGCCGCTCGGTCTGGCGTGGGCCGTCGGTTCGCAGTATTTGTTCGAATCGCGACGTCGCAAAGCACTGCGCACGGCGTTCGGATTCTACTTGTCACCGCAGATGGCGGACAAGATCGCGAATTCTGATTTCAACCTTCGGCCGGGTGGAGAGATTGTCGAAGCGACGGTCCTCTTTACCGACCTTGAGAACTTTACGACGCTTTCGGAGCACCTCGACCCGAGTGAGGTTTCAGCCATCCTGATTGCCTACTTCGAGCGAACCACGCGCTGCATTCTTGAAAAAAAGGGGATCATCATCAAATACATCGGCGACGCGGTCATGGCGGCCTGGGGCGCTCCCGTCGATGAGCCCGAACACGCAATGCGCGCCGCGGAGGCAGCATGCGACCTCCGCGCTTTGACTGAAATAGAGGTGCGGGGAAGAAAGTTGCGGACACGGATCGGCATCAATAGCGGCAAAGTGCTCGCGGGCAATCTTGGCTCATCGTTTCGGTTCGATTACACAATGATCGGCGACACGACGAACCTGGCTTCGCGTCTTGAGTCACTGAACAAGTATCTCGGTACACAAGTCTTGATTTCTCAAGCCGTCACAGAACAGCTAAACCATAAATTCATCACCAGGCGACTTGGGGAATTTCGTGTGGCAGGCAAAACTGACAGTGTTACGATTTACGAGTTGCTTGGCTGCGGTGAAGCAGATTCGGCGCAGCGAGCTTGGATTGACGCTTTCGAGGCAGGACTCGACAAATTTCGGACAGGGAAATTTTCCGATGCGGCCGACTCGATGAATCGCACCTGTCAATTGCGCGACGGTTTCGATGGACCGGCAGAGTTTTATTTACGAAAAATTGCAATCCTCCGAGGCCAGGATGTGAAGAACTGGGATGGAATTATTGAACTCTCGGAGAAATGACCATGATGGGCATCGGTAGCATGGGAGTCCTTGCGGCCGGTCGCGTCGGGCTAACCACTCAACAGTGGCAGAAATTGCAGCGGCGCCAATTGCAAAAATAGGCGGAACTCGGGGATTAAATGTAGCCAAGGCGAAAGTTCTTCCACAACAAGCACCGATAATGTATTTCTTGGCTGTCGCCTCAAGACGATGCGATATGCAGGAACCCCCGTGAGAAACTTTTCGGTGAAGCGCTCAGCAATTCGCCTCAGTCGGTGCATGCGGAAGCTCGATCCAGCATAGGTGATCCATTCGTGAACACGCCTGAAAGCAAAATCTCTGGGTATGCGGGTTTTTAACCGCTCACACGTTCCGTGGATGATTTTTGTCGTGCTCGCCACAATGGCAGCATTCTGGATTTATCTCGGCAACTTCCAGCCGGAACTTTTCCCGAGCGCATACCGAGTACCGTCCTCGCTGCTCCAAAAATCGTCTGAGCATCGTAGCATCGGCGGGACGCCGATCGGTCTGGTCTTCGGCGCGATTTCATTGTCGATCTTCGTGTTTGCCGCGCTGCTGGGAGTTCGGAAAAAGATGGTCCTCTGGCACATTGGAAATGTGCAACGTTGGTTGCGCGCGCACATCTGGCTGACTTTGCTGACCATTCCGCTCGTTATTTTGCACAGCGGCTTTCGGCTCGGTGGGCCGATGACCACGTTTCTCATGGTCCTTTACGCAACCGTGATGATTAGTGGAATCTACGGACTTGTGTTGCAGCATCAGCTGCCCCGCATGATGGAGGAACGCCTCCCGGCGGAAACTGTTTATGAACAAATTCCTCACCTGCGTGCACGACTCCTTGCCGCCGCCAGCAAAATGCGGGATTCATTGCAATCCAACCCGGTCGCAAGAACTGATCCTGGTACGTCCGCAGCCGTCTCGACAGGCGCTGTCACTGCCGGTGCGGAGCCGGAAACCGTGCTGGTCGAATTTCTGGAACAACAGGTTCTACCGTATCTCGCCGCGCGTCGCGGCGACAAATTTCGGATCGGAAATAGCCGTTATTCGGAAGATTTATTTCGGTTTGTGAAGCTGCGCGTTGCGGAAGCGTACCGCGGGCGGGTCGAAGAAATTGAGGCGTGGTGCGACGAGCGCCGTATGCTCGATCTACAATTGAAACTGCATCACCGGCTGCACGGCTGGCTCTTTGTCCATGGACCGCTCTCGTTTTTGCTCATCATGGTGACGGCATGGCACGCCTACGTCACTCTTTTTTATTATTGAGCGCTGGTCATGGCCGCGTCGCGTCGCACGCAAAAGCAAATCGCCGAACAATTCAAGGAGAATCTCCGCTACTACAGCAAATTGCACCTGTGGCGGTCGGTACGGGTATTGGCCAGCTGGATTGCAGTGGTTGGCGGTGCGCTCGCCATTGTGATTTATCAGATGCGCGGGCGAGAAACATTCTTCAATGCTGGGCAAATTTCCTCACCGCATGCGAGCTTGTCGGACCAATGTGCGAAATGCCACGACAAGACAGCATCGGCCGGAACCTTCACGTCTGTTCTGGCCGACCGATTTCGTCGCGGTATCGCGTTCGAACCTATCGATCGCAAATGCGAGGCGTGTCATACGCGCCACACATTGCATGAACCGAACGTGGTACAGAATCGTTCCTGCTCGGCATGCCATCAAGAGCACCGAGGGTTGCGATCATTGAGACTGGTCGCTAGCTCACAGTGCGCCACGTGTCACAACAACACCGCGACCATGGAAGCCGCGGCCCAAAAAGGAATGCAATTACAGTGGACCAATTACTACCGTCATCCTCATCCGTCACAGCAAGTCGCCCTTGAGCTGCCGCGTCCGCCACGCGGCTATACGCAGACGTTTTCATCATTTTGGAACGGGCATCCTGAATTTCAGCTTATCCGCGAGCAGGTGCGTGATCCCGATGTGATGCGCTTCAATCACCAGCGGCATTTCGCGGACGACATTCCGCCTGTGAATGGCAAGAGACTCGATTGCAGTTACTGTCATACGCCTGATCTCGGCGGGCGTTATTATCAGCGGATCACGTTCGCAGCGAACTGTCAGGCGTGTCACTCACTTCAATTTGATCCCGCAAATCCCGATCTAACTGTGCCGCACGGGAACGCAACCGAGGTACGCGGGTTTTTGCGCAGCTTGCCGACCCAATATGCGGATCTGGCAGTCAGGAGAGGAATGTCCGATCCAAAACAAATTCAGGCATTCGTCGCAAAGCAGATCACCCAACTGCGCGAACGCGTCCGCTCAGGCGAAGAACTTGAGCGGCAGGTCTTCTTTACAACAAACCCCTATAAGCCAGAATGGAAGCCGTCGCCGCAGGTGCGCGCGTCGTTTTACGGCTGCGCGTTTTGTCACGAGGTCAAGCCGGTCGCGAACGCCGCGCCAGCTATCACCAAACCGATTTTCATCGACCGCTGGATGCCACAGGCAAATTTCAATCACACCAAGCATCAAATTGATCCGCACACACAAAAGCCGCTCGATTGCAACGGCTGCCATCGTGCGTTGCAAAGCCGCGAGACTTCCGATGTTCTGATGCCATCCAAAGCAAACTGTGTCATCTGTCATAGTCCTCAGGGTAAAATCGTCGCCGAATGCATCACCTGTCACACATATCACGCGCCGCCAGCTTTGACTCCGACCGCTTCGTCCAGCAGCGGGGTGTCTTTCAAACGGATGCTGCTCCGGAGCTCAGTGGAAACACCCGGTAACTAGCTCTCGCTGCCCTATGGCTTAGGCACCAACATCTTCGCTGCTGGCGGGGTCGTTGGGATCACGGTGGGCTCCACTTCCGGCGGTACCGACGGAAGTGGCGAGGGACTTGGCAACGGCATAAGGAGCGCGCCGCTCTTGGTCGTTAACACTCCCCCGGAAAGCGTGACGTCTTCGACGTAGTAGAGTTCGCCCTTTCCGGCAACGTTTTTGCCTTCCTCTAAGGTCGATCTTCGATAGAAATGCTCCATCTCGTCCAGGTGAAATGGCCGTGAGCCGCGCCGCCCAAACACAACTGTTTGCCCGCCGCTTTCATCAACTACGCGATCTCGGTCGAGTCCGCGCGAAACGCAGATGGTCTCGCCTTTTGTCGGATAAGTCGCGATTAACTTCGGATTTGGTCGAGGACTGAATCCCTGCGCGCCCGGAACTGTGTCGGGCGAAATCAATTGCACGACGCGCAAACCATTTCGCCCGTCGGCGACCAACGCAAACTCCGACGCGCTTACGCTGCCGATTTGCACTGCGCGCGTGTCGTTCAATGCGCCCCCGGCAGTGAACATTTGGTCGAGCCGGGGCCGCTCAGGATTTTCCACATCGACGATTGCGAGACCTTCCGGCCCGTTCGCGACATAAACATAAGTGCGCGCAACGTATAAACGCCCGGCGTGATTCAATCGCAGGGTCGAGCGCCGAAGTGGGACCGGCCGCGTCGGCTCGGTAAGATCGACAATCTTCAATCCATCATCGTCCGTGATGAACCCGTAACGGAATTGAACCGCGATGCAGTGCGGATTTCGCAGAAATCCGTCCGTCAGTTCGCCGGCAATGCGCGGACGCGTCGGATCGGAAACGTCAACGACGAACAAACCCCGCGGCGTTGTAATGTAAAGCCGATGGCCAGTTGCGGCCACAAATGTCGCGCCTGTCAACGCGCCGTTCGGATTGAACCGAACGGTCTCGCTTTCTTTCAGGAAATTGTCGTCCGGATTTCCATTTACCAGCGTAGCAACATTGCTGGCGACCAGTCCTTCTTCGCGATCGGAAATGAAAACGTAGGCGTAGAAAGGATCGATCGGTTGCTCTTCGTTTTCGGGGACGTGAAGACGTCCGGGATCGAGCGCGAGTGTGCTCGGCAGCGCGATGCTGGTCGCGAATCTCGTGTGAATGCGCGTCCGCTGACCAAGCGGCGATACCGGCGCGCTGACAATACGCTCGGAGAAACCTTTCTGGTCGATGTTCGCGACGTCGAAAACTTCGAAGCCGCCCGGACCATTAGCGGTGTAAAGATATTCACCGCGGAGCCAGATATCCTGAATGTCGTGGCCGCCGTGTTCGTACGCTTCGGCGAGAATTGAACCGTTATCGAGATGCTTTTTGTAATCAGCGGGGTAAGCGATCGATTGTAAATGACTTCCAATGACGGCCTGAGGTTCATCCGGTTCAGTCCAAACGACCGCGTGCATTCCTTCCTTGCCTTCGCCGACGTAGGCGTAGCGGCCGAAGAAGTTTACCGTGCCCGTGCCGAAGCCGAGCAGCTGTGTCATCCAGGCGTTGTTGTCGTTGTTCTTCGATAAGTGGCAGTCGGTACAATTCTTCGTCGTGCCAACGCTCGAGGTCGTGTGTGGAAAATGCGGATTGAAGGCCTGCCCGCTGTAACCTTCGGCTGAAAATGTCTGCTGCTGCGAATAAACCCATTCGCGATTCGCGTTCTGCGAACTGACCACGACCGCACTCGACGATCGGATCACCGCCATCCGGTTTTTCTTCACGGTCCCGTCGATTCCAAGCATGAACACGTCATCACGCACGACTTGCGGGTTGTAGGTGGTGAAGTTCCGGTCGGTGACGCCTTCGAATTTATTTTGCGGCACCCGCTGGTTTGCTTTCATCGGCAAATGACAACCAAAACAGCTGGTGGCCCAGGAGGTGTGACATATCTGGCAATCCATCGAAGCGTTGTCGTGCGCGAGGCGCGTGCATTTCGCTGCAGGTTGTCGATCTTCGACGACCTGATGGCTCGTCGCCGCTGAGTCTTGCGTCGACGTGTGCGAAACGACAATGCCTCCCCACGTTTTTCCGTCGCGCCGCAGCGTTTTCGCGTAAGCAGACTTCGGATTGTAATGCGGCGAAAGAGGATCAATCGTGTCCATCGTTTGCGGAATTTCCCAACGCACGTCGGGCGACATGCTCGATTGCTGGAAAAGTTGGTTTCCTTCCCAAACAAATCGCGGGCCGAACGGCGTGTTGCTCGTGTTGAGGAGGTCGATTTGACCGGCATTGCCGCCCGTGATCAAAGTCGGCCGTTGGTCGATCGTGCCGTGACAATCGATGCAAGTGATTGCAGTCGCGTTGCGCGGTTCGCCGTAAAGCATGCCGTTGCCGTGAACATCGACTAGGAAGTGGCAATCGCCGCATTGCATCCCGTGGGCGAGATGAACGTCTTTCAAATGCACCGCCTTCGCGAATTTCCGCGGATCGTCGTTCTCGATCTTGTTGTCGTCGAGATCGAGCAAATTGCCTTTGCGATCGTGTTTGAAGATGGCGCGAAAGACCCAGCCATGTCCGTGATAATCGGCAAACTGGGTATGCTTCAGCTGCGGATTTAATTCCGCGACTTGATCGAGAAAAGTCTTGTCGCCCCAAAGCCCGTGCGCCGCCGCAGCCTCAGGATTGACCATTGTCGATGCGACGAGTTCCGAATCGGTCGGATTATGCTGCTCTTTCGGATACATGAACTCGCCGTTGGTCTCCTGGTCCCACCAGGTGTAACCGAGATACGGAGTCACGAATAGATTCCCCTGATGCATGTGGCAGGTCATGCATTGGCTAGATGGGATCGAGCGCGTGAACTGATGCATCACCGGATGACCGCGCTCGGTTTTTGGAATCGATTGGTCGGCGGTGAAACTCAAACCCTGATGGCCGAACTTGCTCCACCAGCCGGAATTGGTCGGCGAACGATCGTTCGCGTAAACGACGTGGCACGCGGAGCATCCGCTCGATCGATAATCCCCGGGATGATCGTTCGATCCGAAAAATCCGAGGAGCGGATCGTGCAATCGCGTTTTTTGCAGACCGAGAAAAACGGGATCGGTGCGGTTCAATGTTCCAAGACCGCGCTGAGAAAGTCGTCGATCGGGATGGCCATTTGGTTCCTCGCTGGTTGACAGGCCTAACGAAAGCGGTTTGCGTCCGCCTTTTTCAAAAATTCGCAGAATGTTTCCAGGGTTACTGAGGTTGAAGCGCGGCAACGGTTCGATGAAGGGCAAAATCCCGTGCGCGCGCGTGTCTTCGGGTGTGACCGGTGTGTAGTTGATCAGCTTTAGCGGTGCGCCGTCGGCAGCGTAGGCTTGACCGAACCGATAATTTTTCTGGGGATACGCGCCGTTATTGTAGAGCGCGGCGCCCCAGAGCATCGCGCCATGATTCATCATGCTGTGGTCGACATTGCGAATGATCTGCTCGTGACAAAGGCCACACGACTGTTCGGCCACGCGCAGATCACCCGGATTTAAGAAACGGATGAACTCAGGCAACTCGTGATTGAGCCAGGCGTTCGAGTTCGGCGGCTTGGCGGATGTTTTCCAAAACTCTTTATTCTTCGGCAGAATGTGCGCCTGCTCTATTTTCAAATGCGTTGCCGGATTTCCCCCATGGCAATCCGTGCAACCAAGTACGACGTTCTGCTCCGCTTTGTGCATTGGCTCGATGCCCTTATGACATTCCAAACAGCCAACACTTTTTGCGTCCGCTTCAGCCTGGGTTTGATCGATCCAGTTTCGAGGTGGAATTGAAACGCGCGAGATTGTCGAGCTTGTGACTGGAACGGATGTCGGTGGGCCGTAGCCTGAGGTTGCTGCTTCCTCCGCGAACAAATTCTTTTCGAGTACGAGAAAGAGCACGAGTAGGATTGGGGAGCACATGCGTCTCGCATGTTGGTTTCGGCGTCCCGCCGAAATAATCTTTCGGAAAAGGCCGTGATTGCGGGCCGCGATCGCCAGCACGCCAGACGCGTGCGCTCCCCAGAAAGAGATCGTGTTCATCAGTACGTCAAAGTCAGGGTCACGATTGCACTGTAGAGAAAAGGATCGACGTGGCCGGGCGGGGGGCCAGGAAAGCCGAAGACGGGTACGGTGTTTGTGCGGTAAATGTCTTTGTAGCCCCAGCGCGGAATCAGGAACCCGCTGCCGGCCGTGATGATGATGTTGTTAGTGAGAAGCGGGCGGTATTCGAATCCGATGCTGCAATCGAGCGCGAAATCGTTGCTCGCATGATTGGTGAA
>Ga0182033_10001715_pt1 | contig 11001 bp, 11 predicted proteins | sample tim00Cox0000000H_FD_125968 | JGI IMG/M metagenome (GOLD analysis project Ga0182033, IMG submission 125968) | Lab enrichment of tropical soil microbial communities from Luquillo Experimental Forest, Puerto Rico - timezero.00C.oxic.00.000.00H | ecosystem: Environmental > Terrestrial > Soil >...
ACTGGTCATCACAAGGCGTAGCCTGCTCGCGTCGAGCGCCAGTGCAGGCCTGTTGCTCATTGCGGGAGAAGCTCAGTTGCTCAAGACCGAACCAGGTCCCTTCAAGCAGACAATGACCACCCTCTTTTGGGTGGGCGAGCCGTCCACCTATGAGAACGATTTCATTCCGAACGATCAGAGCTATTGGGACAAGGACTGGCAAGCAAACTATGGCGGCGTCGACGATCCGCAACGGCGCAACGGCCATTGGCCTGCCGACTTCACGCCGAAGCAGAATCCATTCTACGTGGCCCTACCATTTGGCGAGTTCACCGATCATAACGAGCTCAAGACGAATGCTAGGCGCGTCCCCTGGTACCGCACCGGCCTCGATCCTCTGTTGAAGAACCGTTGGGTTGAGATCAATCGCGATGGCCGTTCTTGCTTTGCGCAGTGGCAGGATGTCGGGCCGCTCAATGAGGACGATTTCCGTTTCGTATTCGGCGATGCGCTCGAGCCGCTGAACACGTTCGAAGCGAGGGCTGGCCTCGATGTCTCACCGGCGGTCTGGCACTATCTCGGCATGGGCGACAATGGCCGTACCGGGTGGCGCTTCGTCGAAGCCTCCATGGTCCCGCCTGGGCCGTGGATGGACCTCGTCACCGCGCTCGGCAACAACCGTTGAGAGCTAACGCGTCGATACCGGTTAGCCGCGCAGCAAATCAAATATCCGAGCCGAGGCGGAGAAATCGCGCCGGCGACTCTCGCGCCTGACTCGCGCCTCCTTGTCCTCGCCCCATTGACTGATCTGCCAGTCTTCGTCGACATGGCCGGCGCCCCAGGCTTCTTCCGCGGAGAGGCGCCCGAGCGCGACTGACAGCGCCAGCAGGGCCGATCCGGAAAGTCCGGTCATGACGTGAAGCGCCGCGAGGCTCCAGGAGTCGAAGTGCTGCAGCCGCGACCTCAGCGCTTCGAGCGACTCCGGCGGCTGCGTGACATGCATCACGCCTTCGGTAAGACGCATAGGCGCGCCCAGATCCTGTTTCGCCCAGGCGACGATCGGGTCCCAGTGCATGGTCTGCTGCGTCACGAGCCCTTTTGGTCCCTCCGCGCGGTAGCAGAGAAGGTCCGAGCCCGCATAATTGAGAATATCGCCGATGACCGCCTCCTCGTGACCCTTGACGCCATCGGTAATGCTGTTGGCGAGCCTGGTCAGCGGCATGGTGGCAGGATCGATCCGCGCCCGCTGCCCGCGCCATTCCTCGGCAATTGCTTCGGCGAGCACCGCGTTCGGCAGGAGAAAGGCCGCCTTACCCGGCGCGCGCACCGGCTTGCCGTCGAGCAAGACCGTGACGCCGCCCGGCTCATCCTTGATGGTCACATCTTTGTAGAAGCGTTTGGGATGGCTCGGTTTGTCCTTCGCCCGTTCCGCGCCCGAAGCCCCCTTCTTTTGATCGATCATCCCCGGGGCTGCTCCTTTCGCGACTTGGCGCCGGGCCTCGCCGGCACCTCCTCGGCGCGGATCGGTGTCCGCGTCCGCGACTTCGCCTTGCGGGCGAGCTTCTCGTAGTCCTTGCGCAGAAGGTCGAGCGTTCTGTCGTCGAGCTCCTCAAGGTCAAGCAGGACATTGCGCGCCCTCTGTGTCACCCTGATCAGTTCGTCGATCTTGATATGCATTGCGGCGGTGTCGCGGTTCTGTGTGTTCTGGATCACAAACACCATCAAGAACGTGATGATGGTTGTTGTGGTATTGATAACGAGCTGCCAGGTGTCGCTGTAACCAAACACGGGACCTGTCAGACCCCACACGACAATGCTGGCAACTGCGAGCATGAAAGCGATCGGACAGTGATGTGGGACACCCATTGGGCAAAATGCGCGAACCAAAGTGTGCGGTCGGTCATTCTCGTAGTCCTCTCCATGTGCAGGCGGTGGCGCTCCACATCATAACGCGCTAAGCGCCACGTCAGCCCTATCGCACTCGGCAAAGCCCAAAGCGGCGAAGCTCCGCCGCATATGGTCGGGCAGGGGCGCCGTCACGTCGACCACCCCCTCCCCTGAGGGATGCGGGAAGCTGATGCGGCGCGCATGCAAATGGAGCTTGTTGTCGATGCCTTCTGGCAGGTCGCGGTTGCCCTGATATTTCTCGTCGCCGAGGATGGGGTGGCCAATGATGGCCATGTGGGCGCGGAGCTGGTGTTGGCGCCCGGTCACCGGCTTAAGCGAGAGCCAAGCGACCTTCTGCCCGGCACGGTCCACTAGGGAATAATAGGTGACCGCGGACTGTGCGATCTCGTGCTCGCCGGGACGCGCCTTGCGCACGCGGTCGCCTTCCGGGCTACCGGCTTTGACCAGCGCCGCATCGACCTTGCCTTGCGGCGGCTTTGGCACGCCTTTAGTGAGCGCCCAATAGATCTTGCGCACTGAGCGGGTCTGAAAGGCGCGGCCGAGCTTTGCGGCCACCTCGCGGCGCTTTGCCACGACGAGCACGCCGGAGGTGTCGCGGTCGAGGCGGTGCACGAGCCGCGGCCTGGTCTTGTGACCATCGCCAAGTCCCTCGAGAAGCCGGTCGAGATGATGCGTTGTCTTCGTGCCGCCTTGCACGGCGATGCCGTGCGGCTTGTTTAGCACGAGCAGATCGTTGTCCTCGTAAAGGGTGATAGACGCGAGGAAGGCGCGGTCCGCCTTGGACAGCGCCTTGGGTGCCGGTTCTGAAGCAGGCGCGGCCGCCGAAAGCGGTGGCACGCGCACCGTCTGGCCGGCGGCAAGCCGCCTGCTCGCTTTCGCGCGGCCGCCATCGACGCGCACCTGCCCGTTGCGCAAGAGCTTCTCGAGCCGGCTGTGAGGAATGTCGGGGTAGTGGCTGCGGAACCAGCGGTCGAGGCGCATGCTGTTCTCGCCGGCTTCAACTGTCCGCGATTCGACTGGCGATCTCTGCGTCATTGAACCTCAGCCCTGCGAAAGCTTGGCAGCAATTGCTGCTTGAACTTTACCATGTCTGAAGGGGATGGAGTCCCTCGAGGCGATCGTGCTGAAGGCGCGCGAGATGCGTTCTGCCGGCGCCACTGTGCTTGCGCGGGCTGATGGGCTTCGGCCATTCCAGCAACCTGCACCACCTGATCCTGCGCCTATCGCAGGACCTTGCGCTCGTCATCGAGATCGTCGACAGCGAAAAGGCGATCAACAGATTGATCGACGCGATTGGAGGCATGATGGGGAGCGCATCTGGTGACTACCAAGAAGGTCAAGGTAATCCAGTACGGCACCAAGCGGGTCGAGTAAGCGGCCCAGCATCCCGAACCTAGCGCGTCTTCGACCGCTCGGCGCGAAGCTTGGCGAAGCGGTCGAGCCGCTGTTTCAACTCTCGTTCAAAGCCGTAAGTGGTGGGCAAGTATAGAGTCTGCCTCTTCATGCTATCGGGAAAATAGTTCTGGCCGGAGAAGGCATCCTCCTCGTCATGGTCGTAAGCATAACCGCGGCCATAGCCTTGCTGCTTCATCAGCCTGGTCGGGGCATTGAGGATGTGTTTCGGCGGCGCGAGCGACCCGCCTTCGTCCGCCGCATGGCGCGCTGCGCCGAAGGCGGCGTAGGACGCATTCGATTTCGGCGCGAGCGCGAGATAGATCGTGGCTTGCGCAAGCGCAAGCTCGCCCTCCGGTGAGCCGAGGAAATCGTATACCTCTTTTGCCGCGTTCGCCTGCACGACCGCTTGCGGATCGGCAAGGCCAATGTCTTCGATTGCCATGCGCACCAGCCGCCGCGCGATATAGAGCGGGTCCTCGCCGCCGGCCAGCATGCGCGCGAGCCAATAGAGCGATGCGTCGGGATCAGAGCCGCGCACCGATTTGTGCAAGGCGCTGATCAGATTGTAGTGGCCATCCTGCGCCTGATCGTAGATCGGTGCGCGCCGCTGCACGAGCGCAACCAGCGCCTCGCGGTCGAGCGGCGTTTTGGCCCCCGACTCTGCGGCGAGCCACACATCCTCCGCCAGGGTGATCACGGCGCGGCCATCGCCGTCGGCCATGGCGATCAACGCGGTGCGCGCATCATCGGTCAGCGGCAGCTTCCGCGCCTCATTAGCTTCGGCGCGGGCGATCAGCGCTTCGAGGCCCTCTCCATCTAGGCGCTTGAAGGTGAGCACGCTCGCCCGCGACAGGAGCGCCGAGTTGAGCTCGAAAGAAGGGTTCTCGGTGGTGGCACCAACGAGTACGACGGTGCCGTCCTCCATATAAGGCAGGAAGGAATCCTGCTGCGCGCGGTTGAAGCGGTGAATCTCGTCGACGAAGAGCAGCGTGCCCTGCCCGTGCTCGCGCCGCGCTCTCGCCGCCTCGAAAACCTTGCGCAAATCCTGCACGCCAGACTGGATCGCCGATAGCTGCTCGAAATGCATGTCAGTGACCTCGGCGAGCAGCCGCGCCACCGTGGTCTTGCCGGTGCCGGGAGGGCCCCAGAAAATCACCGAGCCGAGGCGGCCGGCCTTGACCATGCGGCTCAAAATTCCCTTCCCGCTCAGAAGATGCTCCTGGCCGACGACGTCCTCTAGCGAGCGGGGGCGCAGGCGATCGGCAAGCGGCCTCGGCGCGCCCTCCTGCAGCCCCACCGCCTCGAACAAACTCACCATGAGCTCAGCCTTGGATGGCGACGTTGTAGACCTGACCCTCGCGTTCGAAAGAGAGGCGCCAGGCGCCTTTTGAACGGTCGAGCGCCTTGGCCAGGGCCGCAACCGAGGTCACCTTCTCATTGTTGAGCCCGATGACGATGTCGCCGCGCTTGAGGCCAAGCCGCGCGGCAGGCGTGCCCGGCGTCACATCTATCACCGCGACACCAGGCCCCTCGTCATCAACGCCAAGCTCCTCGGCCACGGCGGGCGAGAGATTGGCGACCTTGGCGCCAACCAGGGGATGACGGCCAGTCAAATCGCGCGCGTCACGCGGCGGGTCCTCGACGGCCGCGACGAGCGGCACCGTCGCTTTCATTGCCTGACCTTGGCGGACGATGCCGAGCTCGGCTATACCGCCAAGCCCCTTGGTGGCGAACCGGTACTGAAAGGCTTCCGGGTCTTGCACCGCCCTGCCGTTGACGCTGACCACCACGTCCCCAGGTTTCAAACCCGCGCCCGCAGCAGGTCCCTTTTCATGCAGGTCCTTGATCAGCGCGCCGCCGGGACGGTCGAGTCCAAGCGACTCGGCGAGATCCTGGGTCACTGGCTGAAGCGAGGCGCCGAACCATGGCCGCTGCACCGTGGCGCCCTTAAGTGCGGCCTGAACCACGAGCCGGACCATGTTGGACGGAATCGCAAATCCGATTCCTTGCGATCCGCCGCTTCGCGAGAAGATAGCGGTGTTAATGCCGACGAGATGACCATCCATATCGACCAGCGCGCCACCTGAATTGCCAGGATTGATGGCGGCGTCGGTCTGGATGAAGAACTGATAGTCGGAGATGCCGACTTGGGTGCGGGCAAGCGCCGAGACGATGCCACTCGTCACCGTTTGCCCGACGCCGAACGGATCGCCGATTGCCAACACGAGGTCGCCCACTTCGAGACTGTCCGAATCGCTGAACTCGATGGACGAGAACTTGATGCCGGCGGCGTTGAGCCGCAGCACGACCAGATCGCTGCGCTCGTCCTTGAGAATGACCTTGGCCGGAAACTCCCGCCCGTCGGACAGCGCCACCGTGATCTCTGCCTCACCGCTCCCCTGAATGACGTGGTTATTGGTGACGGCGAGCCCATCGGGACTTACCAGCACGCCCGAGCCGAGTGAATTCTGAATGCGTTCGCGCGGAATGCCGAAATTGTCCCCGAACAGGCGACTAAAGAACGGATCGTCGGCGAAAGGCGAGACGATCTGCTGCACCTTCCGGCTGACATAGACGTTGACCACAGCCGGAGCCGCGCGCTTCACCACGGGGGCGAAGGATTGCTTCATCCCCAGTACGCTCTCCGGGACCACGCGCTGCGGTTCGGCCTTCGCCGAAATGGTGGGAGCAAGCGTCAGCAGAGTTGCGCCGACGAGCCAGGCACTGCGCAAATTCAAGGCAAATCTCGTCATGCTTTGTCTTACCGTCTTCTCAGGGCAAATCAACGCCAGGATGCGCCGCTGACATGCCAGGCAAACTTCCTGGCAAATTATCCCGTTTTGGCCAAATTCAAGGTATTGGGGCTTGTCGGGGTTAGGCATTGCACTAAGATGCCGCGCGGCATGTTGCGACAATCAATGTAAGTCTGGAGGAACGAATGCGCATGATGAAGCTTGCCTTGGTCAGTTTGGCCGCACTCCTTTTTGCCAGCGGCTCGGCCTTTGCGATCACGGTCAAGAAGAGAACCGAGGCCCCCGGTCTGCCCCCCCAGATTTGGGCGATCGTAGGCGACTTCTGCGCCATCAAGACGTGGCACCCCGCCGCGGCGGACTGCATGATCGAGAAGGACGGCGACGTGGCCTACCGCAGGATCACGCTAAAAGATGGCGGTAAGATCAAGGAGAAGCTGACTAGCAAGGACGATCTCAGTTACAGCTACGAGATCGTGGAAAGCCCCCTGCCCGTCAAGAATTACAAGTCCAAGCTCTGGCTCGAACTCGATGACGAGCCCGATCGCACGGTGATCTATTGGCAGTCGGACTTCGATGCCAATGGCGCAAGCGACGCCGACGCCAAGGCCAAGATCACCGGCATCCTCACCGACGGGGTCAAAGGCATCAAGCAGCAGGCAATCGCCGCGCATGATGCGAAAGAAGCCGCGGCCGGCAAAGCTCCGGAAGGCAACAAAGGCGGCGATGACGACGACAAATAGATGACGAAGGCGCTTGAGACGGCGCGCCTTTCCTTCGAATCCTGCACTGAAAGAGGGGCTTACGCTGCGGCTTGGCCTGTGTTCTCGCCCCGCTCCTGCACCGGGCCTGAATCGAGACCGCGCGCACTTTCATCGCGATCAACCAGCTCGATCACGGCCATCGGTGCAGAGTCACCGTAGCGAAAGCCTGCCTTTAGCACACGAGTATAGCCACCCGGACGATCCGCATAACGCGGCCCGAGCGTACTGAACAGCTTAGCCACCATAGCCTCGTCGCGAATGCGCGACATGGCAAGCCGGCGCGCGTGCAGATCGCCCTTCTTGGCAAGCGTAATCAGCCGGTCGGTCACGCGGCGAAGGTCCTTCGCCTTTGGCAAGGTGGTGATGATCTGCTCGTGCTTGATTAGGGCCGCTGCGAGACTCGAGAACAACGCTGAGCGATGGCTCGCAGTGCGGTTGAGCTTACGCCCTGCGTCGCGGTGGCGCATGTTAAGTGACTCCTGACTTCCGTGGTCTAGTAGTGATCCTCGAAGCGCTTGGCGAGCTCTTCGATATTCTCCGGCGGCCAATCCGGCACTTCCATGCCAAGATGGAGGCCCATTGAGGCGAGCACCTCCTTGATCTCGTTCAGCGATTTGCGACCGAAATTCGGCGTGCGCAGCATCTCGGCCTCGGTCTTCTGAATGAGGTCGCCGATATAGACGATATTGTCGTTCTTGAGACAGTTCGCCGACCGGACCGAAAGTTCGAGCTCGTCGACCTTCTTGAGCAACGCCGCGTTGAATACGAGCTCGGGCTGCCGCTCGAACGGCATTTCCTTCTTCGGCTCTTCGAAATTGACGAACACCGAGAGCTGGTCCTGCACGATGCGCGCGGCCAGAGCAATAGTATCCTCGGGGCGCACCGAGCCGTTGGTCTCGATCTCCATGGTGAGCTTGTCGTAATCGAGGATCTGGCCTTCGCGAGTGTTCTCCACGCGATAGGAGACCTTCCGCACCGGACTGTACAGGGAGTCGACCGGGATGAAGCCGATCGGCGCGTCGTCGGGGCGATTGCGCTCGGCCGGCACATAGCCCTTGCCAGTCGAGGTGGTGAACTCCATGCGGATCGAGGCGCCCTGGTCGAGCGTGCAGATCACATGATCCGGATTGAGGATCTCGATGTCGGCGCCGGTCTCGATGTCGCCGGCCTTGGCCACACCCGGTCCTTCTTTCTTGAGCACCATGCGCTTCACGCCCTCGGCGTGCTGACGGAGCGCGATTTCCTTGATGTTGAGGATGATGTCGGTGACATCCTCGCGCACGCCCGCGATCGAGGAGAACTCGTGCAGCACGCCGTCGATATGCACAGACGTGATGGCCGCGCCTTGAAGCGACGAGAGCAACACGCGGCGAAGCGCATTGCCGAGGGTTAGCCCAAAACCACGCTCCAACGGCTCAGCCACGACGAGCGCAAAACGCGCCGGATCGCGGCCGGGAGAGACGTTGAGCTTGGTGGGCTTGATGAGATCTTGCCAGTTCTTCTGCAGCACCTGGAGGGCCCTTTCCTGGTCCTTGAGCGGGGCCGCCCGCCCCAGCTTACGAGAATCCGCGTGCAACATGAGGACGCTTGCCTTCCTTTATCTTTAAACGCGCCGGCGCTTACGCGGCCGGCAGCCATTGTGCGGGATCGGCGTCACGTCGCGGATCGTGATGATAGTGAATCCCGCAGCCTGTAGCGCGCGCAGCGCCGACTCGCGCCCGGAGCCAGGACCGCGAACCTCGATCTCGAGATTCTTCATGCCGTGCTCCATCGCTTTCTTGCCTGCGTCCTCCGCGGCGACCTGCGCCGCATAGGGCGTGGATTTGCGCGATCCCTTGAAACCCATGGCGCCAGCTGACGACCAGGAGATGGTGTTCCCTTGCGCGTCGGTGATGGTGATCATGGTATTATTGAAGCTTGCATGCACGTGGGCGACGCCGGAGGTGATGTTCTTCTTTTCCCGGCGGCGTACGCGCGCTTTATCTTTGGCCATGCTCTAATCCCGCATCTTCAAGAATTGGCACCGGCCGAAAACCTTCGGCCGCGCGTGTTGAAAATTTCTACTTCTTCTTGCCAGCGATCGGCTTGGCCGGCCCTTTGCGCGTGCGCGCATTGGTGTGGGTCCGCTGGCCATGCACCGGCAGCCCGCGGCGATGGCGCAAACCCCGATAGCAGCCAAGGTCCATCAACCGCTTGATATTCATCGCAACTTCGCGCCGCAGATCGCCCTCAACCATATAGTCGCGGTCGATCACCTCACGGATCTGGATAATCTCCGATTCGGTAAGCTGGCTGACCCGCCGCTCAGGCGGAATGCTCACCTTGCCGCAAATCTGCTTGGCGAAGGTATCGCCTATGCCATGGATATAGGTGAGCGCCACTTCCACCCGCTTGTTGGACGGGATATTCACACCTGCAATTCGGGCCACGAAGCTCTCTCCTCAACGCACGCTATAACGTGCTGAAATCTAAGCGCAATTAGCAATGAAACGCAGCAAAACCGACCTCGGGAAGGCGCCGCCCCCCAGGACCGGTCGTTCCTATCCAGAATTGGGTCGTGCCCTATCTAGCGATTCCGCTTGACAAGGTCAACCGGGGGGACTCGCCGGATTTAAGCTTAACACATCCAATGCCCGCACGATGGCCCGATGCACGGCACCGATTTCAGCCATGCCATCCACAGATTTGAGCTTTCCTTGCCTCCGGTAATAGTCGATCAGAGGCTCGGTGTGGGCGTGATAGGCCTCAAGCCGCTGGCGGACCACCTCCTCGCTATCGTCGCGCCGGCGCACGAACTGGGTCGAGCCGCAACGATCGCAGACGCCAGTGGTCTTCGTCATCTTGAAGGCATCGTGATACCCCTCGCCACAATCGGCGCACGTGAAGCGGCCGGCGATGCGTTTAACCAGCGCGTCGTCATCGACCTGCATCTCGATGACCGCATCGAGCGTCGTGCCGTGCTCGGCGAGCAGCCGGTCGAGTGCCTCGGCCTGGGCGATGGTGCGGGGGAATCCATCTAGGATGAAGCCATTGCCCTTGGTGCCGGCGTCCAGCCGCTCGGCGATCAGGCGGATGACGATGTCATCCGGCACGAGCTGGCCACGCTTCATGATTTCACCAGCCTTGCGGCCAAGCTCGGTGCCCGCCGCCACGGCGGCCCTCAGCGTGTCTCCGGTGGAAAGCTTGACGAGCGAGCGCTCGGTCTCCAGCAGATTGGCCTGCGTCCCCTTGCCAGCGCCCGGAGGGCCGAGCAGGACCAGGATCATTGACGTCGCGCTCCCCTGAGCTTCGCCCGCTTGATCAGCCCTTCATATTGATGCGCGAGCAGGTGGCTCTGGATCTGGGCCACGGTGTCCATGGTGACGCTCACCACGATGAGAAGCGACGTGCCCCCGAAATAGAACGGCGCGCCGGCATAAGCGATCAGGATCTCAGGCAGCACGCAAACTGCGGCAAGATAGAGTGCGCCGACCACGGTGATGCGGGTGAGCACATAGTCGATATATTCGGCGGTGCGCTCGCCGGGCCTTATGCCAGGCAGGAAGCCACCATACTTCTTCAGATTGTCGGCTGTGTCTTTCGGATTGAACACGACGGCCGTGTAGAAGAAGGCGAAGAAAATGATCAGCGCGACGTAGATGATGACGTGGAGCGGCTGACCCTGACCGAGCAATGCTGTGACCGTGGTCAACCATTCCGGCCCCTGTCCCGCCGAGAAATTGGCGAAGGTCACCGGCAGGAGCAGGAGCGACGAAGCGAAGATCGGCGGGATGACGCCGGCGCTGTTGAGCTTCAGCGGCAGATGCGAGGAATCGCCCTGGAACATGCGGTTACCGACTTGCCGCTTGGGGTATTGCACAAGCAGGCGCCGTTGCGCCCTCTCCATGAACACGATCACCCCAATGACCACCACCGCGAGCACAACGATAGCCAGAATGAGCATGGTCGACATCGCGCCGGTGCGGCCAAGCTCGAGAGTGCCGAGCACTGCGTGCGGCAATCGCGCCACGATGCCGGCGAAGATGATGAGCGAGATGCCGTTGCCGACGCCTCGCGCCGTGATCTGCTCGCCGAGCCACATGATGAAGGCCGTGCCCGTGGTGAGCGAGACCATCGTGAGCAGCCGGAAGCCCCAGCCTGGATTGAGCACGACCTGGCCGTACTGCGCGTAGGCGCGGTTGTTCCCCTCGAGCCAGCGCGCGATG
>Ga0182033_10001718_pt1 | contig 10997 bp, 20 predicted proteins | sample tim00Cox0000000H_FD_125968 | JGI IMG/M metagenome (GOLD analysis project Ga0182033, IMG submission 125968) | Lab enrichment of tropical soil microbial communities from Luquillo Experimental Forest, Puerto Rico - timezero.00C.oxic.00.000.00H | ecosystem: Environmental > Terrestrial > Soil >...
ATTATGCGGGATCGGCGTCACGTCTCGGATCGACGACACTGCAAAACCGACCGCTTGCAGCGCGCGCAATGCCGACTCGCGCCCCGAGCCCGGCCCCTTAACCTCAATATCTAGAGTGCGCATACCATGTTCCATGGCCTTGCGCCCGGCATCCTCGGCAGCAACCTGTGCCGCGTAAGGCGTCGACTTGCGCGAACCCTTGAATCCTTGGCTGCCCGACGAGGACCAAGCGATCGTGTTGCCCTGGGCATCGGTGATCGTGATCATCGTGTTGTTGAACGTGGCGTTTACATGGGCGGTGCCCGATGTAATGTTCTTGCGTTCGCGCCGACGTAGCCGCGGCGCGGGTGCCGCCGTTCTTGCCATTTAATCTTTCCGCAAGCTGATTGTAGAGATGAGCTTTACTTCTTCTTGCCGGCGATCGGACGCGCCGGACCTTTACGGGTTCGCGCGTTGGTATGAGTACGCTGACCACGGACCGGCAGCCCCTTGCGATGCCGCAACCCGCGATAGCAACCGAGATCCATCAGCCGCTTGATGTTCATCGCCACCTGCCGCCGGAGATCACCCTCCACGGTATAATCGCGATCAATCAGTTCGCGGACACGCAATACCTCGTCATCGGTCAACTCATGGACCCGCCGCTCAAGAGGAATCCCCACGCGGTCGCATATCTCAAGGGCTTTGGCGCGCCCAATACCATGGATGTAAGTGAGCCCGATCGGGACCAGCTTTTGATTTGGGATATTAACGCCAGCGATCCGCGCCACCTGCGCTTCTCCTGAAAAGAACGGAAATGGGGACAGTTCGCACTTTTCGCAAGGGCAAACACTATAAGGATCATGACCATCCCGTCAACCCTAACGGCTCCACGGAGCTACATCTCTAGGAGCTCTATTCGGTACCTGCGCCAGATCAACGAGCGCGGTGTTGATGAGGTCACCCTGGCTTCTCGGCGGCGGGCCCCGAGGCTTTATCTGAGAATTCGGTCGATCTCACGCGTTACAGCTTCGATATCAGCCATCCCGTCGACCCGGCGTAAAATGCCGCGGTCACGATAATAAGGCAGGATCGGCGCGGTTTGCTCCCGATAGACCCCAAAACGGGCCTTGACGGCCTCGGGTCTGTCATCGGCGCGGCGGGTGAATTCAGTGCCGCCGCAAATATCACACACCCCGTCGCGGCTTGGTCGATTGTATCGGTCGTGATAGCTGGCGCCGCACTGAGCGCATGTGAACCGTCCGGACAGCCGGTCGACGAGAGCCGCTTCATCGACGTCCAATAGGATTACGTGATCGAGTTTGAGGCAATGCTCCGCTAGCATCGCGTCAAGTGCTTTCGCCTGCGGCACATTGCGTGGAAAGCCGTCGAGAATGAAGCCCTTGCCACAATCCGGCTGGACGATGCGGTGGTCGATCATCTCGACAATGATGTCATCGGGGACGAGCTGTCCGGAATCCATGATGGCTTTGATACGCCGTCCGAGCTCGGTGTCCGAGTCGGTCGTCGCGCGCAACATGTCACCGGTGGAGAGCTGGATGCTGCCGTAAGTCTGCTCGATCCGTTTTGCTTGGGTACCCTTTCCCGAACCTGGCGGTCCGAGCAGAATGATGTTCATCCGCGACGACCCCTTAGTTTCGCCTTCTTGATCAGACCTTCGTATTGGTGCGCTAACAGGTGCGAATGGATCTGCGCGACTGTATCCATCGTGACGCTGACAACGATCAACAGACTAGTCCCACCGAAATAAAAGGGCACTGAGTATTCTGAAATAAGAATCTCCGGAAGAATACAAACGACCGACAGGTAGGCCGCGCCGACGACAGTCAATCTGGTTAGGACATAGTCCAAATAGTCGGCGGTGTTCTTCCCTGGCCTGATACCAGGAATGAATCCACCATATTTGCGCAGATTGTCCGCGGTCTCCGTCGGATTGAAGACAATCGCGGTATAAAAGAAGCAAAAGAAGCAAATCAAGCCGACATATAGGGCCATGTAAAGTGGGCGACCGTGTGCGAGGTAGGCGGTGATCTGGCCCAGCCAGTTGAAGCCCTGGCCGTTGGCCTCGAAATTCGCGACTGTCGCCGGCAGCAACAACAGCGAAGACGCGAAGATCGGCGGGATGACGCCAGACGTGTTGATCTTCAGTGGCAGGTGGGATGCGTCGCCCCCAAACATCTTATTGCCAACCTGACGTTTTGGATATTGCACCAGGATCCGCCGTTGGGCGCGCTCCATAAACACGATGAAGGCGACCACGAGGATCGACATCACCAGAAAGACAATGATGAAGACGCCAGAGATCGCGCCGGTGCGACCCAGTTCGAGGGTCGATGCCAGAGCGTGGGGAAGGTTCGCCACGATACCGGCAAAGATAATCAACGAGATGCCATTGCCGACACCGCGTGCCGTTATCTGTTCACCGAGCCACATCAGGAACACCGTGCCGCTCGTGAGCGTCACGACCGTGACCAAACGGAAGAATAACCCGGGATCGATTACCGCGGATTGCGCACCGGCGCGCATGCCCTCTAGTCCGACGGCGATCCCATAGGACTGGACTGCCGCCAACAGGACCGTGCCCAGACGGGTATACTGGTTGAGCTTCTTGCGCCCGCTCTCACCTTCCTTCTTCAGCGCTTCGAGGGTCGGGGAGACCGCCGTGAGTAGCTGAATGATGATCGATGCCGAGATATAGGGCATTATGTTGAGCGCGAAAATCGTCATCCGACCGAGCGCGCCACCCGAGAACATGTCGAACATCCCGAGGATGCCGCCTGCATTCCGCGAGAACACATCCTGAAGAATCCCCGGATCGATGCCTGGTATCGGAATATACGTTCCAAGCCGGTAGATTACCAAGGCGCCAAGCGTGAACCAAATTCGGCTCTTGAGCTCGGTCGCCTTGGCGAAAGCTGAGAAGTTTATGCTGGCAGCAAGTTGTTCGGCGGCTGACGCCATAGACCATCCCTCACCCAAAAGACCGGAGCGGCGTCACCGATTCTAGGCCGAGGCGGTGTCCTCCGGTGTTTGCTCCTCCGCACTCCCGGCGGGAAGAACCACCTTGCCTCCAGCTTTCTCAACCGCAGCGATCGCCGCTTTAGAGGCGCCGGCGACCTCAATCGTTATCGCGGCGCGAAGCTCACCCTTGGCCAGCAGCCGTACACCGTTGCCGAGCCGCCTCAGCAGCCCAGACGAGACTAGCGCCGCACCGTCGAGAGTTCCCTCTGCTTTGAGCTTACCACTATCGAGCGCTGCTTGCAGATGCCCAAGATTGACGACCTTCAAATCTTTGCGAAAAATCTTGTTGTTGAAGCCGCGCTTCGGCAGCCGGCGATGGAGCGGAGTCTGGCCGCCTTCAAAACCGTTGAGCGCAACCCCGGTTCGCGCCGTCTGGCCCTTGCCGCCGCGCGCCGAAGTTTTGCCCTTGCCGGAGCCGATGCCACGCCCAACACGCTTTGCCCGGTAATGCGCGCCGGGCTTATCTCTGATCTCGTTGAGTTTCATTTCGCTACGATCCTATCCGTCGCACGTCATAACCCTCACTCGGCTTCTCCCGGCATGCAGTGAGAGCGGTCAGACGGAAAAACGGGAGGGCGGGCGGCGGCAAACCGATGGTTATGCCTCTTCCTCAACCCTGATGAGGTGCTTTACCTTATTTATCATACCGCGCACTGCCGGCGTGTCTTCGAGAACGCGTCGACGGTGCCGCTTGTTCAATCCGAGCCCTTTCAGGGTCGCCGCCTGATTAGGCTTGCGGCCGATTGGGCTGCCCGTCTGCACAACCGTGACCGTCTTCTTGTCGTCCATCAGACGTTCTCCCGGGCCTCAACATCACGTCGGCCAAGGATCTCACCGACCTTCTTGCCGCGTCGCGCAGCAACCGCGCGCGGGCTGGTGGCCCTACCCAATGCGACAAAGGTCGCTTTGATCATATTGTGCGGGTTGGGGCTCCCAATCGACTTGGCGACGACATCATGCACGCCAAGCGCTTCAAAGATCGCCCGCATCGGGCCGCCCGCGATGATCCCTGTCCCAGGCTTGGCAGCGCGCATGATAACCCGGCCAGCGCCATAGCTGCTGGCGATGTCGTGATGCAATGTTCGGCCTTCTCGCAACGGCACGCGAATCATGCCACGTCTCGCCTGCTCGGTGGCCTTGCGAATTGCTTCTGGTACCTCCCGCGCTTTGCCCGAGCCGTAACCAACCCGACCTTTGCGGTCGCCAACCACGACGAGGGCCGCAAAACCGAACCGCCGACCGCCTTTGACGACCTTTGCCACTCGATTGATGTTGACCAGCTTCTCGGTAAATTCGGTTTCGTCGCGCTCGCGCGTCTGTCGATCGCCATCGCCGCGTCCGCGCCGTTCCCCTTGCGTGCGTGCCATGCCAGCCCCTTTAGAAATCGAGACCGCCCTCACGGGCGGCGTCGGCCAGAGCTTTCACCCGGCCGTGAAACAAAAATGCGCCCCGATCGAATACCACCCGTTCGACACCTGCTACCTTGGCCCGTTCGGCAATGAGTTTACCAACGGCGTTCGCGGCAGCGATGTCGGCACCGGTCTTGAGGCTCGCCTTGAGCCCGCTGTCGAGGCTTGAAGCTGCCGCCACGGTGCGCCCGGTTTCGTCGTCAATGATCTGGGCATAAATGTGCTTCGACGAGCGGAAAACCGAAAGGCGCGGGCGATTATTTGCCGCACGGCGCAGTTTTGACCGCACCCGCTGCCGACGTCGCAGGAAGAGAGCTTTGGCTTTTTCGGACATCGGGTTACTTCTTCTTGCCTTCCTTGCGGCGGACGGTCTCCGACGAATATTTGATCCCTTTCCCCTTGTAGGGCTCGGGCGGTCGATAGGCGCGGATTTCGGCCGCGACCTGGCCGACGCGTTGACGGTCGGCTCCGCTCACAGTGATGAGCGTCGGCCTCTCACACGCAATCTTGACATCGCTCGGGATTTGAAAGGCGATCTCGTGGCTGTAGCCGAGCTGCAGATTGAGCGTATTGCCCTGGACTGCCGCGCGGTAGCCAACACCGTTGATTTCAAGGACGGTCGAGAAGCCTTTCGACACTCCGATGACCATGTTGTTGACCAACGCGCGCGTCGTTCCCCACATCGCCCGTGAATGTTTGGTCTCATTCTTTGGCGCGATCGTCACCGCGCCATCGGCGATGGAGGCCGTCACTTCGTTGCTCACGACGAAACGTAAAGTCCCGAGACTGCCTTTGGCACTCAACGTCTGACCAGCAAGCTGGAGTTCGACCCCGCTCGGAATTGCTATGGGATGCTTACCCACGCGTGACATGGCGAACCTCAAAACACCCGGCACAAAACCTCGCCGCCGACCTTCGCGGCACGGGCCTCGTTGTCAGACATGACCCCGCGGGGGGTCGATAAAATGGATATCCCAAGCCCATTATAGCTGCGCGGTAGATCGATAATGCGCGAATAGATCCGCCGACCGGGCTTTGATACCCGCGAAATTTCGCGAATGACTGGATCCCCATCGACGTACTTGAGCTCGATGCGCAGTTCCGAGACGCCAGGGCGGAGATTCTCTCGAGTAAACCCGCGGATGTACCCCTCACGCTTTAGCACTTCGAGGACATTGGTACGGATCTTTGACGCAGGCGAGGCGACGACCGCTTGGCGGGCCCGCTGCCCGTTACGGATCCGCGTCAGCATATCGCCGAGTGGATCGCTCATCGTCATAAAAGCAGTCTCCCTACCAACTCGACTTGACCATGCCCGGGATCTGGCCCGAGGAAGCAAGTTCGCGCAGCGCGATACGCGATAGTTTGAATTTTCGGTAATAACCGCGCGGTCGGCCGGTCAACGCGCAGCGGTTGCGCACCCGTGTTTGCGAGCCATTGCGCGGCAGCTCAGCAAGCTTCAACTGAGCGTTGAAGCGCTCCTCCGGTGGCGCTGTCCGGTCAATGGCTATCGCCTTCAGCCGCGCGCGCCTCCCGGCGATATTCCTGGCGAGCTTCATGCGCCTGGTGTTTTTCTCGATTGAACTCTTTTTGGCCACTGGGCTCTCTCCGGAACGATCAATTGGCGAACGGCATATCGAAGCCTTTGAGAAGCGCCCTGGCCTCCACATCGGTTTTTGCTGTCGTTACGACAACCACATCCATTCCGCGGGTCGCATCGACGCGATCGTAGTCGATCTCGGGGAATACGAGCTGCTCTTTTAGGCCGAGCGCAAAATTACCACGCCCATCAAAGCTTCTCCCCGAGACACCGCGGAAATCGCGCACCCGGGGCAACGCCACCGTAATCAGCCGATCGAGGAATTCGTACATGCGCTCGCGCCGCAACGTTACCTTACATCCGATCGACATGCCTTGGCGCAACTTGAAGGTCGCGATCGATCGCTTGGCCTTGATGACGACCGGGTGTTGGCCGGTGATCGCGGCAAGGTCGTTGGCGGCAGCTTCGATCTTTTTGCTGTCCTGCACCGCCTCGCCGACCCCCATATTCACGACAATCTTTTCGAGACGCGGCACCTGCATCGGGTTCTTGTAGCCAAACTCCTGCATCAGCGCCGGGCGCACCGTCGCCTCGTAAAGCTCGTGCAAGCGGGACCTCTTCATATTCTTACCTATCGATAACTTCGCCCGAGCGCCTGGCGATCCGGACCTTTCGGCCATCCTCCAGCTTCTTGTAACCGACCCGCGTCGGCTTGCGCGATTGCGGATCGATATGCGCGATGTTGGAGACGTGGATCGTCAGCTCTTTCTCGACGATTCCGGCCGGCTCGCCCATGCGAGCTCTGGTGTGGCGCTTGGCAACGTGCACGCCCTGGACGATGACCCGTGAGTCCGCGGGAAAGACACGCAGCACCTCGCCGGTCCTGCCCTTGTCGCGCCCGCTGATGACGACAATATTGTCACCCTTTTTGATTTTAAGCTTCGGCATCGCTCTCGCTCCGGCCCTACGCTCACAACACCTCGGGCGCGAGCGATACGATCTTCATAAACCGGCGCGCCCGCAATTCACGAGTCACCGGGCCAAAGATACGCGTCCCAATCGGCTCGCCCTGGTTGTTAATTAGCACTGCCGCGTTGCGGTCGAAACGTATGGCGCTGCCATCCGTGCGCCGTATCTCCTTGGCGGTGCGCACGATCACCGCGCGATGCACGTCGCCCTTCTTGACCCGACCGCGCGGGATCGCCTCCTTAATCGACACGATGATCACGTCGCCGACGGTTGCCGTTTTGCGTTTCGAGCCCCCAAGAACCTTGATGCACTGGACTCGGCGCGCGCCCGAGTTATCCGCGACATCGAGGCTTGTCTGCATCTGGATCATACCGCCTCTCCCGCCGGCACGACGACGTCGGCCGCGACCGCGACCTCAACATTGGCCTCGTCCGGCAGAGCGGCCTCGTCAGCAGCCGTTTGGACGGCCGGCAGGGCGGAGCGCCGGCCTGGGGCGGCCTCCGCCGGGCCACTAATTACGATCCAGCTCTTGTGTTTCGAAATTGGGCGGCTCTCCTCGATCTGAACAACATCGCCGGTGCGGTAGCTATTCTTGTCATCGTGCGCCGCATATTTCTTCGAAGACCTCATGAATTTCTTGTAGACGGGGTGCATCACGCGGCGTTCGACCCGAACAATGACTGTCTTGTCACAGGCGTCGCTGACAACCACGCCCTGCAGCACGCGTTTTGACATTACACCTTTTCCTGAGCCGCCTGGCTGCGCCGTTCGCCCAGCACGGTCTTGATACGCGCAATATCCCGCCGTACTTGGCGCACGCGAGCGGTGTTCTCGAGCTGGCCGTTTGCGCGCTGGAAGCGCAAGTTGAAGATTTCCTTGCCCAAGTTGTCGAGTTCGCCGGTCAACTCGTCCTCGGTCTTGACTCTAATGTCGCCTGCCTTCATCAGACGACCTCCGCTCCTTCGCGGGCAACGAACCGCGTCCCAATCGGCAGTTTGGCGGCCGCAAGTTCAAACGCCTCGCGAGCGGTATCGGCCGACACTCCGTCAAGCTCGAACATGATGCGCCCGGGCTTGATCCGGCAAATCCAGAACTCCGGCGATCCCTTGCCGCTGCCCATGCGGACCTCTGCTGGTTTGTGCGAGACCGGCACATCGGGAAACACGCGGATCCACACTCGGCCCGCGCGGCGAATATGTCGCGTGATCGCGCGCCGCGCAGCTTCGATCTGCCGCGCAGTGATCCGGCCGGGATCAGCCGCTTTGAGGCCGTAAGCGCCGAAGTTCAAGGTCGTCCCGCCCTTGGCGAGACCGTGCACGCGCCCTTTATGCGCCTTGCGATATTTGCTACGCTTTGGACTGAGCATTAGAGCCTCATCCCAGCGCTTCGCGGCGGCCACGCTCGTGGCTCGCCGGTTGTCCCTCGTTCAAGCGCTTATCCTGGGCCATCGGATCGTGGGCCAGGATCTCACCTTTGAACACCCAGACCTTAACCCCGCAGACGCCGTACGTTGTCTTGGCCGTGCCATAGCCGAAATCGACATCGGCCCGTAGTGTGTGCAGTGGCACCCTGCCTTCGCGATACCATTCCATACGCGCGATCTCGGCGCCTCCCAGCCGTCCAGAGCAGTTGATCCGGATCCCTTGCGCGCCAAGCCGCATCGCCGATTGAACCGCGCGTTTCATCGCCCGGCGGAACGCGACACGGCGCTCAAGTTGTTGCGCAATCCCGTCAGCGATCAGTTTGGCGTCGATTTCTGGTTTGCGGATCTCGACGATGTTGAGGCTGACCTCGCTATCGGTGACCTTGGCGATATCCGTGCGCAGCTTCTCAATGTCGGCGCCCTTCTTGCCGATGACTACCCCGGGCCGAGCCGAATGGAGCGTAATTCTCGTTCTCTTGGCCGCGCGCTCAATGATGATCCGGGACAGACCAGCCTGACTGAGCCGCTTGCCAAGAAACTTGCGGAGACCGAGATCATCGAGCAGGAGGCTGCCGTATTCCTTGCGCGCGAACCACCGCGAATCCCAAGTGCGATTGATCCCGAGGCGAAGCCCGACCGGATTGACCTTCTGACCCATCACTCAGTCTCCTCGACGCTCTCTCGGACAACAACCGTGAGATGCGCGAACATCTTCTCCACCCTGGCGGAGCGTCCACGCCCGCGAGTGTGAAACCGTTTCATGACGAATGCCCGACCCACCGTGGCCTCCTTGACAAAGAGGCGATCGACATCGAGCTGGTGGTTGTTTTCGGCATTCGCAATCGCCGCTTGCAGCACTTTCTTGACATCGCGCGCGATGCGGCGGTGGGAGAATGTCAGTTCCGCTAGTGCCGATGAAGCCGTCTTGCCGCGAATGGCTTTCGCTACGAGATTGAGTTTGCGCGCGCTTGTGCGCAACCCCCGTGTCGATGCGGCGGCCTCATTCTCCCCCAACCGGCGCTCCGCAGCCTGCTTGCCCATCCTCAGCCCCTTCTGGCCTTCTTGTCCCCGGCATGGCCGTAGAAGGTGCGAGTCGGCGCGAACTCACCGAGCTTGTGCCCAATCATGTTCTCCGTCACCAGCACCGGGATGAATTTGTGCCCGTTGTAGACTCCAAAGGTGAGCCCGACAAATTGCGGGAAGATCGTCGACCGGCGCGACCAAGTTCTGATCACCTGGTTACGCCCCGATCCACGCGCTTCCTCTGCCTTCTTGAGCAGATAGCCGTCGACGAACGGTCCCTTCCACACTGAGCGCGCCAAGCTCTCCTCCGCGTCGGCTAACGTTTGTGGCGACGGCGGACGATCAGCCTGTCCGTCGCCTTGTTCTGCCGAGTTTTTTTGCCTTTGGTCGGCTTGCCCCAAGGCGTGACGGGGTGGCGCCCCCCGGAAGTACGGCCCTCGCCGCCTCCATGCGGGTGGTCGATCGGGTTCATCGCCACGCCGCGCACCGAAGGCCGACGGCCGAGCCAGCGATTCCGGCCGGCCTTGCCGATCACGATGTTCTGCTGGTCGGGGTTGGAAACCGCGCCAATTGTCGCCCGGCATTCGGCGCGCACCAAACGCAGCTCTCCCGAGGACAGCCGCAACAAGGCATATCCCTGGTCGCGGCCGACAAGCTGCGCGTAGGTCCCGGCGGAGCGGGCGATTTGGCCGCCCTTGCCTGCTTTCATCTCGACGTTGTGGATGATCGTTCCGACCGGCATACTTCGCATCGGCATAGTATTGCCGGGCTTGACGTCAACCCTCTCGCCCGACACCACGGTGTCCCCGGCCTTTAGCCGCTGCGGCGCTAGGATATAGGCGACCTCGCCGTCCTGGTACCGGATCAGCGCAATAAAGGCGGTGCGGTTCGGGTCATATTCGAGCCGCTCCACGGTCGCCGGCATATCGACCTTGATGCGTTTAAAATCGACGATCCTATAGCGCTTCTTGGTCCCACCGCCACGCCGGCGCATCGTGATACGGCCCGTGTTGTTGCGGCCGCCTTTGCCGCGCAACCCCTCGGTCAAGGCTTTGACCGGCTTCCCCTTCCATAACTCGCCCCGGTCGACGATGACTAGTTGCCTGCGCGACGGCGTCGTCGGATTGAAGGTCCTTAGCGCCATCGCATTAAATCCCCGTCGTCACGTCGATACGTTGACCCTCACCCAGGGTCACGATCGCCTTCTTGTAATCGGCGCGCCGGCCTGGACGGCCGCGAACGCGCTTCAGCTTGCCCATCACCCGGATCGTATTTACCGCAGTCACTTTGACGCGGAATAGCCCTTCCACAGCCGCCTTGACTTCGCGCTTGGTGGCAGTGAGCGGCACGCGAAACATCACCTGATTGTGTTCCGACACGTTCGTCGCTTTCTCGGTGATCACCGGAGAGCGGACGATATCGTACATCTGCTGACGCGCGAGCCTCGTCTGGACGCGCGGGATAACACGGAACCGGCTCATTTGAGGCGAGCCTCGAGGTGCTCTACGGCCGCACGGGTGAGCACCAACATATCCCGCCGCAAGATGTCATAGACATTTGCACCTTGCTGCGGCAGCACATCGACCCTTGGCAAGTTGCGGGCGGCGCGTGC